>JGI12210J13797_10249396_pt1 | contig 16040 bp, 11 predicted proteins | sample ElkSlonscriptome_3_FD_13797 | JGI IMG/M metagenome (IMG submission 13797)
CCCAAGCCGACCTCGAAGGTGCGCGTGCACTACACCGGCTGGACCACCGACGGGAAGATGTTCGACAGCTCCGTCGCCCGCGGCGAGCCGATCGAGTTTCCGCTCAACGGCGTCATCGCCGGCTGGACCGAAGGAGTGCAGCTCATGGTGGTCAACGAGAAGACGCGCTTCTGGATCCCCGAGGCACTGGCCTACCAAGGCAAGTCCGGCCGCCCGGCGGGCATGCTCGTGTTCGACGTCGAGCTCCTCGCCATCCAGTAGCCTTCGACCGTCAGCGCAGACCCCCTAGATCCATCGAGGGGCAGTCTCAACCTTCGGTCGCGAGCGACGTCGCGCGGTGGCCGTTCCGATGGCCACGGCTACCAGCAGCCACGTCCCCGATGGGGAGCCCGTCGACGTGGCGCACCCGGCGCAGCCGGCTTTCGAAGGCGGCGGCGTGGCGAGCTTCGGCTCGCCCGGACCGCCATCTGAGGTCGTCGGAGGGGCGTCGAGTGGGGGAGAATCGACGACGTCGGCTATGGGCGGGGCATCGGGGGCGACGAGCAAGCTGAAGGCGGTCCAGTAGCTGTGCCAGTCCGCGCGCTCGCAATCCTCGCAGCGCACCATGTGGACCTTGCGGAGCAGCCACGAACCCGCCTCGGGAGCGGGGAGACGACCGCGACCGTCGCCATCGGTGTGCACGACGGTGTGGCGACCCGACTCGGCGTAGGCATCGATCGAAACCGACGGCAGCGGCGCGCCCCGAAACCGCAGCTCGAACGGAAGCGGTGACCCGGCCACCGGCCGGCCACGCAGGACGATCTCCAGCGCGTGGCCCACCTCGGCGCCGTACACCGCCTCTTCGCCCGGACGCACGAGCAGCTTGAGGTAGCGCGTGTAGCGCTCGCGACCCAAAGTGGCGGACTCGCCCGCCTCTCGACGCCGCTCGACGACGTCGTCGAGACCCTCGTGCTCGAGGTAGGCCTCGAACTTCGCCGCCTCGAGCTCGATAAAGGCCGCGTTGCGTTCGAGCGCGAACATATGTCCCCCGGGACCGAGCTTGCCGCGCCAGATGGGCTGGGCCTGATCGGCGACCTCGAGGGCGGTCCTCCCGTCCGCGGAGACATGGACGAACGAGACGGTGCGATCGGTGAGGAAGGGCTTCTCTCGCTCCGGCTCGAGACGTTGACCCACCCACATCCGAACCACGGTCTCCTCGTCCCCGGGAGCCCGCGGCTCGGCGGTGAGCCAGTAGTCGTGCGCGAGCGCCGGCACCGTCGTGAAGGTCCACGCGATCACCATGGCCACGACGGAGGCGATACACGCTCGGGGGCGACCTACGGGCGATGACATGTCGTCCTTCTAGCGCACGGGCGCCAGCCGGAGAAACGCCCGACGGCGAAGCGGAAAAAAATGAGCGCGACCGGCGTGACCGATCCGGCGGGCCAGCGTTTCAAGAGGATCCACCCCCCACAGACGCAAGGTCCCCATGAACCCGGTTCTCTTCTCCGCCCCTCCCCGCTCTCTCGTGCTCGCGTGCGGTCTCGCCTTCGGCCTGGCCGCGCTCTCGTCGCCGTCTCCCGCGCGCGCCTCCACCACCGTGCCCGGGGGCACGGTGGTCAACGAGACTTGGACTCCGGCGGGGAGTCCCTACCTCCTCCAGGGAGACATCACCATCCCCGACAACGCCTTCTGGAAGGTCCAGCCGGGGGTGGAGATCCACGTCGCCCAGGGAGATCTGCAGGGCTCCGGAGAGGACCCCAACCGGGTGGAGATCATCGTCGAGGGTGACGTCGAGCTCGTCGGCTCCGGCGCCATGCCGATCTACATCGGCGAGGCGTCGAAGACGTCGACGTCGAACAGCACTTGGTACGGCATCACGGTCAAGAACGGCGCGACGAAGCTCCAGGTTCGAAACGTGGTCCTGCGCAACGTTTCGTACGGCCTCACCAACGAGGCGACCAACGCCGCGCTCCAGCTGGAGAGCGTGGCGATCGACTACGCCAATCAGGGGATCCGGGTGACCACCGGCAACGTCGACCTCCGCAACGTATCGGCGACCCAATGTGCCTACGGCGTGCGCGTCATGCCGGGCGCGGTGGCCGCCGTCGCCAACGCGACGCTCGCCTTCAACACCTATGGCGTGCACACGGACTCGACGGCCACGACGACCATCGTCAACAGCATCCTCGCGGAGAACGACTACGGCAGCGTGAGCTACGGCTCGACCAGTGTCAGCTACACCAACGCCTGGGGCAACGCGAACCACGACTTCTTCGGCAACACCAGCTACGGCCAGGGCATGCTCTCGGCCAATCCGCTGTTCGTGAGCTCGCCCACCGATCTTCGCCTTCAGCCGGCCAGCGTCTGCGTCGACGCGGGTACCAGCATGGGGGCCCCCGCCTTCGACAGCGACGACGTCGTACGTCCCGTAGATGGCAATGGTGTCGGCGGCGCTCAGTTCGACATCGGCGCCTACGAGTTCGTCGCCATGCCCTTCTGTGGCGACGCCAAGACCACCGGAAACGAGCAGTGCGACGATGGCATCGCCAATGGTACCTACGGCTACTGCAACGGCAGCTGCACCGGCCCCGGCGACTACTGCGGAGACGGGGTCATCAATGGTCCCGAGACCTGCGACGACGGCAACGTCATGCCGGGTGACGGCTGCGACAACACGTGCCAGTCCGAGACCGGCGGCACCGGCGGCGGCACGACCGGGAGCGCGAGCGGCGGAAGCGGTGGCGGCGCTGCAAGCACCGGAGGCGGTGGCGGCGCTGCAAGCACCGGCGGCGGTGGCGAAGGCCTGGGCGGGATGAGCCAGGGCAGCGGAGGCGGCGCGCCCACCAGCTGCCTGCCCGGCGCGCAGGTGGCGTGCGCCTGCCCGGGCGGCGCCGAAGGGGCTCAGACCTGCAATGAAGCGGGCGACGGCGTCAGCGCGTGCCAATGTGGAGGCAGCAACGGCGCGGAAGACGCATCCGGGGGCTGTTCCGTGTCGTCGACCTCGAACCGTGGCGGTGCCCCGTGGGCGGGGTTGATGGCCATGGGCACACTGCTCTTGCTGCGTCGTCGCAGGCTCTGAGAGAGGCACAACGCGCCACGTATGGGCGGCCTTACACCCGGTATTTTCCTCACGAAACCCAGTCACGAAGCCGCGCCTGAGAGGCACCCAAGGGGGAATCACTCACCCCCATGGAGACAGCCTCATGCGTCATTGCCTCGTCACCGCCCTCGTGCTTCTCACCGCCTGCTCCGCCGCGCCTCCGCCCGTCCCCGCGGCGGTCGAGCCGGCGCCCATCGGCCCCCCACCGATCCCCGCCGCACCGAGCCCCTCTACCCCACGGCCCCCTGAAGCCCCGGTGGCGCCTGCCCCAGGCCCCGACCGCGACCCGGCCCTGAAGACCTCCGCCCCCGATCGTTTTCCTGCTTTCGCGACCGTATCCAGCGAGACCCGAGCGAAGCTCGTGACCAGCCAGAATCGTTCGGCCGCCGACCTCTACGCGGCCCTCGCGCGCGACGACGACAACCTGGTCTTCTCACCCGCCAGCGTCTCTTTCGCCTTCGGCATGGTCTACGCCGGCGCCCGCGGCGACACCGCCGAGCAGATGGCCCGCGTCTTTCGCTACGACCTTCCGCAGGAGACCATCCACGCCGCCTACGGCACGGTCTTGCGCGATCTCGATCTCGGCGAGGACAGCAAGATCGAGCTCTCGGTGGCCAACCGCCTCTTCGGTGAGAAGACGCGCGACTTCAAGCCGGGCTTCGTCGCCGTGACCTCGGATCACTACCGCGCGGAGCTCGAGCTCGTCGACTTCGTCCACGCGCGAGAGGAGGCCCGCAAGAACATCAACCGTTGGATCGCCGACGAGACCCAGAAACGTATCCCCAACCTCATCCCCGAGAATGTGCTCACGCCGAAGACGGCGCTCGTGCTGGCCAATGCGGTCTACTTCAAGGGCGACTGGAAGGTCGCCTTCGACCCCAAGGCCACCAAGAAGGAAGACTTTTCCACGCCGGCGGGCCCCGTGAAGGCCGACATGATGCACGCCCGCTCGCACCACCGCTTCGCCGAGCACGATGGGGCCCTCATGCTCGAGATGGCCTACGAGGGCGACGCGCTCGCCATGCAGCTCGTGCTGCCCGTCGACGACGACGGACTGCCTGCGCTCGAGAAGAAGCTGGATACGGGGCTGTTGGGTGAGCTGTCGCGCAAGCTCGGCCGCCACGAGGTGATCGTGACCATGCCGCGGTTCACCATCGACGGCGCGGCCCTATCGCTGAAGAGCACCCTCCAAAAGATGGGCATGGTCGACGCCTTCGACCGAAACGAAGCCGACCTCACCGGGATGGCCGTGCTCCGAATGAACGAGAACCTCTTCATCGAGGATGCCTTCCACAAGGCCTTCATCGAGGTGAAGGAGGAAGGCACCGAGGCCGCCGCCGCCACCGCGGTCGTCAGCGGCGCGGTCGCCACCTCGGCCGCTCCGCCGCCGCCTCCACCGCCGAAGGTCTTCAACGCCGACCACCCCTTCTTGTTCGTGATCCGCGATCGACGGACCAACGCCATCGTGTTCCTCGGCCGCATCAACGACCCCACGGCCTGAAGGCGCGAGGTCGGCGGCGCCCCGTCAGCTGGCGAGCTCGGCCGGGCGCAAGTCGACGGCCGGAGGAAGCCTTCGAAGGAGTGTTCGCGCGTCTGCTGCGCCCACCGAGCGCGCCTTCTCGAGCATCGCCTCACGCGAGGTCTCCTTGGTCTTCTCGATACCGTAGAATCCGGTTACCTTGGCCGGACGGATGCCGCAGAACTTGAACGTCGCGTCGCGCACGTGTCGAATCGCGCTGCGGCCGTAGGCGAGGCGGTCGTACCAGCCCGGCGCATCCATCGTCACCAAGAGACGCCCGGAGCGACCGGTGAGACCGCGCAGATAGCTGCCGTCTTGGCCGCGACCGAAGGCCCATCCGGTCTGGAGAACGCGGTCGAAGAACCCCTTGAGCAAGGACGGTGTCGAGCCCCACCAGACCGGAAAGCCCACGGTGATGTGTCCGGCATCTGCGATGAGCCGCTGCGCCGTCGCGAGGTCTGGCTCGAGAACCATCTTCGCGTCGTCGCGAAAGCGTGGGTCGAAGTCGAGCTCGGCCAGGACGAGGGTTTCGACGGGCACGCCGGCCCGCTCCGCCCCGTCGGCCCAGGCGGCTCCGAGGGCGTGGTTGAAGCTGCTCGCGCGTGGATGACCCTGGATCAAGAGGGCACGAGCGACGGCGGGTGGGGTGGGGTACTGGCGGCGGTTGTTCATGATGGCTCCGATCTCCAGCTCCAGTGTGATCAAACCGATTACGGATGGGTAGAGCCAAACCAGGAAACCAGGTATCCGTAAACGGATGCACCCATCCAAGGCGACCGGCACGCGCGATCTGCTTCAGAACATCGCCTGGGAGGACCTCACGGTTCTTCTCGCCGCGGTGGAGGAAGGCTCGCTGAGCGGCGCCGCCCGCTCGCTGCGCGTGAGTCAGTCGACGGCCTCGCGGCGGCTGGCCCGGCTGGAGGAAGCGCTGAACGCGCGGCTCTTCGACCGCACGCCCGAGGGCCTGGTGGCCACCGACCTCACGGACCAGCTGCTGCCCCACGTGCGTCTCGTGGAGGGACACATGGCGGACCTCGTACGGGTGGCGGCGGGCCAGGAGGCAACCCCCACCGGTCGCGTGCGCCTTGCCCTACCCGACGGCCTCGCGTCGAACTGGCTTCTGCCCCGACTACCCGACTTTCACGATCGTTTCCCCGAGGTCGAGCTGGATCTGACCATCGGGCCCGCTGTCGTCGACCTCGTCCGGGGCGAGTCGGAGATCGCGCTGCGCTTCGTCCCCTCCTCTGCCCCCGATCTGATCGAGCTCCCGCTCGGCTCGCTGCCCCTGGCCGCCTACGCGCGACGAGACCTCGCCGACCAGCCCCTGGACGCGACGCGGTGGGTCATGTTGCTCGATCCCAACCGCGCCTTCCACGAGACCCATTGGATCGAAGACCACATCAGGCCTCGGCGCCGCACGACGGTGAGCCTGTGGAATGCGCTCTTCGCCGCCATCGAGGCCGGCGTGGGTGCGGGCATTCTCCCTCAGCGGGTCGCGGAGCGGGCCGGACTCGTTCGTCTCGGCCCCCACCTGCCCCCCCTCGAGGCACGCCGGCTCCGGCTGGTCTTCCATCGGGCATTGCGGCAAGTCCCGCGGATCCGTGCCGTCGTGGATTGGGTTCGGCACGAGGCGACCCTCTTCCTCGGGGAATCGACGCCCTCGACGCGTGGGGAGGCGCGCGACCGTTGAACGACACGACGCGCCGAGAATTCGGCCCGGTCGGCCCATCTCTGATACCGCACCCTGCGTGACGAGCTTCTTCCCCTCCGAGCCTCCTCCGTCGGGTCATAGGCCGCGGGTCGGACCGTACGAGATCGTGCGCCCCCTCGGGACCGGAGGCATGGCGCAGGTGTTCTTGGCCATCGATCCGCGGCGCACGGGGGTGCATCGCCTGGTGGCGCTGAAGACCCTCCGCGACCGCGTGGCCGACAGCGAGGAGCACCTCGCCATGTTCCACGACGAGGCCCACATCGCCTCGCTGATCCATCACCCCAACGTGTGCCGGGTGATGGACTACGGCTTCGCCCGGGGGCGACCGTTCCTCGCCATGGAGTATGTCTGCGGGGAGAACCTCCGCGCGGTCCACGATCGCTTCGCCAAGGACGGGCCCGATGCGCACCGCTTGCCCGCCGCCGAGCGCGTCGCGCGCATGGTGACGCTGGTGGCCGAGGCGGCGCGCGGGCTGCACGCTACCCACGAGCTTCGCGCCGTCGACGGCGATTCGATCGAAGCGGTGCACCGCGACGTCACCCCCGACAACATTCTCGTCTCCTGCGGCGGCACGGTGAAGGTGGTCGACTTCGGGCTGGTCAAGGCGGTCAACCGCCGCCACCAGACCGAGACCGGCATCCTCAAGGGCAAGGTAGCCTATGTGGCCCCGGAAGGCGTCGGCGGCCGGCCCGTCGACCGGCGGGCCGACGTCTTCTCCCTCGGCGCCATCCTCTGGGAGCTGCTCGTGGGCGAGCGCCTCTTTCGCCGCGAGTCGGACTACAAGACCCTCGAGGCGATCATGCACGGCGAGGTCCGCCCACCGAGCGAGGTTCGCAGCGACCTGCCCGCCGCCTTCGACGAGCTCGTGCTCGCCGCCCTGTCTCGGGACACGGAGGCGCGACCACAGACCGCACGCGCCTTCGCCAACCGCCTCACCCGATGTGCAAATGCGGCGGGGCTCAGTCCGGATGTGTTCGACCTCGAAGCCTTCGTGCACGAGCACTTCGAGCACGATGCCACTTGCCTGCAGCGCGGACTCCGCGACGCCGAGAGCATCCTGCCGCCCCCCGCCCTTTCGACCGACTGGCTGGCCGTGCCGTCCGAGCGCTTGCCCTCGGTCATCCCGGCCCCGGCCGCGTCCGAGGTCTCGGTGACGCCGCTGCCCCCGTCCGTCTCCTCGACCTGGGTGGCCCCGATGCTCCCGCCCCCGCCGAGCGTCCCCGCGCTGTGCTCGCCGTCGGAGCCAGCCGACCGGCCGAGCCTCACGTCGATCTCGGCGACCCCGCCCCCGGTCTGGTCGACCATCACCAGCTCCCACGTGGTCTTGCCCGCCGCCGCACTGCCCGCGCCGACGCCGGCCTTCAGCCGCAAGAGCTGGCTCGCCGTCGCCGCCATCGCCACGGCGAGCGCGGCGCTCGTCACCCTGCTGGCCGGCCTGCTCCGCGACGACGGCCCGCCGCGCCTCGCCTCGCCGACCACGCCGGCCACGGCCAGCGACGCACGGCCGCCGGCGACGGAGGCCAGCCCCGAACAGGAGGCCGTGGCGCCTCGCATCAGTCCAACGGCAACCGCGATCGCTCCCGACGCCGAAGCGACGAATGCGACCGGCACCGAAGCCAGCGACCCCACGGAAGCTCAGGCGGCATGCGTCGCCAGCGAAGCACGCTCGACCAGCGCCGAGTGCGCGCAGTCTTCGGAGAGGTGCGAAGCGGAGGATGCAGACCAGACGCCGACCGTTTCGTGCGTGACCGGCAGCCATTCGCCGGAGGCCCCTCCGGGCGAGCGACGATAAACGACACACGCTTCGCCACGCCCGATGGGGGCTGTTGGCCCTCGGCCCGTGACCCCCCGTAGGATGGGACACTCTCGTTGCGAAGACGCAGCTTCGGTGTCGCTCCCGGCCCGCTGAAGGTAGGATCGCCTGCTCCACCATGGCTCGTCTCATTCCCGCCAAGTGTCCTCAATGCGCCGCCAGCGTGAACGTGGATCCCAAACAAGACGTCGTCCGCTGCGACTACTGCGGCACGACCTCGTTCATCGACCGCCCCCAGCGCCAGGCCCCACCCAACATGCCGGTGATGCACCTGCCGCAGCAGCCCAGTTCGGGAGGCGCCGTCACCGGGGTCCTCATCTCCACGACCCTCGTCGGCTTGGTCATCGCCGGGGTGATCTTCGGCGTGACCCGCAGCGAAAACTCACCGCAAGCCTCAAGCGACGAAGAGACGACGACTACGCCGACGCAGACTAAGAAAGCGCCCAAGCCTGAAGAGAAGATCCACCTCCTCATGGGGGCGCCGCTGGCCGCCGACGTCGACGGTGACGGCAACGAAGAGATCATCGTCAGGATTCGGCGTGGCCGGACGAAGGCCCACGCGGCCTACGACCCGGCGACCGGGAAGATGGACTGGGTCACCGACGATCCCGACCTCGGCCACTCGACGCGCTCGATGGTGGGCGCGGGGAGGCTCGTGGCCGCCGACGGCAAGGGTCAGCTCACCGCTTACCTGCTCCGCGACGGCAAGAAGCAGTGGACCACCAGCTTGGGGGAGAAGCTCGAACATTTCTGCGAGGGCGATGACGACTCCATCCTCGTCCTCACCAAGGCCAAGGAGGTCATGCGCATCGACCCGGCCTCCGGTGGCCAAACCGCGGAGCCCTCCGAGGAGTGCAACGCCATCGTGGCCTCGGGCAGCAGCATGCGACCAGGCATGAGCAACCCTCGGGACCGACGGGACTACGGAGCGCCGCCGGGCGTCGAAGGCTACGAATGCGGCTCGGTCCGGGTGACCGGAAGCGCGACTTATTCCGTGCCCGACCGATGCAAGAAAGAAGGCCTCGCGCTGCAGGCACTCGATGGGATGACCGCGAGCCGGATCTGGCGGGATGACGATGCCTTCGTCGTACTCGGATACAAACGCCCCGGCACGCGCACGCCCATGGTGGCGCGAGCCAAAGCGCGCAGCAGCAAGGCGGAGTGGTCGGCGGTGGTTCCCACCGGCAACCCCCTCGACGCCAGCCCGGGTGCACCCGCCGCTGCGACCCTCGCCGGCGACCTCCTCGTGGTCTCCTGGTCGAAGGGCACCACCGCCTTCGACAAGAACACCGGCGAGCGCCAATGGTCCACCGACGGCACCGCCGCGGCCCTCGTAGCCGCCGGCGACCACGTCGTCGCCTGGAGCCGCACGAGCCTGAAGGTGCTCGACGCCAAGACCGGCAAAGAAATCCAGAGCCTCGGCATCTGAAACCGCCAGCCAGCGGTGCGCCCATGGCTGGATGCCAGCAGACACCTCGAGGTCACAGCTGACGCGAGGTCGATACCTCGAGGTGTCACCCGCGTGAGTCCCCGGTGAAGCGACGCAGGTCCATCCCGTCGGATTCGTTGGGCCCACTCTCGAGCGGGAGCCGTATCCCAAGCGGCACGCCTCGTGCGACGCTGGTCGGCATGAGGAACCCCATCGTCCTGCTCGTCACTCTCCTGTCTCTATTCACGATGACCGTGGGCCCCGGGTGCGGGAGCAGTGTCGATACCGACGACGATGGTACCGCGAGCGGTGCCGGCGCAAACGGGCCCGGCGTGGGTGGAGCCGGCGGAGCTTCGGCGACCGGCGGTACCGGCGGCGTGATCTCGCCGTGCCCGTCCATCGCCCCCGACCTGCAGGCGGTGCTCGAGGGAGCGGTCGAACCCACCGCGCCGGGGGGGTTCGTCATCGGGGTGGCTTCACCCACCTGTCCTGGATGGCACGGAAGCCAGCCCGGAATCCACGAGGTGCCCAAGGACGGTCTCTACAAGATGGGCACGCTCTCGGAGCTCCTCGTCGCCGCGACCATCATGAAGCTGGTCGAAGACGGCGAGCTGTCCCTCGCCGACACCCTCGACAGCTGGCAGCCGGGGGTGCCGAACGCCTCCTCCATCACGCTGAGGATGCTGCTGAACCACAGCGCCGGCCTCGCCAATCACTTCACCAGCCCCGACTTCAGCAGCACGCTCCAGGCCGATCCGCAGCACGTCTTCACGCCCCAAGAGCTGGTGGGATTCGCCACGGGATTGCCCGCGACCACGCCGGGTGGGCCCTACGCGAGTGAGTTCATCCATACCGTACTGCTCGGCCTCGTCATCGAGCAGGTCACCTCCCAAGCGGCACACGTCGCCATTCGTCAGCGCATCATCGAGCCCCTGGGCCTCACGAGCGTGGGCCTCGGCGGGGTTGAGGTCGACACGGCCGATTTGGTCCCTGGGTACAGCGGGCTGGGTGCAGAACTCACGAACGTCCTACATCCGTCGGCGTGGTGGGTATCTGCCTCCTACGTGTCGACCGTACCGGACATGGTGGCACTGGTGCGGGGGGTGCTCGGCACCGACGAGGTCCTCAGCGCCGCCAGCCGTGAGGCCATGACCGACATGGCCATCCCCACCGGCTTCCCGTTGTTCCACAGCGGCCTCGGTGTGCTCATCGACAACGAGGCCTCGCCCGACATCGTGGGACAGGAGGGCGCCCTGCCCGGCTACGAGCTCCGCGCCTACTACGCCGAGGCCATCGACGCGGGTATCGTGATCATGTCGACCAACCAGGACGCCAAGACGAGAGCTCCGCTGCTTCAAGTGCTCAGCGCGCTGAACCAGCCGCTCTAGCCGACGGATCACCCTGCAGAGGTCGCGCTTCGACCACGCCTGCGTCGTTCTGCAACATCCGCCGACTCGAGGGTCAAACTTGCGAGGCGTCGCCCCCGGGCGTACGACGCCTCGTGGCCAAGCTGCGCGCCAACGGCAAATGAAGAAGCTCTCGGTCGGGGTGGTCGGGTGCGGCTCCGGCGGGCCCGCCTCGGCGGCGATGCTCGCGCGGGCCGGACACGACGTCGTGCTCTTCGAGGAGGCGCCCGAGCTGACGGCGGTGGGCGCGGGGATCCTCCTGCAGCCCACGGGGATGGAAGTCTTGCACGAGCTCGACGTGCTCGGTCGCATCCTCGACCACGGCCACCCGGTGCACCACCTGCACGGTGAATCCGCGAGCGGCCGCATGGTGCTCGACATCCCCTACGCCGACATCGAGGAGGGCGTGCACGGCCTCGGTATGTACCGCCCCACGCTGCTCACCATCCTGGTCGAGGCCATGGCCCATTACGGCGCCGATCTCGAGCTCGGCTGCCCCATGATGGAAATCGAGCGGCACGGCGCCCGCTCATCGCTCATCGAACGCCACGGGAGACGACGCGGCCCCTTCGATCTGGTGGTCCTCGCCGATGGCGCGCGCTCCCATCTCCGCAATCGCCTCGGTCTCGCGCGACGCGCCGAGGTCTATCCGTGGGGCGCGCTGTTCTTCATTGGCGAAGACCGCCTCGCCGACGCACCCTCGCAGACGCTATCGCAAGTGTTTCGCGGGAGTGGCACGTTCGCTGGCCTCCTGCCCACGGGTCGAGGGATCGACAGCCCCGCTCCGCTGATGAGCCTCTTCTGGAGTGTGCGCAACGACCGCGTGCCCCAATGGCGTCGCGAGGGACTCGACCACCTCGCCGAGCAGGTCGTCGCCTTGATGCCGGAAGCCGAATCGATGGTCGCGCAGATCCCCTCGATGGACGCCTTGATGCACGCCCGCTACCTCGACGTGGTGCTCGACCGCATGTGGCTACCAGGCATCGTCTGCCTCGGCGATCACGCCCACGCGATGAGCCCCCAACTCGGCCAGGGGGTCAACATGGCCCTCCTCGACGCACAGGCGTTGGCCCACGCAGTAGATTCCCACACCCACCTATCGGCCGCGCTCGGGGCCTTCGACGCGGCTCGCCGCGCGCACCTCGACTTCTACCAGCCGGTCAACCGCCTCTCCACGCCCTTCTTTCAATCCGACCTCGCGCCATTGGGGTGGTTTCGCGACTTCGCCCTATCGCAGGTGAGCCGCATCCCGCTGCTCCGGCGACAGCAGGCGCTCACCATGGCCGGTCTCAAGACGGGACCGCTGACCGACCGCCCCGTCTCGCGAGATGTTCGGACCGCCCTCCTCCAACACGCGGGTCAGTTGGAAGCCGCGACCACCTCCACCTCGCACTGATAGTCGCGTCCGCGGTTCTCCGTGTCCCAACCGCTGGCGCTCAGACGCAGATAGTACGCAGTGCCGCCCGGAAGCGGGGGCATGGATGGACGAAAGCGCGCGTCGTAGGCCTGCGACCACCGCAATGGCGACGCTGTCCCCTCGACCTCGGACTGCACGACGGCGAGATTGGGGTCCCCGACTTCGATGGCCTCGACCTGAAAGGCTTGCACGCCCGACCCCTCCAGGTTGGAGCGACAGTGGATCCCGTACTCCTGAGACGCGGGGATCTCGGGGAGTCGCCACCAGTCCGTGTCGCCGTCCTCGAGTCGGCCGCGGAACGAGTCATTCACCGTCATCGAGATGCTGGCTCCGGCCTCCGTGTCGTTGCTGCCGTCCTCGGGCGGCTCGACGTCAAAGCCGCTGGACTCTCCTTCGTTGATGTGAAAGCTATATGTTCCTGTTTGCCCCGACTGCGCGGGCTCGACCACGATGTATCGTGGCTCGCCGCTCGTGACCGGCTTGTCGGCGCGCGGACCGCAGGCGCGCAGCACGCCGTCGCAATTGGTAACCGAATCGCTCGCGGTCTGCCGCGCAAGCACCGTGACCCCGTCGGCGTCGACGATGGAGATCGTCACGTCCATGAAGCCCCAGCCCTCGATGTCACCCCCTGGCCCCGGCGGGGCCGGAAAGACCTGAAACCAGGGATAACTGGGTTCGACCGTGGGCTCGTACATGTAAACGTCGCGCTGATCGCTGGCGGTGAGCTGCCCGGCGATCAAGTGCGTCTCCTGAATCGGAAGCGCCTGCGCGTCGAGCACGTCATCATTCGGCTCCGTGTCGACCGAGGAGATGTCGCTCCCCCAGGGGGCAACCCACGAGTTGACCATCACGGAGAAGGGAGTCGCCCCCTTGTCGGTCGTGGGTCGCCCGAGCCAGTCTTCCGCGCTGAGGAGCTCCATGCAGTAGACGCCATCGTAGGGAAACAGGTAGTTCGCCCAGGCGTCGAGCCCGTCGGAGTGCGGGCGATGGTCGTCCACCGTGAGAAGGACCTCGGTGCCCTCGGCGTTGTACAAACGGATGACACCGTTGAAGCCGGGCGCCGTCATGCCGAGCAGCGTGCAACCCGCGCTCCCCCTCGCACCCGTGAAGCGCCAATAGGCTCGGTCACCGTTACCGCCGAGCACACCCGACTCTTGCCAACCGGACGCGACCTCGTTGACCAGCGGTGCGAGAGGACACTGCACATCCGCGCGTTCCGGAAGCTCTGCTTGGCCCCCGCCTCCCGTAGCATCCATCCCCCCCGTGCCGGCGCCACCCGAACTCGAGCTAGAAGGGTCGCGGTCCGGCGGGGGTGCCACGTCCATCGTGCCGCACGCAGCGACGAGAGCGCCGCCGCTGAGCAGCGCCGCGAAAGCCATACGAAACATCATGCGGCGAACTGTTTGCAGACTCCGTGCCGCGCCAAGTGTGCGTTCTAGGGTGCCTGCTGCCACCGAGAGAGAGAGGCTTGGGTTACACCTCGCGCCGGGCTTCACCGCCGACGGCGTCGCACAGCGAGCGTGGCCGCGGCATGGGCACTAGGCCGCGCTCGCAGCGAGGTATCGACTACGCACCGAGCTTTTTCACCAGCTCGTGGAGATGCTTGCGGCTGATCCCGGCCTCGGCCGCGGCCCGCGTGAAGTTGCCGTCGAAGCGCCGAAGCAGCGTTTCGAGGTAGGCGCGCTCGAAGTCCTCTAGCAGCAGTCGCTTGGCTTCCTTGAAGGGCATGGGCTTGTCGATTCCGGGGTAGGTCAGCGCGAAGGTGGCGGGGCTGGCGCGCCCGGTCCCGACGTTGATGGCGAGGTCCTGGAACCGAGGCGTCCCCTCTCCGAACGCAAGGGCACGCTGAAGCACGTTACGAAGCTCTCTCACGTTGCCGGGCCAGTGGTAGCTCTCGAGCCGCGTGAGGTTGTCACCCGCGATCTCGTCCCCGGGGGGCAGATGGCCCGTCAGGAGGTCGGTCACCAGCCCCTCGATGTCGCCGGGTCGATGGCGAAGCGGAGGTAGATGAATGCGCACCACGTCGAGGCGATAGAGCAGATCGCTGCGAAAGGCGCCGCGCTCCACCTCCGCGTGGAGATTGCGATTGGTGGCGGAGATGAGACGCAGATCGACCTGGCGTATCGCGTCGTCGCCGACGCGGCGGATCTGCTGCGTCTCGATCGCCCGCAGAAGCTTGGGCTGGAGGCTGGGCGGAAGCTCGCCGAGCTCGTCGATGAAGAGCGTCCCGCCATCGGCTCGCTCGAAGGCGCCCTGACGATCCTGGTGGGCCCCGGTAAACGCACCCCGGGCGTGGCCGAACAGCTCCGACTCGACTAGATTCTCGGGTACCGAGGCGCAATCGAAGACCACGAACGGCTTGCGGGCCCGCGGCGAGGCGTGGTGGATGGAGCGAGCAGCGAGATCTTTCCCGGTCCCCGTCTCCCCTTCGATGAGCACGGGCACGTCGCTCGGCGCGGCGCGCTCCATCATGGCGAACACCGACCGAATGGCCCTCGACTTGCCGTAGAGCTCCCCGAAGCGTTGCGCTTTGGACGGAGCTATCTCCTGCGGCGCCCAAGAGGGGCGAATCGCGAGCGATGTCTGCCCCACGCGCACGACCGTGCCCTCTTGCAGAATGCCATCGTGGACCCGGGTACTTCCGATGAAAGTGCCATTCCGGCTGCCGAGGTCGCGCACGCGGACGCACTGCTCAGAAAACGAGAACGTCAGGTGCTGGCGGGAGACGGTGTGGTCGTCGAGCACGAGGTCGGCATCGGGAGCGCTGCCCACGGTGAGCTTGCCCATGAGGCCCACCTCGGTGCCCGCCTTGGGTCCATCGAGAACGACCACTTTCAGGCCCGCGGGCGTGGGCTGCGGTACGACCTCGCTCGTCTTGGTGTCCTGTTGCTTCGCGGTCGTCGTCATTCGCGCGTCCATGGTGGGTTCGGGGGCGCCTCGTCGTGGAAGATCACCTCGGCGTCACCGGTCGGCCGCCGACATCGGCGCCGACCCGAGGACGTGGCCGGCGAGCTTCGATCCGAACCACCCCCACGCGCCACCGCCCATGTCCCGGATGCTTATCACGCGTCGCACGAAAAAGCCGTCGCTCGGAAAAGACTTAGCGCAGACGACGACCTAGTTGGAACGCGTGCGTTACACCTGCCCCAAGGGTGTTACCCATAGGTAACGCTTGTGTTTGGTTTGCTCTCGGGCCGGTCCGCCCAGAGCTCCGCTGGCTAGAGCCGGGTGAGGTCGTAGCGGAGGTTGACGGAGAGGTTCCCGTTGCTCTGCGCGACCTCGTTGGTGCCGGGCTGGGTCCAGGTGCCCGAGGTGGGCTGGTCGAGCACGAAGGTGTGGGTGCGGCTCGGGTAGACGTGCTTGTCACCGCTCTCGCTGATCTCGGCGTGGAGGCGGAGGGTCTCACCCTGGCGCTCGGGGAGGGTGATCACGTGGCCCTGATTGAGGGTGATGCTGCCCCCATCGGGAACCTTGGAAGCGGTGCCCTCGGTGATGAGGGTGCTCTGGCCGTCTCGCTCGACCCACACGCGGTAGGCGATCTCGGCCTTGCCGATGGCCTCGCCGTTGTTGGGGATGTCGATGGCGTCGAGGTGCAGGTTCACCGACTGGGTCGTGGCGCCGCAATCCGGGACCTCGTAGTCGAGGCTGCTCGCGACCTTGATC
>JGI12210J13797_10129359_pt1 | contig 16024 bp, 12 predicted proteins | sample ElkSlonscriptome_3_FD_13797 | JGI IMG/M metagenome (IMG submission 13797)
CTGAGCCCGGCCTGTTTCCGGGGCGGGGCGCGTGCGGCTGGGTTTCTGTTAGCCTGGCGCGCAGATGTGGAGGCGCAGGCTCGGCACGGCGGCGCAGGCCTCGATCTTGGCCGCGGCCGCGGGCGGATGCTTCTCGGGGGAGGCCACCCTGGGGGCGATCTGCGGCGACGACCTCGATTGCGGGGCCGAGCAGATCTGCGTGAACGAGGTGTGCGGGCGATGTGGCGACGGCGTGCCCCAGCGGGGCGAGCTGTGCATCGTGTCGGCCCAGCCGGTCTCCGACGCGCCGCGTGCTTCGCCCGGTGATCTGCTCGTGCTCGACGTCGAGAACGACGGCCATCCCGATCTCGTCACCCGCGGGGAGACCGGCGCGCCCGAGCTGTGGAGCGGCGACGGCAGCGGGTGGACGCGCCAGGCCACGCTGAGCGTGGGGGGCACGGCGGGGCTCATGCGGCTGGCCGTGCTCGAGCCGGGCGAGCCGCTCGCGCTGGTGGTGGTCGATGCCGACGCGCCGGCCCTGCACGTGGGTCGGAGCGACGGGGCGGGCAGCTGGGCCTTCGATGCTTCGATCGCGCTCGACGAGGTGCCGCTCGATCTGGCCGTGGCCGGTGCGCCCTGGCTGGGGCCCGCTTGGATCGCGTGGGTCGATGCGGCGGGGTTGCAGCAGGTGATCCTCGACCCGAGCACCGGCACGCCGAGCGAGCCGCTCACGGTGGCGCCGGCCGGGGCCCGGTGGCTGTCCGATCCGCTGTCGCTGAACGGCGACGAGATCGTCGATCTCGCGGTGGCCGACGTGGAGGGGCGGCGGCTCGAGCCCTGGCTGGGAGACGGGGCGGGCGGGCTGGCTCCGGGCACGCCGGTGGCGCTGGAGGCCCGGCCGATCGACGTGGCCACGCACGACGTGAACGGCGACGGTGAGCCGGACCTGTTGGTGAGCGACGAGGACGGCGGCGTCTCGGTGGTGGTCGCGGGCGAGGGCGGCTCGCTGTCGGTGGTCGAGCGCATGGTCGTGTCCGGGGAGATCCGCGGCGTGGCCGTGGCCGATCTCGATCGCAACACCGAGCGCGACGTGGTGGTGCTGACCGGCGGTCGCGCGCCGCTGTCGGTGTTCCTCGGGCGCGGCCCCGTGCACCCCGACGCGCTGCTGCTGCCGCTGAACGACGAGGGCGGCTCGCTGGTGGCGCTCGATCGGGATCGCGACGGCCTCACCGAGCTGTTGATCGGCCCCGCGGCGGCGCCGGGCGAGCTTCGGGTGCTGGAGGTCGAGCCATGAGGTCGCGTGCGCTGGTGATCGTGGTGGCGATGGCGGTGGGGCTGCCCGGCGGATCGGCCCTGGCGGCTCCGCCCGCCGAGCCGCGGGCCGGCGCGCCCGCTCCGGTCCGCTCGGAGCCCAGGCCCGGCGACCGCATGGTTCAGGTGGGCGTGGGCCTGGTGGTGACCGGGCTGCTCGGCTACGGGCTGATGGCGGCGGGGCTGGGGATCGGCAACCGGGCCGAGGCCGATCTGGTCTTCCTGTCCGAGCGCGACGACGTGGCCGCACGGCGCGACGTGCTGGCGCGCGGGCAGCTGGGCAACCGGCTGGCCATCGCGGGGGCCGTGACCGCCACCACGGCGATGGCGGTGGGCATCCCGCTCATCGCCGTCGGTCGGCGGCGCCACGAGGCGAGCCTGGCTCGGCTGACGATCGGCGGCCCGGCGGGCTCGCTGGGTTTGCGGGTCTTCGGCCGGTTCTAGCCCTAGCCAGGCGCGGCCAGCTCCGCCTCGCGGTCGATCCACCCCACCCGAGCATTCCCTACCCGCACGCTCACGCGCCCGGGGCCCCGCACCACCCACCGCAGCCGCTGGCGCCCCTCGCTGCCGTGGCCGCGGTAGTAGCCGGGCGAGCCGAACGAGCCCTGGCGCCCCCGGCCCCAGCCCTGAAGCTGCCCCAGCTCGCGCTGGCCCGCGCGCTCGTCGACCAGCTCCGCGCCGCCCTCGGTGCTGGCCCAGGCGCGCAGCGGCTCGTTGGGGTCGCGGTCGCGCATCGAGGGCACCACGTGGGTGGGCAGGTAGCCGCGGTTCTCCACCCGAAGCTCCAGCTGCCACAAGCCCTCGCCCAGCGGGGAGACGCTCAGCTCCGAGGCCCACAGCCACGGCGCCATCGCGGCCACGCGCAGGAACGCGGCGCTCTGGGCATCGCACAGCGCGGGCAGCCGCTCGGGGGGCGGGTTGCGGATCCCGAAGCGGATGTCGACCCCGCCCACCTCCACCGGGCCGAGCTGCGGGTGCTCGACCGGCACCCACGGTCGGAACACCCGCGAGCGGTTGTGCTCGGCGTCCCAGCGGGCCAGCCGGTGCATCGTGGCCCGATCGAACTGCGAGTAGGCGTCGACGAAGCGGGTCGGCCTCTTCATGCCCAGCTGCACGAACAGATCCCACAGCTCGCATACGTACGCGTAGGCCCCCCGCGCGTGGTAGGCGAACTCGGTGAGGTCGCCGCACAGCGGCTTGCCCGGATCGTAGGTGAAGTCGGTGAAGCCGTTCACCATCGGGTAGCCGGTGTGCGCCTCGCAGATGGCCCCCAGCTCGCGCCACATGGCCAGATCGTCCGGCGGCATGGTCTCGTCGGCCGCGGTGCCCAGCGGCCGGATGAACACCCCGCCGTAGGTGTGGAGATCGAGCCACACGAACACGTTGGGGTGGTGGCGCACGTAGTCGGCCATCGCCCGCGATTCCGGCTCGCTCAGCGCGAACGGCCCCGCCCCCTCCTGCACGTGCTCGGGGGCCCAGTCGTAGGGGAAGTTGCGGTTGAGGTCGGGCCCGTTGTCGTCGAGCGATCCGGGCGTGGGCACGGTGTGGCCGTCGAAGTCCTCCAGGCTGCCCTCGGGCCACAGCGTGAAGTAGGGGCCGGGGTCGTCCAGCTCGCGGGGCAGCATCACGCCCGGGATCTCGGTCGACTCCACGTAGTCGCCGATCGGATCGCGGCGGCGCATCAGCAGGCTCAGCCCGTCGCCGTCGAGGTCGTGGCACCGCCAGCGGGTGCGGCGACCCGGCCGGGCGTCGCGGGGCACCGAGCGCACCCAGCGGCCGGTCTGGAGCACCGCCTCGGCCCCGTCGGGCGAGATGCGGGGCAGCACGTACACGTGGATCCGGCGCAGCATCTCGCGCACGTGAGGGGCCAGCCCGTGCAGCTCGGCCTCGGGCTCGAGGTGCACGCGCAGCACGTCGTGCGCGATGGCCATCGCCACCACGCTGCCGGCCAGCTCCGAGGCGTGCATGTTGGCGTCGACCCACGCGGCGGGGCGCACCTGGTCGAGATCGGCGCCGATCCGCAGCAGCCACTGCTCGCGGCCCTCGGGCGTGCGCCCCAGCGAGTGCAGCCGCGTGAGCGCGGGGTAGGCCTCGGCCCAGCCCTGCAGCCGCGCGGTGAGCTCGTCGTATGAGGGATACCCGTGGTTGGAGTCGTCGGGTGCTGCGGTCACTTCGTCCTCGCCGCGGGAAGCTCGGCTCGGCGCCCGACCTGCTCGCTGCGGTCCGCGCCCTCGTAGTGGCTGGTGAAGATCACGGCCCGACCGTCGGCGGTGAAGCGCGGATCGGCGTGCTGGGCCTTGGGATCGTTGGAGAGGATCACCTCCTCGCCGTCGCCGAGCGGCCGCACGCGCACCGTGTGCCGGTCGCTCGGCGTGTAGACCATGCGCGTGCCGTCGGGAGACAGCGCCATCTGCTCCACCGAGCTGGGCAGCGTGACCGTGGTGACCTGGAGCGACGCGCCCGGCAGCGCGGCGACCATCGCCCCGAGCGGGACGAAGGCGGGACGCAGGACGGACCCGTCCCGCGCGTCGCCCTCGCCGGGCGGGACGGCGCCCGCACCGGGCGGGACGGCACCGGAACCGGGCGGGACGGCGCCGGAACCGGGCGGGACGGCGCCCGGGCGCTCGGACGGCGTCCCGGTGGTCCCGGTCGGGTCACCGACGCCCGCATCTGCGTCCCGCAGCATCAGCGTCTCGAACGTGGGCGCGGCCGCGGCGAACAGCGCGGCCATGTCGCCCTCGAAGCGCACCCGGTGCAGCTTGTCGGCCCAGGGATGGGTGGCGACCAGGTGCAGCCCCGACGCCCCCGGGATCGGGTGCAGCCCGACCACGCCGGTGTGCTCGCCCATCGCCGTGCCCGGCAGGGCCACGATCCACCCGTCGATCCGGCGCACCACGTAGATCCACGCCTGCTCGGGGGGCGGCGGCGGCGGCTCGTCGACCGCGGCGGTCTGCCCCTCGGGGGGCTGCGCCTCCTCTTCTTCGTCGACGTAGGGATCGTCGACGTCGTCGAGCGCGGCGTAGGGATCGGGCTGGGGCGGCTGGAACTGGCACGACACCGCGAAGTGCTCCGCGTCGATCCACGCGGGCTCACCCAGGCGCGTGCAGCCGGGCATCTTCACGATCTGCGGCAGGTCTTCGCCGGCCGTCCACACGCTCACCGCTAGGCCCTCGGGCGGGGTAGAGGGCCGCAGCACCCGCCCCGACGCGTGGGGCATGCCCCAGGTGTGGTCGTAGCCGGCGGCCACGGGCACCTTGCCCTTGCGGGTGAACGCGCAGGCCTGGGCGCTCACGTCGAGCGCCCACAGCTCCAGGCCCCCGCTGGCCTCCAGCAGCAGCGCATCGGCGGCGGGCGACAGCACGTGCTCGGCGCCCCCCACCGGCAGCAGGCCCCCGCGCACCGCGGTGCAGCGCTGCCGCTCGCCGAGCGCGGTGCTCCCCGGCGGGTGGTACCAAAGCTGCAGCTCGGGCGAGGGCTGAAGCGAAACCTCGGGGTCGCGGGGCGAGTCGAGCCGCTGGCCCTGCACCAGGCTGAGCACCGTGCCGTCGCCCAGCGCGATCGACTCGGTGGTCTCCATGGGCTGGGCGAGCAGGGCCGGCACGGGCTCGGCCTGCTCGGCCTCGACCAGCGCCTCCTCGCGCGCGCGCACCTCCTTGTCGATCCGGCGGTCGAGCATCGCGTAGGCGCCGTGCAGGTCGACCGCCCGCTGGATCTTCGCGTGCAGCTCCACCGCGTCGATCGGCAGCCGCGACTCGGAGAACAGGGTGTTGGCCAGGCGCTCGTGCTTGAACGCGGCCCGCAGCACCTGCACGTAGTCGGGCCGGGGCAGCACCGTCTGCGCCCCGTCGACCGTGACCGTGGGCGGCATCCCCAGGTCGCCCACGCTGAACACCGCCCAGCCGTGGTCGGCGCTCACGTCGGCCGAGTCGCCGGTGACCGTGATGCTCGCCATGCCGTGGGTGGAGGGGTCCTCGAGCGCCACGTAGCCGAAGCCGCGCTCGTCGGCGAGGTGCAGGATCGCCTCGATGCCCTCCGTGCCCGCCGCTCCCCCGGCCCCTTCGGCCGCCAGCGCGTCGTACTCGCCGTGCTCGGTGTCGAACCCGAATTCGCGCAGCGCCTCCGCCGTGCTGGCCGCGTCGGGGCCCACCACCAGGATCCGGCTGGGCTCGTCGGGCTGCCCCACCGGCCCGGCCGGGCGCGTGAACCACCACGCCGCGGCACCCACCGCCGCGATCCCCAGGATCCCGAGGAAGATCTTGGGCCCCTTGGGCCGCACCATCTGGATGTTGGTCAGCGACGCATCGGACATCGATCGACAGTGTCGCACGACGCCCGCCGGCCGCGGTCACCTCTCTCGAGCCCCCGAGCGGCCATCTCCGGGAGGCCGGCGGCGGCGCTCAGAGGGCCAGGTCGATCTCCCGGCCCGTCTTCGGGTCGCGCAGCACGATCCGCTGCCCCTGGGCCTTGGCCTGCTGAATGGTCTGGAGCACCCCGAGCGCCTGGCCGACCACCTCGCCCGGGGTCTTGGCGCCGAGCTGCTTGGCCAGCTCCACCATGAGCATGGCGGTGCGCCCGGGGATCTCCACGGAGACCGGGCCCACCGCCGAGCCGGCGCCCTCCTTGGGGTCGAACACCGGCACGCCTAGTCGCCCTTGATCTCGCCGCGGGCGAAGATCGACGCCACGTAGGTCAGCACGTCGGTGGCCGAGACCTCGTCGTAGCCGTAGTTGCGGATCAGCCGCTGCTTCACCACCTCGATCTTCTCCTGGGCCTCCTTGTCGACCACGTTGGAGACCAGGCTGGTGAGCTTGATGCTGTCCTTCTGGTCCTCGAAGAGCTTCAGCTCCAGCGCCTTGAACAGCCGCTCGTTGGTGCGGAAGTCGAACTGCTTGCCCTCGATGGCCAGCGCCCCGATGTAGTTCATGATCTCGCGCCGGAAGTCGTCCTTGCGGCTCTCGGGGATGTCGATCTTGGTCTCGATCGACCGCATCAGGCGCTCGTCGGGCTCCTCGTCTTGGCCGGTGTAGGGGTTCTTGACCTTCTCGCGCTGGGTGTAGGCCTTGACGTTGTCGATGTAGTTGCCGCACAGGCGCGCGATGGCGTCGTCGTCGGCCGAGATGGCGCGCTGGACCTCGTTCTTCACGATGTCCTCGTACTCCTGCTTCACCACCGCGAGCAGGTCGGTGTAGCGCTTGCGGTCGTCCTCGTTGGTGATGAGGCTGTGGCTGCGCAGCCCGGACTCCAGCTCGTTCATCACCATGAACGGGTTGATGCTCATCTGGCCGCGGTCCGAGACCAGGCAGTTGGCGATCTTGTCCTGCACGAAGCGGGCGCTGATGCCGTCCATGCCCTCGCGGTTGGCCTCCTTGCGCAGCTCCTTGACCGTGTCCTGGGTGTACCCGGGCAGGGTCTTGCCGTCGTAGAGCTTCAGCTTCTGCAGCGGCGAGATCTGGTGCTTCTTGGGGTCCTCGAGCCGGGTGAGCACCGCCCACATCGCGGCCATCTCGAGGGTGTGGGGGGCGATGAACCGGCCGCGGACCCGCTTGGGGTTGTAGTCCTTGGCGTAGATCTTCACCTCCTCGGAGAGCTTGGTGATGTAGGGGATGTCGATCTTGACCGTGCGGTCGCGCAGCGCCTCCATGAAGCGGTTCTCGAGCAGCCGCTGGTACTCCGCCTCGTTGGTGTGGCCGAGGATCAGCTCGTCGATGTCGGTCTGGGCGAACTTCTTGGGCTTGATCTTCTGCTCCTGCGTGGCGCCGAGCAGGTCGTAGAGGAACGCCACGTCGAGCTTGAGGATCTCGACGAACTCGATGATGCCGCGGTTGGCGACGTTGAACTCGCCGTCGAAGTTGAACGCGCGCGGGTCGGAATCGCTGCCGTACTCGGCGATCCGCCGGTAGTTGATCTCGCCGGTCAGCTCGGTGCTGTCTTGGTTCTTCTCGTCCTTGGGCTGGAACGTGCCCACGCCCACGCGGTCCTGCTCGCTGATGAGCAGCCGGCGCACCCGCACGTACTTCATGACCTTGGACCAGTCGCCCTTCTCGTACTCGAGCAGGGCGCCGTAGATGTAGCGGCAGGCGGGGTTGAGGTCGCCGCGGATCCAGGGGCGGAAGCCGTCTTGCTCGAGGCCGAGGTCGGTGATGGCCTGCTCGCGCCACTCGGCCGGGATGAGCTTGAGGGGCTCTTCGTGCATGGCCGAGGGGAACACCTCCTGCCCGGCCGTCAGGTGGCGCAGGTCGGTCGGGAGCACCCACTCGTAGGTGAACAGCGCGCCCTCGGGGGTGCGGCTGTACTCCTCCATGCCCTTCTTGAGCAGGCGCGCGATGGTGCTCTTGGCCGAGCCCACCGGGCCGTGCAGCAGCAGGATGCGCTTCTCGGTGCCGTAGCGCATGGCCGCGGCCTTGAGCACGTTCACCAGGCGCATCAGGGGGATGTCCAGCCCGAAGATGGCGTCGCGCCCGTCGTGGGCCTCGTCGTCGAAGAAGCGGTAGTGGACGATCTTCTTCTTGTTGTCGACGTACTCCTGGGTCCCGTGGGACATGATGAGGTCGTAGACGCGCTCGTGGGCGGTGCGGGCGACGCGGGGGTTTCCGCGCACCAGCTCGAGGTATTCCTCGAAGGTTCCCGACCAATGGAGGTCTTCGTAGCGCTTGATGTCCTGGAGAGCAGCGATGCGGTCGACGAGCGTTGCCATGGCGTTCGAGCCCACGATGCTACACTAAAGCCGTGCCCTGGGTCCTCGCTCCCCGCCGCTTTCGCCTCCGTGGCGATACGAGCCGCCGGGCGGCGGGCGGCGGCGGGGGGGCACCACCGCGCGCTCGCTCGTCCGCGACCGCGGGTCCACCCACCGACCACGCTCCGCCCGAGGGCTCGCCCACCCGATGATTTCTCGCATCGACAAAGACCACAGCCGCTTCCGCGAGATCGTGCGCGGCAAGATCCGGCAGAACCTCCGCAAGTACATCTCGCGCGGCGACATGATGAGCCGCAAGGGGAAGGACACGGTCTCCATCCCCATGCCCCAGATCGACATCCCGCGGTTCACGTTGGGCGGCAAGGGCAAGTCGGGGGTGGGGCAGGGCGAGGGCGAGCCGGGCGACCCGATCGACGGCGGCCAGCCGCAGCCCGGGCAGCCCGGGCCGGGTGAGGCCGGGCAGGGCGAGGGCGACAAGTCGCTCGAGGTCGAGGTGACCCTCGAGGAGCTCGCCGCCATCCTCGGCGAGGAGCTGGGCCTGCCCCGCATCGAGCCCAAGGGCAGCGACGCGCTCGACACCAAGAAGGATCGCTACGTCAGCCTGCGTACCACCGGCCCCGAGTCGCTGCGCTCGTTCAAGGCCACCTTCAAGCGGGCGCTGCGGCGGCAGGTGGCCTCGGGCACCTACGTGCCGGGGCGGCCCATCATCGTGCCGGTGCGAGAGGACCGCCGCTACCGCTCGTGGCGCACCGAGCCGCGCCCCCAGTCCAACGCCGTCATCATCTACATGATGGACGTGTCGGGCTCGATGGGCGACGAGCAGAAGGAGATCGTGCGCATCGAGTCGTTCTGGATCGACACCTGGCTGCGCAGCCAGTACCAGGGGCTGGAGAGCCGCTACATCATCCACGACGCCACCGCGCGCCAGGTGGAGCGCGAGGTGTTCTTCCGCACCCGCGAGTCGGGGGGCACCATGATAAGCTCCGCCTACAAGGTCTGCGCCGAGCTCATCGAGAAGGAGTTCTCGCCCGAGGCGTGGAACATCTACGCGTTCCACTTCAGCGACGGCGACAACTGGTCGGTGGACGACACCTCCAGCTGCATCAGCCTGCTGCGGAACGTGCTGCTGCCGGCGTGCAACCAGTTCGGGTACGGGCAGGTCGAGAGCCCCTACGGCTCGGGGCAGTTCATCAAGGACGTGCGCGGCGCGTTCGGGGCCGACGAGAAGCTGGTCACCTCCGAGATCACCAGCAAGGACGACATCATGGATTCCATCAAGGAGTTCTTGCGGGGGGGCAGGTAGGCCATGGCACCCATCAGCGGCGAGCTGCTCGAGCTGCAGGCCCGCATCCAGGGCTACGCCGACGAGTACGGCCTGAACTACTCCCCTCAGGTGTTCGAGCTCATCGACTACGAGCAGATGTGCGAGATCGCGGCCTACGGGGGCTTCCCCGTGCGCTATCCGCACTGGCGCTACGGGATGGAGTACGACCACCTCGTCAAGAGCCACACCTACGGCCTGTCGAAGATCTACGAGCTGGTCATCAACACCGACCCTTGCTACGCGTACCTGCTCGAGGGCAACTCGTTCGCCGACCAGAAGCTGGTCATGTGCCACGTGTACGGGCACAACGACTTCTTCAAGAACAACCGCTACTTCGGTCCCACCGACCGGCGGATGATCGACGTGATGGCCAACAACGCCGCTCGCGTGCGGCGCTACATGGATCGCCACGGGGTGGGGGAGGTCGAGTCGTTCATCGACGTGTGCCTGAGCATCGACAACCTCATCGATCCGTGGGCGCCGTTCCGCGAGCCGCCCAAGGCGGTGGCGGCGACCGAGGGCGAGGACGAGCAGCACCGGCTGCGCAACGTGCGGGGCTACCTCGAGGACTACATCAACCCGCCCGACTTCATCGCCAAGCAGCGGCAGCGGGCGCAGGCGGAGAAGGAGGCCAGCAAGCGCAAGGTGCCGCAGCGGCCCGAGCGCGACGTGCTCGGCTTCCTCATGCAGCACGCGCCGCTCGAGGCGTGGGAGGCCGACGTGCTCGGCATCATCCGCGAGGAAGCCTACTACTTCCTGCCGCAGATGCAGACCAAGATCATGAACGAGGGCTGGGCCAGCTTCTGGCACTCCAAGCTCATGACCGAGCGGGCGCTCGACGACTCCGAGGTCATCGACTACGCCGACGCCTGCGCCGGCGTGATGTCGATGGCGCCCGGGCAGCTCAACCCCTACAAGATCGGCATCGAGCTGTTCCGCGACCTCGAGCGCCGCTGGGACACGGGCCGCTTCGGCGCGGCGTGGGACGACTGCGACGACCTGCAGGCCAAGGAATCGTGGGATCTGCAGCTGGGGAAGGGCCGGGAGAAGATCTTCGAGGTGCGGCGGCTGTACAACGACGTCACCTTCATCGACGAGTTCTTCACCCTCGATTTCTGCCGCGAGCAGAAGTTCTTCACCTTCAACGAGAACCGCCGCTCGGGCCGGCTGGAGATCGAGACCCGCGAGTTCGATTCCATCAAGCAGAAGCTGCTGGGCATGCTGACCAACTTCGGGCAGCCGTTCATCTACGTGGTCGACGCCAACCACCTCAACCGGGGCGAGCTGCTGCTCGGCCATCGCCACGAGGGGGAGGATCTCAAGGTCGACTATGCGCGGGACACCCTGCGCAACCTGGAGCGGATCTGGCGGCGTCCGGCGTCGATCCTCACCGTGGTCGACGACAAGCCCAAGCGCATCCGCTACGACGGCTCGGAGGTCACCATCTCCGACGAGCCGGCCACCTTCAAGCTGTAGGGGCCGCGCTGCCGCGGCGGCGCGGCGCGGCGCGGCGGCGCGGCGCGGCGCGGCGGCGGGCCGGCGGGGGCCATGCGGGGGGTCATGCGCGGGGCGGAGCGCGGGGCGGAGCGCGGGGCGGATCTCAGGGGCGGCCGAGGGCCCGGCGCTCGGCTCGTGGCCTCGGCCGCGACGGGGTATGTGAGCGAAATCGTACGCGGTCCCCGGCTGGCGCGGAGATCGATCGACCCTGGTTTTGGGTTCTCGATGGCGTGATCGGGCGAGCACCGTGGTATCGTCGTGCGGTGCGAATCATCGCTTGGCCCGCCACCGACGTCGGTCGGGTGCGCAGCCACAACGAGGACAGCCACCTGGTCGATCCCGAGCTCGGCCTGTACCTCGTGGCCGACGGCATGGGCGGTCACGCGGGGGGAGCCCATGCGTCTCAGCTGTGCGTCGACGTGGTCGACAAGGTGGTGCGGCGGGGCGTGGATGCGATGCGCAGCGTGCCGCAGCAGCACCGCAACGCGGCCATCGCCGAGCTGCTGTGCGCGGCGGCCAGCGAGGCGAGCGCGCGGATCTTCGACCAGGCCGCCGCCGATCACCGGCTGCAGGGCATGGGCACCACGCTCACCGGCATGCTGCTGTACGGCTACCGCGGCTACGTGGTGCACGTGGGCGACAGCCGGGCGTTCTTGCTGCGGGGCGGCACCTGCCGGCAGCTGACCAACGATCACAGCTGGCTCAACGAGCAGCTGCAGGCTGGCCTCATCACCGAGGAAGAGGCGGCCACCAGCGATCTGAAGCACATCATCACGCGCTCGGTGGGCTTCGAGCGGCACGTCGAGGCCGACGTCATCCCGCTCAACGTGCACCCGGGCGATGCGTTCTTGCTGTGCTCGGACGGCATGGCCAACTACATCGACGGTGACGAGATCGCCGAGCTCGCGCGCGACCACTGGTACGCCGATCTCCCGCAGCTGTGCACCGACCTGGCCAACAAGCGCGGCGGCGACGACAACATCACGGTGGTGGTGGCGCTGGCGTGCAACGACCACGACACGCGGCGGCCGGTGAAGGAGAGCCGGGCGACCATCACCGACACGATGCCGCCGGTGAAGATCTGAGCCTGGCGGCTCGGGTCGAGCTACGGGCGGCGTAGGGCGGCAGCAGCAGCGGCGGCGTCGGGGCGGGCGGGATTTCGGTATCCTCGCGCGCATGGCCGAGCTCTTCGTACGACAGCTCCTGGCGGGTCGCGACTTCGCCGAGGGCGACCCCAACGCCACCGGGATGCAGAACTTCGTGTACCTGCTCGGCGATCGCGAGGCCGGGGAGTGCGTGGTGGTCGACCCGGCGTGGGACGTGGCGGGGATCCTCGACGTGGCGGAGGCCGAGGGGCTGAAGGTGGTGGGGGCGCTGGTCACCCACTATCACCCCGACCACGTGGGGGGTGAGATCTTCGGGATCCAGATCGACGGGCTGCCCACGCTGATGAGCCGGTGCCCGTGCAAGGTGCACGTGCACCGGCTCGAGGCCGAGGGCGTGCGGATGGTGACGGGGCTGTCGAAGTCGGACCTGGTCGAGCACGACTCCGGCGACCGGGTGCAGGTGGGCGGGCTGGACATCGAGCTGCTGCACACGCCCGGGCACACGCCGGGGTCGCAGTGCTTCCGCGTGCGGGCCACGCAGCACGAGCCCGGCGGGGCGCTGGTGGCCGGGGACACCCTGTTCCTTCAGGGCTGCGGGCGGGTGGACCTGCCCGGCGGGGATCCGGAGCAGATGTACCGCACGCTGAGCGAGCGGCTGAGCGGGCTGCCGGGCGAGACGATGCTGCTGCCGGGGCATGCGTATGGCGGGGAGCGGGCGACGCTGGAGGTGGTGCGGAAGACGAACCCGACGCTACAGGTGGAGAGCTTGGCGCGGTTCCGGCGGTCGATGGGGGGATAGGGGCGGCGCTCGGCGGAGGGGACGCCATCGGCTCACCCCGCCTCCGAGGATCCCGGGTCGTCGGGGATGGTGTGACGGCACGATCGTCACAGTGTGTCATCGGTATGCAGCCCTGGGATGCCCGTGCCCGGCTGACGCCTCGGTTTCGACCTTCGCTCCTTGGCATGGTTCGTGCTGATAGGTGTGCCTACGTAGGTGTGCCTACGAAGGAGTGAACCCATGCCGAAGACCACGGACGAGATCAAGGGAAGCATCAGAGGGGCGGCCAAGGCCGCTGGCCAGGCGGTGCGAGGCCGGATCGGGATCTACGCGACGCTGAGCAAGGAGCACGGCGAGGTCGCCAGCCTGATGTCCGAGCTGGCCGACACCGGCAACGACGACGTCGAGCGGCGCGAGGACCTGTTCGCGACCATCGAGACGGAGCTGCTGGCCCACGCCAAGGCGGAGGACGCGGTGTTCTACTCGGCCATCGCAGACCGGGACACGACCCGGGAGAAGATCGAGCACGCTCGCGAGGAGCACCAGGAGGTCGAGACGCTGCTCGAGGAGCTCGGGCAGATGGACATCACCCACCAGTCGTGGATGAACAAGTTCCTCAAGCTCGAGCAGAGCGTGGAGCATCACGTTCAAGAGGAGGAGCACGAGGTCTTCGCGCGCGCTCAGAAGCTGCTGTCGGTCGAGGACGCCCGCGCGCTCGACGACGACTACCGGGCGCGACGCGATGCGGAGAAGAAGAAGCGACGCCCGGCGGCGTGACTCGGGCCGATGGGAGCGCCGACCCGTGGCGGGCCCGTGCCGCCGCAGGTCGGCGGCTTTCGTCCGGTAGGGTTGCTCTGGACCACCATCGCCCAGTTCGCCGCTGGTCCCAGCATGCCCACTCGAGTCGTCCGGGCTGGCGTCGAGCAGCGGTGAGCGCCGCGTTGGACGCGTGGTATCTTGCCCTTCGCCCCAGTGCCCTAGCCGTCGATGCTCCCCTTCTTCAACACCTCTGGCCCGTGCATCCCGGGCGAGCACTACATGCTCCCGCCGCAGCGGCGGCTGCACGAGGTCCTGGCGCTGATCGAGGGGCGGCGCTACTTCATGCTGCGCGCGGGGCGACAGACGGGCAAGACCACCAGCGCAATGTGGCTCGAGACGCATCTCGGGGCCACTGGGCGCTGGCGCGCGGTGTGGGTCGATCTCGAGACGGCGCGCGAGAAGCCCGACGTGGCGCGGGCGATGACCGCGATCCTGACGATCGTCGACCGAACGCTGGAGCTGCACCATCCAGATCTTCCGCGGCCGGACGCCGCCGAGCGCGACGCCATGCTCGTCACGCCGGACAGCGCGCTGCTCGACTATCTCGGGCGCCTCGCCGCGCTCAGTCCGCTGCCGCTGGTGCTGCTGCTCGACGAGGCCGATGGCCTGGTGGGCGAGGCGATGATCTCGTTCCTCACCCAGCTGCGGCACGGCTACATCGAGCGCAGCCGCGCACCATTTCCGGCCAGCGTGGTGCTGATGGGACAGCGGCAGGTGCGGGACTACGCCCTGCGCCAAGAAGACCGCCAGACGCTCACGTGGCTCGGGACCACGTCGCCGTTCAACATCACCGCGGAGACCATCACCCTCGAGTCGTTCACCGAGGCCGAGGTGGGCGAGCTGCTCGAGCAGCACACGGCGGTCACGGGCCAGCGCTTCTCGCCCGAGGCCGTCGCCCAGATCTATGCGCTGGGCCGTGGGCATCCGTGGCTCACCAATGCGCTCGCCGATGAGATCGTGCGCCGCGATGTGCAGGACCGGGGCATCGAGATCACCGGCGCGCACGTCGACGCGGCCAAGGAGACCATCATCCTCGAGCGGCGCACGCACATCGACTCGCTCGTGGCCCGGCTGCGTGAGCCACGGGTGCGGCGGATCATCGCGCCGATGCTCGTGGGCGACCGCGCCACCGAGGACGTGCTCGACGACGACTTCGCCTATGTGCTCGGTCTAGGTCTGCTGCGCAAGCACGCTGGGCGCTACGAGCTGGCCAACCCGATCTACGCCGAGGTGCTGCCGCGCGCGCTCACCTACGATCAGCAGCACCAGATCGCCAACGAGCCCGCCTGGTACGTCCGAGCCGACGGCTCGCTCGACATGGGCAAGCTGCTGGCCGACTGGCAGGTGTTCTGGCGCGAGGACGGATATCTCTCCGCCGATGGCTTTCGTTACCGCGAGGCCGGCCCGCACCTGATGCTCATGGCGTTCTTGCAGCGGGTGGTCAACGGGGGCGGGACGATCGTGCGGGAGTATGGCCTGGGTCGCGGTGCGCTCGATCTGCTGGTCGAGTGGAGAGGGCAGCGGCATGCGATCGAGGTCAAGCTGCGGCGTGACTCGATCACCGAGGAGCGAGCGCTCGACCAGATCGTGCGCTACCTCGATCACGCCGGGCTCGAAGAAGGCTGGCTGGTGATGTTCGACCTGCGGTCGACGCTGCCGTGGCCGGAGCGGCTGACCACCCGCGAGGTGGAGCACCGTGGCAAGCGGGTTCACATCGTGGGGTGCTGAGGGGTCGGGTCCTCGAGCGCCGCACGCTACGCTCGATAGATGTCGATCGACCGCCCGGTGGGCGAGGTGGCGCTCTCTCGCTGCGTTCGCGTGCTCACGGGCTCGGCCGTGGAGCGCTGGTCGAAGACCACCAGCCAGCCCGTGGGCAGCCCCAGGCCGTCGAGGTAGCGGTCGAGCTGATCGAGGCCGCGGTCCTTGGGGTCGGGCTGGCCGTCTCGCCAGACCTTCAGCTCCATCGCCACGGTGACCTCGCCCAGGCGCAGCCAGAGATCCATGCGACCGCGACCGATCGCGTACTCGCGCTCGATGGAGCCGCCGCCGTTGATCACCCGGTGCAGGAACGCCATGAGCACCAGCTGGGCGGCGACCTCGTGGTAGGGGGAGGTGCTCAGCATGGCGTCGCCATGCTGACGCCAGAACCGGAGGAAGGCGTCGCCGAGCGCGTTGGGATCGAGCTTGCCTTCGGGGTCGAGCCACGTGGGGCGCAGGTGAGGCAGTGAGTCCTGGGCTCCGCTGGCCAGCGCGCGGACGATCACCTCGCGGTAGATCGGGTTGGCGACCTCGAGCCCGCCGCCGTCGACCCGCTTGACCAGGCCGAGGTCGACGACGAAGCGGCGGTCATCCTCGGGCACGGGGCCCAGCATCTGGCCGGCGAGCATGGGCTCGATGATGGCGCGGACCCGAGGCTGTCGGAGGCGCTCGGCGAGGCTGTCGAGGTGGGTGTCTTGGCGCTCGATGAGCTGACGAGCGGCTCGGTCGAAGTCGGCGGTGATGATCGGCTCGGAGGG
>JGI12210J13797_10063922_pt1 | contig 16021 bp, 11 predicted proteins | sample ElkSlonscriptome_3_FD_13797 | JGI IMG/M metagenome (IMG submission 13797)
AGAAACCCCGCTCGCCCCTGCCTCGCCTGAATGTGGAGGCCATTCTATCCGAACTTTCCTTCGCCGCTCCTCAAATGGCGGAAGCGTTGCAGCATATTGAGGGGCTGAAAAGCTCCGGCGCAGCGAGTGAACAGGTTGAGAAACTGGAGACTCAGATGAGGGGTATGTTGCAGAGCCCGGATTCGGAGATCGGGGATGGAATTCGGCAGGCGGCATCGGATTTCAAGGAGGCGTATATTTTGGGCGCCCATTTTATGGACGAGGGAATTTCACCCCATGAAGCACCCGAAGATGAAATTGCTGAACGGCTTCTGCGGGCGGTTGCCGCCGGGGAAGATGTTTCCGGCCAAGACTGGGCTTGCATCGATCTCAGCGGCCGGAACCTGGATGGGATCGATTTGAGCGGCGCCTTTTTAGAGCAGGTGAACTTTCGGGGGGTCAGCCTCAAAGGGGCCGATTTGAGAGGCGCAATTATGGTGCGGGCCGTTCTAGAGAATGCGGATCTTACCGGGGCGAATCTGGCAGGGGCCAACATCGGGGGTGCTGCGGCCCGAGGGGCTGTTTTCACCGAAGCCGATCTGAAAGGGGCCGTTCTTTCCAGGGGCGATTTTTTCGAAGCCGATTTCACCCGATGCGATCTGGAGGAGGCCGAAACCCGCGAAATCCGAATTGCCGGGGCGAACTTCAGCCGGGCGTTTATGCCGGGCATGGTTTTTATAGAAACCCGGATTCAGGATGCGGTATTCAACGGGGCCGACCTGTCATCTGCATTTTTTAATGAATGCACCATAGTGAATGTGGATTTTACAGGGGCGCTTTTGAGTCGCATCACCTGGACCGATGTTCGGTTGGAGAATGTCGACTTTGAGGGAGCGGATCTCTCCGGCGCCTGTTTCGCCGGAACCGATCCGGAAAAGATCGGTTTTCAGAATGTACGGTTCGCGGGCGCGCGGCTAGACAGTGCCAATTTTCAGGATATGCCGTTGGAGGGGGCACTGTTCAGCGGGTCTTCCATGGAGAACGCGCTATTCAACGGGGCCGATCTGAAGGGCGCCGATCTCTCTTTCGCACAGGCCAAATCCGCGCAGTTTCGAAAGGCGAATCTGACCGGGGCTCGTGCCGATTACATCAATTTGATGGAAGGGTCTCTGTCCAAAGCGGACCTCACCGGCGCCTCCTTCGAAGGGGCGAACCTTTACGGCGCGGATCTGCTGCGAGCGGTGATCGATGACACCAATTTCACAGACAGCAATCAGGATGCCACGATATTGGCAGGAGAAGGATGACCGGAGACGAACTTTCTAAACAGGTCAAAGCGGGCGAGTTTTTTTCCCAAGCAGATTTTTCCGGACTGGATTGCACCAACGCCGACCTGTCCGGCGGTATTTTTATCGAAGTGGTTTTCGACGGTGCTGATTTTTCAGGAGCGGATCTGCGGGAAACCATCTTCACCGAGTGCCGCTTTCATCAGGCCTGTTTCCGGCAGGCCCGGTTGAAAGAGACCACTCTGAACGAGTCACAACTGATCGGCGCTTCTTTCAATGAAGCGGTCATAGAATCCGCACGCTTCATCGATTCGGATCTGACCGACGCTGTTTTCAGAAGGAGCCGTTTGGATACCTCGATTTTCAACGAATCCAAACTTGCCGGTTCCGATTTTACCGGTGCAAGCCTCTATCAGACCGTCTTTAATGAATCCGACCTGAAAAGGGTTGATTTTTCTGAGATCATCGTAGAAAAAGCTATTTTTTTTGAGTGCGGATTCGAAGAAAATCGTTTTCGGGATGCCAGCATAAGATTGAGCTCTTTCGTTCAGGCCGTTTTCCATGAAATCGACTTCAGCCATATGGTTCTTTCACAATGCCAGTTTATTCGGAGCGAACTTAATTCATGCGATTTTTCCGGTGCGCAGCTCAAACAAGGCGGTTTCATGGAGGCCACACTGAGCCATTCCAAATTCAACAATGCGAATTTAGAAACGGCCAATTTCTATGGCGCCGATCTCACCGGCGCCAGCATGAAAAATGCGCGACTGGGGAAAGCGAGCATGCAAAAGGCGCTGTTGAAGGAGACCGATTTGTCCTCGGCCGACCTGGAGATGACTCAACTGGCGGAGGCCCGGGCGGAATTGTCCAACTTTTCCGGTGCGAACCTTAGTTACGCGGATCTCTCCCATGCGGTCTTGGAGGATGCCGATTTTTCCTATACCCAGTTGTTCCAGGCCAATCTCCACGAGGCCCACGATGAAAGGACCGTATGGACCGGCTCTACCAAAAAATTCGCCCGGAGGACTGATAAAAAACGTCTGAAAGCGGAGCAATGGGGGGAATAATGAATATTCAAATGGGAAATGTGGTGGCGATTCAGGAAAAAACCGAACCCGCCGTTCAAAATGCCAGGGTGATCTCCATCTCCGGGGAAGAGATACGGATTCAATTGAAGGAGGGTCCTCATACCGCCCGGACGGCATTCAGTTGCCTGATTCGGCCTGAAGCGAAGGACTTGGTCCTTTGTACTCAAAATGAAACCGGCGATTATTACATCCTCGGTATTATCGAGCGGCAGGGGGACCCGACGATGCGTTTTTCCCTGCCGGGAAGCGCGTCGGTGGAAGCGGCCGAGGGATCGATCCGAATGGTCTCCGGCGGGTCTGTGACGGTGGCCGCCGGAGAAAATCTGAACTGCTTTTCAGGCCGGGCGGTTCACAAGAGCCGGGAGGCGGTGGTCGACTATGAAGATATCACCGCTCGGGGTAACACTCTTCAGGCCAGCTTTAAAGCCGTTCGCCTGATCAGCGGGATGATCCATACCATGGCCCGTCAGGTGATTGAAAAAATGCGGAACTACATCCGCCATACCGAGGGGTATGACCAAGTGAATGCCGGTCAGATGACCCGAAAGGCGGACGGCTTGTACACCATGAGTTCCCGGCATACGGTCATGGTCAGCAAAAAGGACACCAAAATTGACGGTGAACGGATTCATATGGGATAATCCATTCGGTTGCCCATCCGTGACCGTAAAAAACCATGGAGGTCGAAAATGTTTGCCAATTGTTCTGTGGGCGGCATGGATTTCGGAATGCCGGATGTCTGCCTGACCCCGGCCCCACCGGCGCCGCCGGTGCCGGTGCCTTATCCGAATACCGCCCAGTTGATGATGGCGGTGCCGCCGTCTACATCGCTGAAGCATCTGATCATGTTTGCCCCGGCGCACAATATGGGGACCACGATCCCCATGAGCATGGGAGACAATGCCGGCGTGAGCGGTGGGGTTGCGTCCGGCACCTTTATGGGGCCGGCTCGAAATGTAAAGGGGAGCATGAAGGTCTTCACCGGCGGACAGCCCATCACCCGCGCCCTGGATCCGACGGTTCAGAATCAGACCAATTGCCCCGGCGGCATGACGCTGATGCCTTCGCAGTTTAAGGTGATGATTATGTCCTGAGGGCTCAAGGCTGCCATGGGGATAGAACATAAAGATGCCATGAGGAAGCGGACCTCGCATACTTCAAGAATGCCCGAATGAAGCGCCGGCCTCGGGGGAAGGCGCGGGAAGCGGATTCGGGGCTTCGAGGACGGCCGTCGATCATCCCAATAGGTCAGAACTGACATTCGAATGGGGGGAATCACCACATGAAAAAAATCTGGATCACCTCGCTCGCCAAGGACCAAAAACGGGTCCAACAGACGATGGAGATGCTTAAAAAATATGGTCTGGACGCCAACGGCCATTTCTGGGAAGATGACCTCAAGCAGATGAAATGGCTGGGGCCGCGGGAGCCGCTCACGGAGCCGGACACCGCCCTGTGGATGATCCTTTCCGATGACGAACACCTGGCCGCGCCCGATGTTCGCTATGGATTGTCGCTGCTGGCGCTGTCGGTGCAGGGGGTTCGGGGGAACGGGTTTCCGCTGATGATGGTCCACAAAGGAGAACTTCCGACGGCGGAATCGCTGCCGACCCCGCTTCAGGGCGCGGCCCTGCTGAAAGAGGATAACCCGGTCCTGGGCGCCAAGATCGTGGCCAAAGCCAACATGCCGCCCAAATCCGAGACCTCGGAATACCGGCTGGATGTTTACGCCATGCCCCGGATCGGGCAATGGATCGAGGTCGGCCCGGCCGACTCGGAATGGACCGGCGCCATGGTCGGAGCCGCCGGCGGAGAAATCGACGCCCACGGCGTGGGGCCCGCCGGAAGGCTTCCCGAAAAGGCGGTTCTGGAGTATCCCATGCAGGGGCTCAAGCTGACCCTGGGGGAGCGGGAGTACACCGCCTGGGCCGTCCAGAACCGGCTCGATCCGGAGATATCTTATTTTATTCGGGTGAAGGGCGAACCCGACTCCCTGGTGCTGGGCCCCCTTTCGGAAGGGGACGACGCCGAAGTCTTTGTATTGAACCTGAAGTAGGCGATGGATTCGGGAAGGATTATACGGTGGAGTGGATGGGCCTGGGCGTTCTGGGCGATCATGTTGCCGGTGGTCGCGCTTCCGGCATCGGAACCCCCGGACCGGGCCGACAAGCGGGCCATCATCACCCTCATCGAGGAGCGGCTGTCGACGGCCCTGACCATCCCGACCCCGAAAGACCGCCCCCGCTTCGGCATTCTGGACGAGGTCTATCCCGAGTGGCACGGCGGCAATCCCACCGAGGAGCGGCGGCGGTGGACCTTTCACGGGTATGAGGAATACCGGGTCGCCTATCAGGTCCACACGGTGTATATTCCCCAGCCGGGGATGGCGGTCGCCAAAGGGGTGAAACGGACCCGGTTGTCTCGCCTGGTGGAATTTTCCATTTTTCCGCCGGAACTCAAAAAAGAGACCACCGTCGAGCCCTTCACCATGACCTGCCGCCGCAAGCCGAACGGTGAATGGGAAATCATACAGGAAACCATTGGATAGACATCTGACGACAACCCCATCACGGACGGATACGAGGACCTATGTCGAGTGAGTACCGAGACATCATGTGGTCGGAAGGGATGTTCCTGCGGCCCCACCATTTTCAGTTCGCGGATCGCGCCGCCGATGCCAGGCTGCGCCAGGCCACCGAACACCTGTGCCCCCACAACTGGGGGTTCAAACTGCTGGAGATCGACACCGCCGCGGTGAGCAACCACACCTTTTCGGTGCGCACCTGCCGGATTCTCATGGAAGACGGGCTTCAGCTCAATATGCCCGGCAACCTGGATCTCGACCGGCGCTCCTTTCGGGAGGCGGTGGCCGGGCTGGAGTATCTGGATGTTTTTCTCGGGGTCCCCACCTGGCGGCCGGATGCGGCCAATACCGTGGGTGAGGCGGAAGGCGGCGGTCAGATCCGGCGGTACCGATCCGAGGAGACCACGGTGGTGGACGAACACACCGGGGATGATCCCTCTCCATTGCAGATCAAGCGGATTCGGGGCCGAATCTTCTGGGGAACCGAGGATATGACCGGCTACGACGTCATGCGCATCGCCCGGATCAAGCAGGCATCCTCGGGGGCCGCCGTCTCCCTGGACCCGGCCTATTTTCCGCCGGTCCTGGATATCGCCGTCTGGCAGCCGCTGCTGGGGGTCTGCGAAGACGTCAACAACGGCCTGGCCATGGCCAACTACGCCCTGATTCGGGATTTTTCGGATCGGGAATTCACCGAACTGCTCGGCATCCCCCGGGGGATCGAGGCGGTGATCAAGATGGTCGCCACCAACCGGCATGTGGCCAGCCTGGATCAGATGTGCAAGACCCCGCATATGCACCCCTTCCTGATCTACCTGGAGCTGCTGCGGCTGGGGGCCACCCTGGGGATCTTCCGCGGAAAACGGACGGCGCCGTCGTTCCCCGATTATCGCCATGACGACCTGGGCAAATGCTTTCTGGAAATGAAAGAGATCATCGACGGGCTTCTGGACCGGATCGGCACCAGCACCTTTATTCAGCGCTCCTTTCAGCAGCGGAACGACCGGCTGGAGGCGGACCTGGAGGAGAGCTGGATCACCGGGCACCGCCTCTTTTACATCGGAGTCAAGGGAGAGGAGAACACCTCCCGACTGGATCGCAATATTTCCCGCTTGAAGATCTGTGCTCCGAGCGATTTTGCGGCCATTACCCAGAAGCGCCTGGGAGGGCTGGGGTGCCGCCGCCTTCGCATGGTGCCTTCCACCCTGCCGGAGCGTGAAGGCGCCCATTATCTTCAGATCAACATGGAAGGTCCCTTCTGGGAAAGCATCGAGGAGGACCGGGTGATCGTCATCGCCGGGGCCAAGGACCTGAGCTATAAATTCGAGCTGTTCGTCGTCTAAACCATGAAGCTTTACGATATCTGCAAAGATCTCTTCAACTACCTGACGGCGTTTCGCTGGAAGGTGGCCGCCGGCACCCGCCTCATGCCCGAGGAGGTGCAAAACGATCTGCTGAACATTTTCCGTGAGCAGGAGATGCGGGTGCGCCGCCACCCCGAATTGAAGAACAAATATGAGGAGGTCCGGTATCCGCTGGCGGTATTTGCGGACGAGGTGATTCTCAACTCCCAATGGGAATACGCCGGGGAATGGGAGAACATGCTTCTGGAGCAGCGGTTTTTCAATTCCGAGGTGGGCGGGGACCGGTTTTTCGAACTATGTGAGGATTACCGGATCGATGATCCGGAGGTGGCCACGATCTACTACACCTGCCTCAACATGGGTTTCAAGGGGCGGTACGATCGGGAATCCGAAGAGCTGAGACGGTTGAGGGAATCGCTTCTGGAAAAATTCGAAACCGATCCCGAACACAGGGGCGGGCCGATGTTCCCCCAGGCCTATGCGGTCAGCCCGGCCAAAAAGGTGAAGCCCTTATCCCGCATTTTTCACTGGCGTTATGTCTTTTTCGGACTGCTCCTGGTGTTCTTTCTGGGGGTGGTACTGGATCGTCTGGTCATCTGGGAACTGATTTCGGCGCCGGTGGCCGAGGTGAGCCGCCTGGCCGACCGGGTTCTGAATCGAAGCGCGCTTCAAACACCGATTTCCGCCTCGCCATCACAGATACCGGCCCCGATTCCGATGCCGTCGGGACCGGCCCCTGAAACCCCGGATTGGGCGATTTCCAGTGCGGTCTCCCCTCAGACCGCGTCGGCCGATAGCGGCGAACCGCCGCCACAGAACCAACCAGGGGCCGAGCCCGAAGCGGAAGATGCGCCGCCGGAATCGGCCGCACCGGATACCCCGGGCTACACCATCCAGATCGCCGCCTATTTCTCGGAAGATCCGGCGGAGGCCCTGCTGAATGAATTAAAGGAACGGGGATACGACCCCTATATCGCCACCGCCCCCCATTCAGAAGGGAGAACCTGGTACTATGTCCGGCTGGGCCATTTTGAACGCGGTTCCCTCGACCAGGCCCGGGCCGCGGCCGCCGAGTTCGCTCGAAAAGAAAACATGAAAGTATTCGTGACCAACGCCATCTGATACCCTGAGAGATCATGAGCCTCAAACCCGACATACCTTCCGCCCCCAAAATGCCCAAGGCCCCGAAGGTGCCCAAAGCGCCCGAAGTGGTCAAATCCGCCAAAATTCCCGCCGGCGGATTCAAGGCCAAATCCAAAACCCTTCTTCGGGTGTTCAAGCCCTTGATCTACCTGCCCCTTCTGGGGATCGCCGCGCTTCTGGTCTACTATTTCGTTCCCCACAGTCTCACCCTCGGCCGGTTTACGGTGGGTCCTCATTTTCTGGGCCTGGTCCTGATCGGTATTTTATCGGGAATTCTGGTGCTGTACGTCTGTCTGCGGCTGGTCAACTACCTGCTTCAGCGGCGGCGGATCAAGAAGCAGGAAACCCGAATGGGCAGCGCCGAACTGCGGGAGATCACCGACGGGATTCTGTCCCGGTGGGAAGCGGTCGACTATCTCCACAGATCGGCCCATGTCGGGCTCTACGACATGCCCTGGTATTTGATTGTCGGGGATTCCGAAGCAGATACCCTGTCGCTGTTGGAGGGGTCCGATCTCACCTTTCCGGATGCCGACGCGGTCGAACCGCTGAACGCCGACCCGGAGGCGGTGGACCACTGGACCTTCTCCCGGGAAGCGGTCTTTGTCGATACCACCTTTCGAAACCGCAAGGGGATCGATGCCGATACCGAGGCCCTGGAGCAGGAGGCCCTGCTCAATGTGCTGGCCGAAAAGCGGCGGCGCTGTCCGGTCAACGGCATCCTTCTGGTGCTGACGGCCGTGGATCTGGCGCTGGGGTCCGAGGAGGTGCTGAGAGAAAAGGCCCGTGCATACAAACGGCAGCTGCGCCGCATCACCGACCTGCTCGCGGTGCGGGCCCCTATCTACCTCGTGGTGACCGGCATGGAACGGGTGCTCGGGTTTTCCGATTTTTTCGGGGACCTCGATGAAACGGAACGGGAACAGATATTCGGATGGTCCGATCCCGGTCCGCCGGGAACCGAATTTTCCCTGAATCGTTTTTCCAAAGCTCTGACCGAACTGGCCGACACCCTGGATCAGCAGCGATTCGTGCGGGGCAGCGGCGGGGGCGTGTCTGCCGATACCGCCAATCGTGCCGCATTCTTTCCCGATGAATTCCAGCGCCTGATGAGCCCGGTCGAGGATACGGTAAAAGTGATCTTCACCAAAAGCCGGTTCGAAGATCCGCTGATCTTTCGGGGGATCTATTTTACCGGGGGAAGGGACTTCACCACCCCGGTCTCCCTGTACGGCAAGCATTTTCTGCCTTCGGCGATTCTGGAATCCATCTCCCATGCGGACGATTATCCGCCCATTCGCAAGCCGCTGTTCACCAAAGATCTCTTTTTTAAAAAGATATTCGCGGAGCCGGGGCTGGTGCGCCGGCCTCCGTCGGTAAAGCGGAAGAACCGAAGAATCGCCCTGGCCGCCCTGCTGACCTTCGGGCTTCTGATTTTCGTGGGCGGGGCCTACCTCTGGGATTTTTCCGCGGGCACCCTGAAAACGGTGGCGGCCCTGGAAGCCGATCTCAATCAGGCCCGGGAGATTCTCGAGACCCGGCGTGCCGATATCGACACACTGCCCCTGTGCATTCGGCTGACCGACCACAAAAAACAGCTGCTGCAAAAAGGGTTTCTGACCCGGCTGGTGGGGCTGGGAAGATATGAAGAACTGATTCGGGAGATCGGGAGTGTTCATCGAAGCGTCTTTCAGCAGACCCTGCTGGCCCCGCTCATCGGCAGGACTGAAACCCGGCTGCGGGAATGGACCGGAAACCGCGCCTTGGGCGGCGCCGGATTTCCCCAGTTCGCCGACGCCCTTACCGAATACATTCAGTGGAGCAATCCCGATCCGATTTCCCTGTCGGCCTATGAAATCCGGCCTTTCCTTGATTTCCTTCAATTCCCTCAGCAGCTGAAATATCAGTATCTGGGCGAATACGATGCCTTTTTGCAGGAAGGGGGAATGAAAGGCGCTTTAGTCGACGCCGCCTCGGCGGAAATTATTCGAAAAGCCCTGACCACGGTGAGCGGGTACATGCAGCCGGTGATATCGGACCTGGCGGCCGACAGCGAAAATCTGACCGACGCCCAGTGGTGGCTGAAGCTGGCCATGCTTCTGGAGTCGATTCGTCAAAACTACCGTGCTCTGCTGAAAGCCGATATTCCGGCCGCGGTCACTCCGACCGAGACGATGTTTTCCGAATACCGAGCCTTTACCACCTTTTTAAAGGAAATATTGTCTCAGAAGGACTATCTGCTGGCCCATCTGCGGACCGGCCAGGCCAACCGCATCACCTGGCTGAATCCCGAAACCATCTACAGCCGATTGGGAGCGGCCGCCGGCGGCATGACCCGGCTGGAAACGGCGGTGGAAAAAGACCGACAGGTGGTCCTTCATGATTACCGGTCCCGGGTGACGGTTCCCATCGACCGGAACCTGCCGGTGGTCAACATGCTGACCGAATACCCGTCCGAGACCTGGCTGACCGACCTGGTATCCCGGCCCCTGGGGGCCGAACACATGGGCATCTCCTATGATTTCGGGATCGGCGGGGGGGTCCTGGATCTGCTGCGGACTATGGCCGCTTTCGATACCCTGACTGAAAATTACTACACCCGCTGGGACGCCTGGCGGTCGAACCTGCCGGAGCGGATCACCCCGGCCGCGTATCAGACCCCGCCGCTTCATCTGCCCGAGTTTCGGCGCAAAAGCCATGATATCGCCACCGGCCTGACCTCTCTGGAGGAGCGGGCGGCCCCGGCCGAATCCCCTCAGAACGGGGCCGCAGCCGGCGCACCGCCCCCCGACACCGAAACCGACGAGGCATTGGAGGAGCGTAAAAAAGCGGTGGCGGCCTTCTGGCGGGTGTCGGATCTTCTGGAGGGACTCAAATCGTGGCACACGGTCCAGAATCGGATTAAGATGAACGGCCAGAGCCTTTACCTTCGGGAGGTGATTCGACGGGCCGAGTTTCGGCAAGGAATCCCCGCCGTGACCGGATGGCGGGAGATGAAAAGCATTGCCCTGTTTCAGCGGGCGGACGGGGTCGCCCTGGTGGAGCCGGTGAACCGAATGGTGACCCAATGGCTCAATGATATTCCTCAGCCCATCCGCGCCATGGTGGAACAGGCGGGCGAAGTCGCCCATTTCGCCGAACTGGCCCATTTTGAGGAAATGATGAAGGCCTATAAAACCCTTCAAAACAGCTATATGCAGGCGTTTCGGGAAAGCGCGGACAAATTCGCCACCTGCGTCAACCAGATGGATGCCGACCCGGTGGCGGCCTGGCGGGTGCTTCGGGAATCCTCGGCGGTGGACGACCCCACCAACCAGCCGGTCAGCTGGAAGAATCTGCTGAGTTTCAGCGATTTCAAAAAAAAGATCGAGATAGAGGCCGGACCCATTGTTCAGCCGGTCACGCGGCAGTTCGTCGAAATCGAATCCCATGTGTTCGGGGTCTACAAAGACGCCCTGCTGAAGTCCTACTCGACCACGGTGGACCGCCTGGCGGATCGATACGCCGAGATGAATATCGGGGAAAAATTTCCCTTTCGGGTCGACGGCGGCCAAATGGACAATTCCCTGCTGCTGGGAATGCTCGACGAATTGAATTCCCTGCAGCGGCGGTTTGAACTGGATGAGGGCATTTACGTGGTCACCGCCGACGGACGGAAGACCCCGGTGTCGAGTATTTCCCAAAACATGGTGAATGAAATGACCCGGGGCGGCCAACAGGATTTTTATGAAGATTTTCGGGCCTTCGGTGCATTCCTGTTCGACGACCGCCAGCCCAAACCGCACAAGGTGCAGGCCTCGGTGATCCCGGGCCGGGTGGGGAGCCATTTTCACTGGCTTCGCCTGGTGTTCGGCAACGGGGATATCACCGACCTGAATGTCTACGGGGTGCCGGTCAAGGAGATGACGGTGCTGGCCGGCGAGGGGTCGGTGACGATCCATGGCCTGGATGCCGCCAGAATGCCCCGGGCATCGGCGGTGGCGGCCAAGGGGGACCTGGCCTTTTTCCAGATGGTCTACCTGTTCGGCAGGCCCGAGGACCCGGCCCGAACCACCTGGATCACGGAAATCGAGATCCCCTTGAGCATCAACCCGGCCCATGAAGTTCAATGCCCCTTTCAATTCGTTTTTGATGAGGGATTGCCCGCGCTGCCCGACTGGCGCGATTTTGCACGGCAAACGCAGTGATGTTCATAATGAACACGGCTCGGTTTTTTATCGCGACGGCCTTATTGAGTATGGTCGGTCTGCTGGTGTCCTGTGCCGCCGCCGGACCGGCGGTGGCGCCGGTGACGGATGTGGCCTTTTTTGCAACGGATGCGGCCCAGGCCCGGGGGCGTCTCTATGATCCACGGTCGAGCGATCGATTCGGCGGAAAGGAGACCGGTCCGGCGGTGTTCGGTCTTCTGATTCTGGACGGGCTGAAGGGATGGACCACCTCGGAACCGGTGCCCTCTTTTTCTTATTGGCGGAACAAAAAGGGGCGGGAGACTTTCGAATCTCCCCCATCGGCAGCGGTTTACGGGTATTGGACCGGTGAAAAGGGGGCCCTCTGTGAAATTCCGGTCTGGGTGACCATTCAGGATTTTCAGGGCGGTGTGCCGGAACCGGAAAAGCTCCGGCTCGAGTATCAAAATCCCGACCTGATCGATCATGTGATCCTCGGGGCCGAGGCCGCGGAGGACAAAGCGCTGTTTGCGGCCGCTTACGACGGTTCTCCACTGGAAATTCTCGGTGTCGAGATCATTGAAGCCGAAGGGGTGAAGGGACGGTTTTCCATCAGCCACGGCGTCATCATCCGTTCCGGACTGAAACCGAGTCAAGAGGACCCGACGGGTTCATCAGGAGATCGCTAACTCATGCATTGTGTTCGATATGTTTGTTGTGTGCTGCTTTTCGGAATCATTTTTGCCGCTTGTTCCGGCGGCATCGAGCAGGATACCCGCACCGAAGCGGTGGTGACCCTGGTCATGACCGATCCGGAGACCGGGGTCGAGACCGATACCGTCTCCAAAGCCGATCCGGCCCGGCTCACCGCCACCGTCACCGATTTGGAAGGAAGCCCCATCGTCAACGGAACGGTCCGTTTCAGCACCGAATCCACCGGGGTGATCGAACCGGAACCGGCCACGGCGGTTACCGATGAAAACGGACAGGCCCGGGTCCGGTTGTCGGCCGGTCCCGTGGAAGGGGTGGGAACCGCCGGCGCCGATTTTGAAGGAGTGACCGCCGGGGTCACCTTCTTCAGCCGGGGCGACGACAAAAACTATCAGCTCTCGATTCAGCTTTTGAATGCCGAAACCGGAGAGGAGATCTTTATTCTGACCGAGGATACCCGGGCCCGGCTGGTGGCCACTCTTCTGGACCTGGATGAGGCGCCGGAACCGGCTGAGGAAGGCGCCGAGGAGGAAACCCCGACGGCGGAGGGCGCTTCCGTTCCCAATCAGGTGATCCGGTTCGCTCTGAATCGGGGAGACATGGACCCGGCCGACGGGATTGCGGTCACCGACAGCAACGGGAAGGCCGCGGTCTTTCTGAAACCGGGATCGGTGCCGGGGGCCGGCGTGGCCACGGCGACCCTGGATTCCATTGAAGGGTTTACCGACACCGTCAGCTATTTGATCGATATCGAAGAAGACGCCCTTCACCTGTCCCTCGGGCTGGTGGATGCCGCCACCGGGGAGGAGATTCAGATCGTGACCTCCGACACCCCGGCCGGTCTGGTCGCCACCCTGACCGATGAGGCGGATCAGCCGCTGGCGGGAAAGATCATTCAGTTTTCCGCCAGCCTGGGTATTCTTCAGCCGGAAGGGGGCGAAGCGGTCACCGACAGCGAGGGAAAGGCCTCGGTGTTCCTGCTGGCCGGGAGCGAACCGGGCGCCGGCACCGCGTCGGCCTCCCTGGAAGCGGTCTCGGACACCGTCAGCTATTTTATGGATGTCACGGAGGCCTCCCTTTCTCTGTCTTTGATGCTGACCGACGCCGCCACCGGCGAGGAGGCCAGCATCGTCACCTCGGCAGCCCCGGGAAAGGTGATCGCCACGCTGACCGATGAAGCGGGTGAACCCAGGGCCGGGGAAACGATTCAATTCAGCGCCACCCTGGGCAGCCTCCTGCCGGCCGACGGGCAGGCGGTCACCGACAGCAGCGGAAACGCCTCCGTCTTTCTTCAGGTCGGGTCCGCTTCGGGGGCGGGCGTGGTCACTTCGGAATGGGAGGGGCTTACCGATACGGTCAGCTATTTTGTGGACATTCAGGAGGAGACGGTGGATCTTCTGCTTCGATTGGTGGATGCGGCCACCGACGAAGAGATCAACGTACTCACCGCCGATACCACCGGAAAAGCCGTCGCCACCCTGACCGATCAGAACGGAGACCCGCTGCCCGACCGGATCGTCACCTTCAGCACCACCCTGGGAACCCTTCAACCCGGCAGCGGCAGCGCGGTCACCGGAGACAGCGGCGGCGCCTCGGTGTTTCTGCTGCCCGACGGGGACCAGGGGGCGGGGGTGATCACCGCCACCTCTGAAAATGTATCCGACAACTGGAGTTTTTTCATCGAAACCGATGATCCGGCCGTGTCGATCTCTCTGCGGCTGGTCGATTCCGCCACCCAGCAGGAGACCCTGGTCGTCAAGACCGGCGGCACCCCGGTGCAGGTCATCGCTACAGTCACCGACCGGGACGGTCTTCCCTTGGCCGGGGCCACCGTCACCTTTTCCACCACATTGGGAAACTTTACCCCGGCAAACGCGCAGACCGGAAGTGCGGTCACCGACAGCGTCGGGGAAGCGGATCTCTTTCTGGAAGCCCAGGCCGGGGATGAAGGTGTCGGGGTGGTGACGGTCACCTATGACAGCTATTCCGACAGCCTGGAGTTTATTGTTGAAAACTGATGGAAAGCATTCTTGAATACCGGTATGAACGATAGAAAACCAAAACCCGCCGACGACCGGATTCGTCAAAAACTGCGGGAGGCGAATCTGTTTCTGGCGGCCGAAGCCTTCGGCGAGGAACCCGAGCCCGGGCGAAGCGAAGCGATCGATTCGGCCACCTGCTCGGATGCGGAATTCGTCCGTCGGGTGCAACAAATCGCCGAGATCACCGGGGATCGGCTGCTGGCGGAACGGATTCGGCAGCGGGAGCAGTATCAGGGGCTGGTCCGAAGCCTTTCCCCCACCACCGTGTCGGTATTGAAAACCTATTCCCGGCGGTTTTACTCCTTCTGGGACGCCGGAAAACAGGTCTTCATCCAATCGGACCTGGCGGATTTTCGAGAGTGGTACAATCGGGTGGTGGCCCGGTCCGAGGAGATTTTCACCCCCGAGGAGATGGAACGGACCCTGGCCATGTCATGCAGCCGGGATCAGGTCAAAAAATCGCCGCTTCTGGTCAAGCTCCTGGACAATGTCGCCGATACCGAGGCCATACGGATCGGATATCTCTATCCGGTTCGGGAGATGTCGTTTGAGATTCTTTCGGATCTGTTCACCAAATTAAAAGAACTGCTCCTGATTCGGGATATGAGCGATTCGGCCCTTCAACTGGGGGACCATCCGGAAGAGCTGATTCCCTACGCCTGGGCCAATATCATTAAATCGTTGCTGAACGGTCAGTTGAACGATGCGCTGGACCATATCAATATTCTGGCCTATGTCCATTATGCAGCTCAGCAGACCGAAAGTAAAATCACCGGCACCGATGCCTATACCAAGTTGAAAAAGGAGTTTGTCCTCTTCAACCAGGAAATCCAGCGGAAATGGCCCAATGAAATCCGAAAAATGTATCTGGATCCGGCCATTCAGGAAATGCTGGACCGGTATCGGTTCGCCCACGGGCTGGTGGCCTTGAATACTCACTTGGCCTTTGTTTTCGCCCGGGGGGGCGGGGGAAAGTATCTGGAAGACCGGGATGAAGACGTCCTCGTCTACAACGGATTGATTCTGACCCAGACCGGCTATGTCAAATCCTCCGGGTTTGATGACAAACCGGTTCGAGACCAGTTTCTGAGAGATACGGCTTTTTTCAGAGAACTGATACGGGATCGACGCACCCTGCAATCGAGTCCATACCTGCACCGGCACCGGCTCCTGAAGCGCAAACATCGGGAAATCGGGTCGGAACTGGACCGTATTCAAGCGGAACTGGACCAGGTACTGGCCGATCTGACGGACACCATCGGCACCCTGGAGGTAGACCTGGCGACGGCCCGGGACCCGGAAAAGCAATCCGAGCGGAGTGGTTTGGTGAAATGGTTCGGGAAAAAGGAGACCGCCGCCTGCGGAATGGACCCGGAAAGCCTTCACGCCCGAATCGAGGCGGAAAAGGATCGCCTGAACCGCTTGTCCGAGGTCCGAAAGCTGTTTGATGAGGTATCGGACTTTATGGAGGAGGCCGATCTATTTTTAAGATGAGAACGGTTTTAAGATGAGAACGGCCCCCGGGACCGGAGGGGTTGGCTTGAGATCAATCCGGAACACCCTCGGGAAAATGGGGGTGGCGGTGGGGCTCTGTATGGTTCTGGGGGCCTGTGGTCTGTTTTCCTCGGATATTCCGCCGCCGCCGCGCAACAAGACTC
>JGI12210J13797_10162235_pt1 | contig 16013 bp, 16 predicted proteins | sample ElkSlonscriptome_3_FD_13797 | JGI IMG/M metagenome (IMG submission 13797)
TACCGTCTGCACTGTTCACCAGCCAAGGGCTGTACGTTTGTGTCAGGGTAGCAGGCCGCCGCCATGAAAACAATTTCAGCTATGCATCAACTATACCAATTTGCTCATCTACGACTCGCTCGTTTACATCCCGACGCTGATGCTGCGCATACAGCGCGGGGCTTTCACGAATTAGCTAAATCGTCAAACCTAAGCTGCTTCATCTAGCTTCAAGTCTCTGAGAGAGTTGACGTCAATTTGAATCGCAGGCCCCATGGTAGCAGACACGTAGATACTGCGCCAGTAGCGACCTTTGGCTCCAGAGGGACGATTGCGATCAATAGTCTCCTGCAGCGCCTTGAGATTAACCAGCAGGTCTTCTGCCGGGAAAGTCGCTTTGCCAAACATGACGTGGACGATACCGCTGCGGTCAGCCCGAAACTCGAGCTTACCAGCCTTGAACTCCGAGATGGCCTGGGGCAGATCGAAGGTCACGGTCCCCCCTTTAGGAGAGGGCATCAGCCCCCTTGGGCCGAGCAAGCGGCCTAGTTTAGCCACCTGAGGCATCATGTCTGGTGTGGCGATGAGGACGTCAAAATCCAGCATTTCCTCTTTCTGGATTTCCGCAATCAGCTCTTCAGAGCCGACCAAGTCAGCGCCAGCCTCGCTGGCTTCGCCAACTTTCTCTCCTCGAGCAATAACGGCTATTCGAACAGATTGCCCCGTTCCTTTAGGGAGCGCGACGGTTGTCCGCAGCTGCTGGTCGGTGTATTTTGGGTCGATGCCGAGGCGAATGTGGGCCTCAGCAGACTCAGAAAACTTAGCCGTAGCCGTATCTCGCAGCAAGTTTAGCGCTTCGGTAGGCTGATAGGCTTGATCTTGGACCTTAGCCTCAAGCTCCCTGAAGCGACGCGATCGCTTTGCAGTCATGGGTTACTCCTTGGGGTACTGACGAAGCAACGGCCTCTCCCCCGATATAATTCACAGTCTTATAGTGTAGCTCTGCCTGGCTTAAACAACAAACAAATTTTGCTTAGCCTAGACAAATATCGCCTCAAGCCGCCATCGATGGCTTAGTCAGCCACGGTTACGCCCATGTTGCGCGCTGTTCCTTCAACAATGCGCATGGCGGCTTCGATATCATTTGCGTTCAAATCCGGCATTTTGGTCTGAGCAATATCCTGCAGCTGAGCGCGGGTGATAGAGCCCACCTTGACGGTATTGGGGTTGCCTGAGCCTTTTTCAATCCCCATCGCCTTTTTGATCAGCACAGAGGCTGGCGGTGTTTTGAGGATGAACGTAAAGCTACGGTCTTCAAACACAGAGATCTCGACCGGAACGACCAGACCGACTTGGTCAGACGTCCGAGCATTGTACTCTTTGCAAAATGCCATGATGTTGACACCATGCTGACCTAATGCCGGACCGATAGGCGGCGCAGGGTTGGCTTTTCCAGCGGGAATCGCCAGCTTGATAATGGAAACAACTTTCTTAGGCATTACTAGTTCTGCTTCTCAACCTGATTAAATTCCAGTTCAACGGGGGTATCACGGCCAAAGATAGAGAGAAGCGCCTTGAGCTTACTTCGCTCCGGGCTAACCTCAATCACTTCGCCTTCAAAGTCCTTAAATGGCCCAGAGAGAACCAATATCTTATCTCCCTCTGCCATGTCAACCTTGACAACGGCTTTTTGCTCTTCAGACTGCTTGAAGATTCGCTCAATTTCGCCTCGGCTCAGCGGCATGGGCTTGACATGACCTCGCCCTCGGCCATAGCGACGACGCTGCTCGGCACCGACAAAGTTAATCACGTTAGGGGTGCTCTTGACCACCTGCCAGGCATCGTCATCCATTCTCATGCGCACCAAAACGTAGCCTGGAAACACCTTTTCGGCAATTTCCTTCGGCTTGCCGCTCTTCTGGGGCTTGAGAATTTGGGTTTGGGGAATTTCGATTTCGAGGATACGGTCAGCAACATCCAAAGTTTCAATGCGCTGCTCGAGATTCATCTTCACACGCCGTTCGCAGCCCGAGGCCACTTGAATGGCGTACCATCGGGCAGAGACTCTCTCTTGCCCCTCGCCGCCTTTGGCTTCCTCGTTCCCAGATTCGTTTTCGGACTCGTCAAATGACACCATGTCTAAAACACCTGCCTTGCAGCCCAGCCAAACAATCCATCGATCAGGTAGATAACCGTAGCGGAGAGCGTCACCATGAGCACCACGGCAATCGATTCGCTGATCAGCTGCTGGCGGCTTGGCCAAACAACTTTCCCGAGCTCTTCGCGAGTGCCTTGAACAAATTCTATGGCCTGAACGCTAGGAGATTCCTTGGCCTCAGCCTCTTCTTTTTTAATTGCGCCTTTGGCGACTGTCTCCTTGTTCTTTGCCACAGCTTCTGAATTCCTTTGGTTTACGTGATTTTATCTCTAACGCTGTAGCCTTTGCAGCCCAGTAACCTAGAAACGCGATCGCACCCTATGCATATTTGCATCTGTGCAACTTGGCTCTTTGAACCCTAGCCCTGCGTACTTTGGCTATAGCGCTAGCTCTGTCAAACCAGCATGGAGTGCCCAGTCCACATCGTAAAGAATAAGCGCGCCCTGAAGGACTCGAACCCTCGACATCAGGTTTTGGAGACCTGCGTTCTACCAACTGAACTAAGGACGCACATGTCGCGCTGAAACGGCGGCTCATGGCTTTGCCGCTTCATAAACTATATCATTCTCAGCGGGACTGAGCACTACTATCTGATGCAGCCTAGTAGACCAGAGCCTAGAGGGCGCGGTCAAATCGCTGCTTCAGGCGGGTTGCCTTGCCGACGCGATCGCGCAGATAGTACAGCTTAGCCCGACGTGCTTTACCACGCCGCAGGACTTTGATGCTAGCGACATTGGGGGAATGCAGCAAGAAAACTCGCTCAACTCCAACGCCCTGAAAGACACGGCGGACAGTGATGGTCTTGTTGATGCCGCCATTGCGCATCGCAATCACCGTTCCCTCGTAAGGCTGGACCCGCTCCTTGCCGCCTTCACTGATTCGTACGCCAACTCGAATCGTGTCGCCCACATAGATTTTGGGCAAGTCAGACTTCAGCTGGGTTGCTTCAATCGACCGAATAATTTCCTGTGCATTCATGATCCGCCTCGTAAAATCCGCTTCTGGGCTATTCTTCTAGGCCTACTCTTCTGGGCCTACTGTCGGTCAGCAAGCCAAAACAGCCAGCTGCTCCAAATTGTGCTGACGCTTGAGCCAAATATTCTGGCTCAAACCCACGGTCTACCATAGTACTGTAGCGGGTAGTCTTATGCCAACTCTATTTTTTCAGCGGTTTTTAGTGATTCAAGGTGGGTCTAGCCAAAGGTAGACCAATGGTCCGTTTACCCCGTTACGGTTCATGTAGTAAATTCATATACACTTTGACTATTCCAGCCACCCAAGTGACACATGTCTGATATCGTAGAGCGCTTATATCTAGAGGTGCCAACCCCAGACACTGCCGCCGTACGGGATTGGCTGCAGCATCATTTCCAACCAGCGGCTGGGCGCAAGATAGCGACGCCAGAAGGCTGCACCGTTGGCGAGCCTTCTCCTGAGGCCCAACTCTCTATTTTTGTGTGGTCTGTTCAGCGCACGACCTATCTAAAGGCGTTTCGCTGGGGTATGGCGCTCCCCAATGAAGCCGCCATTCTTCGGCGTCTAAAAAGCGATGTTCAGCGCTCGTTTCCCAACCACTATCCAGAACCGCCGCCCATTGACTTGACGCAGCAATCCATCTTCGATGCCCTGGAATCAACCTATCCCAAGACGGTGCATCACTTCCGCAAAATGCCGAATGGTGAGTATGACCTAACGCGAGCCTACTGGTGGGAGCGGCGCTGGCGGGATGGAGTGCAGCGGTCGGAGGCCAGCCCTGGGGGGGCACCCGCCGAAGCTCCGCGTCAGGTGTTGAAAAAGCGCTCGTCTCCTCCGGAGTCAGCCCATGGCGATCGCTACGACATGGTCTATATTGGCGGTGCCCTAGGGGTGATTCACGCGGCGCTGATGGCCATGCGGGGACACCGCGTGCTGCTGATTGAGCGCCTGTCTTTTGGCCGCATGAATCGGGAGTGGAACATTTCTCGCGATGAGCTGCAAACTCTGGTAGACCTGGGTTTGCTGACGGCGGCAGAGGTGAATGAGCTGATCGCCTGTGAATATATCGATGGATTTCACAAGTTTTTTGATGCCAACAACCCGCCGCAGGCTAAAGCCCCCGTGCTCCACACCCCCACGGTGCTCAACGTTGCCCTCAAGTCCGATGCGCTACTGGCCCGCTGCGGAGAAATACTGCGCTCAAAGGGCGGACGCATCGCCGATCAAACCGAGTTTGTGCAAGGCATCATTGACGACCAGGGCGTGACGGTGGAGACCCTGCATCTGCCCACTGGAGCATCCCAACTATGGCGATCGCGCCTGCTTGTAGATGCAATGGGCACGGCGTCCCCCATTGCCTGGCAGCTCAATGGAGGCCGCGCCTTCGATAGCGTTTGCCCGACGGTGGGAGGCGTTGTGTCCAGTGGCTTCTCCCCCGAGGTCTGGGACAGCCGCTTTGGAGATGTCCTCAACAGCCACGGCGATATTTCTCGGGGACGGCAGCTGATTTGGGAGCTGTTCCCCGGCGACAACGGCGAGCTGACCATCTATCTATTTCACTATCATCAGGTGGATCCCCGCAATCCGGGATCGCTGCTGGAAATGTACGAGGACTTCTTCACCATCCTGCCGGAGTATCGCCGCTGCGACATGGAAGAGCTGACCTGGCGAAAACCTACGTTCGGCTACATTCCGGGCCACTTCAGCATTCGCTCCAGCGATCGCCAGGTCGCCTACGACCGTCTGATTGCCATTGGCGATGCTGCCTCGCTGCAGTCCCCCCTCGTCTTTACCGGCTTCGGCTCCTTGGTGCGGAACCTGCCGCGCTTGACCCACCTGCTAGATGTGGCACTACAGCATGACCTGCTGCAGGCAAAACATCTCAACCGCATCCGCGCCTTCCAAAGCAATGTCGCCGTTACCTGGCTGTTCTCGAAGGGCATGATGGTGCCCACAGGCCGATTCATCGCGCCAGAGCGCATCAATGCGATGCTGAACACCTTTTTCGGGATTTTGGCCAGCGAACCTAGGCAAGTCGCCGATGATTTTATTAAAGACCGAGCGGGGTGGGTTTCGTTCAACCGGATGGCTATCAAAGCGGCCTGGAAGAATCCGGCATTGATTGGCTGGATCTGGCAGCTTGCTGGGCCAAGAGATTTTCTCCGCTGGGGCGGCAGCTATGTCAACTTCACGGTGGATGCTCTACTGAGCTGGCTGCTGTCTTGGTTACCAGGGTTAGTCACGAAAATGCAGCCCTGGCTGGCGGCCAACGCCCCGGCCCTCTATTTTCGGCTCTTGGCCCGTAGCTACGCCATCAACTATGTCAAAGGCAAGACGGCCCCACTGCATGACTCGCTGCCCACATCTGGCCCCAGCTCTAGCCCTCTTCCCCCCCAACCCACGATTGCGGGAGACCATCAGTCCCCCCGGTGAGGGATATCTGTTCGGCTGTGGGGGCGCTCTGGGCTAAATCCTGGGCCGCATCACGATCCATTTGGTCCAGGCGCTGCCAAATTTCTGTGAGCATGGGGTCTACGCCAATGCCAGCGACGGCTGAAATCACATGAACCGTCTCGCCACTGGCCTGTTCTAGAGCGATCGCCTTTTGCGTCAGCTCTTCTTCTAAGATGGCATCCACTTTGTTGAGGGCGAGAATCTGAGGCCGCTGGTCCAAGTCGTGACCGTAGGCCTGCAGCTCAGATTGAATCGTCCGGTAGGCTGCCACAGGATCGTCTTCCGTGCCGTCTACGACATGGAGCAGCAGACGGGTGCGCTCGATGTGGCGTAAAAATTCATGGCCTAAACCGCTGCCCTGGTGCGCCCCCGCAATCAGTCCTGGAATATCGGCAAAAACGGTGCCATCCCCGGTGGGCTTGCGGACAACACCCAAGTTAGGAATCAAAGTAGTGAAGGGGTAATCGGCTACCTTGGGCCGAGCAGAAGACAGCGCCGAGATCAGGGTAGATTTTCCAGCGTTGGGCAGCCCAATGATGCCCACCTCGGCCAGCAGCTTTAGCTCCAGGCGAACGGTGCGCTCCTCTCCCGCCAGCCCTGGCAGAGCATGTTCAGGGGCGCGGTTGCGGTTGCTGAGGAAGTGCTTATTACCCAGACCGCCTTTGCCGCCTTTGGCAATGCAGAGCACTTCACCCGCATCCACCAAGTCTCCCAACACTTCACCCGTATCTGCGTCGTACACCATCGTGCCACAGGGCACTTCAACGACAAGGTCTTCCCCTGAGGCTCCTGTTTTGTTGCTGTTGCCGCCCCGTATGCCGCTTTTGGCACGGAACTGGTGTTTGTACTTAAAGTCCAGCAGGGTCTGGAGCTGGTCGGAGGCCTTGAGCAGAATTGAGCCGCCAGGGCCGCCATTCCCGCCAGCGGGACCACCCGCCGGCACAAACTTTTCTCGCCGAAAGGCAACGATGCCGTCGCCGCCGTCGCCAGCCTGAACGTCAACGGTGGCCTGGTCAATAAATTGCATTGAATATTTACCGCGATGTTGATGAACAGGGGTCAATGAACGGGGGGCAATGGCCAGGGGGCCATCCCGTGGGGTACGTGGCGCAAGAGACAAGCCGCTGAAAGGCGCGACCTTGATAGTAATATGGTAGCCGTGGTTGTGGCATGGTCTGGATGGTCCAGATTCACCTATCCCAGATTTACCGATTCCAGATTCACGTATCCCAGACTCACTATGGTAGCAGTAGCAATTTTGGCAGCCGGACGCGGTACGCGAATGAAATCTCGTTTGCCTAAGGTTTTACATGAGTTGGGCGGGCGATCGCTGGCGGAGCACGTGTTGCTGAGCCTGAGGCAGCTTGCCCCAGAGCGGCAGTTGGTCATTGTGGGATACGAAAAAGAGCAAGTCACCCAATCGCTGACGGCAGCGGCGTTGCCGGGAGCAGCCCTCGAATTTGTGGAGCAGCCAGAGCAGCTGGGCACGGGGCATGCGGCACAGCAGCTGATTCCTCATCTCCAAGAGTTTAAGGGCGATCTGCTGGTGCTCAATGGTGATGTGCCCTTGCTGCGCCCCGAAACCCTAAAGCGGCTGCTAGACACCCACCAAACCCAGCAAAACGAAGCCACGATTCTCACCGCGCAGCTCTCTAACCCCAAGGGCTACGGTCGCGTCTTTTGCGATGGTCAAAACGTCGTATCGCAAATTATCGAGGACCGCGACTGCAGCAAAGCCCAAAAGCAAAATCCCCGCATCAACGCTGGGGTGTATTGCTTTCGTTGGGAGACGCTGATGGCGGTGCTGCCCAAGCTGCAGACCGACAACGACCAGCAGGAATACTATCTCACCGATGTCATCAGGCTGATGTCGCCGGTGATGGCGGTGGATGTGGAAGATCCTGGCGAAATTTTGGGCATCAATGACCGTCTGCAGCTCGCCACCGCCTACGATATCCTCCAGACGCGGCTGCGGGAAGACTGGATGCGGGCCGGGGTCACCCTGGTAGACCCCAACAGCATCACCATCGACGACACGGTTCACATTGAGCCAGATGTGGTGATTGAACCCCAGACCCATCTGCGGGGCAATACCCTCATTGGGGCGGGCTGTCGCGTTGGCCCCGGAACCCTAGTTGAAAACAGCACTCTGGGACCAGGGGTAACCGCGATGTATTCCGTGGTGCGAGACAGCAGGGTCAGCGCCCACAGCAGCATCGGCCCCTACGCTCACCTCAGAGGTCATGCCCAAGTGGGGGAAGGCTGTCGCGTTGGCAACTTTGTGGAGCTGAAGCAGTCTACCCTGGGCGATCGCACCAATGTGGCCCATCTGTCCTACCTGGGCAACGCGACCCTAGGCCAGCAGGTGAACATTGGCGCGGGAACCATCACCGCCAACTACGACGGCGCTAGCAAGCATCCCACCACCATCGGCGATCGCAGCAAAACCGGCTCCAACAGCGTGCTGGTGGCCCCCCTGACCCTAGGGGCTGACGTCACGGTAGCGGCTGGCTCTACGGTAACCGAGGATGTGCCGGATGATGCGCTAGTCCTCGCCCGCGCCCGTCAGTCCGTTAAGCCAGGATGGCGGCTCAACCATGATTAGCTCCCCCATTGAATCCGTTATAAAAGGCGCGCTGTGGCCCACGTTACTCTAGATCACGTCTACAAACAGTTTCCTCAACAGCAGCGACAGGACAAGGCATCCCCAGAGGCAATCCCAGTGGCATCCCCAGTGGCATCCCCAGTGGCATCCCCAGTGGTGGCGGCGCAACCTGCCAGGAAGCCTCTGGTCCTTGCAGAAGCTGCTCGTCCAGTCGGCCAGCGAGAGGGGCGGCGCGACAGTCCAATCAGCGGCACCCAGGATAGTTTATCCGTGCTGCGAGACATTAGCCTCACGGTAAAATCGGGCGAATTTTTGGCTCTCGTTGGCCCCTCGGGGTGTGGCAAAAGCACCCTGCTGCGCCTGATCGCCGGGTTAGAGACCGTGACCGCCGGAGACATTTGGGTGGGCGATCGCAAGGTGAATCAGCTGCCCCCTAAGCAGCGCAACGTCGCCATGGTGTTTCAGAGCTACGCCCTCTATCCCCACATGAGCGTGTACGACAACCTGGCCTTTGGGCTACGGCGGATGGGGGATGCCAAGCTCTCGACCACGAGCCAATGGCAGCAGATCGCAGAGCGGCTATCCCGCAAGCTGCCGCCCCGCTGGCGCTACGCCACTGACCGCGAGACAGACATTGAGCAGCAGGTGCGGCGGGTGGCCCAAATGCTGCAGATTGACCCGCTGCTGTCCCGGCTGCCGCGCCAGCTTTCAGGAGGGCAAAAGCAGCGGGTGGCCCTAGGGCGAGCCATCGCCCGGAGCCCGGAGGTGTTTCTCATGGATGAGCCCCTCTCTAACCTTGACGCCAAGCTGCGCACGGAGACTCGCGGCCAAATCTCAGATCTGCAGCGCCAGCTGGGCACCACCACCATCTACGTCACCCACGACCAGACAGAAGCCATGACCATGGGCGATCGCATTGCCGTGATGCACCAGGGTCAAATTCAGCAGGTGGCTGCCCCCCTCACCCTCTATCACCAGCCGGCCAATCGGTTTGTCGCTCAGTTCATTGGCAGCTTACCGATGAACTTCCTTCCAGTACAGGTTCAAGGGCCGCTGCTGGTGACGCACCCAGCGTTTCGGCTCACATTGCCTGAGCGCTGGCAGTCTGTCCTGCGGCGCTACGATGGCGCTACGGTCTGGCTGGGCATCCGCCCTGAGCACCTCAGCCTCTCCCCCCCCGCGCCCAAAAACCTCTGCCTGCAGGTGGACCGGGTGGAGACCCTAGGAAGCGACACCCAGGTGATGGGCTGCTTGATGGATGCGCGGCATCAGCCCCTCCAAGCCCGCCTAGAGCCGACCCACGTCGCAGCAGTGGGCGATACGATTTGGCTATCCCTAGACCCAGACCATATCCACCTCTTTGACCCCCAGACAACGGCGGCGCTGCGGCCTGACGTCCCTTAGGCGCTGTGGCTATGACCTGCCTCTGTTGCCGAGCTTTATTCCCCAATCCGAATCATTGTTGCCATCATGTCAAACCCAAATATTGTGCTGAGGGACCTCCCTCTTCTGCCCTACATCAACGATGACGGAGAATTGCCGGACGCCCTCGACAAAGTCGGCATCTACGCCATTTTTGACGCCGATAAAACCCTTCAGTTTGTCGGCTATTCCCGCAGCATCAGCCTCAGCCTCAAGCAGCATCTGATTCGCTGCCCCCAGGCTTGTCACTGGCTAAAAGCACATACTGTTGAGAGGCCGAATCGATCGGTTTTGGAGGGAATTCAGGCCGATTGGCTGGCGGAAAACGGGGCAGTACCACCCGGAAACGGGGAGGCTGCAGAGGTGTGGACTCAGCCGGTGGACGCCAAACCCCACATGACGACAGAAGAGCAGGCCGCCTATACCAATGCTGTTAGCGAACTCGAGCAGACCAAGGCGCTCAAACGTGCGGCCCGCCGCATTGAGGAGGGCATTTCGGCGCAGCTCCAGGCCAGAGGACTGCAAGATCCGATCCGATTTGACCCCAAGCTGAAGGAGCAGGGGCTGCTGGGGGTCAAGCCCTAGAGCGCTGCGACATATGCCGCCGCCAAGGCATCTATCCCCGTGATTGCCGTTCCCACCACGACGGTATGAGCCCCCAGCTCCATAGCCCGCCGGGCCACCTCAGGCGACGCAATCCCCCCCTCACAAATAACCGGAATATCTAGGTCAACCAGCTGCTTCAGCAGATCGAGCCCTGGGGGGCGCTGAGCCGCCGTCGCTGTCGTATAGCCATAGAGCGTTGTCCCCACAAGGTCGGCCCCTGCCGCCATCGCCGCCACCGCCGCCTCTGCAGTGTCAATATCCGCCATCACCGGACGCCGAAGTTCAGCGTGGATTCGCCCAATGATATCAGCAAGGCGCTCTCCCCCCGGACGAGGTCTTTGGGTGGCGTCAATGGCGATGATATCGGCCCCCGCTTCGGCCACTGCCGCCCCATGGTGATACTGCGGCGTGATGTAGACCTCTGACCCCGGCAGGGTCTGCTTCCAAAGGCCGATGATGGGCACCGTCACCCGCTGCCGCACCGCAAGGATATGCTCTGGGCTATCGATGCGGACCCCTGCAGCCCCCTGCTGTACCGCCGCTTGGGCGATGGCAGCGATGATATTGGCGTCATGGAGGGGAGAACTGGCGGGGGCTTGACAGGAGATCACCAGGGCTTGGCCTATGGCCGCAATAGAAGGATATGTAGCAGAAGGATGCATAACCGCTACGACACCTCGCGAGCAACGCTAGCCGTTTGAATCGGCACTTGCTTGAGGATATCCACAAATGCGAAAACAGGGGGCGGATGGAGGGCATCTGCCAGGGTCGCGATGCCCAAATGACGATAGAAGGGCACCGGCAGCGAGCGAATCTGCAGCTCAGGGGGAATAGGATGGGCCGCCAAACGGGGCAGCACCGTCACCCCTAAGCCCTGAATCACCATGCCCACAATGGTCGAGTCTTCGCTCACCTGATAGTCGGCTTTCTTTGTGAATTTGTGCCGGGAAAAATGCTGGTTGAGCGAGACATAGCAGGCGTCATCATCGGGACCAAAAATCAAGGGATAGGTCGCCAAATCCTCCCAGGTCAGATGTTCCGGTATCGATATGCTGGGCGGAAAGAACAGTAGGTATTCGTCTTTGACAAGCTCCCAAGTATCAAACTCAGCCGGGCTAGGCAGGTAGGTGATCCCCACATCCACTTTGCCCTCCCGCAGGGCTTGCTCCACAGCAGCATAGTCAACATGCTCGGTGAGAGACGCCGTCAGCTTGGGGAACTTGCGTCGAAACTGGGCGATCGCCTTGGGGATGATGTGGGTAGCGGCGCTGCGAAACGAAGCGATGCGCACCTGCCCCCCCTCTAGGCTGCGGGATAGCTCAGCTTCATGGCCAATGTCCTGCAGCGACGCCAGCATCGCCTTGGCGTGGGGCAAGATGCGATCGCCCACAGGAGTCAACACAGCCCCCCGGCGACCCCGCAAAAATAGCACCACCCCCAGCTCATCTTCTAGGGCAGCGATGGCGTGACTGATGGCCGACTGGGATAGCTGGAGCTGGTAGGCCGCTTCGCTGAAGTTACGCCGCTGGGCTACGGCCACCAGCGCTTTGAGTTGGGACAATTTGATGCCATCAAGTCCGACCATGAAATGCTCCGGTTGAGGCTGGGAAAGACTGTTCCTATGCTAGTTCGATGTCTGCGATTTTAACAGCAATGAGGTGCTGTAAACGCCAGCCAAAATGAGCCAGTTGAGGGCATTTACTCGCCCGTCGTATAGCGTGACATCGAAACAGGCAAATCCAAAGACTCCCAGCAGCGCCAGATTCATGCCAACCCACAGGCCAGCCGGGCAATTCCATCGCGCTCTGAGGCTGCGGTAAGCCAAAAAGCTCAAGAACAGCGTCAGGGCGATCGCCACTCCCACCCCCGCTTCCACCGCCAGCAGCAGACCAATATTGTGGGGGTGGAACACCTGGGCATACTCGGGGTCAATCAATCGTGGTGGATAGAGCTGCTTGAAGCTGCCCAGCCCCCAGCCCAGCCCAGGGCGATCGCCAATCAGGTCTAGGGCAATTTTCCACAGGCCCACGCGAGGATCGGCCAGCAGCGCCCCAATTGACCAGCGGGCGGCCCCCAAGCTCAAGGTGGCAAGGCCAAAGCCCACCCCCGACAGCCCCAATAGGGCGATCCCCTTGATATACCAAGGGATCCATAGGGCCGTGAGGCCAAGCACCGCCTGCAGGAGGGCGACGACAACGCCATTGCGAGACCCGGTGCAGGCGATCGCCACTAGGGTGAGGCTCAAAGCGACGGCAGTGGCCCCCAAGCGCTTGCGGGTCAGCAGCAGTCCCCAAGCAAGGCCAAACACAACCACCAAATAGCTGGCCAGCACATTGGGGTGGTCGAACATCACCATGGGGCGTCCCCTATGGGGCGCATCCCGCAGCACAGCGATCCAAGGCCACTGCTGCAGCGCAACAGGCAAATAGGGGGACTTGAGACCATACTCGATCAGGGTGGCGAGGCTGATGGGTAGGGAAGCCCAAACCAGGTCGCGCTGCAGGGCATACATCACGTCCACATGGCGCAGCAGGGCCGGGAGACCCACAAACAGCAGCATGAATGGCAGAAAATTCCCCAGCTGGAGAAACGCCTCAGAGCGCGGATCGGTGGTCTGTCCTGGGCCACCCTGGGCCGTGATACAGCTCAGCAGCAGCAGCCCCATGGCCACTGCCAGGGTAACCCGCGTCAGAGGATCCACCCAGCGCTGCCCTCGGCGGTACACCAGCAGCAGACTCAGCCCCACAAAACCCAGCAGACTGTAAAAGCTGTAGGGCAGGGCGATGGTGCTCACCCGCAGCAGGGGACGGCAAATGGCAGGAATTTTAGGGTATTGGCCCACGCTAATATGCGCCTTCACCCCGCAGCACCACCCACACCGTCCGCAGCAAAATATAGATATCTACCCAGACAGACCAGTTGCGGACATAGTAGGCGTCGAGATTGACGCGCTCTTCGTAGGTGATGTTGTTGCGCCCCGACACCTGCCACATCCCCGTGATGCCAGGGGGAACGCGGCTGTAGAGGGAGATTTCATCGCCGTAGCGCCACAGCTCTTCATCCACAATGGGGCGCGGGCCTACCAAACTCATCTCGCCGCGCAAAATGTTCCACAGCTGGGGCAGTTCATCCATGCTGGTGCGGCGCAGAAACCAGCCGACTCGGGTGATGCGGGGATCTTGGCGCAGTTTCTGGTTTTGCTCCCAGTCTTCTTTGAGGTCGGGGTGGGCATTTAGGTAGTCTTGCAGCACCTGGTCGGCGTTGGGCATCATGGTGCGAAATTTCCAGGCCCGAAAGCGACGGCCCTGCTGGCCAATGCGGGTATGGCCGTAGAAGATAGGGCCGGGAGAGTCGAGGCGGATGGCGATGGCGATCGCCGTCAGCAAGGGAAGAAGAAACAACCCGCCCACCAGGGTCAACAGCAGGTCAATCATGAACTTGGCTAACCGAGGACCGGGCAGCAGCAGCTGCTGGCGGATTTCTAGCCCCAGAATCCCGCCCAGGTCTTTGGCGACGATCCACAGGGAGGCAAAACCAAACAGATCGGGGATGATCAGCAGGTGGGCAAAGGTCTGCCCATAGCGGGCCAGCATCTCCAGCAGGCGAGAGCGAGGCACCCCCGGCATGGCGACAATGGCATAGGGAATGCGGTATACCCGCGCTAGGCGAGGGGCCATATCCAGCTTGCCCACCACCGGGATGCCGTTGAGTTCCCCCTGCTTTTCGGGGTCATCGTCCAAAACAAAAATCGGCTTGAGGCCAATGCGGGGGCGGCGCTGCAGGGTGCGAATCACCATGTCTCCCGTTTTCCCGGCCCCCAGAATGATAACGGGATAGCCCCACCAGCGCTGGTCCGCCAGCAGCGATCGCGTCAAGGCGCGGACCACATGCACCAACATCAGCGACAGCAGCCAGGCCAGCAGAAACACCGTGCGGGAGTAGGCGGGCTCTCCCTGGAACAGAAAGAGGGCTGAGCCCAAAACCAGATAGATCAGCGTCGTTGCGGTGCTGATCAGCCGCAGCTCATCCACCGGGCTGACGGCAACGCCGGGATAGAGGCCAACCGTGGCATAGGCCAGGACGAACAGCCCCAGCAGCGGCGTTCAGGGGGAGGTAGGACGATGGGCTCGACAGCAGCGCCCCATCGATCCACAGACCCAGCCGCACAGCGATCGCTCCTGCCAATGCTAGCCCCAGGCTATCGGCGACAACCATGCTCACCACCGTCGGCCAAGACTGGGTCGACACTGTGAGGGCCAGCAGCGCTGGTCGGAAGGTACGGTTAAGCCGCATGGAGAGTCGTGAACGGCTTGCGGGTTGGGTCATGGTGAGGTTTCGATACCATTGGAGATGCGGATAGGGACGTCGCCGGGGATGCCATCAACCGCGTGAAAGTGGTGCCACGCTTGCTCAACAACAGTGGTGAGATTTTGATGAAATTGACCAGGCGAAAATCGTTCGGCATTGTACCGCATATCCTCTACGCGAAACTGCTTAGGATCACTGTCATAGGCCAAAACGGCCTTCATTAGACTATCAACGGTTTGGTGCGAGAACAATATGCCAGTTTTATTGGGGATCACTGTTTCCGTCACGCCGCCTCGGCCATAGGCAATGACAGGAGCCCCCGCCGCCTGGGCCTCCACTGCCGCGATGCCAAAGTCTTCTTCTGCCGCATAGACAAAGGCTTTGCAGCGGTTTAGGTAGTCGGTGACCACCGCTTCGGGCTGGGGCGGCAGCAGCTGAATGTTGGGGGTGGCCAGCCGCCGGATTTTGGCCGCATCGGGGCCATCGCCAATCACCACGAGGGGCAGCCCTAGCTTGGCAAAGGCCGCCACAATTAAATCAACGCGCTTGTAGGGGACAAAGCGGGAGAGCACCACATAATAGTCGTCGCGCTGGGAGCTAGGGGTGAACCGCTCAACGTCAACCGGCGGGTATACCACTTGGGCGGGGCGGCGGTAGGTTTTTTGGATGCGGCGGGCAACGGTGCGAGAGTTGGCGATAAAGTAATCGACGCGGTGGGCGCTGGCGATATCCCACAACCGTAAATAATGCAGAATGATGCGAGCGATCGCTCCTTTGGCTGTGCCCATGTTGGCCAAATACTGATGCTGCAAATCCCAGCCGTAGCGCAGCGGGGTATGGACATAGCTGATGTGGAGCTGGTCGGCGCGGGTGATGATGCCTTTGGCGACGGCGTGATGGCTGGAGATGATGATGTCGTAGCCGGAGAAGTCGAGCTGCTCGATGGCCAGGGGCATCAGCGGCAGGTATTGGCGGAAGTGTCGCCGCGCCCCTGGAAGGGACTGGAGAAAAGATGTGGTGATGGGCTTGTGCTGGATGAAGCCTCGCTGCTCTGGGGGAAGGAAGTCTACCAGGCTGAACAGGTCTGCGGCGGGGTAGCGGTTGAGGATTTGCTCTACGACGCGCTCAGAGCCAGCATGTTTGTCGAACCACTCGTGGGCGATCGCCATTCGCAGCCCGTCGATGGGGGACGGGGGCTGGGGTGCGGCGGGGTGGTTGGGGCTGGGCATGGGAGCGGGTGGGCTTTGGGCCAGGGGATGACCTGATGGTCGTCCGTCTTCAGGGTATCAGAGTGGTTGGGAGAATTTGCTGATGTGGGACGGTTTTAGGGCTGGGAGGCTTTTGGGAACTCTCGCCGCAATGTTGGGGATGCTGCCGGTAGACAGGCTACCGGCAAAATAAATTTGATATAACAAGGGGATACGCCCTCTATTGCGCCAGCCTATGGACCCTGTCACTCTCTCCGGTTCTGTGATCATCGCCGCCATGGCAATAAAGATGGCCGAG
>JGI12210J13797_10040463_pt1 | contig 16010 bp, 14 predicted proteins | sample ElkSlonscriptome_3_FD_13797 | JGI IMG/M metagenome (IMG submission 13797)
GGCATGTTCGGGTACATGGCGCGCAGATTGTGCCATGTGGGCGCATTCGCGGCCGGTCGCGCCCGCTCGTTTGCCGCGCGGCCGGTGGTGCTTAGGCGGTTGGCGCGTCTGTCGCTAAGCCTACCTGGTTGCGGCCGTTTTACTTTGCAACGTAGAGCGCTTCGTCGGCGCGTCCGATCAGCGCATCCAGGTTCTCGCCGGCCTTGCGCGTCGCGACGCCAATGCTTGCCGTTACTCGCAGCGGGGATTCGGTACCCACGTCGAAGGCGTGTTGCTCGATGCCGCGGCGCAGGCGTTCGGCGAACTTGGCCGCGCCGTCGGCGCCAGCCCCGACGATGAAGACGATAAGCTCCTCGCGCTGTCGCGGTTCTTGCGCGACTATCTCTACTTCCCGCTCGGCGGTAATCGCAAGGGTTGGGCGCGGCGCTATCTGAATCTGCTGTTAACGATGCTGCTGGGCGGTCTCTGGCATGGCGCCGGTTGGACCTTCTTGATCTGGGGTGGGCTGCATGGCTTGTATTTGGTCATCAATCATGTTTGGCACCGGTTGCGTCGTATCTTGGGGCAAGATCCGACGCGCGGCACGCTGGTGGGGCGCATGGCCGCGCGGGCGCTGACCCTGCTGGCGGTGGCGCTCGCATGGGTGTTGTTCCGAGCCGCGGACCTCGAGACCGCCGGGCGGTTCTATGTCGCCCTGTTCGGCGGCAACGGCATCGGCCTGCCGGAGGCCTTGGCGACACCAGTCATGAACACCGCGCCGGGCATCGCGGCGGCCTTAGGGCTGCGTTTCGACGGTACCTTTCCGGGCGAGTTGGCCTATTGGCCGGATGGCATCCCGCTGTTGTTCGGCCTGACCGTCGTCGCCCTGTTCGCACCGACCGCATACCAATGGTTGCGGCGCTATCGCCCAGTGTTGCTGCCGCCGCGTCTGGGGCGGGATGCACTCGGCGGACGTCTGCCGCGCTGGCTGGCGTGGCGTGCGACCCCGTTGTTCGCACTGCCGACACTGCTGCTGCTCGTCTATAGCCTGTTGCAGATGACCAGTGTCAGCGAGTTTTTGTACTTCCAGTTTTGAGCCCCGATCGAATGCCAGCGCGCGCCCACAATCGAGTCCTGCTCGGCGGCCTTGGGCTGTTTCTGGTCCTTGTCGCCTGGCTCGCGCTGACCCTGGAGCCGATCGACGGCGACCTGGTCCGCGTCGGCGGGCTCTCCGAGCGTGACTGGGGTTGGCAGGGCGCGCATCCGCGGTACGTCGAGCCGCGGCACCGATACCCCGACGCCGATACCGAGCGGCCGCCCGCCGATATCGTCGTGTTCGGCGACTCGTTCTCGCACCAGGCGCATCGCGGTTACGAGTGGCAGGCGGTGTTGGCCGCACGCACCGCAGCGCGCATCGTGACCTACGATCTGCGGCGGTTCGAGCCGTTGGCGGTGCTCGAGAGCGCGGAGTATCGCCGACATCCGCCCGCCGCGGTGGTCTATCAGTCGTCGGAGTTGAGTCTGGCCGATCGGCTGCCGCGCTATGCGCGCGACTGCGCGGCGGGTGTCGTGGTCCCGCAACCCGGCGGGTCCAGGCGATCGCTGCCCATGCGGCCGTTGCCGGCGGAGCAGAGCTCGCAGGCGCGCGTGCGTGGCTTCGGCTGGGACCTGTCCGCCGGGGTCGACGCCGCCATGCACGTGATCAGGCTCGGCCTGGAGCACTGGGGCGGGGCCTCGAATGTTCGGGTGCTGCCGTTGGCGCGGCGCGGGCTCTTCAGCAGTCGTCGGGACGATCTGCTGGTCTATGGCTATGCGGTGAGGCCGCGGCTGTCTCGCGACCTGATCGAGCGCATGGGCTGTGGCTTGGCCAACCTTCAGCGGCGCGTGGAGCAGCAGGTCGGGGCCCTGTTCGTGCCGCTGTTGGTGCCCAACAAATACTCGGCCTATGCGCCTTACCTGATGACGGATTTGGATGCCGATCCGGGCTTCGTTAAGGCCGTGCTCGCCGCCTCGGGACTGCCCCCTGTCGGCCTTGCTTCGGCGCTGAATGCCGCCATCGCCGCCGGCGAGCAGGATGTCTATTTGCCGAACGACTCCCATTGGGGACCGATTGGTCACCAACTGGCCGCCGACGCAGTGCTCCGGGCGCTGCTGGCCCGAGGGGTGTTTGGTATTCATGATGGATTGTTGCTTTCGCCGATGCCTGCGCTTTCGCGATGATTGCGAGCGGCGCGAGTCTGAACCCTTCACTCATTCCCCGAGCCAGCACACAGGCCGAGTCAATGCCTCCATCCCATGCCGAACTGGCGGCTCGCGGGGTGCGCGCGGTATTCTCTTTGCCCACCGATCCATCCGCACCGTCGCCGCTGCCCGCGCTTGCCGCACGCGCTGCGCTGATCGTCACCGAGGACTTTCCCGCACCGCCGTTCCCGGCCTGGACCCGAGGGCTCGCGGTGCGCACCGAGGCGCCGGTCTGGGCGCTCGATTGCGCCTGTCTCGTGCCAATGCGATTGCAGCCGCGGCCGTTCGAACGTGCCTTCGAGCTGCGTCGGCACAATCAGCGGGCCTACGCCGAGCGGGTGCCGCGACTCTGGCCCGAGACCGACGCGATGCCAGTCGCCTACAACGGTGCGCTTCCGTTTCAGCCGCTGGGTCAGCGTGCCCGGCATGAGCAGCCTCGGTCGCCTGTTGGCCGAGGATCTCGATGTCCGGTTGGAGACCCGGATCGCGCCGCCGGTGCACGTTGGCGACGACTGGTTGCTCGCGGACGAGCAGGGCAACGCGCTGGGTCGGTTCGACCGCATGCTGATCGCCGAGCCCGCGCCGCAAGCGGTGGAGCTGCTGAGCGCCGCCCCCGCGTTGGCGGCGCGCGCTTCCGCGGTGCGCTATGGTCCGTGCTGGTCCGTATTGCTGGGCCTCGACGCACCGTTAGGCTTGCCTTGGGAGGGCCTGTTCGTCAACCACGGGCCGCTGCGCTGGGTCGCCGACAACGGCAGCAAGCCCGACCGTCAGGGTCCGGTCTGGGTGCTGCATGCCAATGCCGATTGGACCGCCACACGCTTGTAGGCGAGTAAACGGGATGTGATGCGGGCGCTGGTTGATGCCTTTGCCGAGGTGGTCGGCAACGCAGGCGTCGAACTTCCCGGTATTCGCTGGTCGCAGGCCCATCGTTGGCTCTATGCCCTGGTCGATGTGCCCCTCGACGTCGGCTGTCTGTGGGATGCCGACCTCGGTATCGGTGCCTGTGGCGACTGGTGCAACGGTGCGCGCATCGAGGGTGCCTGGCTCAGCGGCGAGGCCTTGGCCGGGCGAGTGTCTAGGAAGATATTATCAATCAGAAAGTTAGCCGTGATAAAAACTGAAAACTGACCTGCGATGAGTATCGATTCGCGGCTACCATCCCAGCGGGGCACACCGAAGGAGCCCTATGTGCGCAACCGAAAGTGCGCCAGCTCGCCGCCGCAGGGCTGATTGAGTGCCTTGGCAAGGACGCGGCCTCGGCCGTCTCGCAGCGTCCAGTCGGCGACGCCGATCTCCTCGCTGATGAAAAAATGGCGCACCGCCAGGCGGTGTGGCCTCAGCAGCGGGATGCGGTGCAGTACGCGGTTGTCGACCTGTAGGCGGAGCCCTCCGGTCTCGGCGCGGATCAGTCTGCGAAGCGGCCGTTTGGCGCGCAGCACTGGGTCGTCCGTGGTCTCCGCCCAGCTCAAACACAGGGATTCGGCGTTGAAACGTTGATAGCGCGCCTCGCCATCCTGCTGCCAGCAGACCTCGACATAGCGCAGTTCCCGGCTGCCGCGGTAGGTCTGCATCACGACGCTCTGGCGCTGCTCGGCATCCGGGACGAAAAAGAAATCCCAGCCATGCAGCGGGAGCGGGCGGATGCCGAAACTGTGCTCGCAATAGCCGCTGGCCTGCTGCCAGCCGAACATCCGTTCGCCGGCCGCGACCCGTGCGCGCAGCGCGGGCGTGGCGTAGCTCTCCGCGGTACCTCCCGGACCTTCGGTCAGCGCCGTCAAGGCGCCGGGGTCGATTCGGATCTCCCCGTCGCTGGAGGCGACCGGTGACGGGCAATGGACCAGCCAATGGCTGCCTGCTAGGCGAGCCAAACCCCGGTCCATGTCGGTACCCAGCACCGGTCCGACGGCCGTCTCCGGGCACCCGCGATGAGACAGCTTGAGACGCAGCCCGCAGGCGGCGTTGATGCGTACTTCGGCCTCGGACGCGTTGTGCTGATCCAACTCGATATCGGCGTGTGCGTCGCCGGCTCTGAGCCAACCCGGTCGCGGTTGGTCGAAGCTGCAGGCCGCGATCGGAAACAGGTGCATCCAGCATAGCTCCGCGGGCGGTGGCTCGAACAGCGGTTGCGAGCCGTGGCCGGCGTTCGCGGGCCGGTCGAACACGCCCGCGACGATCAGCAGCAGTCCACCCTCGGCAATGCCGGCGAAGCGCTGCTCGGGGTTGACGAGGGAGAGGCCGACAATGCCGTGGAAGACCTCGCTCAGCACCGACCAATAGCGCCACTCGATGAAGCCGGCGGAACCAAGGGCAGGCAGCAGCGGCGGTGCGACGGGAAGCGCTGGCGCCGTGGCGCGCTCCGGATCGGTTCTACGGTGGATGAGGCGTTGATAGACCGGCCAGCGCCAGTCCGCCCCGTTGCCTGTGATTCGGATTGTGGGCTCGGCGTGTCGGGGAAGGTTTGGTTGGACGCGGGGGTTCATTACATCATCCGCGCCAACGCATCGTCGATGGCTGGTTGCAGGTTGCACAGCAGTTCTGTGTTCTGCTCGGTCAGATAGTCGATACTGGCGCGCACTAGCGCCGCTACGCAGCCGCGCGAGTCGGCAACATCCTGTGCGTCAAATCGGTAGAACCCCTGGTAGTCGGCGCGCAGGCGGTCGGATTCGAGTCTCGCGAGGCACTTGAGATGGGCGCGTTGCATGACTCCCGGCTTCACGAAATGGGCGGCGAAGAGCCGTTGCGTACCCTCGTGCGACTTCGTCTCGAACCCATACCAGAACAAGAGGGCGCGAACTGAATGGAATGCCGCGAAATAGAGGTTCGTGATGCACTTGCGATGGATGCCAGCGTCGCGATTAGCGGCGAAGCTGCGCAACTCGTCCAACAGCAGTGCCAGCTCGTCTTGGGACGCGCTCAGGTTGTTGTTGTCGGTCATCGTTTTGGTTGGGTCTTGCGTCGGGCGATCAGGGCCAAAGCTGCACGCCGTCGATCTCGATGGCGGCGAGCAGTGTTTGCTTGATCGGTTGATCGGCCGCAATCAGTATCGGTCGCAGCAAGGGCAGATCCTCCCAACCCGCTTGGGCCTGATCGGCGATTTCTGCCAATCGGTGGGCAAGCTGCCGTTGATTCGGTCGGCTCGCCGCCGCCCATGTGACGAAGACGGCGACGTCAAGATCGGAGTCCCTATGCGACGTCCCACGTGCCCGGCTGCCGAACAGGGTGACGCGCTCCAACGTGGTCGGCGCGACGGCGTCGCGTACGAGCTCGACGAACCTCGCGAGCAACAGGTGCTCCCCCGGTGTCAGCGAAACCTGTTTAATCGCGATGATGGGGACGGGGCTGCGCGTCTGCGGTGTGTGGCCGATAGGGGCCTGGTCCACGCTGGTGTGTCGGGGTCTGTTCGCGCTGTCGCTGGCGGCTGTCATGCCCGGAGTCTAGGTGTTCGTGCTCGATCGGTAAACAGTGGCCGATGATCGCGGCCGATGGGCTGGCCCATCGGTGCCGCCGGCCGCACGCTTCGTTGCTCGTTCAACATTGGCACTCTCGACCGGAGAGTGCTTGAATTCCGGGTGGCGGCGCCGCAAATCGGCTATAACCTTAATAATAATCGGACATTAACCCGTGGAGGTCTCTTGCAATGCGAATGGATAAGCTCACCAGCAAATTCCAGATGGCCCTGGCGGACGCGCAGAGTCTGGCCGTGGGTCGCGACAACCAGTTCATCGAGCCACTGCATCTGATGCTGGCGCTGCTCGACCAGGACGGCGGCACCGTGCGTCACCTGCTGGCGCAGGCGGATGTCAACGTCAATCGGCTGCGCTCGGCGTTGGGCGAGGCGTTGGAGCGTCTGCCACAGGTGTCTGGCACCGGCGGCGACGTGGGCGTGTCGAATGCGCTGGGCAAGCTGCTGAATCTCACCGACAAGCTCGCGCAGGCGCGTAACGATCAGTACATCAGCTCCGAGCTGTTTGTGCTCGCGGCGCTGGAGGACAAGGGCGAGGTCGGCAAGCTGTTGCGCGAGGCTGGCGCCAGCAAGGGCGCGCTGGACAAGGCCATCGAGCAGATGCGCGGCGGTGAGTCAGTCAACGACCCCAATGCCGAGGAACAGCGCCAGGCGTTGGAAAAATACACTATCGACATGACCGAACGGGCCGAGCAGGGCAAGCTCGACCCGGTGATCGGGCGCGACGACGAGATCCGCCGCACCATCCAGGTGCTCGCCCGCCGCACCAAGAACAATCCGGTGCTGATCGGCGAGCCCGGTGTCGGCAAGACCGCTATTGTTGAGGGCTTGGCCCAACGCATCGTCAACGGCGAGGTGCCAGAAGGGCTCAAGACCAAGCGCCTGCTGAGCCTGGATATGGCCGGACTGATCGCCGGCGCCAAGTTTCGCGGTGAGTTCGAGGAGCGTCTGAAGGCGGTGCTGAACGACGTCGCCAAGCAGGAAGGGAACATCATCCTGTTCATCGACGAACTGCACACCATGGTCGGTGCCGGCAAGGCCGAGGGCGCGATGGACGCGGGCAATATGTTGAAACCCGCGCTAGCCCGCGGTGAGCTGCACTGTATCGGCGCCACCACGCTCGATGAGTACCGCAAGTATGTCGAAAAGGATGCGGCGCTGGAACGCCGCTTCCAAAAGGTGCTGGTCAACGAGCCCAACGTCGAGGACACCATCGCCATCCTGCGCGGCCTGAAGGAACGCTACGAGGTGCACCACGCGGTGGAGATCACCGACCCGGCCATCGTCGCCGCGGCGACGCTGTCGCACCGCTACATCACCGACCGGCAACTGCCGGACAAGGCCATCGACCTGATCGACGAGGCCGGCTCGCAGATCCGCATGGAGATCGACTCCATGCCCGAGGAGATGGACAAGCTCGACCGCCGGCTGATCCAACTCAAAATTGAGCGCGAGGCGCTGAAGAAGGAATCCGATGACGCCTCGAAGAAGCGCCGGGCAGACCTGGAGGGGCAGATCGATACCTTGGAGCGCGAGTTCTCGGACCTGGAGGAGATCTGGAAGTCCGAGAAGGCGGCCGTGCAGGGCACCGCGCATCTCAAGGAGGAACTGGACCGCGCTCGCGTCGAGATGGAGACCGCGCGCCGCGCCGGGGATCTAACACGCATGTCCGAGCTGCAATACGGCCGTGTGCCGGAGCTGGAGAAACAGCTTGCCGCCGCCAACGCGTCGGACGGAAACGAAAACCAGCTGCTGCGCAACAAGGTCACCGAGCAGGAAGTGGCCGACATCGTTGCCAAGTGGACCGGCATCCCTGTGTCTAAGATGCTCGAGGGCGAGCGTGACAAGCTGTTGAAGATGGAGCAGGAGGTCGAGAAGCGCGTGGTCGGGCAGGCCGAGGCCGTGCGCGCCGTGTCCGATGCCATCCGCCGCTCCCGCGCCGGCCTGTCGGACCCGAGCCGACCCATTGGCTCGTTCCTGTTCCTTGGTCCCACCGGCGTTGGCAAGACCGAGCTGTGCAAGGCGCTGGCGGAGTTCATGTTCGACACCGAAGAGGCGATGGTCCGCATCGACATGTCCGAGTTCATGGAAAAGCACTCGGTGGCGCGGCTCATCGGTGCCCCCCCGGGCTACGTCGGCTATGAGGAGGGCGGCTACCTGACCGAGGCGGTGCGCCGCCGGCCCTATAGCGTGATCTTGATGGACGAGATCGAGAAGGCCCATCCGGATGTGTTCAACATCCTGCTGCAGGTGCTCGACGACGGCCGCCTCACCGACGGACAGGGCCGCACCGTGGACTTCCGCAACGCGGTGATCGTGCTGACGTCGAATCTTGGCTCCGACATCATCCAGCAGAAGGCCGGCGAGGCCAACTATGCCGAGATGAAGGACGCCGTGATGGAGATCGTACGCCAGGCGTTCCGGCCCGAGTTTATCAACCGGCTGGACGAGATCGTCGTCTTCCATCCGCTGGACGAGGAGCAAATCCGGGCCATCGCCCGTATCCAGATCCGCTATCTGCAAGCGCGGTTGGCCGACCGCGAGATCCGTCTCGACATCAGCGACGCCGCCCTGGACTTGCTCGGCGAGGCCGGCTTCGACCCAGTGTACGGCGCGCGCCCGCTCAAGCGCGCCATCCGCGCGCAACTGGAGAACCCGCTGGCGCAGGAGATCCTAGCCGGTCACTTCGCGCCGGGGGATACCATCGAGGTCGCGGTCCGGGACGGGCAACTCGGCTTCGGCGCCGTCGTGGAGGGGGAACTGGTGGACTGAGGGCCCGGCAACGGAGGTGCACGGGATAGTCATCACCATTGTCTCCTCCCGCCGGCCCCCGAAGCTTTCGTCGTCCGGGCTTCCAACCCGGATTCCGTCAGGCCAGGATGGTCTGACGACGCATTCGTTGGCCGATGTGGACGAAGGGATGATCGAGGCCTCGCCTCGACAGCGAGCCGGCTGGAAAGCCGGCGCTCCCGGTCGGCGAACGCAACCCACCGATTTCCAGTTCCTGTAGTTCCGGTAGGTCGGGAAAGCGATAGCGCATCCCGACACCGGAGTTGGTGTCACGGGCATTCCACCGGTTGCCTGGTGGTGGCAGAATCGCGCATTGTCCCATGCTAGAGAATTGCTCTATGTCGCGCTCCCCCGACGTCGTCGCCAAGCTCACGGTTCGTAATGCCGCGCCGAAGGATATCTCGGCCATCCGCGCGCTGTTCGCGCGCGCCTACGCCGGCTGCGGCGTCAGCAGCTACAGTGCGGCGATGCTGCGCGGGCAGATCAACACCTTCGCGGAGGGGCAGTTCGTTGCCGAGTACCAGGAGGCGGATGGCGCGCGCATCATTGGCTTTTGTTCTAGCTTCTTGATCGCCGGCGACCTTGCGCTGAAGCCGCATACCTGGACCTGGATCAGTGGTGGCGGTTATGCCAGCCGGCACAACCCCAACGGTGACTACATGTACGGCATGGAGGTCTGCGTCGATCCAGAGTTCCGCGGGCTACGTATCGGCCAGCGCCTGTACGACGAGCGCAAGAAGGTGGCCCAGTCCTGGGCCCTGAAGGGCATCGTCTACGGCGGCCGCTTGCCGACGCTGGCCGCGGCCCTCGAGCGTTACGACAGCATCGAGTCCTACGTGGAGGCGATCAAGGCCGGCCGCGAAAAGGACCCGGTGCTGACCTTTCAGCTTCGCAACGACTTCAAGGTCGTCGGCCTGTTGCCCGACTATTGGCCGGAGGACGAGCAGTCCAAGGGCTACGGCATTCATCTGCTTTGGCGCAATCCGCAGGCGCCGGACGAGGTCGAGGAGGCGCGCGCCAAGCACTATGGCGGTCGGCTCACGGACACGGTGCGGGTCGCGACCGTGCAGTACCAGCAGCGGCGCGTCACGTCGTTCGATGAGTTCTTGGACATGGTGCGCTACTTCGTCGACGTGACCGCCGATTATCGTGCCGACTTCTGCGTGTTCCCGGAGCTGTTCTCGCTGCAGCTGTTATCGATGGAGGACAAGGAGCTGTCGCCGGCGCAGGCGATCGAGGCCCTGACCCGTTATACCGAGCCGCTGAAGAACGCGCTGCGGGAGATGGCGGTGCGTTACAACATCAACATCATTGGCGGTTCGCACCCGACCATGATGTCCAACGGTCGGGTCGAGAACATCTGCTACGTCTGCCTGCGCGATGGCGAGGTTCACGAGCAGGCCAAGATCCATCCCACACCGAACGAGGTCTACTGGTGGAACATCGAGGGCGGCAACGAACTCGCCGCCATCAACACCGACTGCGGGCCGATCGGTGTGTTGATCTGCTACGACGCCGAGTTTCCGGAGCTGGCCCGGCACCTCGCGGATCAGGGCGCGAACATCGTCTTCGTGCCCTTCTGTACAGACGAGCGCCAGTCGTATCTGCGGGTTCGCTATTGCAGTCAGGCGCGGGCGGTGGAGAACCAGTGCTACATGGTCATGTCCGGCAACTGCGGTAACCTGCCAAACGTGGCCAACATGGATATCCAGTATGCACAAAGCTGCATTCTGACCCCCTGCGATTTTCCGTTCGCCCGCGACGGTATCGCCGCTGATACCACGCCCAATGTCGAGACCGTCGCCTTCGCGGACCTGCGCCTGGATGCGCTGCGCGAGGCGCGCAACGAGGGCACGGTGCAAAACCTGAAGGATCGGCGTCACGATCTCTACTCGACGGTCTGGCGCGAGCGCTCAGACTAAGGCGATTTCTGTCAACAAAGAAACCGCCTGGCTTGTCTTTTCGCCCGCCTTCGGTGCCGCGACAGCGGGCACATCGTTTGACTATGCAACCGCTGCCGCCCCTTGAAGGCGAACCAAAACCTGCGCCATTCGGTATGTTTGTTTCCGGCAATCGCCTAATCGGTCCGACTCACTGGCGCGTTTCAGAGGCGCCTTTGAGCATGCGGCGATACTGCTCTGACGACGCTACCGTCAGGCCAGGTCTGGTAGCTGTCGTCCACTCATCCACTGTTTTCTCGGAGTCGAAATGGACCCTGTGATTCTTGGTTCGTCCTTCTCTTTGTTGTTTTTAGCGGAGATGGGGGACAAGAGCCAGTTGATTGCAATGACGCTGGCATGCCGGTTTCGGCCGTTGCCAGTGATCGTCGGCGTATTCAGTGCGTTCTTGTTACTGAACCTACTCGCCGTGGCGGTCGGTGGGGCCTTGTTCGAATGGGTTCCGCAGCGGCTGGTGTTGTTGGCGGCGGGGGTGCTGTTCCTGTACTTCGCCTTTCGCTCTTGGCGCGACGCGGAGAAGGTCGAGGATGACGACGCGGTGGAAAATGGCTTTGGTCGTGGTGCGCTACTGACCAGCTTCTTGATGATTCTGCTCGCCGAGTTCGGCGACAAGACCCAACTCGCGATGGTCGGCCTGGCAGCCGGCACGGGCGCGCCCGGGTCGGTCCTGGTGGGCGGCACGCTGGCGCTGTGGGCGGTGTCATTGGTCGGAATCCTGGTGGGCGGCAGCCTGTTGCGGCGCATCTCGCCAATGTGGATGCATCGCTCGGCGGCGCTGCTGTTCCTGACGTTCGGGCTGTTTGCGATGTGGGATGCGGTGCTAGCGCCTGAGAGTGGTTTGTCGGCGCTATTGGCGGGCGGTGCCTGACCGAGCGAGGCCAATCCACAGGGACCAGCCCTTGCTTGTCGGTGGTGCCGGCCGGTTTCGGTTACCATCCACGCCGAGCAGGGTCAGGCTGCTGGCTAGACGATACCTTAGCTCGACCGAGAGCACGCGCGGGCTTAGCAACGCGGCGCCGTCAACGCGTCCGTTTTAGACGATGCCTTGCGAGGTGTTTGGCCCTCTCGGCAATAAGCGCATTGGTGCCGTGACACGTGACGCAGCCGCAACGATTTAACGCCATCTTAAGTAATCCAGCAGCCGACTCGACTCACCATGCCGCCCGCAGCCATTCGTCACCGCCAGCCAGCCGCCCGGTCACCGCGTGAGTTAGCCGCCAGCGCCGTCGGACTGGGCTGGCTCGAGCGGCTGGGGTTGGCGGCCGTGACGTTGAGGCTGTGCTTGACGCATTACCTCGGCATTCTGCTCGGCCGCCAGCGGCTCGATCTGCCGGCCTTTGCCGCGGCGTTGCGGCAGTCGGGTTTGTCGATCTTGCCGGCGATCACGCTGGTGACCGCGGCGGTGGGAGTCATCCTCGGTCGGCAGACCGCGCAGGCACTCGACAGCTTCAATCTGCCGTCGCTGGTGCTGTTGCCGGTCAGTTATGCCGTTGTCATGGAGCTGATCCCGCTGCTAGTCGGCATCATGGTCGCGGGCCGTGCCGGCGTGGCGCTGTCGGTGCGTCAGGCGACGTTGGTGGTGAGTGGCCAGATGGATGGCCTGCTGGTCAGTGGTGTCAATCCGATTGTCTTCAGCGCCGCGCCGGTGCTGCTGGCGATGCTGATCATGTCGTTTGCGTTCGCGGTCTGGGGTAGCCTGGTCACGCTCGGAACCGCGGGAATATGGCTATTGACGGTTGCCGATGTGAACCCGGCGGACCTGATCGACGCGCTACGTCTGTCGCTGACGCTGGCTGACCTGGCCGAGGCGTTGTCCAAACCGCTGTTGTTCGCGCTGGTGATCGCGCTGATCGCGACCGTCAACGGCAGCAGCGCTGGCCGTGATCCAGAGGGCATCAGCGAGGCCGCGACCAAGACCATGGTCGGCGCGGTGACGACGATTCTGCTGATCGACGTGCTGTTCGCATTGTGGCCCAATTGATTGGTTATGACAGACCTGGAAGCCGACCATGCCGACGCGCCCGTGGTGCTGGTCGAGAACCTGTTTCAGCACGTTGGCATCCATTGCGCCCTGAACGGCGTCTCGTTGCGGGTGTCGCGCGGCGAGGGGCTGTTGCTCGTTGGTCCCAACGGCGCCGGCAAGACGCTGCTCGCCAGGATCATGGTCGGGCTAGATCCGCCATCATCTGGACGTGTCCGGCTATTCGGGCAGCACCTAGACGCCCTCGATGACCGGGCCATGAACGCCCTGCGACGGCGCATCGGTGTCGTGCTGCAGCGTGGTTCCTTGCTCGATGGCCTGACGGTGCTGGAGAATCTGTTGTTGCCGCTTCGCGAGACGCGCATGCCCCGCGCCGAAATGGCGCGTGCCACGCGACTCGCAATGACGCAATTGCAATTGGATGGCATGGAAAATCACCGGCCGCGCTCGTTGTCTTTGGGTCAGCGCCGGCGGGTTGAATTGGCTCGTGCGCTGATCCATCAGCCGGACCTGCTGGTCTGGGACGGGCTCACCGACGGGCTGGATCTGCCCGCGGTGCGCGACATCTTTGCGGTGCTGCGGGTGCAGCAGGAGACGCGTGGCCTGACCCTGATCGCGACCGACAACAGTACGCTGGAGGCAATCGGCGACGCGGATCGGGTCGCGGTGCTCGACCGCGGCCGCCTGTTGTTCGACGGCACCCGGGAGGCGTTGCGGGCCGCGTTGGCGGAGCGCTTGGAGCTGCGCTATGTGGTGGAAGGCCAAGCCTAATGGATCTGATCGCCGTGATAGACCGGATGGCCCGATTGACCGGATGGACCGCATTGCTGCATCCCGCCCATCCAGGGTCCAAGCTTTGAACCGTCGCCACGCGAGTGCTTCATGAGTCGACTGGAACGTTTGTATTCGCCCCCAGAGATCGGCGCGCCGGGCAAGCGTCAGGCCCAGAGCCGGCGGCGCGACCTATTTCTGGCCGGCGTGTTCGTGCTGGCGATGGCGGCGGTGTTGGTGGGCGTGCTGACGCTGTTGTCGCCGGGGCTATTCGGCGGTTATGTGCTGCGCGCCTATTTTCTCGACGCTGACGGGCTCGACCGTGGCATCGACGTCATTCAGGAGGGCTTCGTCATTGGGGTCGTGCAATCGGTCGAACCGGTGTTTGCCGACGATGACGATCGCAGCTTGTGCCCCGCATTCTCCGGCGACCGGGCCCCGGATCTGCCCTGCTTTCGCGCCACACTACGCATCCAGGACCGATGGCCGGTGCCGCCGGAGAGCAAGGCGCAGCTGGCCCCGGGCGGACTGCTACAGGGCAACGTCATTCGCATCCATCCGAGCACCAAGGCAGGTAGCCTGACGGACGCGAGCTGGATTGCGACCCTCGACCGGCAACCCGACCTGCCGGCTCAGATCGCATCGACTCTAAAGCAGGCCCAGGCCACCATCGACCTGACTATTCGCCCGACGTTGGAGCAGATCCAAGCCCGTATCCAGGGCTTGCTTGGCGACGCCAAGGACGTCGAGGCGGGCGGTGCCGGAATGGGTCAGGGGTTGACGGAGGTGTTCGAGAATCTCAAGCAACTCAGCGACGATGTCGAGACCATCGTCGACCCGGAGAAGATCGGCGCCATCCTCTCTGCAGTGCAGCAGATGACCGAAAATCTGGCGAAGGTGTCCGGGACGTTCAACGAGCGCAGCGCCGACGTGCGACAGGCGGTGCAGAGCTACGATGCGCTGGCGGGGGATCTGCGCCGTGTTGTGAATCAGAGCGAGCCGGCGCTGATCGCGTCGCTGGACGACACCCAGTACCTCTTGCAGGAGTTGGCCGCGGCGTTGACGCCGATCATGGCCAACATCGAGAGCGCATCGCGCAATCTGTCAGCGCTAACGGCGGATCTGCGGCAAGATCCAAAATCCCTGATATTCGACAATCCGCAAAAGGAACCGTCGCCATGGTTCGAACGTTGAATGCGCCGCGGCCAAGAGACGGCGCGGGTATGCCTGAAATCCCAGAAAGGCCGCTCCTTGCAACGTCTCCAAGCGTCGACCGGTTCTTTTCGCGCCGGCGTGCTCGACGGGCGGTGCTGGGAGCCGCAACCACGGCGGCCCTGATGACTGGCCTGCTCGCCGCCGGCTGTGGTGGCGGCGAGCGCATTCGCGACATCTATTTTAGCCTGGCCTCTGACGTGGCGGTGAGCCCGGTATCTACCCCGCTCCAGGGCACCTTGCGTGTCAGTCCGTTGGCCGCGCGTGGCTTTGTCGGCGGCAGCCGCATCGTCTACCGTACCGCAGAGGACCCGCTGCAGGTGCAGCGCTACAACGAATTGCTGTGGGAGGAGGTGCCGGCCCGCGCGATTGCCGACGATATCGTTGCCGCGATGCGTGCGGCGCGGGTGTTCGAGAACGTCGTCACCGCTGGTGATCCGGCGCGCGCGGACTACCTGATCACCGGAGAATTGTCGCGTTTCGAGCATCTGCCGACGGCGAGTCCACCGCGGGTCAGTGCCGAGCTGTCTCTGGCGCTGGTGGATGGCAGCACCCGGCGATTGCTCGTCTCCAAGACGTATTCTGGCTTTGAGCCGACCGCTGTCAACGCGGATGGACGCACGACGCCTGAGGCCATGGCCGCCGCGTTCAATCGATTGACCGGGCGGCTGATCGGTGAGCTGGTGCGCGATGCGCAGTCGTTGGCGTCGCGGCTGCGCTGATGCGCGTGGCTGTCGGTTTGTGGATGGAGGACGTCTTCGTTGTCTGAGCTCACGCTGCACGACCCGTTCGCGGCGTTGATCCCGGACACCGCGGCGCACATGCGGGTGGCGTGGGATGCGCTGCGGATACCGGGTCCCCCTGCGGCGTTGGCGTTGACACCGTACGAGATCACTGCCGCGCGCCCGCTGGACCGCTTTCACCGGAGGACGATCGCGTTGCTGGACTGCTCCGCCGTCGGCGACGGCGCGTTTGCCGCAGCGGACAGCCGCGATTGCTTGGCGCTCGTTGACAAGGCGATCCCGCACGCCCTGTTCGATCTGATGCTCAGTGAGGCTTCACCGCGGGACAAGTCGACCCCGGTCGATGTGTTGCCGATCACGGGCCAACTCCTGTGGCTTACCGGTCTGGAGCTGGTGCGGTTTGTCTCAGAGCCGGAGCACCAGCGGGCGTTTGGATTGACCGGCGGGCAACTGCGTCTGGCCATTAATTGTGACCCCAATACCGCCGACCGCGAGAGCGTGCAGGCAGCAAAGCAATTCCATCTGCATCTGCTGTACTGGACCGCTAACGAACTCTCCGCCCTGCGCCAGCCGTCGCGACTCGCCGATGAGCATTCCCCGGTGCGGCGGCGCCAGTGCCTGGACCCGCTGAGTTTTCTCGGCGCTCGGGTCCTGCACGCGGCGTTGTCGGATTTCGAGCTCGGCATCGCCGACGCGCAGTTGCTGCCCTGCGATGCCGCCGGCATGGTCGACGGTAGCCGCCCTTTGGGCTGCGTGATTCGGCTGCCGGGCTGGCAGGTGCTGGAGTTGCCTGCCTTCGAGGACATGATTCGCCGGCTGCATCAGCGCTTGGCGCAGACCGGTGAACGGCTGCTCGACGCCTTCACCGGTCA
>JGI12210J13797_10117476_pt1 | contig 16010 bp, 9 predicted proteins | sample ElkSlonscriptome_3_FD_13797 | JGI IMG/M metagenome (IMG submission 13797)
CCTCGACGCTCCAGAAGACGACATGGTCCTGGCGTCACCCACCGGGTCCATCGCTCTCGCCGCCACCGCCCGAGACGACTACGGCGTTGCCGACCTGAGCCTGCGCTGGGTGCGTTCCCGGGGCAGCGGGGAGTCATTCGACTTCGAGGAGGGCACCTGGGCGTGGGACCGCACGACCGAGACCGGCGAAGGACGGAAAGGTGAACGGTCGCTGAAGCTGGAGGAGCTGGGGCTCGCACCCGGAGACGTGCTCCACATCAGGGCTACGGCCACGGACGGCAATACGGTGACGGGGCCCGGGCGGGGTGTGTCGGCGACGCGGCAGATCCGGATCTCTGCTGAGGACGACCTGTCCGACATCACCACCCTCATCGGCTTCCCCATGGAGCGCGAACGGGAGCCGCTGCTGAGCCAGCGGATGATCATCCTCCTCACCGAGGAGCTCCTGGACTCGGCGGGGGTGCTCAGCGACGACGAGCTCGTCCAACGGGCTGAGGGGGTGGCGGACGAGCAGGCCCGACTCCGCCGCCGAGTGGGAGAGCAGATCTTCAGCCGGGCCACAGGCGCCATGCAGGACCCGGAGGCCCACCTGGAGTTCGAAGACGGCGAGCACGAGGTCTTCCTCGACGAGCTGGAGGCTCAGGCCGAAGCAGGGCCGGTCATCGACCCGGAGACGGGGATCGCCACCATCGCGGATGTGGACATCCTCACTCACGATCACGACTCGGACCCGATCGTGGCCATCAGCCGGTCGCTGCTCCTGATCTACAACGACATGTGGGAGGCGGAGAGCGACCTCCGCGTCGCCCGGCTCCAGGCCTCGCTGGTACCGCAGAACCGGGCGCTGGACGCCCTTCAGGCGCTGCGGGAAGGGGAGCGGGTTTTCGTCCGGGGGCGGGTCACCGTCGCCCCCGTCGACGTCCCCGGAACACGGGGAACCGGCGAGGTGGACGAGGCCGACCCCGCCGACCGCTCCCCCGCCCCACCCTCCGCCGACGTGGCGCTGGATGTGGCGGCGGCCATCGAGGAGACGTTGGCCCTGGACGCTCTCCGGACCGGTCGCGCTGCCTCGGTGCGGCTCAGCGGTCTGGCCCTTGACCTCCTGGAGAACGGAAGCGCCACGGAGGCTGCCGAGGCGTTGGCCCGGGCCTCTACCCTCGCCGCCGGCAGCGAGGACGGCGAGACCGTCACCGCGTTGGAGATGGCGCTCCGGGTACTGCGGGATTCAGGGGCGCGGGCGGTGGGGCCCACGTGGAGCGCCCCGACCTCCCTCACCGCTGCCCGGTACACGACGGCAGCCGAGGGATCGGAGGGCGACGTGGCCGACGGGACTGCCGCCTCGGCGGAGTCTCCGGCGGCCTCCGCTCCATTCGCGCTGGCCACGGTCCGATACTCCTCCGGCGACTGGGACTCGGCGCCCCTGGTGCCCGCCAACCTGATCCACGCTCTGGCCCAGTACACGTCTCTGCCCGTGGAACCGGAGGGTGTCATCGCAGACCTGTCGAGCCCCGAGGTCTTCGACCACCCCTTCCTCTACCTCACGGGGCACCTCCCGGTGTTCTTCGACGAGGCCGAGAGCCGGAACCTGGTCGACTTCGTGGAGCGGGGCGGCCTGATCTTCATCGACGACCACAATCACGACATCGACGGCGCCTTCCATCGCTCGGTGACCTCGGAGCTCGATCGCCTCTTCGGGTCCGACGCCCTCCAGCCCATCCCCAACGACCACGAGCTCTACTCGAGCTTTTTCGTCTTCGAGGACGGCCCGCCCATCACGGGCCACGAGCTGAGCGGGTGGGGGGACGGGCTGATCCACCGGAACCTCTTCCAGGTGGAGGTCGATGGGCGGATCGGCGTGCTCTATTCCAACAAGGACTACTCGTCCGAGTGGAGTTATCACGCCGAGAACAAGCGGTTCCTGGCAGTGGACAACACCCGCTTCGGCGTGAACATCCTCGTGTACGCCCTGAGTCGGTGAGGCCGTGAGGGAGGGGCGGTGAGCGCGCTGGCGGCTGCCTGCAGGGCCGTGGCTGCGGCGGGGCTCGTGGCGCTGCTGATCTTCGGCATCCCGGCAGCGCCGGCCCCCGGCGAGCCTCTGCTGCTGAGCTCGGAAACCCCTCCGGACACCGTGGCGGCTATCCTGGCACGGGATACGGCCCCCATCCTCTCCTGGGTCGACACAGTGCCCCCGGGACGGGGGGTCACGTCGCTCCTGGCCGCCGCCGCGGGTCAGGGAGGGGATGTGACGCTGGCGCTGCCGGGGCGGGCGGGTGGGATTCGGGTGGAGGCCCCGGACCGGCCCGTAGCGGGGAGACGGGCCGCCCTTCGCATCAGCATTCGGGCCCAGCCCGACAGCGAAGCCCAGGTCACAGTGGAGGGCCCCGGGGGTGGCGTCGACACCTTGAGGATCGCCACCGGTCTCGACGGTCGGGGGGCCGTGTCCCTCGGGGTCGAGGCGAGCCGGGAGGGGGCCGCTTCCTGGACGGTCCGGTCTCCAGCCGGCACCGCCGTTGCTCATGCCTGGGTGCGGCCCGCCTCCCGGGTCCGGGTGTTGGTGTGGGGGAGGGCGCCGAATTCCGAATCCCGCTATCTGGTTCGGGCTCTGGAGGCGGCGGGGATGGAGGTCGCCGTGCTTCAGGGGCTCGGCCGGGGACTGACCGTGGCGTCTAGCGACGTCGCCGAACCCCGTACTATCGACGACCTGTTGAACTACGACGTCATCGCCCTGATGGGATCGCCCTCGGAGGCGGCGGATGCGCTGGCGCTCCGATGGGCCCGGGCGCGGGGCGGCGGGCTGCTCTTGGCCGGCGGCGTGGCCTCCTCGTCCCCCCTGGTCCGCTGGGCACCCTCGGGACCCGGGGCCGAGCAGTCCGCCGCCGATGTGGCCTGGACCGGGCCCGCCGAGATCGTGCCCCTGTCCGGAGCCGAGATCATGATCCGAGCCACGGGGCTCCCCGATGCGGGCCTCCCGGTGGCCGAAGTCGACGGCGAGGCCATCGCGCACCTCGACTACCTGGGCCGGGGCCGTCTCTTCACCGCCGCCTTCCAGAGCTGGCCCTGGGTCATGAGGGCGGGTCTTGTGGCCGAGCACCACGCGTTCTGGGAGTCCGTGGTCGAATGGCTCGCGGGAGGGCTCGCCGGTAAAACGGTGATGGTGGCCGAGCCCGCGGTGGTCGGCACCCGGTGGGAAGGACGGTTGGAGGGCGAGGCGTCCTCGGAGGTCCTCCTGACGCGGGATACCCCGGGGGCCGCTGCGCCGGAAGCTCTCTCGACCACGAACCTGCGGGGCGCAACCACGGGAGCCGCCTTCGTCCCCACCGAGGCTGGAGCCCACCGGCTTCGACTGTCCCGGGACACGATCGCTGACCCGGGACCGCGTCCGTTCGGCGTCGTCGCTGTAGCGCCCACCGAGGGCGTCACCTGGACCGCCGCGGCCCGGTCGATCGGTCGGGCTGGCGGGAGGATTGCCTCCATCGGCGAGGCTGAGGCTAGGAGGAGGGCGACCGAAGGGGAACCGTCCGACATAGCCCCGTTCCAGGCCGCGCCCGCCGGAGTCCGGTCCCCAGACCGCCGCACGGGCCTCTCTTGGCTCCTATTTCTCGGGCTGGGAGGCCTCACGGTCCTGGGATGGGCACTCCGGCGCATTCAGGGGCTGCGGTAGCAGTCAGGATTCCGATGACGTGGGTGATGCCCTCGAGGCTCGCGAAGCGATCATGGCCGAGTACGACTCCGTGTTCCGCAAATTGGCCAAGTGAGCGACGAGGCCGACCGGCGGAGGCGGTTCGGCTCACGGAAGCCATGCTCCTCCTGATCCACGCCTGTCAGGTCAAGCGCTGTGGCGGGGCGCACGGGATCCTCGAGGGGAACGTCCGGAGCTCCGCGCTCCCACGGCCCGGCACCGACGGGTACTCGATCCCGGTTCCGGCCTCGCGGATCTGAGCCGCTGCTGTACTGGTGGAGTCCGGCCGTTCTCATGTCTTCAATGGCTGGAACAAAGAGGACGGGCCTCGCCACTGGCCTCGTCTCCCTCCGGCTCAACGGACACACCCCGCACGTCCCAGGCGAGGCGTTGTACGCCCTCTCGATGGAGGTCGCCAACAACGAAGCCGATGTCGGCGGAACCCCCGATCAGGTACCGTCGTAAGACCGCAGGAGATTGGCGGCAGAGTCGCCCCCGACGTCGAATGCGTCTGTGAGCATACGGATGGCGAGCCATTCCGGACCCCAGGAATCCCTCATCCCGCCGCCCCGGGTGAAGGGACGTCGGGCAGGTGGGCTCGTCGCCACCTGCCAGTGTATCGTTCTGGTAGCTCTCCTGGACCCCTCCTCTGTTCGGGCTCAGCTACCCGGGCAGTCCGGCGGGACTCCCGCACCCGCCTCTGGACGCATCATCGGGGTGGCCTTCGATAGCGCGGCGGCCCAGCCCTTCGATTCTGCCTCGGTCCTGCTGCTCGACACCGGGGGGGTGGAGGTTCGAGAGCGGGTCTGGACCGACACCGGTGGGCGGTTCTCTTTCGACGCAGTCGCCGCTGGGGAGCACGTCGTGGTCCTGGAGCACGACCATCTGTCCAGCCTCGGCCTCACCCCGATCCTCCGTACGGTAGAGGTCGACGCGTCCGGGGAAACCCTGGTCCGACTCGACTCACCCTCCCTGACCACGATCTGGCCCCTCCTGTGCGATGAGGCCATCGAGGACGGGGTCTCCGTCGTGGTGGGACGGATCGTGGATTCGGCGACGGGCGTCCCTCAGCCCGGGCTCACTGCGGCCGCCCGGTGGTGGACCGAGGAGGCTCAGGGTCAATCGGTGGTATCGAGCACCGACGCCAAGGGCTCCTTCGCCCTGTGCGGGATCCCGTCTGACCGTCCGGTGATGCTGATGGCCATGTTCCTGGACGGTTCCATCGTCGAGGTGCGAGCCGAGCTGGCCCCCGCTCTGGCGCACCACCTCGATCTAGAGTTGGACCTGGGCCGGCCCGGCACGATCCAGGGCGTCGTCTCCGACGCCGAGACCGGCGAGCCGATCCCCACCGCCACCGTGACGCTGGTCGGCACGGACTACCGCACCGTGACCGGGCCCGACGGCTGGTTTCGCTTCTCCGATCTGGAACAGGACCGCTACGTGCTCGAGATGGAGCATCTGGCGTACGGACGCCAGCAGAAGGAGCTGCTTCTCGGCAGTCGCACCCTGGAGGTCGACGCCCGCTTCTCGCCTCGGGCCATCGAGCTCGAAGGGGTCTCCGTGACGGTTCTTCAGCCTCGCCTCGAGGACGAGGGGTTCTACCACAGGCGGCGCCTCCGCAGCGCCACCCAAGCCACCTTCTTGACCGGCGACGAGATCGAGGAGCGCCACGCGCACAACCTCCCCTGGGCTCTCAGGAATATCACGGGGACCTGGATGCGTATGATCGGAGAGAACGGGCCTTACCTCGAGGCACGAAGCCGGGGTGTAGCCTGCTCCATTCCCGTCTTCCTCGACGGAATGCTGATGGACGGGGTCTTCAATCTGCGGAGCCTGAGCCCGGACGAGATTCTCGCCGTCGAGGTGTATCCACCGACGGGAGGACTGCTCGCACTGCCGGCGGAATTCGCGGGTCGGCTGCCGGGCCTGCCCGGTCCAGGGTGCGGCGGGCTCCTGGTCTGGACGCGGTGACCGCCTACGCCGCCCCGTCATCCCCCTTCGCAGGTTCGCCCATGACCACGCTCCGACAGATCGTACGGGGATTGCTGCTCACCCCCGGCTTCACGGCCACGGTGCTCGCGACACTCGCGATCTCCATCGGAGCCAACAGCGCCATCTTCAGCGTGCTGAACGGGGTGGTGCTCCAGCCTCTTCCATACGACGAATCCGACGAACTCGTCATGGTGTGGGAGGCGAATCCGTCCCAGGGACTGAACCAGGAGCCGACCTCCGGCGCCACCTTCGTGGACTGGCGGGAGCAGGCGTCGACCTTCAAATCCCTCGCCGCCTATTCCAGTCGGGGCTTCACCCTGATGCTGGATGACGCCCCGGTGCGGATCGCATCGGTTCAGGTCACGCCCAGCCTCTTCGATGTGCTGCAAGCAGAGCCGGCGCTCGGCAGAACCTTCCGCGCTGAAGAAGAGGCACCGGGCAACGAGCGCCTGGTGATTCTCAGCGACGGATCGTGGCGCAACAGATTCGGAGCCGACGAGGGAATCGTCGGTCGGACGATTCCGCTGGATGGGGAGCCCTATCTCGTCGTCGGCGTGATGCCTGCGGGGTTCACCTTTCCCGTCGGCGACACCGAAGTCGAGGCATGGTCGCCACTGACGCTGAGCCTCGAGAACCTGCCGAGCCGTCCGCACCGGTCCTATTCGACGATCGGCCGGCTTGGCGATGGGGCGACCCTCGAGAGCGCGCGGACCGAGATGAGTCGCATCGCGGCTGGAATCGCGGCGGCCTACCCTGAGTCGCATGAGGGCTGGTCCGTCACCCTCGTCTCGGCTGAAGATCAGTTGGTCGGCGACACGGCGGGCACGGTCTGGATCCTCTTCGGAGCGGTCAGTCTCGTGTTGCTCATCGGGTGTGTGAATGTAGCGAGCCTGCTGCTCGTGCGGGCCGGTTCCCAGAGTCGCAACGTCGCCGTCCACGCCGCGTTCGGAGCCACACCGAGGGACCTGCTCCGGACTGCACTCACCGAAGGACTCGTCCTCGGTGTGGCGGGTGGAGTCGCGGGGCTTCTGGTCGCCTGGGCGAGTGTGGGCCTTCTCCGCGCGATGCTCCCGGCGGGATTCCCTCGCCTTGACGACATCGCCCTCGACCCGGTGGTCCTGGCGTTCACGGCCACAGTCTCGATCCTCGCCGGCCTCTTGTTCAGCCTGCCCCCGGCGCTTCGGAATATGCGTCCCGACATGATCGGCGTTCTGCAGGACGCTGGGCGCGGAGCTTCCCTGGGACGGGGTGCGCGGCGGGTGCTCAACGTACTGGTGGCTGCAGAGGTCGCCCTGGCGCTCGTTCTGACCGTGGGCGCAGGGCTGCTGATCCGGAGCTACGCCGCGCTGGCGACGGTCGATCCGGGGTACAGAACCGAAGGAGTCGTCGCAGCCGCAGTGGAACTCCCCCCGTCGCGTTATCCCGAGATGGCCCTGCAGGCGAGCTTCTTCAACGACGTCATGGCTCGGGTCCGCGAGATTCCGGGTGTCGAGGCCGCAGGGGCGGTGTCCTACCTCCCGATGAGCCCCATCGGTACGGAGTTCGACATGCCGTTTTCGGTGGAGGGATTGGAGGCGACCTCACCCTCGCAGAGACCCACGGCAGAATACCGCGGCATCCTACCCGGCTACTTCGAAGCGATGGGCATCGAAGTCGTGGCCGGTCGCACGATCGACGAGGTCGATGGTACCGACGGGAGCCGGGTGGCGATCATCAACGAGACGGTCGTGCGTCGGTACTTCCCGGACCGCGACCCGATCGGACAGGTCATCGATATGCCGATGGCCGGCAGCACCCGGGTGATCGGGGTGGTCTCCGACATCCGGCACGATGGCCTCGGTGTGGCGGCGAATCCGGAGATGTTCGTGCCCTTCGCTCAGCTCCCCCTCCCGTCGATGCACCTGGTTGCGTACGCGCCCGAGGGCGTGAGTGACGTGGTCGCGGCGATTCGTCGAGAGATCCTCGCCGTCGATCCCCAGCAGCCGATCACCCGGGTGAATCTGATGTCTGACCTGGTCTCGGATTCCGTCGCCCCTTCCCGCTTCAACATGGCCCTGCTTGTCGGCCTGGCCTTGTGCGCCGTGCTGCTCTCGGTCGTCGGTGTTTTCGGGGTGGTGACCTACTCGGTGTCCATGCGCACCCGGGAGTTGGGCGTCCGGCTGGCGATCGGATCCGGGGCGGGCGAGGCGGTGCGCCTCGTCCTCGTGCAGGCAGGCCGAGTGGTCCTGATCGGAGCAGTTGTCGGCCTGGCGGCGTCACTGGCCCTGGTGCCCGCCATCGAAGCGCTGCTCTTCGGCGTGGAGCCGCTGGATCCCCGAACCTTCGTGATCGCTCCCCTGGGCCTGCTGGTCGTGGCGATGATCGCCGCCCTGATCCCCGCTCTGAGGGCGGGCCGGATCGATCCGGCCACGACGCTCCGGCGGGACTAGTGTCCCGCGCGAAGCGGAAGGAACGTGTCGGCTGCCGTCGCATCGAGTCGGGTCGTGGAGGGCGACTCGGCGAACCGCCGACGGCTACCCGGCCGGGGTAGCCGACCGTGACTTCCAGGAGGCGGACCGGGACCTCCGGCAGTCAGATTCGCGAGAAGGGGTCAGCCGGGGCGGCAACGGCCTGGGCGCAGGGGGCCGAGGCGGAGGCCGCCTGGGGCAAGAGGCCTGAGTCAGAGCCCCGGCAGAGCGAACCCCGCGACGAACGGCACGTCGAGGCTGTCCGTAAGGACACCCCACACCTCATCCTCTCCGAACTGGAAGGGTGTGAACTCGTCGGGGAAGCGCACGTGATGCAGTTCTCCCCGGACGATACGTATCCAGAGACTGCCCCGGCCCATCCGGGGATTCCGGGCGTCGAATGGCTGAATCCAGGAGTGGCTCCGTGCGTCACACTCCAGAGCCGAGTAATCAGGGAAAACGTCGCTGAGCTGTTGGCCGAGACCTGCCAGATCCACCTCCAACGCCGCACGAAGCTGCGCGCTGTCCATGCGTGCGTCGGGTGGAGCCAGCTGCGCCTCGCGGTCGAGCATCATTCCCGCCAGCCCTTCAACCGTGACCGCCTGCTCCCTCGACGGCGGCAGAGGTGTTGACGACACGAGCTGCCCCCGTGGGTCGAGCCGGTCGATCGACTGCCGGAGCTGATCCCAGTAGACCAGGGTCTGGTCCGGACACAGCGCCCACAATGGGTGAGGGCCGAACAGGGAGCCGGTCCGGCCGCCATCCCGTACGGCCCCCGCCGAACGGCGAGTGACATCAAGCAGGGTATCCGTCTCCCCGGTCGGACCCATGCCAATGAGGGCGGATCGCCAGATCCGCTCGGTCCCCGGAGTGCTCGGATCCGTCGATGCGGCGACGACGTCGCCGGGGCGAAATTCAATCCATGGTCGGCCTGGACCCATTCCCGCGAAGTCCAGGGACACCAGGTGTCTCGCCGAGGGTGCTGGAATGAAAACAGGACCGTCCGTGGCGGCCGGTTGAAGGGGGCGGATCTCATGCCGGACGGCATCGTAGGTCCACACCTCGCCGGACTCTGGATGTCGCAACAAGGAGGTGGGATCGCCGAACTCCTCTGGGCCACCCCCTTGCTCTCCCCACGCTCGCGCGAACCGTGCCGCGGAATCGAACACGAGGAAGAACGGCTCGTTGCTGTTGAGTACCCACACCGAGTCGCCCGAGATCACCATGTCCTCGACGTGGGTGAGCACCTCCGAGGTCCCGTCGGCGGCGAGGTCGCTCAGAGTGACTTGGGAAGTCTCCACGTCACTCTGAGCAGGCTCGGGGCCGCAACTCAAGACCGCGAGCCCCGTCAGGACTCCGGCCACCCGGAAGGCCCGGATCAACAACCGGCGCTCCTGCCCGTTTCGGGTCGTTCACCGAGGCCAGGAGGACGGCGCGGGAGCCCCACTCCCCGGGAGTTCCGCATTCGGAGCCTCACCCTACTGCCCCCCATGCGGCCGGCGATACCGGACCGGCGGGGCCGGCGCGCTGGTTGATGACCATGGCCTTGGGACCATAGAGGCCCGCCATGGGCTGCGTCCACGGCTTCTTGTCGCCGACCTTGGAGTTGAAGTAGCCGAAGAGCTCGCGGTTCAGGCGGAGCATCTGGCTCCACTCGGCATGCGGGTCCACTGGGTGGCGGAGCCCGGAGAAGGAGAGCGCGCCGGAGCTGTCGTCCTGGGGTGAGCCTCCGGCGTCCACGATCCGCCAGTGCGATCCGTCGCGGATCTGCGTTGCGCTCCGGTCCGCCGAGACCCAGGCGCCGTCGATGCCGCTGTTGTCCTCCTCGCCTTCCACCTGTTCCGGCGCGTCCTCGGCGGCGGCGGCCTCATCATCGGCCGCGCCCCCGTTCTCCGTCTCCACCGGCTCCTCGTCGCTGGTGGGGAGGAAGGCCGCAACGACCCCCCGGGAGGGCCATGGAACGAAGGCGAGACAGGTACTTCAAACCGCAAGACATGAGGTCCCTGGATGAGTCGTCGCGAAGTGCCCAGGCTTGGGGTTTTCCCTTCGGGTGGAAGCACCACCTCGTGGACATCATTGTTCCTTCTTCGGGTGATCTTCTACGGCATTCTCCGCGTTGAATCTGCCGTTGTCTGCCAACCCCCGCTCGACTCGAAGAGTATTCGGGTTCGGCTCGATCCTCCTACCGGGTGGGCCCCTCGCCCTCTGCGCACCAGACCGGCGGTCTGGCGCGACCAAGGACCCCGCCTATTTGCCGGGGACTTCTGGTCGGCCTTCAGTTGACTCTTGATCTCGCCCTTTGAAGAGAAGGAGGCCTCCCGTGTCCAGCGCCGCCCGGCACGCGCACACCGCCGCCCGCCCCGCCCGTCTCTCCGCCCTGCGGCCCCTGCTCGTCTGGGGCTTCGCTGCCTGCCTCTTCGGGGGTCTCACACCTCCCGTGGCAGGCCAGGAGGACGAGTCCGGGGATTGCGACAGCCTCTGTATCGAGCCCGCACGCACCGTCGCCTTCGAAGTCTCGGAGGGTACACAGGTCAATCTCGATGTCTCCCCCGACGGGCAGACCATCGTCTTCGACCTCCTGGGCGACCTGTACACGATCCCTCGAGGCGGGGGGCAGGCTACCCGGCTGACCCGGGGCATGGCGTTGGACCTCCATCCCGTCTTCTCCCCCGACGGCAGCCAGATCCTCTTCGTGAGCGACAGGAGCGGGAACGAGAACATCTGGATGGTCGATGCGGACGGCTCCGACCCCCGGCCCGTCACGACCGAACGAGGTGACTTCCACTTCGCGGACCCGGAGTGGTCACCGGACGGTGACTACGTGCTGGTCCGAAAGAACGAGTCCGGGAGCCCAAACCCGGGGAGGCAGGCCTGGCTCGTCCATGTGAGCGGCGGTACGGGGATGGCGTTGGCGGAGGCAGCCGAAGGGCTGGGCTTCCGGTGGGGGCCCGATGGCCGCGCGATCTGGTTCCGAGGGGCCGACGACGGTGGACCGGGACTGCGGGGCAACGGCGTGCCACCCCGGGCCCAGATCATGCGGTTGGACCGTCGGACGGGGGATGTGGCCCCGATCACCACCGTGCCCTCGGGAGGAGCGAGGCCGGTGGTGTCCCCGAACGGCGAATGGCTCGCCTACGTGGCCGACGTCGACGCCATGAGCGGCATCCGGCTCCGGAATCTCGTCACCGGGGTCGATGACTGGCTCGTCTTCCCGATCGACCGGGAGGAGCTCGACCGACGCACCCGCTTCGATTTCGCGCCGAGCGGCCAGGAGCTGATCTTTCACGCCGGCGGTACCTTCCACGCCGTGGACATCGGTACGGGTCTGGTGTCACCGATCCCGTTCACGGCCCAGGTAGAGCAGGACCTTGGTCCTCTGGTCCTGCAGCAAATGCCCTACGAGGAGGACGTTCTTCGGGTCCGCAACGTACGCTATGGCGATGTGAGCCCCGATGGCGAGCGCCTGGTCTTCGGATCCCTGAATCAACTCTGGGTCATGGATCTACCCGACGGCGAGCCGCGTCCACTGATCGACGGGGGCGAAGGTCACTACCAGCCCATCTTCTCACCGGATGGGTCGAGCATTGCCTTCGTGAGTTGGGATGCCACCGAGGGCGGTCACCTGTGGCGTGTCAGCGCTTCCGGGGGCCCACCCCAGCGGCTCACCACCCACCCCGCCTACTACGCCAACCCGGCGTGGTCCCCCGACGGTAGCCGGATCGCGTATGTCCGGGAAGACCCGGCGGCCACCCGGAACCGCAACACCCGGAACACGGGATTCCTGGAGTGGGTGCCGGCCTCTGGCGGGGAGGCCAACCCGGTGGTCTCGGCCCCCTCCGACAACGTCTTCACCTTCATTCCCACCGGTGAGCGGATCACCTTCGCCGACAACGGTGTGCTGGTCTCGGTGCGACTCGATGGGACGGAGCGCCGGGAACTCGCCACTGTGCCCGGGGCCACGGAGATGGTCCCCTCACCCGACGGACGGTGGCTGGCCTTCACCCTCCGGGAGGAGGTCTATATCGCCGCCCTCCCGCCCTCCGCCGAGACCGTCGCCTTCACCGAGCGTTCCGGTCCCGGGCCCTTCCAGCGGGTCACTCGGGACGGAGGACAGGATCTGCGGTGGGCCGAGGGGGGAGAGGCCCTGACCTGGGTCTTCGCCAACACCTTCTACCGCCTGTCGCTCGACGATGTCTTCGGGCCTTCGGCGACGGAAACAGAGACCGAACCAGCGCTGGACCAGAGAGCCCAGTCGGTCCCCATCGAACTCCGAGTGGAGAAGCCCAAACCCTCGGGTACGATCGCCCTCACAGGCGGACGGGTCATCACGATGCGAGGCGACGAGGTGATCGAAGACGGCACCGTGGTCGTCACCGACAACCGGGTGGCCGCCGTCGGTCCCCGAGGCTCCGTCCAGGTGCCCCAGGGCAGCCGCATCATCGATGTCTCCGGGGGGACCATCATGCCCGGACTCATCGACGCCCACGCCCACATCCGGGGCATGCCCCGGGACGTCCTGGTGGACATCGCCCCGGAGCCGCTCGTCAACCTTGCCTTCGGGGTGACGATGGCTCGGGACGTGAACGCCTCCACCGACCAGTTCCACTACCGGGAGCTCATCGAGGCCGGCCGCATGCTCGGCCCCAGGATCTTCATGACCGGTCCCTCGCAGACCGCTCGAGCGGTGAGCATCGGGAGCTTCGCCGACGCCTACGCCGGTGTGAAGCGCTACGCGGACCGGGGCTCCTTCTCGATCAAACAGTATCTCCAGCCCCAGCGCCGCCAGATGCAGTGGATGCTCCAAGCCGCAGACAGCCTGGGTCTGAACGCCACCAACGAAGGGGGTGGGGTCATGCGCCAGGTGGCCATGATCCTGGACGGCTACACGGCGGTCGAGCACGCGCCGACTAGCTGGGCGAACGTCTACGACGACGTGGCCCAGCTCTACGCCCGCTCCGGGACCATGTACGTACCCACCTTGGTGGTGGCCTCCCCAGACGTCTATCAGGGAGAGTTGTACTGGTATCAAGCCACCGACGTGCACGCCGACGAAAAGCTCAACCATTTCCTGACCCACGACGCGGTCGACCACAAGTCCCGCACGAGCCAGCGGTATGCCGAGGACGAGTACTACTTCCTGAGTGGGAGTGGGGGGGCGGTGGGAGTCGCGAAGGCGGGCGGTCTGGTGGCTGCGGGAGGCCACGGCCAGGTCCACGGGTTGGCGGTCCACTGGGAGCTGTGGATGCTGGAGATGCAGGGGATGTCACGCCACGACGTCCTCCGCGCGGGCACCCTCAACGTGGCACAAGGCATGGGCATGGCCGCGGACTTCGGCAGCGTGGAGCCCGGCAAGGTGGCCGACCTCCTCGTCCTCGACGCCGACCCCCTGACCGATATCCGCAACACCACCTCGATTCGCTGGGTCATGAAGGGCGGCAAGCTCTACGACGGGGACACGCTGGAGATGGAGTGGCCCGAAGCCCGGCCTCTACCCGGATTCAAGTACACGAACTTCGGGCCGCCGCCCCGGACCGAGTGGGTGCGCTAGGCCCGGGGCTCCACGTGCTACGGCGAGACCCTCATGTCGCTGGACCACGGGTGGATGCGAGGTGACGCCGTCCGAGACATCGGCTATCTCCTGGACTGGCTCGACACGCAGCCGGACCTCGACGCCTAGCGTGTGATGCTCCGAGGAGCCTCGTACGGTGGATTCATGGTGTACGCCTCTCTCGTGGAGTACGGCGACCGGGTCCGCTGGTGGAAGGGCGTCGCCGGGGTTTGGCCACGAGACGGACTCCGACATGCGCGCCTATCTCGATCCGATTGCACCCTTGCCCAACGCCCCCCGGATCCAGACAACGATCCTCATCACCGCCGGCGCAAACGACCGACAGGTGCCCGTCTCCGAGCCGCGTCAGATGGTGGACGCGCTGACGAACAACGGCGCCCCCGTGGCCTATCTGGAGGTCGGTGACCAGGGCCACGGATTCAGGAAGCCGTGGGACAGCATGTACGAAGGGGTGGCACAGATGGAGATGGCTCGCGACTGTCTCCTGCAGTGATTTGCATCAGGTGACCTGCATCGGGAGACACGATGAAGCGTAGGGACTTCGTACGACACGGCGCCGTCACCGCGGCGGGGCTCGGCCTGGTAGGCCGGGTGGACCTGCTCCACGGCGTCTCGACGCCGACAACGCTGGGGATCGGAATCGCTCAGGATCGGGACGCCCTCGGCGCCCTGGCTCTGGAGGCCGCTCGCTCCGCTGGAGCCGACTACGCCGACATCCGTATCGCCACCAGCCGGACCCAGTTCGTCTCCACCCGGGAGCAGATCGTTGCGGGCGTCGCCGACTCCGAGACCTCCGGGTTCGGGGTTCGGGTCCTGGTAGACGGCACCTGGGGCTTCGCCTCCTCCCGAGACGTCACCTCGGACGAGGTCAACCGGGTGGCCCGAGTCGCCGTGGAGCAGGCCCGAGCCAACCGGGCCGCCCAACGGCGCCCCGTGGAGCTCGCACCCCTGGACTGGACCGGACGGGGTGAGTGGTCGACCCCGATATCGGTGGACCCCTACGACATCCCCATCGAGGACAAGGTCGAGCTGCTGCTGGCGGCCAACCGCGCCGCCATGGGCGTCGCCGGCGTGGCCTTCACCAACTCGCAGATGGCCTTCATCCGGGATCAGAAGTTCTTCGCCTCGACGGACGACGTGGTGACGGACCAGACGATCTACCGCGCCACCTGCGGCATGAACGTCACCGCCATCTCCGACGATCGCTCGGACTTCCAGTCTCGGAGCAGCGCCGAGCTCTCGCCCCGGGGGCTCGGCTACGAGCACGTGACCAACGCAGACCTGATCGCTCAGGCGCCGCGCTGGGCCGAAGAGGCGGTGCAGAAGCTGTCCGCCAAGCCGGTCCAGCCCGGTCGCTACGACCTGATCTTGCGGCCGTCGCACCTGTGGCTGACGATCCACGAGGCCATCGCCCACCCCACCGAGCTCGACCGGATCATGGGCTTCGAGGCCAACTACGCCGGCACCTCCTTCATCTCCTCGCCGGAGGAGTTCCTGGGCTCGTTCCGGTATGGACCCGAGTTCATGAACATCCAGGGAGAGCGCTCCACCCCGACCGCCCTCTCCACCGTCGGCTGGGACGACGACGGCGTGCGCCCCGATGAGTACCTGATCGTGAAGGACGGGGTGCTCAACGACCTCCAGACGACCCGGGAGCAGGCCCCGTGGCTCGAGGATTGGTACAGCTCCCAGGGCATCCCCGTACGCTCTCACGGCAACAGCTACTCCCAGTCGTGGGAGGACGTGGCCTTTCAGCGCATGCCCAACATCAACCTCCTCCCGAACGCCGACGCCGACGTCAGCGAGGAGGAGCTGATCGCCGACGTGGAAAACGGCATCCTCATCGACGGCAACGGCTCCTTCTCCATCGATCAGCAGCGCTACAACGCCCAGTTCGGCGGCCAGGTCTTCTACGAGATCCGGGACGGTCGAGTCACGGGCCAGCTCAAGGACGTGGCCTACCAGATCCGCACCCCGGAGTTCTGGGCCGCCCTGGACGGGCTTGGAGGGGAGAGCACCTACGCCCTGGGCGGTTCCTTCGGCGACGGGAAGGGACAGCCGGCCCAGTCCAACTCCATCTCCCACGGATGTCCCACCACACGGCACCGCGACATCACGGTCATCAACACCGGGCGGAGGGCCTGAGCCATGGCAAACTTCATCTCCAGGGAAGAGGCCCAGCGCATCACCGAGCGGGCGCTCTCGTTCTCGACGGCGGACCAGGCCCGTGTGAACCTGTCCAGCTCCGACACGGGCAACACCCGCTTCGCCCAGAATCAGATGAGCACCTCCGGCGACGCCACGAATGCCCAGCTCTCCGTAA
>JGI12210J13797_10142685_pt1 | contig 16010 bp, 11 predicted proteins | sample ElkSlonscriptome_3_FD_13797 | JGI IMG/M metagenome (IMG submission 13797)
ACGCTATGGCCGGCGGCCTCCAGCCGCTCGCGCAGGCGGCGGATGTGTGCCGGCCCGACCTCGCAACAGCCGCCGACGATCGACGCGCCCCGCTCTACCCATGACATCGCGAAGTCCGCGTACGCCTCCGGGGACAAGTCGCGCCGGGCCTCGAGCGCATCGACGGTCCCGCCCGGCTTCAGTCCATCGATCGACGTGAAGCCATTAGCGTAGGCACCCGTCACGCCCCCACCGCCCGCGAAGGCGTCCCAGGCGGCAGTGATGGCCTCGGGACGGGAGCAATTGAGCAGCCGTGCATCGACGCCAAGCTCGCGCAGGGCCACCACGCCTTCGGTAAGTGGCTCGCCGTCGCGCAGCGTGATGCTGTCGTCATCCGAGATCGTCAGGCTGATCCACACCGGTAGTTCAGTCTCCAGCGCGGCGCGGGCAGCGGCGCTCGCCTCAGCGGCGCTGGCGAGGGTTTCGCCAAGAAAGAGATCCACATGGGCCGCTTGCGCGGCGACGATCCGGCGGTAGGCGGCGAGGGCCGCGTCGTAGGTCGGCGACACCTCGGGATGATAACTGGCGACCAGCGGCGGCAGGCAGCCGGCGATAGCCACATCGCGCCCGCTCTCGTCGCGCGCATGGGTGAGGATGTCGCAGGCCTGCGCCTGCAGCGTCTCGAACAGTTCCTCACGACCCTGCGCAGCGAGCCTCTGCGGGGTAACCGCGTAGGTGTTGAGGGTGAGCAGCGTCGCGCCCGCGTCGATGTAATCTCGGTGAACGGCGGCGACGAGTTGCGGCTCATCCAGCAACACCTTGGCCGACCATAGCGGCGAGGCCGGCTGGCTCGAGCGAGCGATAAGCTCCTGACCCATGCCGCCGTCGAGAAGAATGATCTCGTTCATATCGAGTCCTCCGATTCGTTTTTGGATTGCGCATTTGCAAGAAAGTCGGCACCAGCGGCTCGCGCGCGACGCAGCCGTCGGTTATCTTTGCCCAGAAGATGACAGAACGATGACGACAGCCTCTGGGAGCAGACGTGTACATCAAACGCCACCGTGGACATAGCTATCTGTTCCAAGTCGGGTACGGAGAAGAGGCTTGTGTTGCGCGGATCATCGTGCGCAGTGACTCCGTCAGCACCGAGGGACTCTTCCTCGTGAAGCAGGACGGCTCCCTTGAAGCGGCGGACGATCGGCCCGGCTTCGGCACCAACCCGCTCCGCAAAGACGGCCTCTGGCCGAACCCGCCACGCGAGGCCATCCAGGACGCGGTCGTCATCGCGCAGCAGAAGGCGCACACGGCAATCGATTGACGCTCCAACGGAACACGATGCACCGACGACAGGGAACGTCGTCTTGCGCCTCAGCGTCCTTCCAACATGCCCGCGAGCGTCCGTAGGTTCCCGGCAATGGTGCGAAGCTCGGTGCCTGTTGTTCGGTCCAACGGTGCCTGGGCCGCATCACCGGCGAGCTGATCTAACTGTCCTGCCTGGCGGAGGAGACGCCCGCGCTCGGTCGCAAGCTGCGCGAGCTTCGCATCCGTTGCGCGGTGCAGATCGAGTGCCGCCTGCGCTTGTTCCTGGTCAGTCTTTGCATCGCCGAGCTCGCGACACGCGATTGCCTCTTGCATCGAGCTACGCCACCAGTCGAAGAATCGCGCCTTGTGATCCAACAGGGTATTGACCGCGATACCCATGGCGTTGACCTCATCGCGTCCCGCGGGATCGGTGGCAATGCGCTCACGCGGGTTCTCGCGGGTCAAGCGATCGAGCAAATCCGCCATGCGCCGCACGGGACGCACGATAAGCGCGGTGATGAGCAGCGCGAGCAGAAAGCCAAGCACAGGGGCGATGGCTGCAACGACGATGCTCCAGCGCGCGCGTTCGACGGAATTCTCAGCAAGTTCAGCGCTGCGCTCGTGCATCGCCGTCGTAGCGCTCAAGAGGTTGGTCTCGACCAATGGGGTAATCCGCGCCGCAGCTCGGTACATCGCCGCCGTCAGCTCCTCGATCCGGGCATTCTGTTTCACGAGGGCACGAAAATCGCGCAGGTAGCGCGTGAGCAGCGCACTGAGCACGGCTTGCTCCTGACTCGGCAATGAGGACGCCTGGATACGCCGGGCGATGTCCGCGCCGATTTCATCCACCATCACCACATACTCGGCATCCCCCCGCAACAGATAATCCTTCTCGCGCCGGCGCATCTGCAGCACCGCTGGCTCGAGGCCAGACACCTCTTGGCGTTGAACCCGGTCCTCGAGCTCGTGCACCGCATCACGAAACGCACCCTGCAACCCCGATGCCTCATCCAGGCCCCGGATACGCCAACCTTGAACAATGGCGGCAAATCGCCGCGCGAACTCATCCGCCGCTTCGCTGATCTGTGCGGCCGCATCAGCCGAGTGGGGGTCATCCAGTGCCAACGATTCGGTTTCCGCACGCAAGGCTTCGGCATGTCGCAGCGTCTGTTCCGCGAGCTCGGGCGCGCGCGTCAACAGAAACCGGTCTGACGTTGAGCGCATTGCCAAGAGTTGCCGTTCAATGGCGAAGGCGTGTACTTGCCGGGCCACATAGACACGAACGAGATCCTGATAGGCGCTGACGCTATCACGCAAATTGACGTGGTAGTACCAGATCACGCCCAGGAGGATCAGCCCTACGGCGCCAAAGCCGAGGACGATCTTTTCGCCGATGCGCAGTCGATTCGCGATTTTTTTCAAGGCATTGCACCTCGTAATGATGCCAGTGGGCGAGACGGCCACCGCCCACGGAAGCAGCCGCCCAAACCCATCATAGTCGACCCATCCGCTCCGACCGAGCACGCCTGCATGGAGACGCCCGATATTTCGAAATTGTTGCGAATTCATTACAACGCTGATATCAACGACCCGCGGGGACGTGAAGTCTCGTCACAACGACTTGGTCGCCATGCGTCGGACGAGCAGGAGCGGCCTCATGCCCGGGTTGGTGCCGGTTCGGCTGCCCTGCTGCGCCGGCTGCGGCCAAGGGCCACCACCAACTCCCGGAAGGCTCTGGCAGCAACATGAGGAGGACTCTGCGATGAAAGCAAAAAACGCGATATCAGGCGTGTTCGCACGCTCGCCATTCAAGCCGATGCAACACCACATGGTCGCCGTCCAAGCCTGTGTGAACCTCATACCAGAGCTCTTCGATTCAGTGATCGCTGGCGACGAGAACAGGCTCGTCAAGACTCAAGAGGCCGTGTTCGAAAAGGAGCGGGAGGCCGACGAGATCAAACATGATATTCGGACACATCTGCCACGCACCGTCTTCCTGCCGGTCGACCGACGCGATCTGCTGGACATCCTCGAGGTGCAGGACGCGATTGCCGATACGGCCCAAGACATCGCAGGGCTTCTCCTGCAACGGACCATGACGGTGCCCGACGGCATGCAGGAACACCTCAAGCAGCTGATTCGCCGTTGCGTGGACGCTTTCACTCAGTCCAAGGCGATCATCGACGAGCTCGACGAGCTCGTCGAGACGGGCTTCCGAGGCCCAGAGGCGGAGCACGTCGAGGCCATGGTCGCCGAGCTCAATCGCATCGAGACCGAGACCGACGACCTCGCCATCGCATTGACGCGCAAGCTCTTCGAGCACGAAGACGAGATGAGCCCGATCTCGGTGATGTTCTGGTACCGGCTCATCGAGTGGATCGGGAATCTCGCCGACAACGCCGAGAGAGTCGGCGATCGAATGCTGCTGCTGATCGCTCGTTGATCTCGCCGCCCTTCTGTAGCCTCCACTAACCGGCTGGGTCCGCGCCGAGAGCCCTAGCGGGATCGGTGCCACCGGCGCTCGTTTTCCTCGCGGAGAAATCATGGAAATCATCGCCACCTACGGCACGCTATTTCTCATCCTGGCCATCATCTTCGGCTTCTATATGACCTGGGGCATCGGGGCGAACGATGTCGCCAACGCGATGGGGACATCCGTCGGGTCCGGTGCGATCACCGTCAAACAGGCGATTCTGATCGCGGCCATTTTCGAGTTCGCCGGCGCCTTCATCGCCGGAGGCCAGGTCACGTCGACAATCCGTAAAGGCATCATCGACTCCACTCCCCTCGTTGGCAGCCCCGAGCTGCTGGTCTATGGCATGCTGGCATCCCTGCTCGCCGCCGCGATCTGGCTCATGATCGCGACCACGCGGGGCTGGCCGGTCTCGACCACGCATTCGATCGTCGGCGCCATCGTCGGCTTTGCCATCGTCGGCATCGGCATGGATGCGGTCCAATGGCCAAAGATCGGGAAGATCGCCGCAAGCTGGGTGGTGTCGCCGCTCGTGGGCGGAGTCATCGCGTTCTTGCTGATGCTGAGCATCCGCAAGTTGATCCTGGACGCCGACGACCCCTACCGCAGCGCCAAACGCTGGGGCCCGGTTTACGTCTTCTTAGTGGGTTGGATCATCAGCCTAGTCACCCTGTTCAAAGGCCTTAAACACCTGGATCTGCACTTGAGCACCTGGGAGAGCATCGGCAGCGCGACAGCCATCGGCCTGATCGTTGCCATCATCGGCAAGCTGATGATCAATCGCGTCCATGTAGACCTGCATGCGGATCGCCAGTATCACTTCGCAAGCGTCGAGCGCGTCTTTGTCCCGATGATGATCTTCACCGCCTGCGCCATGGCGTTCGCGCATGGCTCGAACGATGTCGCTAACGGGATCGGGCCGATGGCCGCCGTCGTCTCGATCATCGAGAGCGGCGGCAAGGTCGCGCAAGAGGCGTCGCTGCCGCTCTGGATACTCGGGCTTGGTGGCGTGGGGATCGTGGTCGGCCTGGCGACCCTCGGTTACCGGGTGATGCAGACCATCGGCACCAGAATCACGGAACTTACCCCCACGCGCGGCTACTGCGCCACCCTGGCGGCGGCCTCGACCGTGGTGCTGGCATCGAAAACCGGGCTTCCCGTCTCCACAACCCAGATCGCTGTCGGGTCCGTGATGGGGGTCGGCCTGGCGCGTGGAATCGGCGCGGTCGACCTGCGTGTGGTCGGCAATATCTTCCTCTCTTGGCTCATTACGTTGCCGGCCGGCGCGTTCTTGGCGGCGTTGATCTTCTATATCTTCAAGGCGATCTTCGGGTGAACCCTGGCCGTGGTCATTGAAGCCCGCACCTGCTGCGGTTCATACCGCCACCACGGGTGGGCCATTCACAGGAGTGCTGATGCCGCCATTGCTAACTGGACTGCCCGAGCTGAGGCTGACACGGGTGCCTCGAGTGAAGCGGTTTCGCGATATTCCCGTTGCGCGGTGCGTCCACTTCAATCAGGTCATCGTCACTGGGCCGCCAGGGGCAGGCAAGTCAACCTTCATCCGCCATCTCGGCGGGTGGCCAGAAGAGGGCTTCGTGGATCTCAGCCGCAGCGGCTGGTGGCGCGCCCAGGCACTTGCGGTGCGGCCGCGCGAGGTCCATCTCGGCCTGCCGTTTGTCGGCCGCGAAGCCGCGCTCGCCCTGTTCGACGATGCTTGGCTGGAGGGCTACGGCGAACTCAGGCTCGACCGCGACCGCATCCAGCTTCCGCCGCCGCGACGGTTCTTGCTGTCCGTGAACTGGCGCTCTCGCTTCGTGTTCGAGTTCCTTTTGCCGCCACCGGAATTGATCGACAGCGATCGACGAAGGCGCGCGATGAAGGGAACCCACTTGGTCGACCGGCAGATCGATCTCAACCAGATCCGTGCCCAGGTGCAGCTGTTTGCGCAGGTGGCAGAGCGTTTCCACCACCATGGGATGCAGGTGTATTTGCGCGAGCGCATTGGCGACGAGCCGTTGCGATTCGCAGACGCCCCAGTCGCCGGCGGAAACTGAGCAACAATGGCGGTCTTTCACCGAGCGCCTGTCGAGAGGATACTCGACCCCCGAATCCAACGAGCCAACCGCGCTGACGACTGCGTCACCCTGCAAACGCCATGACCCATTCCTCGCGGGAATCCCGTAACCGCTTCCTCACCTATTTCCATGAGCTCCTGCAAGACATGGAGGAGTGCGATGAGGTCGATCTCGACCACGCGCTGCGGCTCGGAGAGAAAAAGGTCCGGGTGCCTCATCCAACACTGCCCCTCCAGCTCCTGCTCGGCAGCGACGAGGGCTATCGCTTGCAGCTGGAGCCCGAGCTGGTGATTGCCGCCGATGGCACCTTCCACGGCACGGGCGACTACCTGCTGTTCGACCCCTTTACCTTTTTCAGCGATATCAGTGGCTTCGTCCGGGTGACTCCCGGAGAGTCCGTGACCCTAGGACGCGAGGACGCGATGCAGCGCGGGCTGCTCGGTATACCAAAGCTGGTCGCCAACAAGCACCTACGCGTCAAGCTGAGCGGTAAAGGGCTGGCGCTGAAAAACAAGGCGTTGAAGCGCGGAACCTGTGTCGCGCCGCTCGTGCAGACCGCGGATTTTGACCGCATGAAGCGCTGGCGCACGCAAAAGATCGAGCGTTTGGCAAAGATCCTGGACGCGCCCATCGCGCCGCTGGAGCGGAGTGCGGCGTTCGATTTGCTCGATCGCACCGTCGCCTTGATGGAGCGCGAGCCCTACCGGCTCAGGACCAGTGACGATAAAGCGGGCGGAGTGCTGCGCTTGCCGGGCCGGCCAACGCCATTGTTCGTCGGTGATCTGCACGCCTGCATCGACAACCTGCTCGTGGTGCTGACCCAGAATGGCTTCCTCGAGGCCTTCGAGGACGGCAGCGCCCTGTTGATCATCATGGGCGACGCCGTGCATCCAGACACCCCCGGAAAGGAAGACGAGATGGGCGACTCCATGTTGCTCATGGACCTGATCTTCCGACTCAAACTGCGGTTCCCCGAGCGCGTCTTCTACCTGCGCGGCAACCACGATGACTTCGCCAACGACATCAGCAAAGGCGGCGTTCCACAGGGATTGCTGTGGGAAACGGCGCTGCATGATCAGCGTGGCGCGGGTTACCGCGACCGCATGCAAGACCTTTATGACCGCCTGCCTTACGTCGCCGTCTCCCCGCGTTTCGTCTGCTGCCACGCCGGGGCTCCGACGATGAAGGCATCTCATAGCGATCTCATCCACGTCCATGACAAGCCCAAATTGCAGCGCCAACTGACCAACCTGCGATTACGCAAGCCCAACTCGCCCGAAGGATACGGCGCGAGTGATATCAAGCGGCTGTGCAAACGGCTGGGCGTCAGTCCTGATACGCCGTTCGTCGTGGGCCATACGCCACTGTCAACCGACGACACGCTCTGGCTCGATGCCGGCGGGGTCCCGAACCATCATGTCTTGTTCGGCGCCAACCCCGACAAGATCGGCATCCTCGCGATGCCGAAAGGGAAGCTACTCCCGTTGACCTATCCCACCGAGCCTCTGCGCGAGGTCTATAACCGGCTCGTCTGCAGCGGGCGCATGCAGGCATGAGGATCGAGAGGAGCACGGCACCCGAGAGCCTTGGTATCGGCGCGCTGCTCGGTCAAAAGTTTCCGAAACCCGGCGGGGTCGGCAGCATGCGACAGCGGTAACAGAACTGTCACGAAACTGACATAATCGAAGCCGAGCCGGTCGGTCGCATCGCCCGGGTTGGCGTGGTCGTTCACCTGGAGACGCGAGGCTGACTCGCATTGAGGGGGCCATGAACCAGAAAAAAACGGCGGGTCCGATCCTGGTGCCCGTCGACTTTTCAGTGCCGTCCGAAGCGGCTCTCCTCGTTGCGCTGGAGTTGGGCCAGTGCCTCGAGCGGCCGGTGCTGGTATTGCACGTCATCCACGATCCCGGCTCCATGCCTGGCTACTACAGCGGCGCGTTGAAAAAGAAGCAGCTCGCGCGCATCGAGGATGGGGCCGCCACGATGCTCGATGAATTCTTGAAACGGCTCACAAAAGCGCACGGCGCCCTGTTCAAGCGCAAACAGCTCGAATCCATGCTCGTCTCCGGCTTGCCGAGCTCTCGCATCCTGGAGGTCGCCGACAAGGTCGACGCAAGCATGATCGTGATGGGCAGCAAAGGATTGACCGGGTGGAAACACCTGCTAATCGGCTCCGTTGCCGAGCAGGTCGTGCACCTGGCGCGGGTGCCGGTCACCGTCGTCAAATCACATCTTTAGCAAGAGTGACAAGAATTTGCTGATCGCCCCAAACGCAAGGCCATTTCTGCCGACCCGGCCGATCTGGCTGCCCGGCCTCCTCGCCTTGGCCCTGCTCGCAGCAGCGAGCGTATCCCTCGCCGCAACCACGGCTGGGAGCAATGCCGAACAGATCGACTGGGTCACGATGGCGATGGGCCTGTTCGGCGGCCTAGCCTTGTTCCTCTTCGGCATGGATCAGATGGCGGATGCGCTCAAGGCAGTGGCCGGCGAGCGCATGAAAGACATCCTGGCACGGCTGACGACGAACCGCTTCATGGGCGCGCTTACCGGCGCCTTCGTCACCGCGGTCATCAATTCATCATCCGTTACAACGGTCTTGGTCGTCGGCTTTATCAGCGCCGGACTGATGACGCTCGCCCAGTCCGTAGGCGTCATCATGGGGGCCAACATCGGATCGACCGTAACCGCTCAGCTGATCGCCTTCAAGGTGACGAAAGCGGCGCTGCTCATGATCGCGGTGGGCTTCTCGGTGTTGTTCACGTCCAAACGCGAGAGCTTTCGCCAATACGGCGGCATGCTGATGGGCCTGGGACTCGTGTTCTATGGAATGAGCGTGATGAGCGACGCGATGGCGCCGCTGCGCAGCTATCAGCCGTTCCTGGATGTCATGCAGACGATGGAGAACCCGTTCATCGGCATCTTGGTCGCAGCGCTGTTTACAGGCCTCATCCAATCGTCAGCAGCCACCACCGGCATCGTCATCGTGATGGCGAGCCAAGGCTTCGTAAACCTGCCGACGGGTATCGCGCTGGCGTTCGGCGCCAACATCGGCACCTGTGCGACGGCACTGCTCGCGTCGATAGGAAAGCCTCGCGAGGCGGTACGAGCGGCGGTTGTGCATATCCTGTTCAATTTTGCCGGCGTGTTGGTCTGGCTTGGACTGATTCCACAGCTCGCCGAGTTCGTGCGCTTGATTTCGCCACAGCACGCCGAGCTGACTGGAGCCACGCGCCTTGCCGCTGAGGTGCCGCGGCAGATCGCCAATGCACATACGCTCTTTAATGTCGCCAATACCCTGATCTTCATTGGCCTAGCCGGCCAGTTTGCTCGCCTTGCGGAATGGCTGGTGCGCGATCGGCCGCTTGGCGAAGAGGCATTGGTGGTTCGCGCCAAGTATCTCGACGACGAGCTCTTGGCGACCCCCTCGTTGGCGCTTGATCGCGTGCGTCTGGAGACCCTCAACATGGGCGAGCGGGTCCAGGACATGATGGCCCGGATCATGCCCGCCATTCTCAGTGGCAGCAATGACACGCTGCGCGACGTCGAGCGCATGGATGACGATGTCGACATCCTGCATGCCCAGATCATCGCCTATCTCGGCAAAATCAGCCGCCTAAGCCTGACCGAACGTCAAACGTCTGAGCTGATCCGTCTCATGGAGGCTGTCAACGATCTCGAGAATATCGGTGACGTCATCGAGACCAATCTGGTCGTGCTCGGGCACGAGCGCATCGAGCAAGGCGTCTCCATCAGCCAGCCAACGCGCGAGGTATTGACCAATTTCCACGTCGCGGTTAATCGCGCCGTGGAGTGTGCCGTGCAGGCAGTCGCCCAAAACAATGAGCTCGCCGCGCGCTCGGTCACGTCGATGAAGCAGGAGATCACACGCATTGCCGACTCCGCCGCCGCCCACCAAGCGCGGCGACTCGTGGCCGAAGAGCCGAATCGAATACCCGCGTATACCCTCGAGATCGACATCATCGAAAAGCTCAAGCGTATCTACTACTTCGCCAAGCGCATGGCAAAAACAGTGGATCTCGACGACAACCTCGATCATGGCTGAAATAAGGTCGAGCGGCTGCTGCGCACAGACGTGGCGCATCAGCGGCAGTGCAGCCATCGGCTGGCGTCGACCGGCAGGCGCCAGACGAAGCGGTTGAAGCCCTCGGGAGGCGCTGGAGCCGCCCCGGCCAAGAAGGCCTTAGTGATCGCGTGAGTTCTCGAGCAGCGATTCGCTAGGACTCCGCCGAGTCCCCGTTGGAGTTCAACTGCTTCTGCAATGTCTCTTTGACCACCGCGGCAAGTCGCTCCGGCTGCACCGGCTTGCGGAGATAGTTCACGACGCCAAGCTGCTTGGCGGCGAGCACCTCATCACGGCGCGACGAGGAGGTCAGCATCAAGACCGGCACCCGCGGATCGAGATGATGGATCTTCCCGACCGCCTCGAGCCCGTTCATCTCCGGCATCATCAGATCCATGATGACGAGCCCCGGGCGTTCCCGTTCGAAGACCTCGACCGCCTCACGGCCATTGGCCGCCTCGAGGATCGTGATCCCGAGCTCCTGCAACGTACTGGCCACCATCTTGCGGATCAGCTTGGAATCGTCGGTCACCAGCGCCTTGGTGCCCGTCATCGAGTGCGACAACATCTCGATGAAGGTCACCTCGAAGACCACGTAGCCGACATCGAGCGCCAAGATGATGACATGGGCCTGCGTATGGCAGGCGGGGTCGTTCAGATTCAGCTCCTCGCCGCGAAGGGTGTGCGGCGGGCTGAACTTGGTGGGCAGTCCGGCCTTGTCCCATCCGGTGATGACGTGACCGACGATGGTGTTCATCAGCTCTTGGAGCACGTCGACGGCGTCGTCGTTGAGCTCTTCGAGCTCGCCCATGCCCATGCTTTCCGACACAGCCGACGCGATCAGCGCGGCCATCTTCTTCGACGTGAAGCCGAGCACGAACTGGCCATGGAACTCGCTGGCGATGTGCTCGTAGTCAATCACCTGCGCAATCTGAAAGCGCGCTTTCGCGCGCTCGTCGGCCTTGACCGCCAACCCGTGCACCTCGGTGTCGGTCATGGACTCGAACACGCTCTTGCAGGTCTTCGCCAGGATGTCGAGGTGCTTGCTGTAATCCATCGTGATCTGCTCGTTGTCGTACCAGGGTGCCGGCCCCAACGGGCTCACCGCGTATCCTCGCCCAGAGGGTCCCGATCGGTTTGTGATGAACACCACGAAACATCCCAACGTGATCGAAACCTTCGAGCAGGCCATCGCCGATCTGCGCCAAGCCGGCGCGGTCATCGTTGATCCTTTCCGCATCCCAAACCTCGCGCGCCTGACGGCGCTGGGCAGCGGTGGACCCTGCGGTCTGCCTCGGCTGCGGTGCCTGCTTGCAGGTCTGCGAGCAGGCGGCATTGAACCTCGTGCCGCGTGCGACGCGCCCGCGCCCGCTGCGGAATTGCAATGCACTGTTCGCACGCATCCTTTAGGACCAAGGGCGGTTGATGCCGTTCATCGCCGAGGGGTTGCAGCGCGGGCTGGGGCACCTGCGCCGACGTGCCTTGAACCCGGAACCTGCAGTTGACCACCGCAAAGATCAAACAACTGTATGAATCGAATAGGATGCTGCCGCCGTTTGGCTGACCAGGGTTTTGGCGGATTCGTTGAATGGTCTAGTAAGCTCGACGCGAACGGCGCGGTGCCGTGTCTTGTGGTAATCCCTCGTGCGGATTCCCCCAAGAAATAGCTGGGATCAGGATGCGATGGACGCGTCCGATAGTCTATTCTGTGGTCGGTGTCTCAAACGCATCATGAAAGCCGACCCGGATGCACTGCTGTCCACGCTTACGCCTGCCCACGATCATTGCTGCACCTTACACTGGGGACTGCCCATGATCCAGTATGCCCGCCGGGCATGGCTGTTACCTCAAGAGGTCGTCCCCGAGGTGACCGCAATTCAGAGTGTCTTTATCGGTGCTGGATTCGAGACTCGGATCTCACGACTCGAGGACTGGGTCGATACCGGGCCAGACGAAAGCACCGACCTGCTGGTTATCATTTTAGACGCAGGCAGTACGCCCGGACATGCAATCAACACGGCGCTGGATCTCGGTCAGCCCGTCATCTTCGTAAGGCTATCGCGAGCCGGCTGCCCAATGCATAGCGTCGATCCGCGTTGCTCACTGTCTTGGCCCTTCGACGCTCGGCGCGTCTCGAGCCAGCTCTCGGAGATCAGCGCCACAAGTGCTCAGCAACCTCTTCAACCGCAGACATCAACGGAAATCGATGGACTCAACACGCTGGGAATACAGGGTGCCTCGCCGTCATTCTCACGGTTGCTCCATGCTGTTAAACGCTTTGCGCGTAGCCAGGCTCCTGTGCTCATTCAAGGAGAAACCGGCTCAGGAAAGGAGCTCGTCGCACGAGCATTGCACTACTTTGGACCGCGGCAGAACGGGCCGTTTATCCCCGTCAACTGTAGCAGCCTACCAGACAGTCTCTTCGAGAACGAGCTCTTCGGCCATGTCAGAGGCGCATTCACCGACGCCAAGGAGCCGTTTTGCGGGCTGGTCTCACAGGCCGGCGAGGGCACGCTCTTTTTAGACGAAATCGACGGTCTCCAACCGAGGGCGCAGGCAAGCCTTCTGCGCTTTCTTCAAGAGAAGCGATATCGTCAGCTTGGCGGCGATCGTTACATCGAAGGTCGATGCAGCATCGTAACCGCCACGAATCATGACCTCGAGCAAATGAGCCGCGATGGTTTTTTTCGTGCAGACCTGCTCTACCGCCTCAACGCCATCACACTCAAGGTACCAGCGCTGCGAGAGAGACCAGAGGACATCAGTCTCATTGCTCGGGCCTTTTTGAGGAATCTCTGCGATCAATACGGCCAGTCGCCCAAGGCCTTTCATCCCGCCACGCTGCAGTGGATGGAGCAGCAGCCATGGCCGGGCAATGTGCGCCAGCTAGAGAACTACATACACCGCGAATTTCTCCTGAGTGACCGCCCTATCATCAAGCTCGGTCACACGGAAAACCCAGCTGCGCAGGCTGAAAGCCCCTGCGCCCAGTTACCGACAAGGTTTGAACGATGGTCATTCAACGAGATGCGTGAAGCCTTGGTCGAGGATTTCGAACGGAAGTATCTTCACCGTCTCATGCAGGCCACTAACGGCAATGTCTCCAAGGCGGCGCGTCTCGCGAACAAGGAGCGACGTTGCCTCGGTAAGCTGCTGCAGAAGTACGAGATCGATCGCGAGCAATTCGTGGCCGACACTCGCCGACCGACTTAGGAGCGAGGACACAGCGGCTGACCGAAAGGGTCCATTCCAGCGTAAAACAGGACCAAAACCACAAGCCGCGATCGTGTTCAGTATCCCCCCTGGCGCAAGCCCCCCACGGCATCGGTGTTCGCGCGGCACAGCGCCTTTCGCACCACGGCGATATCGCCGCGCCGCTCGGACCAGCGATGGCGGCGCACAATGGCGCGAAAATAGCGCTGATCCTGCGCCGGTCCCTTGTCGTCCCAGGTCGGCGTGGCGTAGCGTCGGCGGATACAGCATTCGGGCGTGGCATAGCTGAAGTTGACGCGGCCGTTCGACACCAGCATGCCGCATCGTACCAGCTTGACACGCGGGCGCCGCCGAAAGACCTCGACGAACTGCTCAAGATAGTCCGGAAACATATCGTCGTCGTCATCGAAGAAGCAGACGAGCTCGCCGCGCGCGTAGCCGAGGCCGGCATTCCTAGCATGACTCGAGCTCGCCTTCTCAGTGTGCCGATACAGGCGGATCCGCGCGTCCTCGGGCAGCTCGCCGACATCCCCGAAATTGTCGACGACGATCAGCTCCCAGTCCGAATGGCTCTGCGACAAGACCATCCCGACGACATGCATGAGCCGATGTGGCCGCCGATAGGTCGGCATGACGATGCTGACCCGAAGCGATGCCTCGGCCGCGCGGATCAGGGGACGCAACGGATGCTGGCGCGGCTCGACGCCTTGCGGCCTCAGCTCCCAAACCAGCCTGCTCTCCCAGGCCCGATCACCATCGCTCCGCCGCGCCAGATGCCAGCCATGCTCTTCGACCGATGCGAGCAGGTCCCGGGCGGCCCAGCGCGTCTCCAGGAATCCCTCGCCGACGCTGCGCGTCTCACGCGGCAGGTCGCCGGAAGGGGCCAGGTGGAAGGCGATCAAGACCGCTCGGCGCGCAACGCGGAGGGCCTCGCGGAGCACGGCCGGCATGATGGCTTCGGGCAGATGCTCGAGAACGTGGCGCATGACGACGACGTCAAAGCTGTCGTCGGCAAAGGGCAAACGTGCGCCGTCGGCCCGGCACAACGCCGCATGGGCGACATGACGGCGCAGCGCACGCAGCATCTGGTCGGTCACGTCGATGCCGACGCAATAGGCGCCGGGATGCTGCCCCGTCAGGCGCAGATGCAAAGCGCCGGCGCCGCATCCCAGGTCCAGGATCTCCCGACCATGGTCCGAGGCGAGATCCGCGAGCCAGGAGCGGTCGCTCGAGGCGGGCGTCAGACGCTGCTCGCGCGCGATGATTCGATCCAGCCGGCTCGGCGGCCACAGGTGCCAGCGCTCCCAGTCGCGATAGCCAGGCAAGCGGGACACCTCCCCCCCTGGCATGGCCGCTTCGGCCGCATAGCGGTCGAGTCGGCCGATCGGTGTGCCATCCACCGGCATCCCCTGCCGCAGACGCTCATAGAGTGCCCGGTTCGCCCGCGCCGACGCGTCGTCCATGGCGGCCGGTGGGTGATGCAGGTGCAGCAGTGTCTGGGGCAGCCGTACGATCCGGGTCTCGGCGGCGAGCCGGTCGTGGAATTCGCGGTCCTCCCGGCCCCAGCCTCGAAAGGCCTCGTTGTGCCCTCCGATCTCATGGTAGAGCTCAGCGTCTACGAAGAGGCAACCGCCCGATGCATTCCGAAAGGATCGGCCATCGAGCCGGCTGGGAATCGCCTCATGCCCGCCCGTCTCGGAGCTGGCTTGGATGGCCGAGAGCGTCGCTTCTGGATCGAGATAGCGAATCTCGTCATAGGGCTGCACGGCACGCGCCCCCGGGGACAGGGCGGCCAGCGCGCGGGCCAGAAAATCGCTGGGCACCAGCAAGTCGGCGTCGATCAGACAAAGCAGCCCCGACCGGGCGGCCGGACGGCACGCGCCGAGGTTGAATCCCCAGCCGCGATTGTAGGGACCCGGGTTCACCGCGAAGATCCAGGTATCGGCATAGGGCCCGATCTCGGCGCGGCATCTGGGGTAGGCATCCTGCTCGACAACGACGATGCGATAGCGCCAGCGCGCGATGCTCTGCTGGCTCAAGGCGCGCAGGCAGGCCAGCGCATTGCGCAGCCGCTCGGGCTCCCGCGGATGCACGCGCACGCCGACGACGACTGTGATCTCCCGGGGCTCGTCCTGGTGGGCGTCGAGCAGATCCTGGAGCGAGCGCTCGAGCGCGGCCCTGGGCACGTCGTCCACGTCCCCGCCGGCCGCCTGGATGGCCCGGGTGCTGTACCACTGATGGTAGACGATGTTGGCGTAGCTCGACCCCAGATAGACGGGCTCAGAGCGGCTCCCCCGGCACTGCGCGCCAGTTCTGGGCAGGGCCTCGATCTTGAATCCGCGTCGTTTCACCTCAGCGCTGATCCGCTCGGCGACATCGAAACGGCTCGGGCGGTCCTTCTCATTGAGGAAGGTCCGTTCGAGCGCGTCCAGCGTGTCGCGCGCGATCATCAGACAGGAGGGATGGATGTAGCCGCGATGATGACCGATGCCGGCGACCTTGACCTTGTCGTTCAGCAGGGCATCCAGCCGGGCCAGCCAGTCGTCGCACAATGGAAAGGCGTCGCTGTCCAGGGTCAGGATCATCGGCGCCCCGGTCGCACGCCTGGCGCGCTCCAGTCCGGGGCCGTGACCGATGTTCGCCGGCTCGCGGATGAGATGGATGTCTCCACGCCGCGCCATCGATTCGAGCCAGACCTCGGTGCCATCATCGGAGGCGTTGTCGACGACGCACAGACGCGCCCGCGCGGAATCGATCAACCTCAGTGTGCGCAGGACCGACAGCTGGACCATGGCGAGCCCGTTGTGGACCACCATCAAGATGTCGTAGCGGTGCGTCACCTCATTGGATCTCCGTGACTCGATCGACTGGAGTGGCTGAGATG
>JGI12210J13797_10164819_pt1 | contig 16010 bp, 13 predicted proteins | sample ElkSlonscriptome_3_FD_13797 | JGI IMG/M metagenome (IMG submission 13797)
TCTCGGCCGGAGGCTCGGGGTCGATCTGCTCGTGCCGCGGCTCGGCCCCGCGCTCCACCCGGCACCGATCGCACATGCGATCCAGCGGCAGCTCTTCTCCGCCGCTGGCCCCCACGTGGGTCTCGCCGGGGCGATGGAACCACACCCCCTCGCACAGCGGCACCACACACGGCAGCACCTCCGTGCCCTCGGGCACCCCGGGCACCATCCCCGTGAGCCCGCCCTTGGTGCACTCCGAGCACAGCCGGATCGGATCCTGTCGACGCCCCGCGAGGAAGTCCTGGAGCTGCGCTCCCGTCTTGTAGGTCCACGTCTTGCCGCAGCCCGGGCGCCCGCACGGCACCTCGCGATCGGGATGGTCGCGGCAGAACTCGCGACACGTCTCGCACATCCGCCGGACGGGCGGGCCCTCGGCCTCGAGGTCCTCGGTGCCCATCTTCGCCCAGGCGCGCAGTTGCAGCTCGCGGTCCATCGTGGCGGTGCGGGTGCAGCCGTGCACCTTGCACGGCACCTCGCGCTCGCCGAGCTTCGCCAGCTTGTCCCGGCACGGCGCACACATGCGCGGCGGGGGCTGGTGCACGTCGACCACCGTCCGCCGGCGACGACGCCGACGCTTGCCGCCCGACCGCGACCGCTCTCGCTCCCGCTCCCGCTCCCGCTCCGCCGGACCTTCTTCGGCCTGCCGTCGCGCCCACGTGCGGTGCTTGAGCTGCGCATCCCGGGACCACTCCCACGTGCGTCGGCACCCCTCCACCCGACACGGCACCTGCCGATCGGACAGCTCGCGCTCCTCTTGGATGCACGCGGGGCAGACCTTGTGCGGGGGCTTCTCCGAGCCCGTCCGCTGCAGCTGGGTCGACTGCGCCTTCTTCGTCCACGTCCAGGTGCGCTGGCACCCGGGGTTCATGCACGGCACCTCGCGGTCGTGCAGCGAGGTCGCGCGCGACAGGTGATCTGCACACATCCGCCGCGGCGGAGGCTGGCCGAACGCCTGCATCTGCTCCTGCGCGGTCCAGGTCCAGGTCTTGTCGCAGCCGTCGACCTTGCAGGGGATCTGCCGATCGTCGAGGTGACTGAACAGCCCCGCGGCCAGGCTCTGCCAGCCCGGATCGGCGCTGCCTTGGCCGGCGCTGCTCTGGTCGGCGCTGCTCTGGTCGGCGCTGCTCTGGCCGGCGCTGCTCTGGTCGGCGCTGCTCTCTCCGGCGTCACGCCGACGAGCATCACCACGACGAGACCGGCGACGCCGCCCTTCGCCGTGCTCCTCGCTGCTGCGACGTGCCTCGCCCGAGCCCTCGCTGCTGCGACGTGCCTCGCCCGAGTTCTCGCTACTGCGACGTGCCTCGCCCTCGCCCGAGCTGCTGCGACGTGCCTCGCCCGAGCCCTCGCCCGAGCCTGGCTCCGCCCCGGGCGACGAGGCGGTGGCGTCGGCCGCCTCGCCGTCGGCACCGGGCCCGCCCTTCCGCCTCCGACGACGACGCTTCCGCTTGCGACGCGGCTCGTCGGACTCGCCCTCCGCACCCGACCCTGCCGTCTGCGTCGCCCCGTTGCCCTCACCTCCGGCCGGCGCGGCTCGGGATGCCTCGCTGCCCTGGTTCCGGGACTCCTTCGTCGCCGCAGGGGTCTCGCCCTCTGCGCCGCCTCGGGAGACCTCGGCCTCGCGGTCGTCTTGATTGTTGCGCTCGCCTTCCACGCGTTGCCCTTGCCGATCTTCGTGAGCCCCCGGGCTCGTTGTGATCGGCGGGGCAGTATCCCCCTGCGATTTCACGGCGTAAAGAGCCGCTTCCCGCCCCTGCGGTGCCACCGCGACGCACTGATCCGCCTAGGCGCGATCGAAAATGAAAACGAGCACCACCTCACCCCACCGCCTATACTCGCCATTGCCCATGCCCCTCGCCCTCATCGTCGGGGCCACCGTTGCCGGTGGTACCTATCTCTACTCCAAGAAGAAGCAGGCCAGCACCGGGCAATCCGTAGCCGTGGGTGCCGCTTCGGGAGCTGCCGCTGGCGCAGCTACCGCGCTCACCCTCCTCATCGTGTCTTCGCTGTGGCCGTTGCTGCTCGTCGGCGGGGCCGCAGGCGGCGCGTACTACGTCCTGGGCAAGAAGAAGGCCCTCAAGGCCCTGCCCCCCTCCTCCAGCGGCTGAAATTCCACTTCACGCACCTCCCTCCCGCCCCCACGCCCATCGAGTCGAGCGAGCCGTGCTCGCCACTCGGGCCGGGAGCGGGCGGAAGGATCCTTCGTGCACCACATCCGCGCGCGAACGCGGCCGGACGCACGCCGCAGCCCAAGCCGTCTCGCGACGGCGTGCCGTCACACGACCAGGGTGACGTAGTAGTAGACCACCGGCGCCACGTAGACCATCGCGTCCACGCGGTCGAGCATGCCCCCGTGGCCCGGCAGCAGGTTGCTCGAGTCCTTCACCCCGTAGGTGCGCTTGAGCATCGACTCGACCAGGTCGCCCGCCTGCCCGCACACGTTGGCCAGCACCCCCAGCACCACCGCGTGCACCACGGGGAGATCGGGCACCAGCCACATCGCCCCCACGCCCACCGTGGCCAGCAGCGAGCCCAGCACGCCGCCGAACGCTCCCTGCCAGGTCTTCTTGGGGCTCACCGCCTCGTACAGCTTGTGCTTCCCGAACGCCCGGCCGAAGAAGTAGGCCACCGTGTCGGAGAAGAACGCGATGCACAGCGACACCGTGATCCAGTGCTCCATGCCCGCGCGCTTCAGCAGCGGCAGCACCGACATCAGCAGCGGCACGTACAGCAGCCCGGCCAGGCACACCCCGAAGTGACGCCCCGCGTCGGGCAGCTGCTGGGGCCGCCCCAGCGTCGCGAAGCCCACGACGATGGCCGACCCCGCCAGCAGCGGCGGCAGCACCACGCCCGGGTCGAACACCGCCGGCAGCACCACCACCGCCACGCCCAGCAGCCCCACCACCACCCGCAGCAGCGTGCCGCGGTCCTCCTCGGTGACCGGCAGCGCCATCCGCAGGTACTCGTCCAGCGCGATCCATCCCACCACCGCGCACGCCACCGTCGCCGACCATGGCGTCGGATCGGCGTAGATCACCCCCAGGACGATCGGGACCAGGACCGCCGCCGTGGCCAGCCGCTTGAGCGTGTCACCCACTGCTGGAAGCGGCCGAGGTTCCGTCCTCGCCGACGGTGCGGGCCGGGAGCGCGGAGACCTGATCGGAGGTCAGCCCGAAGCGCCGCTCCCGGCGTGCGAAGTCTTGCAGCGCGTCCTCGAGGTCGGCCCGTTCGAATTCGGGCCAGAGCGTCTCGGTGAAGTACAGCTCCGCGTAGGCGATCTCCCACAGAAAGAAGTTGGAGATCCGATGCTCGCCGCTGGTGCGGATGAGCAGATCCATCGGCGGCAGCAGGTTCGACGACTCGAGGTAGGAGCCAAAGACGTCTGGATCGATCGTGTCCGGATCGAGCTTGCCCGCCTGGGCCGCCCGGCACATGGCCGCCGCCGCCTTCGCGATCATCTCGCGCCCGCCGTAGCTCAGCGCGAGACACAGGACCATCTCGTCGTTCTCGGCCGAGGCGGCCATCAGCTCCACCAGCGGCGTGCGCACGTAGGGCGGCAGCCGCTCGGTGTCGCCGACCGTGGTCAGCCGGATCCCGTTGTCGAGGATCTCCGCGCGCTCCTGGATGAGATAGCGGCGCAGCAGCTGCATGAGGTGGAAGACCTCCTCGGGCGGCCGATCCCAGTTCTGGCTGGAGAAGGCGAACAACGTGAGGGCCTGGAGACCGAGCTTGCGCGCGGCTCGCACGACCGTGCGCACCGAGTCGGCACCACGGGCATGACCCTCTTCGCGGGGCAGGCCGTGTTGCCGTGCCCAGCGACCGTTCCCGTCCATGATGATCCCGACGTGGCGGGGCAGCGGGCCCACGATGGACGCGACTTCCGACATGGCAGTGCGGCGGGATACCACGGCCACCGACCCCGGAAAAGCCCTACGGCGTGCCCTTCGGGGTGGACGGCTCGTCCCACGCATCGAGCGGCCGCGCCTCGCCCTCGGCCGGCCGGCCCGAAACACCCACCCACGAGCGACAGATCACGTGGCATAACCCTTCGCAGGCCGCGGTTGGCTCGCCCAACCCGCGCGATCCCGTCGCTTGCCGCGCTCCGGTGGCCGGCCTACTCTGCGGCTCTCGCGACTACCGCCTCGCGCGACCTCCAACACAGGGGACACGACCAGGATGAGCAGCGTCGACGACCTCGATTCCCACTTCATTCAGACCGGGCTGGCCTACGAGCAGGTCGGGCACAACACCTGGGTCATCACACCCGACAGCGCGCACCCGGCCCAGATCGCCGTGAACGCAGACGAGCCGATCGTCCTGTTCTCGCTCGAGGTCTTCGCGCTCGGCGGCCAAGAGAAGGACCACGAGGGCCTGTTCCGCAGCCTGCTCGAGCTGAACTCGGAGCTGCTACACTCCTCGTACTCCCTTCAGGATGATAAGGTCATGCTGTCTGGGGCCCAGCAGCTCCAGAACCTCGACTTCAATGAGTTCCAGGCCATGATCGACGACATGTGCATGGCCCTCGACAACCACTGGGACAAGCTCGCGAAGTGGGGCACGCCCGCGTCCAAGGGCAAGGCCGACACCAACGAGGGGAGCGCGTAGCGATGGGATTGTTTTCACGGCTGGGCACGCTGATCCGCTCGAACATCAACGAGCTGATCAACAAGGCCGAGGACCCGGAGAAGATGCTCAACCAGGTCCTCGTCGACATGAAGTCGCAGCTGGTCGAGGCCAAGAAGCAGGTCGCGGTCGCCATCGCCGACGAGAAGCGCCTCAAGAAGCAGTACCAGCAGGAGGCGGCCAAGGCCGCCGAGTGGGAGCGCAAGGCCATGCTGGCCATCAAGGCCGGCGACGACAACCTCGCCAAGGCCGCGCTCGCGCGCAAGGGTGAGCACGACGACGTCTCCGAGACCCTGCGCCAGCAGTGGGAGGCGCAAAAGCAGTCGGTCGAGCAGCTCAAGATGGCCCTGCGCGGCCTCGACGGCAAGATCGAGGAGGCCAAGCGCAAGCGCAACATCCTGGTCTCGCGCCAGAAGCGGGCCGAGGCCCAGCGCACCATCAACGAGACCCTCGGCAACATCAACTCCACCTCCGCCTTCGACACCTTCGAGCGCATGTCCGATCGGGTCACGCAGCTCGAGGCCGAGGCCGAGGCCACCGCCGAGATCAGCGGGGCGCTGCCCGAGGCGTCGCTCGAGTCGCAGTTCAAGGCCCTCGAGGCCAGCAGCGGGGTCGACGACCAGCTCTCCGCGCTCAAGAACAAGATGGCCCTGCAGGCGGCCGAGGCCGAGCGCAAGGCCATCGGCGGCCAGGTCGATGCGAGCGCCGGAGCCGGCGCGGGCGCCTCGGGCGGGGCCGATGGGCCGGGCGACGACGAGGTCGAGAGCGCCAGCAAGGCCGCCGAGATCGACGCTCAGCTCGAAGAGCTCAAGAAGAAGCTCGCCGACGCCTGACCCGACGTCACCGCCGGCCACCGCACGGGGGCGATCGCAGCCGCGGTCGCCCTCTTCGTCGTCTCGGCGCCGAGGAAACCTCCCGGTCGGTCGGGGTTGAGTTCGGGCACATGACCAAGCACGCCGCGCTCGTCCTGCTGCCCTGGCTGCTCGCCGCCTGTCCCAACAGCGACGTGGGTCGCCCGTGCAACCATGGACCGGGATTCGTCCCCCAGGACCAGACGATCACGTTCCCGGCCCTCACGTGCGACCAGCTGCTGTGCGTGTACGCCGAGGACGCCGAGGCCCCCGCCGGGGCGTGCACCACCCACACCGAGTGCAACCTCGACGGAGAGGCCAAGTTCCGCTGCGAGCAGGGCGCGTGCGTGCTCGACCAGACCTACGTGATGGAGCGCTCCATGTGCTCCCAGACCTGCGAGGACGACACCGACTGCCAGGGCGGCGATCCCGACAGCAGCTGCCGCAGCGGGTTCGTGTGCGCCCGGATCCAGGGCCTGGGCGACCACTGCTGCGAGAAGCTGTGCGTGTGCCAGGACGACCTCGACGTGGCCACCGCCGCGCAGCTCGAGCAGGAGTGCAGCGACGACGTGGCCTCGGGCTGCTGCGATCGCACGCCCCACCCCGACGCCTGCGGCTGAGAGAACGTGAGCCTCTCGCCGAACGCCACCGTCGTTTCGTCGCCGCGCGGAAAGGGTTCACGGCGTCGATGAGAGGCTCAGACGCGCCACGTGCCGGTCGACGACGATGAGGCGATCGCGCCGGGCTCGTCGGGACGCACCATCACGGCGGCCACCGCCACGACGATGGCGCTGCCCAGCAGTATCATGAGGATCAAGGTCGGGGTCATCGCGGCTCTCCTGAATCGAGCTTGACGCCATGCGAGAGCCCATTCCGTGCAGATGCGGTAAACGCGACGTCAACGCCCTCGGGGTAGACTCACGCCTGCGCTTCGAGCGCAGGTCGATCTTCGAGCCCATGCGGAGCCCCCCGTCCCCCACGCGCGCTCAGAATGTGATAAGGCGGGTCCGAATGGCCTCTGACGACGCAATTGAATTCGAGGGCAAAGTCGTCGAAGTCCTTACCGGCGGGACCTTCAAGGTCAACGTGGGCGAGGGGCACGATGTCATCGCCAAGCTGGCTGGCAAGATGCGGCGCTACCGTATCCGGGTGGTGCTGGGCGACAAGGTCACCGTGGCCGTGTCGCCCTACGATCCCACCCGCGGTCGCATCACCTACCGCCCGCGCTAGTTCCAGGGGACTAGGTGGCCGGGGTGACGGGGGCGCGTCCGGGAGACCCGGTCTCGCCCGAGAGCCGGGAGTGGCTTCGAAAGGTTCGCGCCGACGTCAAGGCGCAGCTGTTCGGAGCGCCGACCGAGCCCGAGCCCGCGCCGGCGCCGGGGACCGACGCCGCGGCCTCGGAGCCTCACCCTGAGGACGCGTTCGAGTTCGGCGACGGCCCCGAGCCCGAGACGCCCAGCCGCATCGGCCGCTTCGTCGTGATCAAGCGGATCGGCGAGGGCGGCATGGGGCTGGTGTACGCCGCCTACGACGACGCGCTCGATCGCAAGGTCGCGGTGAAGCTGCTGCACCCGCGGGGTGCGGCCGGCAGCGACGCCAAGACGCGACTGGTGCGAGAGGCCCAGGCGCTCGCCCGGCTGTCGCACCCCTCGGTGATCCACGTGTACGAGGTCGGGACCTGGCAGGAGCAGGTCTACGTAGCCATGGAGTTCGTGGACGGCGGCACGCTCGGCCACTGGCAGCGCCAGGAGGGGCGCGGGTGGCGAGACGTGCTCGAGGCCTACGTGGCGGCCGGCCGGGGGCTGGCCGCGGCGCACGCGGGGGGGATCGTCCACCGCGACTTCAAGGCGGCCAACGTGCTGGTGCGCCGCGACGGGGCGGTGCGCGTGGTGGACTTCGGCCTCGCGCGCCAGGAGCTGGAATCGGGGACCGCCGTGCCCGACCGCCCGGCCGAGCTCGACAACAGCACGCCCAGCCTGTCGCTGGTCACGGGCGACATGGCCTCGGGCGGCGACGCACCGCTCACCCGCACCGGGGTCATCATGGGCACGCCGGCCTACATGGCCCCCGAGCAGCACCTGGGGCACCGGGCCGATCCGCGCAGCGATCAGTTCTCCTACTGCGTGTCGCTGTACGAGGCGCTGTACGGGTTCCGGCCGTTCGCGGGCGAGACCCTGGGGCTGCTGCGGCGCAACGTGCTGGCGGGGCGGCTGGAGCACCCGCCCCGCTACAACGACATCCCGCCGCGGATCTTCAAGGTGCTCCAGCGCGGGCTGCAGGTCCACCCGCACGAGCGCTACCCCGCGATGGAGCCGCTGCTGGACGATCTGGTCCACGACCCGCGGGTGGCCCTGCGCCGGCTGGCCTACGCGCTGCTGGTGGTGCTCGCGGCGGCGCTGGTGGGCGCGCTGTGGTGGTCGGAGCGGGAGGAGCGAGCGGCCCGGGCCGAGGGCGAGCAGCTGCGCGCGCAGTTCGAGCGCGCCCGGGTGCTCAACGCCGAGGAGGAGCTGCGGCGCGCCCAGTCGCGGACGTTCACCGAGAAGTGGGACGACCTGGTGCTGGCCTACGCGCGCGACGCCATCGACGAGGATCCCACCGTGGCCCTCGCCGCGCTCAAGCACGTGACGCCGGGCAACACCGACTGGCTCCCCGCCGCGCGCACGATCGCCTCCGACGCGGTGCAGCGCGGGGTGAAGCACCGCCACCTCGCGCCGGAGCTGGGCCGGCTCGAGGGGCTGGACTTCGTGGGCTCCGACCGGCTGCTGGTGACGGGCGAGCGGGGCGCGATGCTGTGGTGGCCGAGCACCAAGCAGCGGCTGCGGCTGCGGCTGCCCGAGCCCGAGGCCGCGCTGCAGGCGGTGGCCGCCACCCCCGAGGGCGAGCGGATCGTGGGGATCGGGTTCGACGAGACGATCTACCTGTGGGAGATCCCCCCCGGAGACCCGGACACCGTCACGCCGACGCTGCGCCGGATCGACAGCAAGGACGGGTCGCTGGGCACGGTGGCCATCGCCCCCGACGGCGAGCAATTCGCGGTCGGCTCGCAGAGCGGGGTGGTGCGGCTGATGGACTGGGACGGTCGCAGCCTGCGGGCGATCCGTGACCACGAGGGCGCCATCCGCTCGCTGGACTACGCGCCCGACGGGCAGTCGCTGGTCTCGGCCGGCAGCGATCGCACCCTGCGGGTGTGGTTCCTCGATCGCCAGACCCACGTCACGCTCGAGCACGGCCCGGGGATCCGCTCGGTCCGCTTCGATGCGCAGGGCGAGTACCTGTGGTCGACGGCCGAGGACGGCGCGGTGCGGCGCTGGACCACGGCCAAGGGCAGCCCGCGCGCGGCGTCGGAGCTGCACGACGTGACCCTGTTCGCACGCACGGCCAGCGGCGACCAGACCTTCGCGTGCCACCACGCCCGCGAGCTGAAGCTGTACGGGGAGTCCGATCCCCAGCCGCTGCGCGGGCTCACCAGCCTGGTCACCGCGATCGCCCTGTCTGCCGACGGCACGTGGGCCGCCGCGGCCACGACCGACGAGCAGGTCCAGGTGTGGCGGCTGCGCGGCTCCGAGGACACGGACACGCAGCCCGATGGGTCGCGGATCGTCTCGGCCCACGACGCGGTCACGGCCCTGGCGTTCTCCCGGGCGGGCAGCCTGCTGGCATCCGCCACCCGGCAGGGTCGGGTGGAGCTGTGGTCCGAGCGCGGCGAGTCTCGCGGGGTGCTGGGGCGCCACGCCCGGGTCATCCTCGACCTGGGCTTCTCCCCGCAGGGCCACGAGCTGGCCGCCTACGACGAGGACGGGCAGATCACGGTGTGGTCGGTGGCCGATCGCGACCAGCCGCCGGTGTACCTGCGCAACACGGGGGCCACCCACACCATCGCGTGGTCGTGGTCACCCGATGGCGATCGGATCTCCGCGCCGCGGTGCGAGGGCAACGAGTGCGACGTGGTGCTCTACTCGCTGGCGGGGGACGAGCCGGTGTCGCTGGGGCGCACCGACTCGCCGGCCACGGCGCTGCGCTTCTCTCCCACCGGGCAGCACCTGCTGAGCGACCACCCCACCGGCTCGTGGCTGTGGGACGTGGAGGAGGGCACCGGGCGGGGGCTGGAGTGGCCCGAGGGGAAGCAGCCCAACAAGCGCCTGGCGTTCGCCTACGTGCGGGGCGGCGTGCGCATGGCCACCGCCGACGTGCTGCGCGATCACGAGGCCCGGGTGGTCTCGACCACGCTGCGGGTGTGGCACATCGGCCAGAGCAGCGGCGACGTGCACCTGCTGTTCGAGGAGCCCGAGCTGCGCACGCTGCTGGTCGACACCGACGGTCGCACGCTGATGCTGCGCACCCACGACGACAACACGCTGCTGTGGCGGCTGGCCGGGGATCACTTCCGGCTGCTGCCCGCGCTCGGCGGCGGCTTCGACCGGCTCATCGTCTCGCCCGACGCGCGCGCGCTGCTGCTGCGGCCCGTCACCGAGCCGGCCCGGGAGGTCGACAGCCTGTGGGTCGACGTGGAGTCCGGCCAGATGCGCCGGTTCTCGCGGCGCAACGAGCCGATGGCCTGGTCGGTGCGCGGCACGGTGGCCGACGCGGTGGGGCGCGACGGGCTGCGGATCTGGAAGGATCCCACGCCCGACGAGGTGGGTGCGTTCCTGAGATGGCTGGACGACGCCACCGACACCGAGGTCGACCCGACCAGCTTCCGCTGAGGCCGGCTGCGCAATCCCCACGCTCCCGCGCGCGGTCGCGGGCGTCGGGGCGTCGGGCGGATGCAACCGGAGCCCGCGGGGTCCGTCTTGGGGGGTGACGTCGGACGAGCCCGGGGAAGGCCCCCTAGGAGAGGGGGCCCCGGGGCCGTCGGAAGCGTCGGGATGCCACGCCATGTCGAGTGCCACCATCGCGTCGATCCAGCAGCTCGCGGGGCAATTTCGTGAGCACGAGCGCAACCTGACCCTGTACTTCGCCGATCTCGACACCCCGCCGCCGGCCGATTGCGCCAACCGGGTGTTCGGGCCGCCGGTGGGTCTGACCGATGCGCAGTGGCCCACGTTCCCCGAGCTGGCCGAGCTGCTGATGCAGTCCAACACGATGCAGCACTGGGACCCCAGCGACCAGCGCATGGAGCACGTGTTCACCATCGATCTGCGCGGGGTGAGCCTGCTGGGCCTGCCGCCGGACGCGGCGGCCATGATGCTGTTCATCAGCAACGCCAGCTTCCACCGGGCCTCGCACGACGGGAACCCGCACACTGCGGTGCGATTCGTGCGCGAGGCGGACCTGCGCCGCGGGGTGTACCAGGGCCCGCTGCCCCGGCGCTCGATGGCCCGCTGGAGCCGGCGGTTCAGCCTGGTGCCGGTGGACGTGCCCGGCGACGTGTTCGACGTGCCGGAGCTGAACCTGGCGGTCGGTCACCCGCTGGTGGCGCTGCACGAGGCCATCGCCGCCGCCCCGGCGCGGCTGGGAGGCTGCCCCATCGTCCCGGTCGACGAGGACGAGGCGAGCTGGGCCGACAGCTCGCCGACGCTGCCGTGGGCCGGCTCGGGCTCCAGCGCCGAGGCCAGGACCGAGGCCAGGACCGAGGCCGGATCCAGCGGACATGCCAGCGCGCCGGGCCGCGGCTTCGAGCACTACGCGGCGACCCTGCCCCGCACCAGCGGCTCGTTCGTGATGCAGTTCCACCAGCGCTTCGCCGACGTGGCCCTGGGGCAGCGCGGGGTGATGTACGTGTCGGGCAGCGGCGCGTACCAGGCGGGCTGACCGGGGCTGCACCACCGGCCACGCTTTCCACGGCGATTTCCGCCGGGTCATCGGCGCCCCTCCCGGCTCGCGGCGGCTCGATCCAAGGGTATCCTCCGCCGCCATGAGTCCCACCCGCAGCGCCGCCGGCCAGGCCTCGCATGCGGCCGGGGTGCTGGTGCTGGGCAACGTGCTGGCCACCCTGGCCGACGTGGTCGTGCCGCTGGTCATCGTGCGGCTGCTGGGCAAGTCCGACGTGGCCACCCTGACCGCGCTGCTGCTGGTCTACAACACGGTGGCGCTGGTCCTCTCCACCGGGTTCCCGCAATCGATCATGTACCACCTGCCCGGCCGGCCCCTGGCCGAGCGCGCGGCGGTGGCCCGCACGGTCGTCCGCGCGATGCTGGGGCTGGGGGTGGGCGCGGGCGTGCTGCTGGTCGCGCTGGGCCTGTACGGCAGCGCGCTGGTCGACCTGGTCTCGCCGGTCGACGGCGAGCGGGTGGTCGACCTGGGCCCGCTGGTGGTCATCGCGCTGCTGCCCCTGGGCGATCTGCCGGGGCGGCTGATGCCGAACCTGCTGGTGGCCGAGGACCGCCCCCGGGGCGCGGCAGCCTACGGGGTGTTCCGCTCGCTGGGGCTTTCGCTGTGCACCCTGCTGCCGCTGGCGATGGGCGGCTCGGTGTGGACGGTGGCCCAGTGCCTGGTGCTGCTGGGGCTGGGCCAGGGCATCTGGGTGGCGGTCTCGCTGCGCTCGCTGTACCGGGGCGCCCCCCGCATCCCCTCGCCGGTCTCCCTGGGCGAGATGCTGCGCTTCGGGGTGCCGCTGGGGCTGACCGACATCGTCGCGATCTTGAACAACAGCTTCGATCGCTTCCTCATCATGCTGACCTTCGCCGACGTGATCTTCGCGGAGTACCAGGCGGGCGCGTGGCAGATCCCCATCGTCACCCGGGTGCCCTACATGGTCGGCACGGCGATGGCCCCGCAGCTGGTGGCGATGTTCCGTGCCGGCCAGGCCCGCGACGCGATCGCGCTGTGGCGAGCGTCGATCGAGAAGGTGTCGCTGCTGGTGGTGCCGGTGGCCCTGGTGTTCGTGGTGGCGGCGGAGGAGGTGGTGGAGATCCTCTTCACCGCCGAGTATGCCAACGCCGCGCCCGTGCTGCGCTGGTACTCCCTGCTCACGGTGGGGCGCGTGGCGGCGTTCGGCTCGGTCATCGTGGCGGCGGGTCGGCCCCGCATGGTGTTCCAGGCCTCGGTGCTGTCGCTGCTGTCCAACGTGGCGCTGAGCCTGCCGCTGCTGTGGGCGTTCGGCTTCGTGGGGCCGGCCATGGGCACCACGCTGGCGTTCGTTCCCATCGTGCTGTTCTACACGTGGTCCATCGCGCGGGCGTCCGGGCTGCCCTTCGGGGAGATCTTCCCGCTGGTCGCCTACGCGCGCGTGGTGGGCGTGTCGCTGGTGGGCATGGCGGCGGCGGGAGCATTCAAGTGGGCGGTGGACGGACCGGCGGCGACGATGCTGGCCGTCGAGGCAGCGATCGGGCTGAGCGTGTACGCAGCGATGGGCACGGCCCTGGGGGTGATCCGCCGCGAGGACTGGAGCTACGCCTGGGGGTGGCTGCGGCTGCGCGCGCTCGCCCGACGCGCGACCGAGACCATCGAGCCCGCCGGGCCGACCGAGACCGCCGGGCCGTCCGGGCCGACCGGGCCGACCGGGCCGGTCGAGTCGATCGAGCCCAACCGGACGAGTCGCGAAGGGGACTAGAGCCGGCGACTACAGGTCGGACCAGGTCTTGGTGGCGCGATCGTAGTGCCGGCGAGCCCGCAGGGTGGGGCGCAGCGTGCCCGAGATGGGCTCGACGTTCCAGCCGGTGAGGTCGCGCCGCGTGTCGCCGGAATCGACATCGAAGTCCAGCGGCCCGCTGATGCCGCGGAGGTTCACGCCGTCCCCGGCCGCGAGATGATCTTGGACCTCGACGATGAACGACAGCCCCTGGCCGAAGGAGACGGTGGGGCCCCCCGCGTCGACGAGCTTCTCGAGGGCGGCGGCGAGCTCCGAGCCGCTGACGGCTCCGGCCGGCAGGGCGCTGTAGACCAGCAGCACGGCCATGGCGGCGTCGTAGGCCAGCTGGGCGCTCAGGCCGGCGTCGGCGTCGAAGCGGATTCCGTAGCGGATCTCCCAGGGATCGAAGTTGCTGGGATCGAGCACGTCGTGGGTGACGCCCTCGAGGCTGGCCATGAGGGCGGGCTTGAAGCTGTCGCTCACCCCATCGACGACCGAGCCGAGCACGGGCAGGGCCTCGTTGCTGACCACGAATTGCGGCAGGGGCGGGCGAGGATCGGCGTTGGCCCAGGCCTCGAGGTAGAAGAGGATGAGCTGGCGGGCCTCGACGCTGCCGAGGATGGTGATGACGTCGGGCTGCCGATCGAAGGCGGTGGCCACCCGCGCGCCGTACTCGGCCAGGAGGGTCTGGTCGTCGGCGAACGAGTCGACCTCGGAGTAGAGCACGGTGCCCAGGCCGTCGGGCGGCAGCACGTCGGCCAGCCGGGGCGCGAGGTCGTCGAGCAGCCCCTTGCCGTAGATGTCGTCCTTGACCAGCGCCACCACCCGCTGCGGCGGGGGGTCGAGGGCGGCGATGCGAGCGGCGATGCCCGCCGCCTGGACGGAGTCGTTGCCCGTGGTGCGCCACACCAGGTCGTCGTCGTTGAGCGCGGCCAGAGCGCGGGCGGAGGCGGTGGGGCTGATGAGCAGCACGCCGGCCGGGGCGGTGACGTTGGCGGTGTCGATGACCGAGGAGGACAGCCCCGGCCCCACCACCGCGTCGATGCCCGCGGCGACCAGCTCGACGGCGGCCTCGGCCGCGAGGGCGCCGCTGCCCTCGGAGTCGCACGCCACGTAGCCCACCTTGCCACCCCCGGGCAGCGTGGCGTTGGCGTTGAAGTCTTCGACGGCCAGCTGGATCGCGAGCACCAGCGGCGCCCCGAGGACCTCGTAGGTGCCGGTGCGGGGGAGGATCGAGCCGATGTAGGTGATGGCCTCGGGCTCGACGCCCTGGGGCTGGACCAGCAGCTCGCACCGCTCGGTGGCCAGGCCGGCGCACACGTTGCCCACCCCGCAGACCACGCTGGCGTCGAAGGCCGCGATGCAATCGGCCGTGGCCTCGCACGCGACGGTGGAGGGCGGGATCGGCTCGATGCACTCGCTTCTGCGACACACCAGGTCCACGCCCTCGGTGTTGGTGCAGTCCCCGTCGTCGACGCACTGGGGGAAGTCGAGGATGACCGAGCAGCCCGGGGCCGAAGCCAGGGCCCACCCGGTGAGCAGGACGATCGGGACGATGCTGGGGTGGCGCATGACGACAGCTCAGAAGCGAAGGGTGGCGGCCACTCCACCGCCGCCGCGGCTGGCCCAGGGCGCCACCACGGGCGCGGGGCGGGCCGCGGTCTCGCCGGCCTTGGGCTTGCGCTCGAGCGCGACGATGACGAGCACCAGGCCGGTGGCCGCCATGGCCCCGCCCACGCCGAAGAGGATGTCGGCGGAGAGCGCCATGGCGCGACCCGAGCCGGCCGTGTCCGTCCGCTCTTCGAAGGTGTGCTGATCCTCGAGGGTGCGCGCGCGCCCCATGGCCAGACCGCCCAGCACCCCGCCGGTGGCCAGGCCGACCGCGCCCACGCCCAGCAGCGCGTAGCCGGCCACGGTCATGGAGGAGGGCTTGGGGTCCTCGACGGGCTCGGGCTCGGGCTCGGGCTCGGGTTCGGGCTCCGGCTCGGGCTCCGGCTCCGGCTCGGGCTCCGGCTTCTCCGCCGTCTCCTCGAGGATGGCCCGCAGCACCCTCAGGCGCTCGAGCGCCCGCTCCCGGGCCTCGAGCGGCACGGCCGGCTCCTTGACGAAGCGCTCGTAGAACTCGACCGCCTTCTCGAGGTTGCCGCTCTCCTCGTAGATCCGCCCGATGTTGAACAGATAGTTGGCCTCGGGCTGGAGCTCGTAGGCCTCCTCGAACAGCTCGACGGCCTCGGCGTACTCCTTGGCCTGGAATTTCTCGACGGCCGCGTCGATGAGCGCGTCGACGTCGGAGCGAGGCGCGGCGACAGCCGAGCTGGGCAGGCTCGCCAGGGCCAGCCCCACCGCCACCACGCCGGCCAGGGACGCCCGCCGAAGCCGCGAGAGAGGATGAGGAGATTGCAGGGTCACTTGCCTCCGACCGGCATGAAGATACCGTCGTCCCCGCCCTTCGACGAATTCATGAACACGTCGGACTTGGGCTTGGGCTTGGGCTTGGGCGGATCCTTCTTGGCGGGCTTGGGCCGCGGCCGGGACTTCGACGGCTGCGAGGGCGCGCCGGTGGCCTCGGGCGGCGAGACGGCCGGGGTCTCGCCCTCGGGGTCCTTCTCGACCAGCTCGGCCTTCACCGCCGCGTTGGCGCCCGGCTCGACCTCGATGGTGGTCTGCCAGGGATGGTGGCCGGGCGCGGTGACGCGGACCCGGTGCTCGCCCAGCGGCAGCTCGATGGTGACGGGGACCGCTCCGCGATCTTCTCCGTCGATCTCGACGTGGGCGCCCTCGACCGCGCTCACCTCGACGTGACCCACGTCGGAGCCGGGCACGGAGGCCGGGGGCTCGGCGACCACCGGAGCCGACTCACCGGAGGCAGCGGCCGGCGGCGATTCGGCGCCGTCGTTGCCGCCCAGCATCAGGTAGGCCGTGAGGCCGCCGAGGACCAGCGCGAACAGACCGGCCACGGCGACGATGGCCCCCAGCCGCATGCCGTCGGC
>JGI12210J13797_10018932_pt1 | contig 15994 bp, 11 predicted proteins | sample ElkSlonscriptome_3_FD_13797 | JGI IMG/M metagenome (IMG submission 13797)
CTCGGGAGACGCGGCGACTAGTAGCGGCGGACTCGGGCAATCAGGGTTGTACCGATGATTCCGAGGACGATATTGCCAATCCAAACGCCGTAGGGAGGAATTGCGGCGTCCTTGGCCTGCTCGAGACCAAAAATGAATAGCGGATAATAGGTCAGCAAAATTGGCAGGAAACAAAGCCCAAACGTCGTCCAGTAATCACTCGTCCGGGCGATCATGGCTAGCGGAGCACCGACGAGAACGAAGAAAAAGCAACTGAAACCCTCGGCCCAGCGACGCCACGGCTCGGTGTGAAGCCGAGTCAGGCGTTTTTTGCTGTGAGCCAATTTCGCCTCAATTCCCTGGCCCGCCGGTCCGGCGATCGCTTCACTACGGGACATGAGGATGGAAAAGCCAACGTGGGCCGCTAATTCGCCCGCTGCGGCATGAGTTCGTGTGTCCTGTTGCAATCGTTCGGTCATGATGATCCGCAAGGGCAGCGAACTGGGACTCCGATCCGCAGGATCCTTGTCTATCATCGCTTGGCCGAGTGGGATTTTGTACTCAATCTCGCCGGGAACAATCCCTTGAATCCCATGCCCGGTCTCGATTTGACTGTCGACGACTTGCAACACGAGTTGGTAAGTGGCAGGATCGAGACTCAATCGCCCCGTTTTTGCCGTCAATTTCATGGGGCCGTCCTTGCCATGGTTGATCACCGATACGGTTGGTTGGACCAGCGTTTTGCCTTGGACATCGCGGACGTGTATCGAAAAGCCGTGGTCAGACGTATAGGAGTGTTGAGCCCGCAAGACGCGATAGGCAATATCCTCGACCGACATCAAGACAACCCGGTTGATCCCCGGTTTCCCCCAAGAAACGGCCAAGTCCGAAACACAAACCGATATCGGGCTCAGTAGCACGGCAAAGATCAATGCAGGTTGAAGCATCTTGAGCGGAGAAATTCCCGATGCTTTGACCGTCGAGACCTCCCCATCGGCGGCCATCCGGCCGTACACACAGCAAACCGAGAACAATGCCGTCGCTGGGAACGAGAACTGCAGAGCGATGGGCAGCACATAAGGCAAGAGCTGCACCACCGCCATGATGCCCAAGCCACGTCGCAGCAATTCACGACCGACTCCAATCATCAGAATCAACATCGTCATCGCTATTAACGCAACGATGAAGATTTTGAAAATCTCCAGCAGGATGTATCGAGTCAGGCGGGTGGGCATCAGTGTGATCAGGCGAAAATAGCGACAATCTATATCCAGCCCACCCTTTAGCAGAAAACGCCGGGCCTTGGGTAGGCTGATAATCGAATCTCGTCGCTCCTTCGCTCGGTCGATCCGTCGTTCGGGGGTGTTTATCAGAAATGCCCTTTCTGGCGGCATGGTGCCACTTTCCCGGCCAGGAGCTTGCAACCATAATGATCGCTGTTTATTACAAAAAGCTACAGAAAGCCACAAAAAGCCATCCATCGGGCACGACGAGGCAGCTAATTGCGTCGTGGCGCAGGGATCGATCGAAGATTCTAACGGAATGCCCCCATTTTGGCTTATTCCTCGGTTTTAGGGGGAGCCAAAGTTGGGGTTTGGACATAATAAGATATAGGGGTTGCCCCGTCACTCGCAGGATTCTTTTTCGGGGTGGACGGATCGTCGCACACCCCCGATTTTGGATTTATCAACACTACCCTATTAGGTACAATGGAAGGGTGTTCACTTCCCGCTATTGGGGTCTGCGGTGTTGGCTAGGCATGACTAGGCATGGCTAGGCATTAGAGCTCTCCGATTAACTATGAACCAGGTACGGAAAATACAATGAAAAAGTTATTAGTCGTTGATGACCACGAAGTCATCCGCCATGGCGTCCGCGTACTCTTGGAAGGTACCGATTTGAAGATTGTCGGCGAATCGAGTACTGCGGCAGATGCACTTGCTAAAGTAAAATCGCTTTCTCCAGATGCCGTCTTGTTGGACATTCGGATGGAAGGAGGTGATGGCCTCAACGCGCTCGGTCGCATCAAACTCGATTACCCCGATTTGCCAATCGTGTTATATTCTGCTTATGACAATCCGACCTACATCGCTCGAGCGGTTGCGTTGGGTGCCTCAGGCTACGTTCTCAAGTCAGCGACTCGCGAGCGGTTAATCGAGGCTCTCGGATTGGCCTTGGCGGGCGAATCGGCTTGGACTCGCGAAGAGCTTCGCCGCGTGACTGGCGCTTTGGCTACTCCCCGGCTAAGTGCCGACATCGAGGTCCCGCTTACGCAGCGAGAAAGTGAAGTTCTGCGTCAAATGGCGCTCGGTTTGACCAATAAAGAGATCGCCAAGATGCTCGGGATCAGCTATGAGACGGTCAAAGAGCATGTCCAGCATATCTTACGAAAGATTGGCGTCAGCGATCGAACGCAAGCTGCCGTTTGGGCCGTTCGGAAAAACTTGGTTTAGAAAGTTTGAGGATGGTAGCGGGAGTCTCCAAAGGTTCTCGGCGGGGACGAAATTCATCCCGCTTGTGTGCTGCCTCAACCAAAAAATCAGTATCCCGGTGCTAATTTGTCGCAATGGATGGAATATGCTCAACCGAGGCGGTACGTGAAGCTATAATCCGCTTTGAAATTCGATAAGATTCGATCCATTTCTGCTCTCTAAGGACAAATAAGATGCCCACCCGTTGCAAAACCCAACACCAACCTTCACGCCGCCAATTTTTACGAACGATCGCATCTACCACTGCGGCTAGCTGTGTTTTGCCATTGTCACAGAGCGTGTTTGCGGCGACTTCACCGAACGAACGGCCCGTGTTTGCAACGATTGGTCTTCGTAATCAAGGCAAGCTCATTACCAGCAAGTCTTATAAATTTGCCGACTTCGCAGCCTTCGCAGACGTCGATTCCAATGTCCTTGCTGAAAATGTCGAAATTGCCCAGAAACGCCAGGGTAAGAAGCCCGACGCCTACAAAGACTACCGAAAAATCTTGGATCGCAAAGAGATCGATGCGGTGATGATCGCCACACCCGATCATTGGCATACCAAGATCGCGGTGGAAGCAATGTATGCCGGCAAAGATGTCTACTGCGAAAAACCTTTGACACTGACAATCGATGAAGGCAAATTAATCGAAAAAGTGGTAAAGGAAACCGGAAAGGTATTTCAAGTTGGCACGATGCAACGAACCGAATGCAGCCAACGTTTCTTGCAGGCTGTTGCGATGGTTCGAGCGGGCCGAATCGGTACGGTCAAACGAGTCACATGCGGTATCGATAGTTTTTCACCGTCTCCGGTCATTCCAACGGTTGCCCCACCTGCGGAACTCGATTGGGATTTCTGGCTCGGCCCAGCACCCAAGGTTCCCTATCGGGCACTACCCGAAATGCGGAAAGGCTATGGTGGCGGCGTGCCGCTGTATAGTAACTGCCACTATGCGTTCCGGAACTGGCACGAGTACTCAGGCGGAAAGCTCACCGATTGGGGTGCCCACCATGTCGACATCGCGTGCTGGGCATTGGGGGCGGGCGACACCGGTCCAAGCAAGATTCGACCGGTGAAATATTCTTTGCCCGTCGAGTACAAGAATGGCTATCCAGTCGTTGATGATCAATATAATATTGCGACTAGCTACGAGATACATGCCGACATGCCTGATGGGGTCGAGTTGGTGATTCAAAGCGAAGGAGACAATGGCATCCTCTTCGAAGGTACGAAAGGTCGCTTCTTTGTTAATCGTGGCAAGATCGTCGGCAAACCAATCGAAGACCTTGTCGACAATCCATTGCCTGAAGGGGCCATCGAAGAGGTCTATGGTGGCGAGGTTAGCGAAAATCACACGGCCAATTTCATTGACGCAATGAAATCGCGTGAGCAACCGGTTTCGGATGTTTGGTCACATAACCGGATGTTGGAAATTTGCCATTTGTCCAACATTGCGATGCGATTAGGGCGCGATCTCGATTGGGATCCGTCCAAACGAGAGATTATCGGCGACCCCGAAGCGAACGCATTTCTATCACGCGAAAACCGTAAAGGTTTCGAGATCGACGTGTAAAAGGTTGGAGTCCAGGCTTTAGCCGTTCGGGTAGGGTTGGTCCGCTGCGCAAAAATCGGCTGAAGCCTACACTCCAACGCTTGCGTTTACTTCTTCTTGCGAAGATCGGGGCGGCGGCGTTTGTTGGGGCGTTCGACCTTTGGTTCGGGCTTGTTGACCTGCTCGCGGATCCGATCGGCAAACGACATCTTCTTTTTCTCTGTCGGTTTGGCGGTGCCATCGACGACGTCCAAATCAAAGTGCTTTTTGTCAGGCAACGTTTTCTTCACCAATACCCGCTCGCAAATCCCCCACAAACTGCTGGTGATAAAGTACAAGCACAATCCGGCCGGGACGCGAAAGAAGAACAGTCCCATCATCAACGTCATGATGTTCATCATCTTTTGGGTTAGCGCCGTTTGCTCATCGGTCGCCGGTGGCATGAACAACTTTTGCTGAAGCAAAAACAAACCGACCACGATCACGGGCAGGATGTTGAAATAGGGACCAAGCCATCCCGTGCCTCGACCGCTGAGGTATTCCCACAACCAATCGCCCCAATAGGCGAGCATATCGGGACCGGCCAAGTTGGATGCCCAATTGGTAAGCGACGAGAACGTCTTTTGACGAAGTTCGATATCCACCGACAACGCTCGATACAACCCGATGAAGATCGGCAATTGGAAAAACATTGGCAAGCAACCTGCCAAAGGATTGAAGCCGACTCGAGCCTGCAATTCTCGCTGGGCTTTTAAGCGAGCTTCCATGTCGTCTTTGTACTTTTCGGAGATCTTCTTCAGTTCGGGTGCAAGCTCTTGCATTCGCTGAGCATTGATGGCGGCTTTGCGGCTGAGCGGGAACATCGCCGCGCGGACAATGACAGTCAACAAGATGATTGCGATCGCATAATTGCCAATCAATCCTCCCAAAACATGCAGCATTCCGGCCAAGAAGACGGCAAAGGGTGCGAACCAGCCGAAATAGATCGTATCGTCGAGACCGTATTGGCTGACCACGTCGGGGTCTTTCGGGCCAGCGAATAGTCGTAGTTCTTGGCGAATGGCTTGGCCAGGTTCGAGGGAGGCAATTTCGCTGTTGAGATAAAACGAAACGTTGACCGCTCGTTCTTTGTGCTTTTCGATTTGCTCAGGATCGGCAACCAATTCGGCGGTCGCTCGCCGGTATGAGTTCAAAAACTCGTCGCCGGATGGCGGTAAATAGGCCGCGACGAAGTACTGAGCATCGATGCCGATGTAGCTCATTGCCTGAGCTTCTTGGCCGGTGTCGGGTGCAAAGATCGATTGATCTGCGTCCGCAGGCGTTTTGCGAGCTTGTTTGAGAAGTCCATAGCCACTCAAGAATTGTCGACCATCGGCGACATTCTTGTAGACGACGTCACGAGCGGCGGCACCTCCCCAGTTGGGACTGATTTTGTTGCTATACCACCATCCTTCTAAGGTCAAGCCATTGGGGCCGTTCAAGCGGTAGGCTAGATCTTGAGTTTCTTCGCCACGGTTGCGGACTTCCAAATCCATGTCGATGACGTAGCTGGCCTCGGGTAATCGATACGAGCGAACGAGCTCGACCGCTTCACCGTTCGCTTTGGCTAGCTCTTCGGCTGTCAGGTTTAACCTAAAGGTGATCTGGTCCGCGGCTTCATCGCCGTTGCCCTCCACAATCGACCAAACCATTTTTGCGGGGTCGGCAACGCCAGCGATCGAGTCCTTTCCGACTTCGATTTTTTTGCGATTGATTTGGGAAAGGGTCATCAGGCAAGACAATTGCGACACGTTGCCCTTGATCTGATCGATGCCTCCGTCACCCGCCAAACGGATCATATCGAGCGGATGTTCGCTTAATTTTGCCGTTAGCGTGATACTCTGGCCGGCGCGCATCACTTCGATTTGGACCGTGTCGCCTGGTTTGGTTTCAATCAGTGCTGCATCGATATCGGCCCGAAAGCGGACCGGTTTCCCAGCGATCGAGGTGATGACGTCACCGACTTCGATGCCGGCCAGTTGGCCCGGCGTGCCCGGACCGACGACGTTGACGCGGACGCCTTCAAGATCCTCTGCCGAATCGGTCGTGTTATCGAGTAGGCTGCTACCGGCGGGGGAACCGGCGAAATAGCCCAGATAACCGCTGCGGACATCGACGCGGCGGTATTTCAATCGGTTCGAGCCGGGGTCTCGTTCAGTAAGCTCGACTCGCTCAACCGCACCGCCGAGGCTGTTGAGGGTGACGAGCATGTGATGACCGCTGGCGGGATCCATGGAACCAAGTGTCACCCACGTTGGAGTTTCGGTTCGCTCAACCGGCTTCTGCGGGGCGTTTTCATTCGCCGAGCCGGCGGTTGCCGCTTCGTCCAGATCTTCGCTATCGTCAGCATCACTATCGTTAACGTCGATTTCGGATGCGGGATCGGTGAGAGCCTCGTCGTCGTCAATCTGTGCGACCGCAGCCGGTTTTGGCTGAGGTTGCTCGGGCAATAGCATCGACCGTAGCGTAAAATAGACGAAAAAGAACGCCGTCGATGTGATGATGAAAGTAAGAAGACGCCGTTCCACGGTGATTCCAGCAAATAGAGAGGGTAAGCGAGGTCAAAACGATAGCCGATTCGGGCGCGTCATTGTGACAACGATCACGCTTCTCGGGAAGGGGAAAAGGAATTCGCCGTTACTCATTCCCTTTTCGTCATGTTTTTCTTACAACAGACGGCCAATGGCTGCTCGGTTTTTACTCTGCTTTCCTCCTTCCGGTTTTGATCCATGCGCCGTATTGGCACACTCGACAACGAAAATTTGGCTCGCCGCTTCGGCGATTTCCTGGTGACTCAGTCGATCGACGCAACCGTCGAAAAAGCTGCCACCGCTGGTCCTGGCGAGTTCTCGGGATCATCGGAGTGGGAGATTTGGATCCGAGAGGAAAAGGATGTCGAGGCGGCTCGGGACGCCTTTCGAGAATTCGAGTTGGATCCAGATGCCCCAAGGTACGAGGTCAGCGATAAGGCTCAAAAGCTGAGAAATCAGCGAGTTGCCGAAGAGCAACGTCGGCAACAGGAAATGAAGAAACTGCAACGATCGATGCCGAAATCGCGTTCGGGTGGTTCCAACATGCAAACCTTGGGCGTTCCAGGAAAGCAGGAAAAAATTCCGGTCGTGATCGCCGTGATCGTGATTTCAGCAATTGTTAGCTTTGGTACGAGCTTTGGTAGACCTCGCAATACGGCGATGGTCAGCGGTTTTTGGACCGAAGCGGAAGTCTTCTTGGCATTGTCGTTTGTTGATCCAACCGACCCCGATTACATCGAATCGAGCGTCACCGAATCGAGGCGGGATCCGTTTGCATCGATTCGCAAGGGGCAAATTTGGCGTTTGGTAACGCCGATGTTCCTGCACGGCGACACGATGCATCTGCTCTTTAACATGGTTTGGATATTTATCCTCGGTTCGGCAATCGAGCGTTTGCAGGGCTCGGTGTTTTTGGCGGTGCTGCTCGTCGTGACGCAAATCGCCGGGATGATGTTGCAGGTGATGCTGCCCGGGCCTGAATCACTGCCGCCGCTGCTGAGCGCTTTGGCCGGGACACCGTTCGCGATCGGAGCTTCGGGAGCAGTGTATGGACTGTTTGGCTATCTTTGGATTCGTCCCACACTCGATCTCGATTACCCGATTCACATGGCTCCGATGAACGTGATGTTGATGTTGGGGTGGTTGGTTTTGTGCATGACGGGCATGTTCGGCAACATTGCAAACGGAGCCCACCTGGGCGGCTTGCTGGCGGGTGTGGCGATCGCCTATTTCGTCTCGCCACGTCCGTAGTGCGTCCGAGTCGTACGGTCGCCGTTTTGCTGCCCTAATGGGCACATCCCGAGCCGACACTTTCAAAGAAATCGTTGCCTTTGTCATCGACCAAGATAAAGGCGGGAAAGTCTTCGACTTCGATCTTCCATACCGCTTCCATCCCCAGTTCCGCAAACTCGACCACTTCGACTTTGCGAATGTTTTCTTTGGCCAAAATCGCAGCAGGGCCACCGATACTGCCCAAATAAAACCCACCATGCTTCTGGCAAGCTTCCGTGACTTGGCGTCCCCGATTGCCCTTTGCGATCATGACCATGCTGCCACCATTGCTTTGGAACAGATCGACGTAGCCGTCCATCCGTCCTGCGGTGGTCGGCCCGAACGATCCACTTGGCATCCCCGTCGGTGTTTTAGCGGGGCCCGCGTAATAGACGGGATGTTGCTTCAAATAATCGGGCAATGGCTCACCCGAATCAAGTCGTTCTTTCAATTTCGCATGGGCGATGTCCCGAGCGACAATAATCGGCCCCGAAAGCATCAAACGCGTTTGAATCGGATAGTTCTTCAGATCTGCCAGAATCTCTGGCATCGGTCGATTGAGATCTAAGCGAACGGCTCCTTCATCCTTGCGATGCCGCAATGCTTCGGGGATATATTTCAGTGGCTCGAATTCCAATTGCTCTAAGAAAATGCCTTCCGACGTGATCTTACCTTTCGCTTGGCGATCGGCACTACAGGAGACACCGATTCCGACGGGCAAAGACGCCCCGTGCCGTGGCAGCCGGATGACGCGAACATCGATGGCAAAATACTTGCCACCGAATTGAGCACCGATCCCGCACTTTTGTGCCGCTTCGAGCAGTTCCGCTTCCAATTCGACATCGCGAAAAGCGCGGCCTTGCGCATTGCCGCTGGTGGGCAAATTGTCGAGATACTTGGTCGAAGCCAATTTGACGGTTTTCAAGTTCGTTTCGGCAGACGTTCCGCCGATCACAAAGGCCAAATGATAAGGCGGGCAAGCAGCCGTGCCGAGCGTTTCCATTTTCTCGGTCAAATAGCCGACCAGCGTCTTCGGGTTCAAGATCGCACGGGTCTCTTGATACAAGTAGGTCTTGTTCGCCGAACCACCACCCTTGGCAACGAACAAGAATTTGTAGGCGTCGCCATCGCACGCACCCAAATCAATTTGGGCGGGCAAGTTGGTGCCCGTGTTCTTTTCGTCCCACATCGTCAGCGGAGCGTTTTGCGAATAACGCAAATTGTTTTCCGTATAGGCTTCATAGACGCCTCGCGATAGTGCTTGCTCGTCACCTTGTGACCAAACCTGGTTCCCTTTTTTCCCCATGATGATGGCGGTGCCAGTATCTTGGCAAAATGGCAACACTCCCGCACTGGCGACATCCGCGTTCTTCAGCATCGTGAGCGCAACCATGCGGTCATTCTCCGAAGCTTCTTCGTCCTCTAAAATCGCAGCGACCTGTTTTAAATGAGCAGGTCGAAGGAAAAAATTGATGTCATGGAACGCCTGCTGGCTCAACAAGGTCAACGCTTCCGGCTCGACGCACAGCACCCGATGACCGTCAAATTCTTTGACACTGACGTGCTCGCTCGTCAATTTCCGGTACTCGGTTTGGTCAGCAGAAAATTCGAAGAGTTCTTGATATAGGAATTCAGGATTAGACATGACTGATTTTTAAAGATCGGAGATTGGAAATTGGAGATTAAATACGGTTCATTTGCAATTGTCGAGAATCGAGCGGTATGCGACAAGGGGCGTGGAGGTGCGACAAGTTGTGCGTTTCGATTATACTGATGGCCCATCACCACTCTTATCAGGCAAATGGTTTGCAATCCTCATCGAATCCCGCCGCGAGTCCAAAAGAGGACAACCTCACCGATCCCGGATCAGGCTACCTGCCCTATTTGTTGCCGATGTTTTCCTTTCTGATTCTCTCGGAAGTCTCGGCCCGATTCAGCGACCCGCCGAGGGATTCGATGAGCTTGGTCATGCTTTGCGTTCGCGTCTTTGTTCCGCTTTCGATCCTGGTCTATTTTTGGCAGAAAGGCAGCTACCCCGAGCTCCGGTTTTCCGTCAGCCCGATGACGATCGTCGATGTGGTCATTGGTGTTCTCTTAGCTGTAATGTGGATGGCACCTTACTTGCTGTTTCCAAACCTGCGCCCCGAAACCGATGACGCATTCAATCCAGAAATGGCGGGCAAGGCAATGGTTCCGGTGGTGCTGACCCTGCGGATGCTGGGCTATGCAATCACAACGCCTTGGATGGAAGAATTGTTCATGCGAAGTTTTCTGCCTCGCTATGTTGAAGAGTACGAATGCGGTGATGACTTTCGGTCCGTACCGATCGCGAAGTTCACTCCGAAGAGTTTTGCCGTCGTCGTGATCGTTTTCTTGGCGACGCATTTGTTGTGGGAGTGGTGGGTCATGCTGCCGTGGGCAGTCTTGACGATGCTCTGGTTTTACTACCGCAAAGATCTGTTTGCGTTGATCGTGGTTCATGCTGCAACCAATGCCGCAATCCTAGTCGCGGCGATCTGTTTTAGCCACAGAATACCTCTATGGTTTTTTGTCTAACAGCCTATCCGAAAAGGGGTCTGACCCTCTCCGGCGACGCCAAAAAAGCAATAAAAATCGACTCGCCTCCAAAGGGTCAGACCCCTTTTCGGATCGGCTCTAAACGCGTTCACGACAAATAGCGAACCACCAACCCGGCGGTACCGATCGTGCCGACGACCAAAGCCCAGCCCACTCGTTTGAGATGCTTTGCAGGTGGCGGTTTGAACATCAATACCCAACTGATCATTAGCATTGGCAAGACCATCGCGGGCCAGACGACGTGCATCGCGGAGCAGGCGATGACCATCAGTGTGATCAGCGAAATCAACGTCCAATGTTGCTTGCGTGGTTTGCGTTTTTGAGCCGCAAGGACGCTGCGAACCGTCATCGTCGTGGTCGCAAATCCGAGTAGCCAAACGCTCCAAATGATAAACGACTGAGTGATCGGGATCCCGCCGGCTAACAGGATAGGCATGCAGGAAGCCGATAAGGCAGCGACACCAAATAATTGGCCGGGAAGCGTCCGATGTTGATTTTGAACTGCCCGAGATCGGCGGCCGGTCATTCGCGGCTACTCATTGGTTGCAACTTCATCGACCTTCGCTTCTTCACTAGCGTTCGCTTGTTGGTTCGACTGCAACAACTTGTAAGCGGCCGCTTGAGCTTGTCGGCTGTAGTCGATCGACTCACCCAAGATTCGTGCGGCTTCTTGATCGGCATGGAAACCTTTCGAGTTTTCGCTGCTGATGTAGTCGAGACGCCACATGCCTTTGCGTTGCAGTTCGCGGATCGGTGCGAGTTGTTCTTCCGTCGCACCGGCTTCTTGCGCTGCAATGATGGCATCGAGCATGTCCGTCATTGCGGCAGCCGCCCGATCGATCAGCGCGCGCGTCCGATCTTGGATCATATCAACGCGATCGATTAGCTCTTGCTCAGGTACATTGTGACACGTTTGACAAGCGCGGTTGACATTTAACATTGGACTGCGGACCCAATGGCTACTGACCTTTGTCGCACCCTGTTTCTCATACGGCATGTGGCAATCGGCACAGCTCACCCCGGCACGGGCGTGAATGCCTTGGCTCCACAATTCGAACTCGGGATGCTGGGCCTTGAAGACCTTCGTTCCGGTTTCTTTATGAACGTAGTCGTAGAACTCACCGCCTTCGGGGAACTCGGTTTCTTCCCATTCCTGTTCGAGTTGCTCTACCTTTAATCCGTTACTCCAAGGGAAAGTCAGCGTCATTTTGTTCGCACAATAATACTCGACATGGCATTGGCCGCAGACGTAGGAACGCATTTCTTGGCGAGTCGCGTGCACGTTCGGGTCGTAGTCTCCTTCGGCTCCCGAGTCTCGCCATTTTTGGATGCTCGGTAGATGGGGGACCGGTTCATCGCTCTTGGCAAGCTTGTCAATGCCTAAGATAAAGCCAGGCCGAGTGACGCGAATTTCCATCGTTTCGGGGTCGTGGCAATCGACACAGGACACGGCATGAGCGTCCCCAAGGTGCGGATCATCCGACGAGGTTGAGGTCACGATCGCATCGGGGGTTTTCTTGAGCTCGACAGCGACCTCTTCGTAAGTTTTTTGGCTCACCGCACGGAAACCCGCCATCACCGCTTCTTGATCGAACGATTCACCAAGCGTCTCGGGGCTGGCGTCTTTCCCCATCTCTTCCAAACCAATTCGCCGATACGTGGGAATGATCGAAGCGTGACAATGCAGACACGCACCGGCTTGCTGCACTTCGGTAACCCGCTTCGTTACCTCCTGGTCGCTCAGCATATAAGCATGGCCTCTCGCTTCGCGGTAGTCGATGCTAAAGGCATAGCCAGAGTACAAACGTTTGAGCCAAGGATCGCTCTCTAGCTTGCTTGGCGGCAATGCATGGTTGCCACCATACTCGGTTCGCTCGGTGTCGGCGGTGCGAAGATAGCTTTCGTATTGGATCGGGAAATTGACTCCCCATGGTTGCGGATCCGTACTGGTCTCGTTGACCTCCACCAAGCGGACAAACGGTGTCCGCGCCTCTTGTTTGCGTTCAAAAATGTTGACCAGCAATGCGACGACGCCAAAAGTTGCCAAAGCAACCACGCCCGCCAACAATGCCAGGATTCCGAAGCTTTTTTTATCGGAGGATGTCATGTTTCACACTTCTTCAAGGGGAGAGCGAATGAGGAGGTTATCGAAACGCATGGCCCACGTCGGAATGACAATGAACACACGACTGCATGTCTTGCCCCGAAGTCGCTGGCAATAGCGAATGGACAACTTCTTTGTGACAATGGATGCACGAACCTTGCGCAACCACTTTATTTCGCGGCTTGATTTGAATCGGGTCGCGGTAATTTTGTAGAGTAAACGCCAACGAATGAAAGAATCCGTTGTCGGCCTTCGTTACCCACTTGCCAACAAAGTCATGCGGCAGATGGCAATCGTTGCACACCGCAACGTGATGATGACTGCTGTTTTGCCACGAATCCATGTGGCCCTGCATCACATGGCAATTCACACACGTTTCAGGGTTATTACTTAGATAGCTGGCGCCTTTACCATAGCCAAACGTAAACGTGCCGATGCCGGCCAGAAGCCCCAACAGAATGGCGAACGTAACCATCCCCCAGCCCAGCCGAAAACGCTCGGTTGGTTTCTTCGGTTCCGGTTGTTTCTTCGGTTCTGGCGAGCCAGAGGTTGAGTCGTTGTTGTCAGGATCGGGTTTGTGTTCTGCAATCGGATCCGCCATCCTTCCATCCAATCATCGCGAGCCAAAACAATCGAAACATCAAAAAATCGTACTCCACGGTAGCAAAGCTAACACACTCCTTTCCCGTTCACAACAGAATCCTGGCAAAAATCTACACCTAAACATGAATTTTCGGGTGGCTGCGACATTGTGTCGCGATGTTATACTAGGGTCTGGCTAGAACGTAGCGGAAGTCGTTAAGACTTTCGTGTTACACAGGTCTGAAAAGTAGCGGAAAACGTAGCCTCTTTGGCCAATGACAAATTAACTCGAATTCAATTTGACCAATGCGTCGAAAAACATATCGTTCTTTGGGACTTTTTTTCTGGGCGACCGCGATCGTCTTGGTCGTGTTCGCGCTTAGCCGAAGCGTGAGGGATCGACACGAATCGATTGGCACTCACGACTCGTCTTTGTCGCTGGCCTCCTATCTAACCGGGCCGGTCGAGCACTTAAGCGTCGTTGATTCAAGTCGCCGACTTCGAGAACATGATCCGATTTTCGCTCAGCTTGACGGTGGCGATTGGAAACAAGTCGGCCATGTCGACAAGGTGCTTGCGTCGAACGATTCCGAACCGATGATCCTCCTCAATTGGTACGATTCAACGTTCGATCTTTCGCAAGTCGAATTCGAGTATCACTACAGCCGTGGAAGTATCGAGGAGGTCATTCGAATGATGCTGCCGGCTGAGAAACGAAGGCGAATTCAAGAGCGATTGGCAACCGCTTTTAATGAACATGGCGAAGCCTTTTCGCGTGCTTTCGTGCCGCTGGTTCAAAAGAGTATCGAACAATCGATGCCGATCATGGAAGCCGAATTGCAGGCTTCCTTTGATCGCCATCGTGACGAGTTCGACGTGCTCTCGGAACGTTGGCAACAAGAAGTGATTCGAAAAAGGCTTGTCCCACTGGCCAAGGCCGAGATCTTACCGATCGTGCGACGCAGTGGCCAACCAACCGCCGAAGCGATCGGACGCGAAGTCTGGGAACGAGCGTCGCTGTGGAGGTTCGGTTGGCGAGCCGTCTATGACAAAGCGCCGCTGACGGATCGCAATATGGTTCAAGAGGAATGGCGTCGGTTTGTCGAACAAGAAGCGGTGCCTGTCGTCGAATCCCACATCGACGAGATCGTCGAGGCCATCCAAACCACGCTCATTGAAATCGCCACCAACGAACAAGTTCGCTCTGAATTGAATCTGGTTGCCAAACAAATCGCATCCGACGCCGAGACTCAAGCGTTGGTAAAGAAGATCGTCAAGGAGACGCTGGTTGGCAACGAACGCTTGCATCGAGTTTGGCAAGGCGTTTGGCAAAGCGAAGAAGCCCAACGTGCGATCGATATGGCGGGCCAGAAAATGGAACCGGTTATCCGCCAAATCGGTGACGAGTTGTTCGGAACCCGTGAAACAGGAATCGATCCCATGTTCGCCCTGGTCCTACGAAATCAAGTGTTTGGAAAAGATCGCCGCTGGTTGGTCGCTCGTCCGATCGATCAACCGATCCAAGATGCGCTGCGGCGAGTTCAAGTTGCTACCGAGCCGATGGTGTATCCGATTATTCACATGGCGACGACCCAACGGTGAGTGACAAAGCCAACCAAGAGCGGTCGACGACATCGTTGAAACTCATCGATCTGGAGATTCAGGTCGGCGATCGGACGTTGATCGGCCAAACCAATGTCGAAATTGCGGCGGGCAAAATTACGGTCATCGTCGGTGGTAGTGGCGCTGGCAAATCCGTTCTGCTACGGACGCTGGCCGGCTTACTACCCTCCTCGGGTGAAATCATTCGCTGGAGCGGTCAAATCGAATTCGGATTGGACATCGATTCAAATCCAACAAAGACGTCCTCCGCCCACCGAGTCGGGATCGTGTTCCAGCAGTTTGCTCTGTTCGACGAATTGACACCGATCGAAAATGTTCAGTTTGCAATCGATCATCGCACCGATCCGACGAAGCCGAAGTTGCAGTCCGCTGGCCAGTGGCTCGATGAGTTGGGCGTTCCGAAATGGGCACCGGTATCAGGACTGAGCGGTGGCCAGAAACAAAGGCTGGCGATTGCCCGCACTCTCGCTGCCGATCCTGACGTTCTGCTCTACGATGAACCGACCAGCGGGCTCGATGCGGCGAGCGGACGCAAAGTCGCCGAGCTGATTCGGCAAACGCAAACGGCACATCGTCGAACGAGTATTGTCGTTACCCACGACTATGACACGCTGCTGCCAATCGCCGATGAAGTGCTGCTGCTCGATTCCGATGCGCAACGCTTGATCGCTGTCAAAAAAAAAGAGTGGGAAAAGATCCCCGAGCGGATGCAGCCGGTGCAGCTCGGCGGGCGAGATCGCTCGGTCGACGCGGCGGGGACCATCGTGACGCGAGCGACCGAGACGACGAAGCAGTACGTCGATCGTTTTTTTGTTACGACTGGCTCGGCAATCGAGACGGCCGTACGGTTGCCTGCGGAGTTGTGGCCTGCGGTTCCCCATCTACGCTGGGGGCTGCGATTCGTGTTGCACTACTTGCGGCTCGTCGGGGGACCGTCAGCTTGGGTCTATGTGATTTTGGCTGGGTTGATTATTGGGTTCACCAGCACCTATTTTACGTTTCGCTTTTTGCCATTCAGGTCTTATACTCAGCCGTTATTGATCGACGAATTGTTGGCCTCGATCGGCTTCGCCTTGTACCGTATTTTGGTCCCCATTTTGGCCACGATTTTGGTAGCGGCACGTTGCGGTGCGGCCGTGTCAGCCGACGTTGGGGTGAAACGCTATGGCGGACAAGTCGATGCACTGAGGACATTGGGCGTGCCACCGCAAGCCTATTTGTTGTTGCCGATCGTGATTGCGTTTGTGATTGCCACACCGA
>JGI12210J13797_10376162_pt1 | contig 15980 bp, 16 predicted proteins | sample ElkSlonscriptome_3_FD_13797 | JGI IMG/M metagenome (IMG submission 13797)
CACAAATCTAGGGGCTATTCACATTCCGTGCGGGCGCGAACCTATTAGCTATAGCTAGCGACAGGGTGGCGGGGCGGGGCAAATCCTTGAGGCGATCATCGGGGAAACCGGAGCCGCTAGCCATTTGTATCGCAAAGCCAGCTTTTCCCACGCGCGCGCGAAGGTTTCTAAAGTAGCATTAAATAGCCGCTAGATATGTAGCGTCCTTGCCCAAACGCGGGGGAGAGTGTGGGGGAGGTTTCAGGCGCTAGAAGATAGTCAAATAGTATCAATGGTGTAGGAATCAGGTTCTATTCAAGCCCTGTCCACCACCGCCGTGCTTTTTTGTACGGTTTCAATGCATTCAGGCGCTTCAGGCCCTTGCGACGTTTGTAACGGAGCATTATTGGCCGCTGCCTATGTCACCGACAAACACCCTATCGGATCGCGGCGCTGCAACAGGTGCCCGATCGGCGACCGGACATCCGGTCATTTCATCCACCGGCCTGTTCACCCCCGAGGATTCCATCAGCAATGCGGAACTGGTCGACAGTTTCAATGCCTATGTCGATCGTTTCAACGCCGCCAATGCCGAGGCGATTGACGCTGGCGAAATTGACGCGCTGTCGCATTCCTCGGTCGAGTTCATCGAGAAAGCGAGCGGGATCAAGTCGCGCCACGTGATGAACAAGGCGCCGATCCTCGACCCCGAGATTATGGCCCCGCGCATGGGCGAGCGGCCGAACGGCGAGCTCGCGATCATGGCAGAAATCGGCGTTATCGCTGCGCGCGAAGCGATCGAGCGCGCCGGTCGCGACCCGGCCGATATCGACGCCGTGCTGTGCGCAGCGTCGAACATGCAGCGCCCGTATCCCGCGATGGCGATCGAGATCCAGCAGGCGCTGGGGATCGACGGCTTCGGCTTCGACATGAATGTCGCCTGCTCTTCGGCGACGTTCGGTATCCAGACCGCGGCGGATTACGTCCGCTCGGGAAATGCGAAAAGCGTGCTGGTCGTCAGCCCGGAAATCACGTCCGGCCACCTCAACTGGAAGGACAGGGACAGCCATTTCATCTTTGGCGACGTCGCGACCGCCGTGCTGGTCGAGGACTCCTCGTTCGCGCCGGTGTCCCATTGGGATATTCTCGGCACGAAGTTGAAAACGGTATTTTCAAACAATATCCGAAACAATTTCGGATTTCTGAACCGCGCCCACCCCGAGACGTCCGACCACGCCGACAAGCTGTTCGTGCAGGAGGGTCGGAAGGTGTTCAAGGAGGTGGTGCCGATGGTGGCGCAGATGATCCTCGACGAAGCCGCTCGGCTCGATCTCGATCCGCAGGCCTTGCGCCGGTTATGGTTGCATCAGGCGAATGCCGGCATGAACCGCCTGATCGCGCAGCGCGTGCTGGGGCACGAGGCGAGCGAGGACGAAAGCCCGACCGTGCTCGACATCTATGGCAACACGTCCAGCGCAGGATCGATCATCGCCTTTCACCTCAACAATGAGGACATGGCGGTCGGCGATACCGGGCTGATTTGCAGCTTTGGCGCGGGCTATTCTGCAGGTTCGGTGTTTCTTCGAAAGACCGGGTGATGGCGTCTTCGTCCATCCGGGCGGTTTTCGCAGCTGTCTGCAGGCGCCTCGATATCGCCAATGCCCCGCATCGCTTGCGGGGCTGATCGACGTCGCCTAAACGGCATCGATGGCAGGTGAAATTCTCGACAATCAGGGACGTGGCGATGGTGAGTGGCGCTTGCCATCGATCCATCCCGAAGGCCGCAAATTCGGTCTTATCGCGGTTGCCATCAGTTTGGTGCCGCTTCTGCTGTTCGATTGGGAGATCATCGGCTGGCCGCTCCTGTTCCTTGCGATCGGAGTTTTCGCGTTCTTTCGCGACCCGGAACGGGTGGTTCCGCAAATCGACGATGCGATCATCGCTCCGGCCGATGGTACGGTGTCGTTGATCCGCCAGGTCGAGCCGCCTGCGGAATTGCTGGGCGAGGACGCGATGGGCAATCCTGGTCTTCCGGGGGAGCCCATGACACGCGTCTCGATCTTCATGAGCATATTCGACGTGCACATCAATCGCGCGCCGATCGCCGGGATCGTCCGCCGGGTCGTCTACATCCCCGGGAAATTCGTGAACGCCGATCTCGACAAGGCGAGCGAGGACAATGAACGGCAGCATATCCTGATCGAACGTGCGGACGGCGTTGCGGTCGGGTTCACTCAGATCGCCGGGCTCGTGGCGAGGCGGATCGTGCCGTTCGTCAAGCCGGGCGATACGGTCGCCCGAGGGCAGCGCGTCGGTCTGATCCGTTTCGGCAGCCGGGTCGACGTCTACCTCCCTTCCGGCACGCAGCCCAAGGTAACGATGGGGCAGACCATAGTTGCGGGCGAGACTATTCTCGCCGAGCTGGGCCAGGCGGAACTGCGTGAAGGCGTCGCGCAATAATGCGGACGCTTCCGCTCCAATTCGAAATACCGAGGATCTATTCGTGACCAAAACCGATATGCGCGACGGCCAACCGACGGTCCCTGCACGTGTAGGGCCCAAGGCAGCCGAGCATGATGATGCCAAGGTGCCGGGCGATGGCACCGGCCTGTCGCTGCGTTCGATGCTGCCCAATGCGATTACCGCCGCTGCCCTGTGTTCCGGGCTGACAGGGGTGCGTTTCGCGGTGGAGGGCGAATGGGCCTATGCCATACTCGCGGTGATTCTTGCCGGCGTTCTCGATGGCATGGACGGCCGCATTGCGCGGTTGCTCAATGCGCAATCGCGCTTCGGGGCGGAGCTCGACAGTCTGGCCGATTCGCTTTCCTTCGGTATGGCTCCGGCATTGATCCTGTATATCTGGGCGCTGCAGGACCTCGAACGTTTCGGCTGGTTCGCCGCGCTCGCCTTCGCAATCTGCTGCGCGCTCAGACTGGCGCGTTTCAATGCCCGCATCGATGTCGAAAACCAGCCGCACAAATCTGCCGGTTTTCTCACCGGAGTTCCGGCACCGGTCGGGGCGGGTCTCGCGTTCCTGCCGGCCTATATCTGGATCGAAACCGGCGAACCGATCTTTCGCGATCCGGTCTTGCTGACCGTGTGGATCGCGGCGATCGCCGTCCTGATGATATCGAACATGGCGACGCTCAGCTGGAACGCGATCCGCCCGCGTCGCAATATCCGGCTTGGCCTGATCGCGGTCGCCGCGTTGCTGTTCGCCGCGCTGCTTCTCGAACCATGGTGGTCGCTGACCGTGATCAGCATGATCTACCTCGCGCTCATGCCGTATGCACTGATCAAGTACGGTCGGATCAAGCGGCGCCGTCGAGAGGCGTCGGAAGAAATGCCGGCGTAGTCGGGATCGGCGATACGCGGCGCGATCGGGATTGCGCCGCTAATGCAAAGGCGCGGCGGGCCGGCTGCCGCAATGTGGTATGCGAGGCATGAAGCTGCGGCACGAAGCCCCGCTGGAGCAGGGCGCGCTCACGCATCAGCCCGCGATACGCGTTGCGACCTTTCATCCAGCTATCGGCCAGGCTGAAGAACGTCGCGATCGAAGCCAGTGCGAACAGGCAGGCGAGGGTCGTTGCGATCAACATGGGAAATTCTCCGTCGTGCCAGGGCCCGTCTGTCCGGCCACCCTTGGGTTCATCGTTTGTTCCACTACGTTGTTCTACAGATGTTCCGCAGTGTCAAGCGCCTCTCGACCTGCATGGAATTTTATCATTCGACTGCAATGCGCTCTGGATTTCGAACGGGCGAGCCGCTAAAGGCCCGCCCATCGCCGAGTCTATCAACGGTTCCAGCCGGAGCCCGCTCGGGGAAATTCACATGGAAGGCGCACATACCGGTGCCGCGCGCGGGGCTTGTCCCCGCAAACGTGGTTCCAGCCTTCCAGAGGAGCAACCGGAAAGGAATTACCTATGGCGGGCACCACCGTCACAATGCAGCAATTGATCGAAGCCGGAGCGCATTTCGGCCACCAGACCCACCGCTGGAACCCGCGGATGAAGCCGTATATCTTCGGCGCGCGCAACGGCGTTCACATCATCGATCTGTCGCAGACCGTTCCGCTGTTCGCGCGGGCGCTCGATTTCGTCGAGCAGACCGTTCGCGCAGGGGGCAAGGTTCTCTTCGTCGGCACCAAGCGCCAGGCGCAGGAGCCGATCATGGAAGCGGCGCGCAGTTCCGGGCAGCATTTCGTGAACCATCGCTGGCTTGGCGGTATGCTGACCAACTGGAAAACGATTTCCGGCTCGATCAAGCGGCTCAAGACGCTCGAAGAGCAGCTTTCGGGTGATACCAGTGGCCTGACCAAGAAAGAGGTTCTGCAACTCACGCGTGAACGCGACAAGCTCGAAATGTCGCTTGGCGGCATTCGCGACATGGGCGGCACGCCCGACGTGATGTTCGTGATCGATGCCAACAAGGAAGATCTCGCCATCAAGGAAGCGGCCGTGCTTGGCATTCCGGTGATCGCGGTGCTCGATACCAATGTCGATCCGACCGGCATCGCTTTCCCGATCCCGGGCAATGACGATGCGAGCCGCGCGGTTCGCCTGTATTGCCAGGCGATCAGCGATGCGGCGAACGCCGGTCGCGGCAAGGCCGTGGAGCAGTCGGGACAGGATTTCGGCGCGATGGAGACACCGCCGGCCGAATCCGATCCGACGCCGCAGGTCCCGGTCAACGAAACGCAGACCGACCCGGCTCCCGAAAGCGCCTGAGCGCCGATCTCCAGCGCGCGGATAACGTGTAGATCGTAGGGCGCGCGTCACATATATCGATTATCGCGCCGGGCACACCTGATGGGGCCCGGCGCCTCATCTTACGAAAAGGACTGCGAACATGGCCGATTTCACCGTCGCCGATGTCAAGAAACTGCGCGAGAAAACGGGCGCTGGCATGATGGATGCCAAGAAGGCGCTGACCGAAGCGAATGGCGATATCGAGGCGGCAGTCGACGCGCTGCGCGCCAAGGGACTCGCCACCGCTCAGAAGAAGTCGAGCCGCACCGCGGCGGAAGGCCTCGTCGGCGTCGCCGTCGAGGGGACCCGCGGCGTCGCTGTCGAAGTGAATTCCGAAACCGATTTCGTTGCGAAAAACGAACAGTTCCAGGATTTCGTGCGCAAGACCACGCAGGTCGCGCTCAGTCTGCCCCATGACGATGTCGAGGCGTTGAAGACTGCAAGCTATCCCGATGGCGGCACCGTTTCCGACAAGTTGACCGACAACATCGCGACGATCGGTGAAAACCAGCAGATCCGCCGGATGAAGACGGTGGCGGTCGAGAAGGGCGCCGTGGTGCCCTACGTCCACACTGCCGCAGCCGAGAATCTCGGCAAGATCGGCGTGCTGATCGCGCTGGAAAGCGAAGCGCCGAAGGATGTCCTCGATGCGCTCGGCAAGCAGCTGGCCATGCACGCCGCCGCCGCTTTCCCGCAGGCGCTCGATGCCGAAGGGCTGGATCCCGAACTGCTCGAACGCGAACGCGGCATCGCCCGTGAAAAGGCAGCCGAAAGCGGCAAGCCGGAAAACGTCCAGGAAAAGATGGTCGAAGGCGCGGTGAAGAAATTCGCCAAGGAGAACGCGCTGCTCAGCCAGATTTTCGTGATCGACAACAAGACCTCTATCTCCGACGTCGTCGCCCGCGCCGGCAAGGAAGCCGGCCACGAAATCGTGCTGAAGGATTATGTCCGCTTCCAGCTCGGCGAAGGCATCGAGAAGGAAGAAAGCGATTTTGCAGCGGAGGTCGCCGCGGCTGTCGGGGGCTGATAACCGTTCATTACCCAATCAGGAAATGGCCGCCGGAGCTTGGACTTCGGCGGCTATTTCGTATCTGGAACGCATGCATGAAAGGTCAGGATGACGGGGTGTCGTTCTCGTCGCCGACAAAGTCATGTCACGCGACTGGACTCGCTCGCACTTGCGCGCGCTTCCATTATTCCCAGACGATGACCGATCGCCGATCCGTGTCGCCGCGCTGCAATTTCAGGCCACAGGAATGACGCGGCCGCAAGCTGGCGCGCCATTCGAAATCTACGCGGCTGAACTTCGCGTTAGGCAGGACATCCTGATCTTCCTCATAGGCTGTCTTCGGCGGTGGAATGAAGGCGATGCGATCGCCACGGACCAGGCCGTACTTCGTTACGAACCCTGATCGATCGCAGTTTCGATGCGCGCAGCCCTTGGCATCCCACGGCCCTGTCGATAAAGGCTGCACGCCTGCCACATCCGTCGAAAGCCCCCAGCCATGCCCCTCCCCGAGATAAAGCGCGTCCTCCTGAAACTTTCGGGCGAGGTCTTGATGGGCGAACAGGATTACGGGATCGACCCGGCCTATGTCGCGCGGCTGGCCGAAGAGGTGAAGGCGGCCAAGGATACCGGGCTCGAAGTCTGCCTCGTCATCGGTGGCGGCAATATCTTTCGCGGAATCTCGGCGGCGGCCAAGGGGCTCGACCGAACGACGGGCGATTACATGGGCATGCTCGCGACGGTGATGAACGCGCTCGCGATGCAGAATGCGCTCGAACAGCTCGGCGTACAGACCCGCGTGCAATCGGCGATTCCGATGAGCAGCATTTGCGAACCCTACATCCGCAGGCGCGCCGAACGGCATCTGGAAAAGGGCCGGATCGTGATATTCGCGGCCGGGACCGGCAACCCGTTCTTCACAACGGACACCGGCGCGGCCCTGCGCGCGGCGGAGATGAATTGCGACGCGCTGATGAAGGGCACCAGCGTGGAGGGGGTCTATGACAGCGATCCCAAGCACAACCCGGAGGCCAGGCGGTTCGACACGATCAGCTACGATTACGTTCTGAGCCGCAATCTGAAGGTGATGGACGCGACCGCAGTCGCGCTTTGCCGGGAGAATGAAATTCCGATAGTCGTGTTCTCGATACGCGACAAAGGCAACGTTGTCCGCGTCCTGTCGGGCGAGGGCACGCAGACCATAGTACAGAAGGACGATTGACCGATGGCTCAATATGAAAAGGCCGATGTGGAACGCCGCATGAAGGGGGCGGTAGAGGCGCTGAAAAGCGATCTTTCGGGTCTGCGAACCGGACGCGCCAATACCAGCCTGCTCGATCCGGTTCAGGTCGATGTCTATGGCGCGATGATGCCGCTCAACCAGGTTGCCACCGTCTCTGCGCCCGAACCCCGGATGCTGAGCGTGCAGGTCTGGGACAAATCCAATGTGACCGCCGTGGAAAAAGGGATCGCCCACGCCAATCTCGGCCTCAATCCGATGACCGACGGTCAGACGCTGCGCCTCCCGATGCCCGATCTGACCGAGGAACGGCGCAAGGACCTTGCAAAGCTTGCCGGGCAATATTCGGAAAAAGCCAAGATCGCGATCCGCAACGTGCGCCGCGACGCGATGGAAAGCCTGAAGGCCGACGAGAAGAAGAAGGAAATCTCCGAGGACGAGCGCAAGCGGATGGAAGACGAAGTCCAGAAGCTGACCGATCGCTACGTCGAGGAAGCCGAAGCGGCCGCGACGAAGAAGGAACAGGAAATCCTGACGCAGTGACGCCGGTCGGTCCCGCGTTACCGTCCGGGCGGTCCTCCTTTCCGAAAGGGCACTTCTTTTCCATGCGTTCGATCGATACGAACGGGACCGGTCCCTGCCGCAACAGATCCGCACGGGTTCTGGAAAAATGAGCGACAAAGAGGCGATCGGGGCGCGCCACGTCGCCATCATCATGGACGGCAATGGCCGCTGGGCGAGAAAGCGCGCGCTTCCTCGCGCGATAGGCCATCAGCGCGGGGTCGAGGCCGTGCGCCGGGTGGTTCGCGGGCTGGAACCGCTGGGGCTGGAATGCCTGACGCTCTATGCGTTCAGTTCTGAAAACTGGAAGCGGTCGGAAGATGAGGTCGATGACCTGATGAACCTCATGCGGCGGTTCATCAAAAGCGATCTGCCCGAATTCGTCGCCAATGGCGTCAGACTCAAGATCATCGGCAATTGGCGCGCCCTGGCGCCCGACATCGTTGCCATGCTCGAAGACGCGCTGGCGCAGACGGCGGACGGGCACCAGACGCTGGCGGTCGCCCTCAATTACGGTGCGAGGGACGAGATCGCGCGCGCAGCGTCCAAGGCAGCGCGCGACGGAGAAATCACGGCCGAGGCGATCGAGCGCAGGCTCGACACCGACGATCTGCCCCCGCTCGACCTGCTGATCCGCACCAGCGGTGAAATCCGGCTGTCGAATTTCCTGTTATGGCAGGCGGCCTATGCCGAGATGCTGTTCGTCGATACGTTGTGGCCCGACTTCGAGCCGGCGCATCTCGAACAGGCGCTCGAGGATTTCGCGCGAAGGGAGCGGCGCTATGGCGGGCGGTAGGAAGGTGTCGGGCATGACCGATCTCCTCGTGCGCTTCGTTTCGGCGATGGCCATGGCCGCTATAGCAAGTCTGGCCCTGTGGTTCGGGGGCGGAGTGTGGACCGCCTTCGTCGTTCTGGGCGCGGGCATCGTGCTGTGGGAATGGAACTTGCTGGTTCGCCGGTTCGGCATCGCGCCGTTGTCGGAAATTACGTGGCTGCTGTTCGGGGCGCTGTACGTGGGCGCGGCGGCGGTCGCGATGGTCCAGATCCGGCTGGATTACGCGATGGTGACGGTGCTGGCCGCGTTTCTGCTGCCGGTGATCGCGGTCGATGTCGGTGCGTATTTCGCAGGCCGGACGATCGGCGGCCCCAAGATCGCCCCCTCGATCAGCCCGTCCAAGACATGGGCGGGACTGGGCGGGGGCGCGCTTGCGGCCAGCCTCGTTGCGCTGGTCGTTTTCGGTGCGGATCTATTACCGGGAACGCCTGATTTCGGGGTGGTTGGCCTCGCTCTGGCGATATTCGTGGGAACCGCAATCGCCATCGTCGCGCAAATCGGGGATTTCTTCGAATCGTGGATGAAACGCCGCGCGCAGGTAAAGGATTCCAGCGATCTGATCCCCGGCCACGGCGGCGTTTTCGACCGGCTCGACGGATTCATCGCTGTCTACTTCATCGTCTTCTGCGTTGCCGTGCTGCCCGGTTTCGTGGGATAGCGATTGCATGCAACGTTCTCTCACACTGCTCGGCGCGACCGGCTCCATCGGGGCATCGACGCTCGACCTGATCCGCCGCAATCGCGCGGACTGGCGGATCGAAGCGCTGACGGCGAACAGCAGCGCAGGCGAACTCGCCGCCTTGGCGCGTGAATTCGACGCGAGGCTCGCCGTCGTCGCGGACGAACGCCACCTCGCCGATTTGCGAGACGCGCTCGACGGTAGCGGGATCGAGGTCGCGGGCGGAATGGAGGCCGTTTGCGAAGCGGCGGCGCGCCCGGTCGATCTGACTGTCGCCGCAATCGTCGGCTGTGCCGGGCTGGGCCCGGTGATGGCTGCGATCGAGCGCGGCGGAACGATTGCGCTCGCCAACAAGGAGGCGCTCGTCTCCGCTGGCGAGGTGATGATCGCGGCGGTCGAAAAACACGGCGCCCGGCTACTCCCGACGGATAGCGAGCACAATGCCATCTTCCAGTGCCTCGCCGGTAGCGAGCTGTCGGACGTGTCGCGCATCACGCTGACGGCCAGCGGCGGCCCCTTGCGGACCTGGAGCCGCGCCCAGCTCGAGGCGGCGACGCCCGAACAGGCGGTGGCACATCCCAACTGGTCGATGGGGGCCAAGATCAGCGTCGATTCCGCCACCATGATGAACAAGGGCCTCGAATATATCGAGGCGCATCACCTCTTCCCGGTCGGGCTGGACCGGCTGCATATCGTCATCCACCCGCAAAGCGTCATTCACTCGATGGTCGAATATAATGACCGCTCGACCCTGGCGCAGCTCGGTCCCTCGGACATGCGCGTACCGATCGCCTCGTGCCTTGCCTGGCCACAGCGCATGGAAACCCCGCTCGAACCGTTGAACCTGGCCGCGATAGGCGAGCTGACCTTTTTCGCGCCCGACGAAGTGCGCTTTCCCGCAACGCGGCTGGCGCGCGAGGCGATTGCCGCCGGCGGATCGGCCCCCGCGACGCTCAACGCCGCGAACGAGGTCGCCGTGGCGGCCTTTCTATCCGGTCAGATTGCGTTCACCCGGATTGCGGCAATAGTCGAGGAAGCCCTGCAAGCCAGCAATCTGCCCCCGCGTCCCGAAACGCTGGACGAGGTGCTGAGCGTTGACCGTTCGGCACGCCGGCAGGCGCAGCATCTTCTGGAGAGCCATACCCTTGTTTGATTCGCCCCCGTTCTGGATGTACGCGGCAGGTTTTCTGCTTTTGCTTGGCCCGCTGGTGACGTTGCACGAGCTCGGCCATTATCTCGTCGGGCGCCTGTTCGGCGTGAAGGCGGAGGCGTTCTCCGTCGGTTTCGGCAAGGAAATCGCCGGGTTCACCGACAAGCGCGGGACGCGCTGGCGTTTGTCTATCCTCCCGCTCGGCGGATATGTGCAGTTCAAGGGAGACATGAACCCCGCGAGCGTGCCCGATCGCGACGCACCGCCAGAGGAGGGCAGTTTTCAGACCGCGGCCTTGTGGAAACGCGCGCTGATCGTGGCGGCGGGCCCCGTGACGAATTTCGTGGTGGCAATCGCGATCTTCGCAGCCTTCTTTACCATCTATGGCCAGCCCACTATCGCCGGAACGGACGATTCCCGCACCGTCGGAGCATTCGCCGAACAATCGGCCGCGCGCGACGCCGGGCTGGAGGTGGGCGACACGATCGTCGCGATCGATGGCGAGCGGATCGATGATTTCGAGGCCATCCGCAGCGAAGTCGCACTGCACCCCGACCGGGACATGACGCTCACGGTAGATCGCGCGGGCGATACGATCGACGTTCCTCTTACGACCGACCGGATCGAGATCACCGACAATTTCGGCAATACCAGCGTGATCGGACGGATCGGTGTCGCGCCCGAAGGCGGCCGGTACGTGTTCGAGGATGTCGGCGTGTTTCGGTCGATCCCGCTCGCGGTCGAGCAATGCTGGGATACGATGGGAATGATGATCACCGGGATCAAGCAGATATTTACCGGCGAACGCTCGATCAAGGAGCTTGGCGGGCCGGTGAAGATCGCGAAATTCTCCGGCGAACAGATGAGCCTCGGGCTCGTGGCCTTCATCAATTTTGCCGCGCTGATCTCGCTTAACTTGGCATTCATCAACATTTTGCCAATCCCCGCACTCGATGGCGGGCACCTCGCTTTCTATGCTGCCGAGGCGGTCCGTCGCAAACCGGTTGGTCCCGAGGCGACCGAATGGGCGTATCGCACCGGGATCGCGGTCGTGTTGGTGTTCATGGTCGTGGTTACGGTCAACGACGTGATCTCGCTGCCGTTCTTCGGCAGTTAGCCGTCTGGATCGATGTCGCCGGGCCCGGAAGCGGTCGGCGATGGGCATCCGCCGGGGAAACAACACGGCGTGGCTTGTCGTGTACCGGCACACAGCTTGATTGCGCGTTGCAGTTGAGGCAAGGGCGCGCGGGGTCAAAATGCAATCGGCAGGGTCTCAATCGGACCTCGTCGGATCTGCGCCTTGGGCGGGCGCGCCAAAGACGGTTTGGACGGGAAATTTAATTTCATGAATCGATGCACCGAAGCGGGCGCCGGGTCCGTTATCTCAACCTATGCGATGAACGGCCGCGTCCGAACGGTCGGCACCGGGCGTCAGCTGGCGCTCGCGCTCACTTGCGGCACGATGCTCGCCGGCGTGCCCTTTGCCGCGAACGCGCAGGAGGCGGATGTCGACGCGGCGCAGCCCGCGACAAGCCAGTCCACGCCCGCTCCCGCTCCGGCTCCGGCAGAGACGCCCGTACCTGCCTCGGATTCCATCCGTTCGATCACGATCGTCGGGGCAGAGCGGCTCGAGCCGACGACGATTCTGTCCTATATCCGGCTGCGGGTCGGTGAGGAATATACCTCGGCGGCGGCTGACCAGGCGCTCAAGGATCTCGGCGCGACCGAGCTGTTTTCCGATTTCTCGATCCGCAACGATGATGGCGATGTCGTCATTTCGGTGACCGAGAACCCGGTGATCAACCGCATCGTGCTCGAAGGGAACGACCGGCTCGACGCAGAGAAGATCCTGCCCGAGATCCGCCTCGCCCCGCGCCAGATATTTACCCGGTCGAAAGTCCGCGCCGACGTTGCGCGGATCGTCGAGCTTTACAAGCGACAGGGCCGCTTCGCCGCGACCGTGGAGCCGCAGGCCGTGCAATTGCCGCAGAACCGCGTCGATGTCGTGTTCGAGATTTCGGAAGGCCCGAAATCGAAGGTCCGCCAGATCAACATCCTTGGCAACGAGGAATTCTCCGACAGCGAATTGCGCAGCGAGATGGTGACGAAGCAGGCGCGCTTCTTCCGCTTCTTCAGCTCGAACACCAGCTACGACCCTGATCGCCTGGCCTTCGACCAGCAGAAATTGCGGCAATTCTACCTGACCGAGGGTTATGCCGATTTCCGGGTCGTTTCCGCGGTCGCCGAACTGACGCCCGATCAGCGCGATTTCATCATCACCTACGTCGTCGAGGAAGGCGAGCGCTACCAGTTCGGCGATGTCGAGGTCGAAAGCCAGCTGCGCGATTTCGACAGCGACCAGATGACCCGCAGCCTCGCGATGAACGAGGGTGAGTTCTACAACGCCAAGCTGGTCGAGGACACGGTCGAACAGCTGACCGAACTCGCCGGGCGGTTCGGCTATGCCTTCGCCGACGTTCAGCCGCGTTTCGAACGCAACCCCGAAGACCTGACGATGGACGTCACCTTCCTTTTGAGGGAAGCGCCGCGCGTCTATGTCGAACGGGTCGATGTGAACGGCAACACGCTGACGCAGGACAAGGTGATCCGGCGCGAATTCCGACTTTCCGAAGGGGACGCGTTCAATTCGCTGGGGGTCCAGCGGACCACGGCGCGGATCAATTCCCTGGGCTATTTCCAGGAAAACTTCGAGGTCACGCAGGTTCAGGGCAGCGCGCCCGACCGCATCATCCTCGAAGCCAATGTCGAGGAACGGCCGACCGGCGAATTGCAGTTTTCCGCCGGCTTCTCCTCGATCGAGCAGTTCATCCTCGCCGGCAGCATCCGCCAGCGCAATTTCCGCGGTCGCGGTCAGACCGTCGGCCTCAGCCTGAATTATTCGCAGTTCCAGCAATCGGCTCAGATCAGTTTTACCGAACCGTACGTCTTCGACCGAAACATTTCCGCGGGCGCGGACATCTATCGCCGTGATTTCAGGAACTTCAATCGCTTCGGACGCGACCGGAACACGACCTTCGAGCAGGCGACGACGGGCGCATCGTTCAGGCTGGGCGTGCCGCTGACCGAATACATGTCGCTGGTGGGCAGTTATGTCCTCAATTACGACGAAGTGAGCCTGGACGAGAACCTCTTCTTCTCAGATCTCGACGGTGACGGCACTCGCGAATGCGATCCGCTGATCGCCGGGCGGTTCCTGTGCGATTCGATCGGTAATCGTCTCAGCTCGATCCTCGGAGTCAATCTGCGTTACAATTCGCTCAATTCGCGCCTGCGGCCCAGCCGGGGTCGCAACGTCACGATGGGCGTCGAATATGCCGGGCTGGGCGGGGACGTGAATTACGTGCGTTTTCGCGGCCGTGGCCAGCAATTCTGGAACGTCGGCAATTCGGGCTTCATTTTCTCGCTCCTGCTCGAAGGCGGTACGATCCTTCCCTTAAGCGACCGGGACCAGCCGGGCGTGGACGACGTCTTCCTGACCGACCGGTTCTTCCTGGGCGAACCGCAGTTTCGCGGATTCGACATTCGCGGCGTCGGCCCGCGTATCCTGACGCAGCGTTACATTCTGGAAAACAACGAACCGACGTTCGACGATGATGGCAATCCGGTTCTGCTTACCGACCGGGACCGGATCCGCGACGATGCGCTCGGTGCGCGGAATTACTACCTTGGCCGTGCCGAACTGGAAATTCCGTTGGGCACGGGAGCCCGCGAACTGGGCCTGCGCCCGTCGGTATTCGTCGACGTGGGTGCCTTGTGGGGGCTGGAGACGCCGATCCTGCAGGATAATCCGACCGGCATCCCGATCACGGACCAGGATGGCAATCCGCTATTCCGGGTCCCGGACACCGGGGAACTCACGACCGAACCATTCCAGGACAATGGCGATCCGAACATCCGCCAGATCCGACCCAACAGTGCAATCCGCGAGGTCTTCCTAGGCAATTCCCCCAGCCCTCGTGTCACCGCCGGTATCGGCGTCAACTGGAACTCGCCCTTCGGCCCGTTCCGCATCGATCTCGCCCAGACCATTCGCAGTGTCGAGGGCGATGACGAGAAACTCTTAACGTTCAACGTAGGAACTCAATTCTGATGAAATTTGCTACCAAACTCCTCGCCACCGCCGGTCTCGCTCTTGGCGCCGTCTCGATCGCCGCGCCCGCCGCCGCGCAGGTCGACGGGCGTCTCGCAACAGCCGATATCAGCCGCGCGATCATCGGCACCAATGCGCTGCAGACCGCTTACAACCAGGTCGGCACCACCTATGCCGCGCAGATCGAATCGCGTCAGGCCAAGCAGCAGGAGCTTGCCACGCTGCTTCAGCCTTTCGACACCAACGGTAACGGCCAGCTCGACGATAGCGAAGTGTCCGCGGTTCAGACGGCATCCAATTTCGCGCAGATCCAGACGCTCGAACAGGAAGTCGCCAACATCACCGGTCAGGTGAACAATGCCCGGCTTTACGCGGTCGAACAGATCCTGGCGCAATATCCCGCCGCTTTGAGCGACGTGGTCACGCAGCAGCAGATCGTCATGGTCCTGCAGCCGGGTAATCTGCAATATGCCGCAGAGGGTGCGGACATCACGCCTCTGATCACCGCGGCGCTGAACACCAAGGTGCCGTCGGCCACGATCGTGCCGCCCGCTGACTGGCGTCCCTCGCGCGAAGCGGCGCAGTTGTTCCAGCAGATCCAGCAGACGCTGGTCACGGCACAGCGCATTCAGCAGCAGCAGGCCGCGCAGCAGGGCCAGCAGCCGAACGCGCAGGCCCCGACCGGACGCTGAGAAGCGCAAGAGCGAGAGGCAGGGCATGAGCAGCGAACGTGAGAATGGTGGCGCAGGCGACGGACAATCGCAGCCGGTGACCGATTACGACATTCACAAGGTGCTGGAGGCCCTGCCGCATCGCTATCCGCTGCTGCTCGTCGACCGGGTGAAGACCATCCACCTTGGCGAGCGGATCCACGCGGTGAAGGCGGTCAGCATGAACGAGGAGTTTTTCCAGGGGCATTTCCCCAGCGCTCCGATCATGCCCGGCGTCCTCCAGATCGAGGCGTTGGCGCAGGCCGCCGCGATCCTCGGCATCGAAACGCTCGAACTCGCGGGGACGGGCAAGCTCGTAATCTTCATGGGAATCGAATCGGCGAAATTCCGCGCTCCGGTGAAGCCGGGCTGCCTGCTCGATCTCGAAGTCGAGTTCGTGCAGAAGCGCAGCCGGGTCTATCGCTTCAAGGGCAAGGCCAGCGTCGAGGGCAAGACCTCCTGCGAAACCGAGTTCACCGCGATGATCGCCGATCCGCCATCCTGATGGCATAAGCTTTGCGGGCGATGATCGATGGTCGATCGACGTGGGTTCGCGTTGAACATGCCTTGCAATTCCGAGCGGCCTCGGTAAGAGCGCCGCTTGCCGAAAATTCATAGCGTCGCCGGTCGGAACCGGCGAAAGCGCAAAGGACGAACATCATGAAAGCCGAAGGGCATCCCGAATACCACACCATCACGGTCAAGATGACCGATGGCACCGAATTCCAGACGCGCTCGACCTGGGGCAGCGAAGGCGACAAGCTGACGCTCGAGATTGACCCCACCAGCCACCCGGCCTGGACCGGTGGCAAGCAGCAGCTTCAGGAGGGTGGCCGCGTGGCAGCTTTCAACAAGCGTTTCGGCGGGCTCAAGCTCAAGCGCTGAGCACGCGTTACCGGCCTCGCGTCCTTCGGGGCGCGTTACCGGATTTGCGCCCTTCGGGGCGTGTTATCAGCTTTGC
>JGI12210J13797_10470733_pt1 | contig 15976 bp, 13 predicted proteins | sample ElkSlonscriptome_3_FD_13797 | JGI IMG/M metagenome (IMG submission 13797)
CTGGTTTTTGTCTCATGACCATTGGGTAGATAAAATTTCTTTCGGCGAATCGGCTCTGAATGAATTCTTGTTCTCGATCATTCCCAATCTCCGAAGAGGAACTCGAGTTGGATGGTCAATCTCGGATCGAAGGAGAAGTTGTGTTCGCGGTAGAGATCGAATCCCGGTTCGACATTCAGATAGATCCACTCTTTGAATATTTTTTGTCGATAGGGGAGTCTATACAGGTAGCGTTCCACGCGGGTTGAGGGCCGGGTTTGAGCGTAAATTCCAAGCTTTGACCTAATGGTTCGCCGTTCGCTTATTCGATAAAAGAGCGAAAAGGTCTGCCCCAGTTCTAACCCTTCGCTGTCCTCCCCGAAATAGGCGGCGGAGTCTGACTGTGCGAAAAAATCTTCATCAAATCTCCATAGGAAGTCGAACGTCGTCTTCTCGCCGAAGCCGTCGTCACTCTCCCAGTAGCCATATTGGCTGATCCGAAATCTCCATGAATCGTCTTCCCACCGGATTCTTCCGCGAACTTTGAATTTGGTGACTGGTTCCGGTTTGAATTTCAAGCCGACGTCTAAATCCAGAGACGTCCGCATTGCATCGAAGACCCTGAAACGGATAAATGCATTGGTACTGTTCCTGTCTCCTGGAGACTGCTGTAATTCGGACTGGCTGAACCCCTGAAGCGGTTGGTTGTCGTCCTCCATGTTATCCACGATCAATTGAAGGCGGTTTTCGGTTTTAGGAAGATTCAAGCGCGTCGAGAAATCTACATCGAACTCGACTTCTCCGTCCTCATATTGCAACTGGGGACCGATGGAGATATAGTTTTCCTCGTCGTCATCAACTTCCAGTCTTCGGTCGCCGAAGAAACGGTCGAAGGTGCGACTTCGTTCGTCTCTTTCCGGGGCAAGTAATGTGTCCAAGTGGTGGTCTAAAAATTCGGTCGCATCTTCGACCTGTTCGGAAACATACTCATGGACTTCATCAACGGACACCTCTTTTACAGGGGCGTCAGATTGGATGATCGGTTCCCGATTCGCTCGAGAAGGAGTTCCAGCCAGGCTTAGCGCGAGTAGAAATTTGAGAATCGAGATGGGGGAAAATAATCGTTCCCGGATTGAGCCGAAAATAATTTTCGCCTCTTTACGGCGACGATCCTGCCCGGGACGATTCATTCATTTGCAATCGTTTCGCCTTTGAGTGTGTCGAAGAGCGGGTCTAGCCCGAGCCGTTTGCGATACGATTCAAGACCTTGGGAAATTTTTTCGGCTTCTTCCGGGGAGTAGGTGTGGTCAGGATCACAACCGACAAGGATCAACCAAATTCCCGGAGGAACCTTTTTCTGAAAGCCCTTGAGTCGTAGTTCTTTTCCGCGCTGGTCTTCCCAGAATTTCTTAAAGTCTTCAACGTCTTGAAAGTAGATGCCGTTAAGAATCAACAAAGGACGCTCGTCGTTCGTATAGACAGCGGCAAAACTGCCTAGAGCCCCACGAGAAGCGAGCGCCGCTGTTTCACTACGATTGGTCACAAACCCCGGGTTCTCGGTCATTTCCATCCGCTTCACCAATGCAGAATCCAAATGGGCCAGCTTATACGTCGGTGGCAACTCCTCGGTGACCAAGGCGAAGTGGCGAGGAAGCTCTTTGGGAAATATCGAGGGGATCCCCGCTTGCCCCTTTGCGGTGGAATTCTCGCTTGGCCGGGCGAATGAATTCGCCTGAAAGCAGACGAGAACGAAAAGGAGGATCGCGGCCGTCGGAAACGGCGAGATACTCTTGGTGAGACGAAAGGCAGAGCCCGGGGGTGAGCGGACCCAAGGAACAATGTTTTCCCCTGGTCCGGGTTCTGTAAATCGCTTTCTCATACTCTCTCAATCAATCATCAAACATCTCGGAGTCCGAACGGAAACTCCTACTACCAAAGGAGGAGGCATGTCTGTCTTTCTCAAAGATAGGAATCATCCTCGGCAATTCAGTGAGCTTGTTCCAGCTTGGATCGGTCATTCATAGTGGCGACCCGGGCGTCGTTGTCTTTCGACCTCTTCGTTGATTTCGGCTCCGAGCACGATGAGCAGGGCGGTAATGAACAGCCAGAACAGAAAAATGATAACGGCTCCGAAGGAGCCGTACGTTTCGTTGAATTTTCCAAAATTGGAAACAAACCATGAGAAAGCGATCGACATGGTAATCCAAAAGCCTGTCGCAACGATCGCACCGGGAGTGACCCACTTCCACTCGGGGGGCTTTCGGTCGGGGGCGAATCGGTAGAAGACGCTCAGACCAGTCATGAACAGAATAATCAAAAGTCCCCAGCGGGCGATTTCGATGATGGACGCGGTCAGCCAAGAAAGGGAGAAAAACGCTAGTATCGCTGGGAGAATGACCACCACTGCGAGCGCGACTAAGGTGGCCGCTATCGATGCCGCTGTCAGTCCCAGAGCGGTGACGGTCTTCTTGAGGATCGACCGCGTCTCTTTTTCCCCGTAAGCGACGTTCAGCGCCATCATTTGTGCCTTGGCTGCTTTGGAACCACTCCAGACGGCGAGCGACACTGAAAGAAGCAGCCCGAATCCTGCGGTCGCGTTTTGCTTGGACAAGCGTTCCAAATGAGCGATCAGGAATGAGCTTACGTCGGGTGGAAGAACGCCCTCCAGGGATTGAATCTGATTTTGGATATCGACGGGCGATGAGACGAGTCCGTAGATCAGCACGCAGGCACCGAGTAGAGGAAATACGCTGAGGAGGAAGTAGAACGCCATCCCAGCAGCGAGCAGGGTAGCGTTGTCGTCTCCAAAGCTGAAGAAAATTCGTTTGGCTCCCGTTTTCAGATCAGAACTATTCATGCATTGGCCAATTTGAGATTGGCGGAAGCTTGCTTCGAGTGCCGATTTCCCCAATGGGGTCCTCCTTTTGTCGGATGATTTTCAGATCAGCCCCCTCCGCGTTCTCATTATCGTCGAGAAGAATGTATGTATGGCAACCCCGACGGTCGAGCTACGGACTCTCGACTACCGGAGTTCGTCTTGGAGACGCTCCTCCTCGTCGCGTTCGCTGAGCATCGTCTCGTGCTCGGCTTCTCGGTTTCCTTGCCGGGCTTGTTCCTCGGCGATGAGTTGCTCATCGTCTTCGGCGGAGATTCCTGACTGGGGAGCGTCGACGGCTGGGTAAGCGGGATGCACCTCCGGAGATGCTGGCGGTGTGGAAAGCTCACTGGGACCGAAGGCCAGTTCTTTCTCCGCTTTTTCGCGGTCTTCTTCTCTTACATCGTTCTCGAGCCGTCCTTCAATTCGAGCGAGTTCGATGGCTCTCTGTTCAACAGACTGGCGGGGCGAGTGCTGTTGCGCCAAACGCTCGTCGCTTAGACCCTCGGGGAGGTTGTGAGACCCGTTTTCTTCTTGTGATGTGTTTTGTTCAAATTTCATGATTTTGTCTCTTTGTTCAACCCGATAATGGCAATGATGTAGCCGAGCATGGGATGCCTTTCGCAGAATGTTTTCGATATGAGAAAAAGGTGGCTGCCCAACGTTGGTCAGGCAGCCACCTGCAATTCGTTGGATCAGGAAGAGACAGCTTCTTGATTGACTCCGCTGCCCACTAGACCGCCACGGGCGATCTTAGTTAGCTTGGAGTCCGCTTCTTTCTCCTCATCAAGGGTTTTGTTAAGAATGTCTTCCACTTCTTTGTTATCTGTGCAGTGAGCGAAGCAGGCAGCTGAACCGTAACCGGCCATTTCGTAATGCTCGACCCGCTGGGCTGCTGCGATCAAAGCTGCGTCCTTTACGTTGGAATCGGCGGGAATTTGGATGGTCTCCTCGCCTTCCTCGATCAGACCTTGCATTGCCGCGCATGTTTCTCCGAATGGTTCCACACCCAGTTTTTGAGTTGCGTCGACCAGTCGGGAAACGTGGGTTTTGGTTTCATCAAGGTGGCTCTGGAAAGCTTCCTTGAGTTCAGAGCTGCTGGCGGCTTCTGCCATCTTGGGAAGAGCTTCCACCAATTGGGTTTCAGCGCTGTATAAGTCGCGGATCTCGTGAATGAGAAGATCGTGTAGATTTGTTAGTAGCATGTTGATGTATCTTGGTTGATTTTCGATTTTGTGTTCGGTCTGGGTAGTTACATATACCGTGCCGATCTGTCTGGGGTCCGAAATCAATTTCGCAGGGTGTTAATGTGTAAGCACTAACAGAACCAAAAAAATCTGGGGTGATCTTTGGGTGAAAGGTAAATCCGGTGTTCCGCAACGTGGTTGGACATCCGCCTTGCAGAATGCGGCGCGCGGGCTTCGTATCTCTTGATTCTCTGGATACCGTTTAAGAGCCTCCAGCAAATTCAGCGCTACGGCAGCTCCTGCGTGGTGATCGTTCAGGTAAGTAGTGAGTGCTTTGTTCATTTATCAAAGGTCTATGCCGGAGCATGGTTTCGGGAACAAAGGCAGTCCGCTCAGCTAGGAGCTGTAGCGGACCAAAACATCTCGGAGAGTCGCTTTGGTCGGCGGTTTGAGGAGGTGCTCGGTAAATCCCGCTTCGCTCGATCTTTTCTTGTCGGTCTCTTGGCCCCAGCCGCTCAGGGCGATGATCGGGACTTTTTTACCTTCCGGGTCCTTGCGGATTTCCTGGGCGGTTTCGTATCCGTTCATGACAGGCATGCCCAGATCCATGAAAATTATGTCCGGTTGGGAGGCCCGGAAAGCGGCAAGGGCCTCTTTCCCGTTTTCCGCGAGGATCACTTCCGGTCCGAGGCTGCAGACAAGCAGTTCGATGGCGCGACGGACTTCCTTTTGATCTTCAACGACCAGCACTTTTCGAATGGAAATCGGAAGTTCAGCCATATCACATTTTACCGGAGAGCCGACGTCGATCCCGTCGTCCGTTTTCTTTCGAATCGGCAGCCGTACCGTGAAGGCGCTTCCGCGCGATTTTCCTTCGCTTTGCACTTCGACGGTGCCAGAGTGTAGGGCGACGAGATTCTGGACCAGGTTCAGCCCGATGCCGAGTCCGGACCCTCTTTCGACCTGGCTGAACACATCGAAGATCCGGGAGGTTTCCTCCTTGGCGATACCGATACCGTTGTCTTCGACGGTGATGATGATCATCTGGGAATCGTAAATGGTGACGGTGAGCTTTACCTTTCCTTTGGTGGGCGTGTATTTCGAGGCGTTATTCAGGAGATTGGCCACCACTTGGGAGATCCGCTGTTTATCGGCGTAGACGGCGATGTTTTCGGTGGGCATATCAATCTCAAGAGATTGATCCTTTTCTTCGAACGCATGCTTCACGTATTCCACTGCGGCATTGACGATATCCCTCAGATCGCCGTCCTCCGGTTTCAACTGGAGGGTGCCTCGGGTGATCCGCGACATCTCGGTCAGGTCGTCGACGAGGCGGAGCATGTGCACCGTCTGTTCCTGCATGAGAGAAATGGTTTCGTTCCGAGCTTCTTCCTCGGTCGCGGATCGGAGAAGGTCGATGCCGGTAACGATGGGAACGAGGGGATTCCGGAGTTCGTGGGCGAGAGTCGCAATGAACTCGTCCTTTCGCCGCCCGTCTTCTTTTTCCCGCTCGCTACGCCGCATGTGGTCGAGGAAATCGGCTGCCTGCCGGGCGTAGAGATCGAGATAGCGGCTTTCCCTCGAGCCCTGCCGAAAATGTCCCCGTGTGGCCGTGGTGAGCGTTCCCATGAGTTCGCCACCCCGGCTCAGGAGCGGTGAACTTTGTAAAAACCAATTTCCTGTTACGTCCATCGCATCGATGATCGGCTTGGTTCCCTCATCTTTGCTCATGTCTTCAACGACCTCCCGGCGAAGATCCCGAGCCGCCCGCTCAAAGGGGAGTTGAATCTCTTTTCCGATTCGTTTCACGGTTTCGATCAGGTCTTCATCAAGTCCTCGCTCTGCTGCGAGGGAAAGAAGCCCGCTCTCCGAATCGTAGAGGTGGACGATGCCCCATGCCCCGTCGGAGAGACCGATTGCTGCACTCAGTACTTCGTCTAGAGCGGAGTCGAGCCCCGGGGCGAGAAGAAGACGGGAGATCAGCTCCTGCAGCCGGGTCATGGCCGCGAGCTCGGCAGAAAGCTCCCGCTGGCTTTCCTTCAAGGCGACCTGGGTCCGTTTCTGCTCTGCGATATCGACGCAGAACTCGACAGTCGTATTCTCGTCGAGCTTGCGGGCGACGCCGAGATACCACGCCCGTGAGCCATCCGTTCGGGTGTACTGGCTCTCGTAGGGGCCGATGTTTCCGACCTCGTCCAGCGCGCGTCGGCGTTTCTCGTTCTCTTCGAGATACTCCACGGGGGTCAGGTCCCGCCAGGAGAGGTCCTCGACTTCCGCTTTCTCGGAATATCCGGTCATTTCGAGAAACGCTTCATTGGATGTCCTTACCCGGCCCTTTTTGTCAAATGTCAGTATTCCGATTCCACTGATATCGAGCATCTTGCGCAGTCTTTCCTCGCTCTCTCTCAGTTGCTGCTCGACCTGGTGCCGTTCGGTGATGTCGATAAAGGTCACGACAACGCCTTCGATTCGGTCGTCCCCGCCGCGGTAGGGGAGGATACGTGCGAGAAAATAATTGCCCGAGTCGTCCGCGAACTCTTTTTCGACCGGGATCAGAGAGGAGAGAACCTGATCAGCGTCTTTCTCCAATTCGTCATATCCCAGTCGATTGCGCAGGTCGGCTATGGGGCGCCCCCGGTCCGTCTGCTGAGCGCGGAAGAGGCTTTCTGCCTTGGGGGTCAGCCGTTGAATGTTGAGAGAGCGGTCGAGGAAGATCGTAGCGATGTCGGTGGCCTTCAAAAGATTGTTCAAGTCGGCCGTAAGCTGCCCGAGCTCCTCGACTTTGTGACGATTCTCCTGATTGACGGTTTGCAGCTCCTCGTTGACGCTTTGCAATTCTTCCTTGCTGGTCTCAAGTTCTTCCATGGTGGAGCGTAGCTCTTCATTGGTCGATTGCATCTCCTCGCCGGAAGCGCGTACCTCCTCCTTGTAGGTCTCATGCTCGTCGATGGCTTTTTTGAGGCGTCGGCGAGTCAATTCGAGTTCGGCTTCCAGTTCTTCAACCTCGTTCGTTTTGTTTTCCCGCTTCGGCTTCTCCTTGCCCTCCTTCGTTTCTTCGGAGTCCATTCCGACTTCGTCGAAGATAATGAGAACACATGACTTCATTCCGGCTTCCTGCGGGCAACGGGCGCGGAGGATCACCGAGGTATTGGGTGCCCCCTCAAAACGAACCATTACCGGGCGGGAGCGCACAACCGCGTCCGTTTCGCGTGCACTTTGCACGAGGGCTTGGATTTCGATACGAAGTTCCTTGCGAACCAGCTTGAAAACGCTGTTTGTCGCCGCCCCGCCGGGATGAAGCAGATAACGCCCGGCGTGCTCGGAGAGATGCACGATTTTGTCGTCCTCGCTGATAAGGATACTGGGCGGCGATAGCCGCTCGAGCGTGCGCGCGTGCAGATCGTCATACCCGCCGGAGGGAACAATGCTGGCACTAACGCCGACAAGCGAGGAACGGCCCCGTGCGGTAAAGGGCGAGAGAGAGGGAGAGGGAGTCGGTATGTTCTTTTTCTGGAAAAGAGCGTGTTTCTTTGCGAAGTCAGCGAACAGGGCTTTGTCACTGATCGACTCTGAGGATCCGAGAAAGAGGAAACCATCTCGTTTCAAAGAGTAATGGAACAGCTCGATGACGTTCTTTTGCGTCTCTCGCTGCAGGTAGATCAGCAGATTGCGACAAGAGACGAGATCGAGGCGGGAGAAGGGCGGGTCGACCAGAAGGTTGTGCGATGAGAATACAACCATCTCCCGGAGAGTGCGGTTCACGCGGTATCCACCTTTTTCCGTTTTAAACCATCGTTTGAGGCGTTCGGGTGAGATGTGTTGCGAGATGTCTCCCGGGTAAAAGCCCTCACGTGCTTTTTTGAGAGAGGGTTCATGGGGGTCCGAGGCGTAGATCCGAACGGTGGGAGGCGGGTAGTTGGCTGCCAGCGCCGCTTCCATGGCGATGATGGCGATGGAGTAGGCCTCTTCACCAGTGGCGCATCCGACACTCCAAATGCGTACTTCGTCCTCGGCATTCCTGTCGTCAAAGATTTTCGGAAGAACTTTTTTCTGCAGTTCTTCAAAGCTTTCCCGATCTCGGAAGAAATGGGTGACGGTAATGAGAAGGTCCTCTGCGAGTACGTGGATTTCCTCCGGTTTTCTTCGAAGGAGGCGAAGGTATTCCTCCGGTTCCTCCAAAAAACAGAGCTGCATCCGACGCTCGATGCGGCGGCGGATCGTATTGCGCTTGTAGCGGGAAAAGTCCTTGCCCGTGCGTCCTCGAACCAACGCGACTACTTCGTGAATGAGATCATCGTTCTTTTCTTCGCTGCTTTTCGATTCGAAGATTGGAATCCGGGGCCGGGTTCGGCCCAGTTTCATCAGAGCCGCAGCCATGCGATCCAGCGACAAAATCATGTCGGGGCGGCCTGTCGCGATCGCACTTGAGGGCATTCCGTCAAACTCTGCATCTGCCGGATCCTGGACGATGGTCACGCCTCCCTTGGAACGAATCTCCTCGATTCCCAGAGCGCCGTCGTGGCCGGTTCCGGTGAGAATGATGCCGATTGAATGTCCGTCATGCGTATCTGCGACGGTGCGGAAAAAGTGATCGATGAGGGCCCGTTCGCTTCGACGTTCTTCCAGCTCACTCAGGCGCAGGTGGGTGTCTACGCTGTTGAGGTTGGCGTCGGGTGGAATCACGTAGACATGGTTCTCTTCGATACGGACGGACTCGGTAACTTGGTTGACGGGGAGTTTCGAGTAGGGCTGGAGGAGTTCGGCAAAGGCGCTGTCGTATTCGGGCGATAGATGAACGACGATCACGAAGGCCATTCCTGGGTTCTCCGGGATATCGCGGAAGAGCCGCTGCACGGCCTGCAATCCTCCTGCGGAGGCACCGATCGCGACCACGGCGAAATCGGTCGGTGAGTCTTCTTGTCTTTGAGGGGTCGAAGTTACCGAACCGGGTGCTTTTTTCGTCTCTTTCTCTTGCTTCTGGGTTTTGGCAGTTTCCCGCGGCTTCGGATCGGGATCGTGTTTCTGAGTCATGATGAAAGATATTTCGGTGTGCTGGAGGCGCTAAGAATGCAAACGATCCTTATGCAGGAATTACAGGATACGTCTTGTGGAGCAAGGGTATTAAAAGCGAGCGCGTGATTGGGGGTGTGAGCACTGGGAAGTGGTTCAGATCATCCCTCTCACAAGGGGGCGGTCTGCTTCCGGGGTATCGTACGTTTGCTGGAGTAAGAGAAATCCCTACGCCGATTTTTCGTTCTCAGCACGAAGGGCTCGGAGGAGGGATTCCCGAGTAAACGGCTTGAGTAGAAAATCCGAACATCCCGCCTCAATACATTCCTCGCGGGTCACCCGTTCTGCATGAGCAGTGCAGGCAATGATGGGGTGGTTGAAGCCTCCTTGCCTCAGTCGGCGCGCGACCTCGAGCCCAGAAATGCCCGGCAGCCGAATGTCCAGAAGGATTGCCGAAAGATTTGCGTCATCCTGCAGGGCGAGGTGAAGAGCACTCTCACCGTCTCCCACCATTTTAGGGATAGCTCCAAATTGTTCCAGATAGTGAACCAGCATGGATCGGACGGCCCGCTGGTCCTCGACCACGAGGATATTTTGACGAGCCAGGAGGTCGGTCCCGTCGGAGCGGTTCGTCCGGGTCGTGTTCGGCTTGGATGCCGTTTTTGAATTTTCCCCGGGTTGGGATGAGGCGGGTAGATAGAGGGCGAAAACAGAACCTTCGGGGCCCGTGGCATCAAGCTCGAGTCGGCCTCCCATCGAGCTGGCTAACTCTTGGCATATGGACAATCCCAAGCCTGTCCCGGGCTCCGAGGAACGCCCGGCCACGCCGCCTTGCTCAAATGGTTCGAATAACTTCGGAATGAACGATTCTTCCACGCCGGGCCCGGAGTCGAATACGGAAAAGCGGAAGAGGGACTCCGAGGCAGAGTAGGTGACTTCTACGCCGACCCTGCCTACGTCTGTAAATTTGATAGCATTCGACAAAAGATTGGAGAGGATTTGCTTCAGACGCTGGGGATCTGTGACGAGAGTCTCTGGAAGGCCGTCCTCAAAAACGGTCTCGATCGACAGGGCGCTGTTGACCGAGGAACCTTTCATTAAATGAACACACTGGTCGACGACCTTTCTCGGATCGGCTTCCTCCCAGTCGATGGGCATCTTCCCGGCCTCGATTTTTGATAGATCGAGGACGCTGTTTATAATGGATAGGAGAAGTTTGCCGTTCTCTCGAATCGAGGCAACCCCCTCCTTGATGATGTCGGGGTTGGCATTTTCTCCCATTATTTCAGCAAAACCGAGGATTGCCGTCAGGGGGGTACGCACTTCGTGACTGAGGGCCGCGAGGAACTCGCCTTTACGGATGGCGGTATCCTCAGCCGCCGTTCTGGCAGAATGAGCGGCTTCTTCGAGATTTTTACGCGTGGTGATGTCGCTCGTTATTCCGGTAACCAGTCCGTCGTTGTTTTTGTTCTCAATCTTTCGACCGGAGAAATTGATCCAGCGCAGCTCGGATGGATTCGTCGTGATGCGAACCTCGGTTTGGAAGGGATCGCCGCTCTCAGCGTTGTCCAGAAGCGTGCGAAGGGTTTGTGAATCGGAGCGATCCATTGACTTGAAAGGATGGTCGGTGGTGGGGGAGTTCTCCGCGTCCAAGGCAAAGATTTCAGCAAAAGTTTCGTTCCAGTGGACAAACTGCCGACTCGCCGGATCATATTCAAATGTTCCCAACCGCGCGCCCTCAACGGCGGTGCGCAATTTTTCGTCGCTTTCGCGCAGGCGGCGCAGGGCCTCCTGTCTCCGGCTCACATCGCTGACGATGCCGACGACCGCGCCGGGCTCGCCGGAGTCCGATTCAGGAAAAAGACGCACTTCGAGGTGCCGGAACCCCAGATTCGTCTTGGCGGCGAATACGAAATCTCTGGCCTCTTGGTGGGTTTCAACCTCCTTTTGGCATCTGTCCAGTCGCTGACGCGCCTCTTCGGGCAGGGGGAAATCGGACAAGTTTTTTCCGATCAATTCGTTCGCAGGGCATCCGGCGTAGAGAGCAATCGGCGGGCTGACGAAAAGGATTTGATTCCCCTTGCTCAGGCGGAAGACGACGTCGGGAAAGCTTTCGAGAATGCGGCTGCTTTCACGGTTATGTTCGAGCATGCGCAGGACGAGGATACTTTCATCTCCATGAATGGCGTCCACTTCCCGGTTTCGGATCGCCAGACTGAGGCTCTCCGCCTCGGCGAGGCGGCTGCGCAGTTCTTTTTCGTCCTGAGGGTCCATAATTGGCTATTCGGTCAGGAGCAAAACACAATGCCGAGTGCCATACAGGCACGCTCGCGGTCGTTCAAATTTCCGACGATAACGACCCGGCGGTCGTCGATTTCGGCCACCAGTGTCGGGCTGGCGAAGATTGAATCGTGGTAAGCGGCTTCGGCGTTTTCGAGAACGTTGATCTCGGTAAGTTCGTATTTGCCATCAAATTGCTCTTGGCAGATTGAGGCCAGATTTCTCTTGGCGAGAACGGAGTTCGGCTCGTTCCCGGCGAGATAGTGGCGAAATTGGCAGATCGGTTTGGTCACAGTGCGGATACCTCTTTTCTTCGCGGCAAAGACTTAGTTGGAGGAGTGTTTATAAAAAGATCGGGCATTTGCATCGAAGGTCAGCCCGTTATCTGTGATCATGAAGCCGTTGCCGCCCATTGGGTGAACGGTGGCCCGCGATTTAACGATGGTGATGGTGCGGGTAGCGACCTCGGTGGAATCAATTTGTTCCAGCCCGATCACCGTTTCGGCGACGGAGGCCAGCTCCAGGCGGCCCATCTCCCGCGCGACGTGATCGGTCTTCGATTGGATGGACGCCAGGCAGGATATGCCCTTCTGTTTGCAATGGTAGATCAGCCGGATCTGGAAGTCGAAAGCGGCTTTGGCGCTGCCCATTCGTGCGGTTGCGCTAATCGGATCGATGCAAATGTGATCGGGGTTGTACTCCCTGATCGTATCGGTGAGATCGATCAACTGCTCATCCGTGCCCTTGGATTCCGGGAAGCTCGATTCGACCCGAAGGTTGCCGTTATCGATGTGAGTGGCGAGGTCGATGCCCGGGCTCTCCATCGTCTTCGCGAGGGATTTGACGGATTCCTCGAAACTCAGGTAGAGCACTCTGTCTCCCCGCGCGCAGACACTCTCGGCGAAAGAAGAGAGAAGTGTCGTTTTCCCCGTGCCGCTGGCGCCGGCGATGATCGTAGCTCCCCCTTTGAAATACCCACCGCCGAGCAAGGAGTCCAGCTGCTGGTTCCCGGAAGAGACGTGTTCGGTGCTGGCTTCGTGATCCAGTGTCATTCCCGAAACGGGGACAAGGCGAGGACCTTTCTCGTCAATAATAAAGGGATGTTCATTCGGGAGATAGCTCGACCCGCGGTATTTGGTGACCTGGAGTCGGCGGACCGAGATTTGCCGGTCGGTCCGCGAATCAAGGCGGACGGCACAGTCGCATAGATAGTCGAGGATGTCGCTTTCTTCCCAATTATCCTTCACCGTGAAGAGAGTGGTAACCCCGACTTCGGTGAGGGCTTTTTGAAACTGGAGGAGATGAGATTTTCGATCCTCGTGGGTAGGAAAAAGCGCCAGAAGCCAGTCCGATGCATCAATGACGCAGTGCCTTGCCCCCATGGATTCCAGTTTTTCCCGAATAATCGCGACGGTCGCCGAGATATCGAAATCGCCCGCGAGAACCAGATTCGGGGTCACCTCGAAGGAGAGAAAAGCCAACAGGCCCTGGTCCTCCAATCGTTTTAGGTCCCACCCCATGGCACTCGCATTTCTCCGGAGGGAATCGACCGTTTCTTCGAAGGAGACAAAAACGCCTGCTTTGCCCTCAAGAGCGTTCTGAGTCAGAAAATTCAGCCCGATGACCGTTTTGCCCGTTCCATGCGACCCTTTGATGACGGAGACGCGATTCCTCGGGAAACCACCTTTTAGGACGTTGTCCAGTCCAGGAATGCCGGATGGGTCTTTCTCAAGGGGCTGCGGCTTCATGAGAGGAATAGATTAAGTTGTTTTGCCATCGAAACTTCATAAATCTTGAAAATTGAACAGGTGCGATGTCAATTTTTTTGTCGAATCGTATCCATTCTCGTAGGGCCACCTGCTCTGGACGGCCATAGCTCAAAATGTCCTGCGTAGCCCGACGGGAGGAGAAGAAAGAGCGACGGCTGTTGCACGCGCGCCACTCCCAGTGCCCCTCAACCTTCCGCAGCGGGAGACTCGACCAATACTTCAGCGGTGTCTTTGTCCTCTCTCAAGCCGAGGAAGGACGGATGGAGCAATTTCTGCCCGTCGGTCTTTTTCGTGAAGGCCACTTGTGCGATGAGCGCGGGTGTGGTCCACGAAACGTTTTTGGGAAGATCGTCGGTGGGAATGGTGAGCGGGGAGGTCTTTCTGGCGATCCGCTTGAGTTTTGCCGAGATGCTTTTCAAGCTTTCCCGGTCAAATCCGGAACCCACGCGGCAGACGTATCGAAGATCGCCTTCCGGAGTATGAGCGGCGAGCAGGAGGGACCCGAAGCCTTTACGCCGCCCCTTGGGCGGGGTGGACCCGACGATCAAAAAATCCTGAGTGTTGACGCATCGGATTTTGAACCAGTCCCGAGAGCGGCCTTCGGTATAAACGCTTTCCGCCCGTTTGGAAATGATCCCTTCCCATCCATTGGCGCGGGCTTCCTCGAGGCAGATCTCTGCCTTCGCCGTCGAATGGCCGCCGAGTTGCACCAGGTCGCGCACCTCCCGTTTCTCGTGGAACCAGTGGGTGAGGATGTTTTTTCGGTCACTGAGAGTGATGTTTCTCAGGTCGTGCTTACAGAGATGCAATACGTCGAAGGCATAGTATTGAAGGTCTCCTGCACTCTTGTCGTTCAACCAACCGAGAAGACGCTGAAAATCGCTGATGCCGTCCTCTTCGTCGCCGAGAACAATGACCTCCCCGTCGATGACGAAGTCGTGATCGCACAGTTTGCCGATCTCTTCGGCGATTGCGGGGAAGCGGTCGGCCCAGTCCTTCCGGTTGCGCGTTCGCAAGCTGACTTTCTTTCCCCGTTTTTCGGCTAGAAGGCGTATGCCGTCCCACTTGCGCTCATGGATCCAGTCTTTGCCACTGGGAACTTCCTCGACCAGAGTCGGTAGCATGGGACTCGGCTTCTGAGGCATGCCTGCTCTGCGCGAACCGCTAAAAGTTTCTAGGCAGGACTCCGGGTCGATTTCGGGTGTCGAGCGGATGTCGTCCATCGTCTTTCCCGAAACGACGCTCGCCGGCTTTTCGTTTGTGACGCTCTTCCGCCGCCCATCCGTTTTGGCGTGATCATCGGTCTTTTTAATCAAGAGCCACTTTTCCCGTTCGGGATCGTCGTCATCTTCCAGTTGAACCAGCTCGAACGATCCTCGAAGTTTCTGGCCGTCGAGGTGGAAACTCAAACTCCCTTTCGAGAGACCCTTCTTGATTTTTTTGTCGAAATGAATCCGTCCCCGGTCCCAGACAATGATCTCGCCCGCGCCATAGTGGCCTGCCGGGATCGTTCCTTCAAAATCAGCGTATTCGACCGGATGATCTTCCGTCTTGATGGCGAGGCGCTTTTCAGAGGGTTTGAGGCTGGGACCCTTGGGGATCGCCCAGCTCTTTAATGTCTTTTTGTGGTAGAAGCGGAAGTCATAGTGATGGTTACTCGCATTGTGCTCCTGGACGACAAAAAACCGTTCGTCGGGCTTTCGACCCTTCTTTTTTCCTTTGGGCTCGGGGGTGGCACCGAAATTCCGGCTTTTGCGGTACAGTTTGAGGTTCTTTTTAGCCTTGGACATGGGGAGAAATGCTGGGTGACAATGTGGAAGAGTTAAAAAATCTTAGCTTCGGAGCGGGCTTTAACAGGAGGTCTGATCTTTGGGGGATAGTTTGGACGTGCAGGCTATTGGCGTCGAAAACATTACCTTCATACTTTGGTAGGATTACGGGAGAAGTTCGGGCGTTTATGGTTGTCCCCGCACCACCCGCAGGCGGAAAAATACACTTTCTTCGGTGTCGATTCTTCGGTCGCTTCGCACCTTTAGGAGTGTAGGTGTATTTTCTTCGGTGATCAGATTGATTCGGGTCCATTCTGTTAAATCCCGGGACCACCAGACGGAGTAGGCAACATCCTGCTGCCTTTTGTCCCGATTGACTTCAAAAACGGCGTGGCCAGATTCATCGAAGTGCAAAGATGGTCGTATGGGAGCATCTCCATTAGAATCGGGACTGCCACCGAGGGCGTGTTCAATGAGGTTGCTCGCCCAGTCGAAATCAGGGTCTGAATCCGTAAACCTCATTGCAGAATACCTGACTTCTCTCGCTTTTTTGTTGCGTTCTGCATCAAGAGGGCCGGGGTCTATTTCTCAATGGTGCAAATGTGCCTTTTCTACCAGGGTTTTGCGTGACCAAGCGGATTCTTTCATGATGGTTGGTATGGTAATTGCGATTCTTTGAGCCATGAAAAAGACAGCCTACAAAAAGAGCATTTGCTGCCTCCGTTCGGTTCTAAGGTGACCGTGATCCGGGAGTTTTCTAACCGTAACGTCCGCGAAGAATTCTGATGTCATGCAAAAAATTATCATAGACCTGCCCGAGGCCAATCGCCGTCTGAACCTGCCTGCCGATCAATGGAAGCCGCTCAAGCAATGGATGGAGGAAGAGCAAATCGATTATACGGAAATACCGCCCGATGATACGGCTTTAAATACGGATGAAGAGACCAGTATTGTTTACAGGGTCACCGACAATCACCAGAAAGTTTTGGATTTTCTGGAGGACTGAATCCGGGAAGCGGGGATAAACAAAGGGGTCTTCGGAGGCGGCACGCGCGCAAGCATGCGGCTCTATCCAAGAAATCGGGGCGTAAAAGCCCCTCCCACTTT
>JGI12210J13797_10057544_pt1 | contig 15963 bp, 10 predicted proteins | sample ElkSlonscriptome_3_FD_13797 | JGI IMG/M metagenome (IMG submission 13797)
GGCTCGACCCGACGGGCGCAGCTTCAAGTCGAGCTGTGGCTTGCCCTGGTCGACGCCGTCGTCGACCTCGATGACGCCGTCGAACTGTCGAAGGTCCCTGGCTAGCTCACCCGCCGCCTTCTCCAGCGTGCTGCGCTCCGGATGGCTGAGCTGAATGGCCACGGCCGCCCCGGTGGGGGGGCCGATCCCAAACGCGTAGTCGATACGATCGACGCCGGCCGGCACCCCCACTGCAGTCCGCCATTTCTCGGTGAGGTCCGAGGAGGGTGTACTGCGCTTGCCTGGCTCGACGAGCTTGACCTGCACGGTGGCGAGGTGGCTGCCGGTGGCCACGCTTCCGGAGGCATCGGAAGCACCGCCCGGGCCGGGGGTCCCGATCTCGGCGTAGACGTGTTCGACGAGGTCGTCGGTGTCGACTTCGTTGTCGCGCGTTGCCGCTTCGCCTCCGATGCCTCGGATCTCGCGTCGCAGGTCGTCTACCAGGTTCCGCGTGACGTCCATCGACGAGCCGAAGGGCAGACGCGCCGACGCCGTGATCACGTCCCCCTCGATCTCGGGGAGGAAGCGGAAGCGGATATGGCCTCCCGCCACCGTCCCCACCGCCAGGAAGAGCACGGCCAAAGCGATGCTGAAGGTGAGATAGCGGCGTCGAACGATACGCCATGCCACAGGCTCGACGAACCGCTCGACGAAGCGCTCCAGCCCGTCGGCGATCTTGTCTTGACGCTTGATGATGGCTCCAAGAACGCCCGACTTCGGCGTGGAGCCACCGCCGTGAGACAGGTGCGCGGGTAGAACCAGAAAAGACTCGACCAGACTCAGGATGAGAATGGGGATGACCACCATGGGGATGTTGTCGAAGAACTCGCCCGTCACCCCGGGGACGAACATGAGGGGGGTGAAGGCCACGATGGTGGTGATCACGGCGTAGAGGACCGGGGCTTTGACCGCCTTGGCCCCCGCTACCGCAGCGTCTACCCCCGTCGCGCCGTCCTTCCTCGCCGCGTGAATCGATTCGCCGACGACGATGGCGTCGTCGACCACGATGCCCAACGCCAGGATGAAGGCGAAGAGCGAGATCATGTTGATCGACACGCCGAGGGCCGGCATGAGGAGCACCGCGCCCAGGAACGAGATGGGGATCCCCAGCGTGACCCAGAAGGCCAGACGAATGTCGAGAAAGACCCCGAGGATGATGATGACCAACAGCACGCCGAGAGACGCGTTTTCGAGCAGTAGCTGGATGCGCGCGGCGAAGATTTTCGATTGGTCGTTCCAAATCGTCAGCGAGAGCTGGTCGGAGAGGTGTCGGCCTTGGCCAGCGAGGTAGTCGTCGACGGCCTGCGAGACCTCCGTCGGCGTCTGTCGCCCCACCCGATAGACCCGGACCCGCGCTGCCGGCCGACCATCGAGATAGGCCTCCTGGTCCACACCGTCGCGTACGGTGTCCTCGATCTCAGCCACGTCTCCGAGCCGCACGCGAGAGCCGTCGGGGCGCGCGATGAGCGTGATGTCGGAGAAGGCCTCAATCTGCTCCTTCTCCTCCGTGGTGCGGATGAGCACCTCACCGCCCTTGGTTTCGACGCTTCCCCCCGGAAGGTCGAGCGACGACTGCTGCACCCGGTCGGCGATCTGGGCAAGTGTGAGGCCGTAGCGGCGCTGCATCGCCTGGGGGACCTCGATCGATATCTCGGGCAACGGCAAGCCGGTGACCTCGATCTGTGTGATCCGGTCGTCGCGTAGTAGGTCGCGTCGAACGCGTTCGGAGGCATGGCGGAGCATGCGGTCTCCGACATCGCCCGACACGATGAGCGAGACGACCTCGCGCCGGTTGGTCGTGAGGCCGACGAGCGGTCGCTCCGCATTCTCCGGGAAGCTTTGAATCGCGTCGACCTCGCTCTTCACGTCGGACAGTGCGCGGTTGCGGTCCACTCCCGACCGGAGCTCGACCACCACGCGTCCTGCGCCCTCGGCCGCGGTAGAGCGAACCTCCTTGACCCCATCGATCCCCCGGACCGCTTCCTCGACGGCGAGGATGACCCCGTCCTCTACCTCCTCGGGGTTGGAGCCAGGGAAGGGGACATTGATGACGACCTGGTCGAGCGTGACCTCGGGGAAGACCTCCTGTTGCACGCGGCTGGCCATGAGCAGGCCCCCCACGATGAAGAGCAACATGACCAGATTCGCCGCCACCGGGTTCGTGGCAAAGCGGCGGATCAGTCCTTCGCGGGGCGCCTCGGCGGAGGCCGTGGTCTGGTCTTTCTCAGCCACCAGAACCTTCGTCTGACGCGTCGCGTAGGGGCATGCCGTCGACCGGCTGCGACAAACGTGTCACCACCACGCGGTCACCCTCGGATAGTCCTTCGCCCACGAGGACGACGTCGTCGCGGCGTCGAACGATCTCCGCCTCGACGATGGCGAGGCGACCATCGCGAAGCACGTAGACGTCATCGTCACCGTGCAATGCCTCGCGGGGTACGCGAAGGAGCCGTTCGGTGCGATTGCCCTCGATGGTCACGTCGACGTAGCTACCCGTGAGAAGGGGGAAACGGGTGTCCTGTTCGTCGGAGGTTTCGAGGCCGAACGGGTCCTCGATCTCTACCAAGAGCGTCGCCAACCGCGACGCGTCGTCGAGATTCCCGAGGAGGCGCACGACGCGCCCCTCGCGCTCGATCTCGAGCTCTCCTGCCTTCAGCCGTATGGTCGCCTTCGACCCCTCCGATCCGTCGACTCCCGGGAGGTCGATGTAGGCGAGCTCTTCCAGCGGCACGGATGTACGAACCCAGAACCGGCCCAATCCCACGAGGCTTGCGACCACGGTCTGGGGACCGACCTGCGAGCCCACCTCTAGGGTTTCACTTTCGACGAAGGCATCGAGTGGCGCTTCGTAGGTGGTACGCGCGATGTCGACCCGCTGCTGGGCGATCCTCGCTCGACTTGACGCGAGTTGCTGGCGCGCGGCGTCACGCTGGGGCTCGCGGGAGGGTAGCGGTGGTGGCTCCTCGCGGACGGTCCCACCCTTCCCCTGTTGATAGATCTCCCACTCGCGCCCGGCCACACGCGAACGCGCCGATTCGAGTTTGAGCTCCGCTTCGGCCTGAGCCCGCTGGGCCCGCGATTGGCGCAAAGCGAGATGGTAGTCGGTGGGGTCGATTCGGAAGAGCTGCTCGCCCTTTCGCACGACGCCGCCGGGGACGAGGTCATCGTTGACCGACAGCACTTTGCCCGACACCTGTGCGACCACGTCTACCTTTCGCGCACCCTCCACGGTTCCCTGGGCTTCGACCGTGAAGGTCTCGGAGCCAGCGGTGACCGAATGGGTCTCGACGAGCAGGCCCCGGGGCGGCTCGCTGGATTGTTCGGGCTCTGGTTTGGCGAACACCAGCAGCCCCAGACCACCGATGCCGGCCAGCAGGACGAGCAGGGGAAGGACCACGCGCCATACCTTCGCGGCCGAGGACCTAGAAGACGGGGGCTCCTCATCCGGCGTGGGCGAGTGGGACTCGACGCTCTCCGGAGATGACATGACCTACCGTGTTGCAAGTCGCGAGCCGGGCCGAAACGACGGCTTGCACAGCGGATCGGGGCACAGCGCCCCAGTACCGCATGTGCGCCTCACTCATCGTCGCGGCAACGGTAACCTCGAGTTGGCGAATGGCTCGAAGGCGACATCGAGGGGCAGAGGATCTAGGCGCTTGCTCGCGGGCCGATGCGATCGGACAGCATGGGTCATGGACTGGATCTGGATCGTCGGTTTGCTCGCGGGGGGGGCGGTCGTCGGGGGCGTGCTGCGGTGGGCACGGCACGACTATCGGGATGACTATGAGGCCGATGTGGTCGTGGTCGGGGGCGGGGCCGCTGGACTCACCGCGGCCGGGGTGGCGGCGCGCCTCGGGGCGAGGGCGGTGCTCGTCGAGGCGGAGAGGCTCGGAGGAGACTGCACCTGGTACGGCTGTGTGCCGAGCAAGGCGCTTCTCGCCGCGGCTTCGGTGGTCCACCAAGCGCGTCGGGCGGACCGGTACGGTCTCGGGACGGCGGAGCTGGAGGTCGACCTGCGCGCAGTGCTCGGGCGTGTACGGGCGCTCCAGGACGAGATCTACGAGGAGGCGGACAGCCCGGAGGTGATGGAGGGCTTCGGGGTTCGCTTCGAAGCCGGGCGCGCTCGCTTCGACGGTCCGCATCGCGTCACCATCACGCGGAGGACCGGCGAGACCCTGAGTCTCTCCTTCCGCTGGTGTGTCGTCGCGACCGGATCGGAGCCGGCGTTCCCGGACGTGCCGGGGCTCGCCGAAGCGGAGCCCCTCACCACCGAAACCGTCTTCTCGCTGGCGACGCTGCCGGCCCGTCTCGCCATTCTCGGGGGAGGACCCGTCGGCGCCGAGCTCGGGCAGGCCTTTCAGCGCCTGGGCGCAGAGGTCATCCTCATCGAGCGTGGCCCTCATCTCCTGCGGCGCGACGACCCCGCACTCGTCGCCACCCTCGAGAAGGCCCTCGTCGAGGAGGGGGTCGACCTCCACCCTGATACCGAGGTAGAGCGGGTGGAGCGCAGGGGCGATGGCGTCGTCCTTCACCTCCGGGGGCCCGATGGTCCGGCTCGCGTCGAGGCCACGCGAATTCTGGTGGCCACCGGGCGGCGACCTCGCCTCGAAGGCATGGACCTCGACCGCACCGGCGTGAAGACCGAGCACGGCGGGATCCCCGTCGATGCGAGAGGCCGGACCAACGTGCCCCACATCTACGCGGCGGGCGACGTGGCGGTAGGCCCAAACTTCACCCATTGGGCCGAGCACGCGTCCAAGGTCGCGATCACCAACACCGTCGTTGGCGTCCCGACCGAGCTTCAGCCCGAAGCCCTCGTGTGGACGACCTACACGGACCCCGAGGTCGCGCACTGCGGCGTGGCTTACGATGCGCTCGACGAAGACGTACGCGTCTATCGGTTGCCCTACGGCAAGATCGATCGCGCGCTCACCGAGCGGCGAGGGGAGGGCATGGTCCACGTATACGCGCGGGGGGGGACCATCGTGGGGGCGTCGGCCGTGGGCCACCTCGCGGGCGAAGTCGTAGCGGAGCTGTCCCTGGCCATGCAGAACGGGATCTCGATGAGGAAGCTCGCCGACACCATGCACGGCTACCCGAGCTGGACGCTCGGGGCCCGGCGGGCCGCTGACCAGTGGTACATCCAGAACATCCCGGTGACGCTCCTGCGCCGCCTGGCGCGCCTGCGAGGACTACGCGGCTGGGTGCCGGACGTGGATCCCGACGAGGTCGTGTGACGTCTACTTGTCGCCGCGGCCCTTGGCGTGGCGGTAGCCTTCGAGCACGCCGGACAGGACGGCGGTGACGTTGCGCCCGATGTGAGGCGTGTAGTAGCCGCCCTCCTGCACCGCGGTCACCGGGCGCCCGAAGTTGCCGACACGCTCGCCCACGCGGTGGAGGTCTTCGGTCGTGAGGCTGAAGTCGCCCATGGGGTCGCGCTCGTAGGTGTCCACGCCGGCGGCGAGCACGATGAAGTCGGGGTCGAAGGCCTCGAGGCGGGGAAAGACGAAGCGGTCGAGGGCGTTTTCGTAGGCTTGGCCGTCGGTCTTCTCCTCGAGGGGTACGTTGACGTTGCAGTTCTTGGCCGCCGGCCCCCCCGTCTCGTTGATGAAGCCGGTGAGGTAGGGGAAGAAATGGGTCGGATCGTGGTGGATCGAGATGGTGAGGACTTGAGGGTCGTTCCAGAAGATCGATTGGGGGCCGTTGCCGTGGTGAACGTCGATGTCGACGATGGCGACCCGGGCCCCCTCGGCGGCGAGGTGCTGCGCGGCGAGGGCACCGTTGGCGAGGTAGCAGTAGCCGCCAAAGCTCGAGCGGGTGGCGTGGTGTCCGGGCGGTCGGGACAGGGCGTAGGCGATGGACTGCTCGCCGTGCATGACCTGCTCGGCCGCCGCCACGGCGCAGGATGCGCTCCACAAGGCGGCGTTCCAGGTCTCGCGGCTTAGCGGCGTCCCCGAGTCGAAGCAGTAGCTCCCCGCATGGGCGATGTTGCTCGGGTCGGACTCGATGCCCTCACCGTGCATGAAGACGGTGGGGTAGTAGGTGTGACCCCGGCGCAAATCGGTCTTGGCCGCCTTGTAGAGGGTGAGAAGCCGCTGATCGTGCAGCGCCGTGATCGTGGTCTCCGGCAGGGCGTCCGGACGGCGCAGATCGTAGGTGCTGCCATCTTTCTCGAGTGCCGCCAGGATGCCCTCGGCCCGCGCGGTGGTCTCCGGGTGGTCGATGCGTTCGCCAAAGGCCCACTCGTAGCGGGGCTTGAAGGTCAGCTGGTCGGAATGAAAGAAGCAGGGGATGTAGCCGTCAGACACGTTCCCTGCATCATGTGCAGGACCACCCGAGCAGGGCAAGGCCAGTCCGCTCATCATGCGGCTGAACTTCTCGGTCAAGACCGAATCGGCGGCCATCTCGGCGCCCCATGCCTGCGCCACTGAGGCGTAGGACATCATGTGGAGGCCGTACCGGGCGAGGGCGCCGTTCATGTCCCCCGGCTGCACGCCACCTTCGCGTTCCACGTTGGAGCGTGTGGCGGGGTCGATGCTGCGCTTCCTCGCAGCTCGGGTGCAGAGTTGTAGAACGCCCCTCGCCGGGCGAGAATGAGCCATGCGGATCATCGTGTTCGGAGCTACCGGAGGGTTGGGGCAGTGGACCTGGAAGGCAGCCGTGAAAGCGGGCCACGAGGTGGTGGCCTTCGTGCGCTCGCCGCACAAGCTCGACCGGTCCGACGCAGGCTTCCCTGCGCTCGAGGTCGTACAGGGGGATGTAATGGATGGCCCCGCGGTGGCGGCGGCGGCGAAGGGGTCCGAAGTACTGGTGAACTGCACCTCGCCGGCCGGGGGCAATTCGACCCTCGAGCTCGCCAAATCGATCGTCACCCACGCTGAGGCCGGCGGCGTGCAGCGCTTCTACATGGTGGGGGGACTCGGTGCGCTTTGGGTCCCCGGGACCAACCGCACCGTGCTGGTGCAGGACTGGCAGGACCCCGACGGCATGGCCGCGGTGGGTCTGTCGCCCGAGATGCCCCGGGAGATGATTCGCAAGATGACGACGGGTCACCTCGCCTCCATGGCGTTCATGGCGGACGAGGGACTGGCCCATACCTTCCTCTGCCCGGGCATGATGAAAGATGCACCGGCGACGACGACGCGCGTGGTCAGCCTCGACGAGGTCGGGGGGACCCGCGCTGGGCAGGTGAACATGGGCGACGTGGCCCAGGTCATCGTCGACGATCTCGAAGTGGGCAACCTCCTCGGCCACCGCGTGAGCGTGGCCTCGATCTAGCTCCCGCTGGGGGGGCCACCATGATGCACGATGTGACGGTGCACGAACCAACGGGCCAGGGGCGCCGAGGGCCTCCCCCGTGAGTCACGGCGTCGCGAGTCGCGAGCCCCTTCTGCGGAGACCGCGCGGTTGAGACAATGGCCTGGTCGGGATGGGCGGCTACCATCGCTCGCGCCGGGGCGGAGCCTTTGGCATGAGGGTCTTCGGTGCCACCTGGGGTACCCTGTCGCCGTCATGACACGAACGATCTGGGCCTTGGTGGTCGTCGCACTGGTGGCTTGTGGTGCGGAGTCGGAGAGCGAGCCCATCGGGACGACCACGACCGCGGGAAGCGGGACGGGCGCGGGGGGCGCAGGCCAGGGTGGCGGGACCACGAGCAGCACGGGACAAGGCGGCGCCGGCGGCGCGGGTAAGGCGCAGGCATGCATCGACATGGTCGAGGACGCTCTCGCGTTCCTCGATGCGCTCGAGATGGCCGAGTACGACGCTGCTACCGCGGATTACGGCGGCGACCGCCACACCGCCTTCGAGTTTCTCCCTCCCATGAGCGCGGCCCGCGACGGCGTGAGCATCAAGGACCTCGACACGGAGGAGCGGGACCTCCTCGCGAGCTTTCTGCAGTCGGCGTTCAGCCAGACTGGCTACGCCAAGGTAGAGCAGATCCGGGCCCTCGAATCAGTGCTCGCGATGCAGGAGTCGGGGATGCCAACCACCGCCAACCGCGACCCGGAGAACTACTTCATCCAGGTCTTCGGGACGCCGGTGGTCGACGGGGATCTGCCCTGGGGCTTCCGTTTCGAGGGACATCACCTCTCGGTTCAGGCCGCGGTCATCGACTGCCGCCTCTTCTCCGCTACGCCGGCCTTCTGGGGAGCGAGCCCGGAGGTCACACCATTGTCGACCGAGACGACGGCGGCCGAGTCCTTGTGGGCCGACCTCGACGCCGGCCAGCAGAGCACGGCACAGGTCTCCGTCGGTACGACGGCGATCGACGAGAAGGACGGCAGGCTCGACGCCCTCACCTCCGAGGGGTTGCGCTACGCGGAGATGACGCCAGCCCAGCAAGCGCTGCTGATGCAGATCATCGATGCGTACCTCGACAACATGAATGCGCCCATCGCCGCCGACCGCCACGCGGCGCTCGAAGCGGCTGGTCGCGACGACATCTCCTTCGCCTACGACGGCGGGGACTTCCGGGTCCTCGGACCCACCTTCGTCATCGAGTTGGTCTACGCCGGCAACACCCATATCCACTCGGTGTGGCGCGACTACGACGGTGACTACGGCGACGACCTCATCGCTCGCCACATGGCCGACTTCCACTGACGCGCATGAGCCACGACACCTGGAAGCCGACGGCCTGCATTCTTTGCGAGTGCAATTGCGGGCTCGAGGTTCAGCTCGGCGGACAGGACGGTCGGCGGCTCGTCAAGCTGCGGGGGGATCGCCGTCACCCGGCCTCGCGGGGCTACACTTGCGAGAAGCCCCACCGCCTCGACTACTACCAAAACGATCCCCGGCGCCTGACGCAGCCGCTTCGCCGGCGGAGCGACGGGACCTTCGAGCCCATCGACTGGGACACCGCCATCGGGGAGATCACCGCGAAGCTCGGCGCCATCCGCGACGCGCACGGAGGAGAGCGCATCCTCTACTACGGCGGCGGCGGGCAGGGGAATCACCTGCCGGGGGCCTACGCCGTGTCGACCCGAAGAGCGCTGGGTATGCGGCACCGGTCGAGCGCACTCGCCCAGGAGAAGACGGGAGAGTTCTGGGTGAGCCACCGCATGCTCGGTACGGCAACGCGCGGCGACTTCGAGCATTGCGAGGTCGCTTTCATCCTCGGAAAGAACCCTTGGTATTCGCACGGCATCCCGCGCGCACGGGTCACCCTCAAGGAAATCGCAGCCGATCCATCGCGCACGATGATCGTCGTCGACCCGCGCCGCACCAAGACCGCCGCCCTCGCCGATCTCCATCTGCAGGTTCGGCCTGGCACCGATGCTTGGCTACTGGCGGCACTGATAGCGGTCTTGTTCGAGGAGGAGCTCACCGATACGCGCTTCGTGGCGGAGCGTACAGACGGCCTGGCCGCCGTCGAGCAGGTCCTGGGCGCCGTCGACGTTTCCGCGTACGCCGCGCACTGCGGCGTGCCCGAGGCGCAGATCCGCCAGGCGGCGCGCCTCATCGGCGGGGCCAAGTGCGTGGCCTCGGTCGAAGATCTGGGGGTGCAGATGAGCCGGCATTCCACGCTCGTCAGCTATCTGCACCGATTGGTGTGGCTCCTCACCGGCAACCTCGGCCGCCCGGGGAGCCAGTACATTCCCACCACGGTGGTCAACATCGCCGATGGACGGCACAAGCGCGATAGCCCCGTAACCGGCGCGCGGGTCATCGGCGGGATGATCCCGTGCAACTCCATCGCCGACGAGATCCTCACCGACCATCCCGATCGCTTTCGCGCCATGGTCGTCGAGGCCGCCAATCCGGTTCATTCGCTCGCCGATGCGAAGCGCATGCGCGAGGCGTTCGCGGCCCTCGAATGCGTGGTCGTCATCGACGTCGCCATGACCGAGACCGCCGCCCAGGCCCACTACGTCTTGCCGGCGAGCACACAGTTCGAGAAGGCCGAGGCGACCTTCTTCAACTTCGAATTTCCCCGCAACGTCTTTCACCTCCGTCGCCCGTTGCTCGCGCCTCCCGAGGGGCCATTGAACGAAGCTGAGATCCACGCGCGCCTCGTCGAGGCGCTCGGCCTCCTGGATGAGGCGCCGCTCGACGTACTGCGTGCTGCGGCCGAAGAGGGACTCGAGGCCTACGCCGCCTGCTTCGCCGAGCGGGTGGCCTTTCATCCTCAGCTCTCTGGCGTGGCGCCGGCCATCCTGTACCGAACGCTCGGGCCCGCGCTGCCGAAGGGGATGGCGGAGGGGGCCGTGCTGTTCGGGTTATTCCTGCGGCTCGCCATGACGTCGCCCGGACCCCTCGCTCGCGCCGGCTTCGAGGGCCCGCCGCTGGTGGCGGCGAGCGAGCTGTTCCGCCGCTTGCTCGAGGAGCCGAGCGGGATCGTATACGCGGTCGAGGACTGGGCCGAGGTGAGGGGTCGCGTGCCAGTCGACACGATTCACCTCGCCCTAGACGACCTCCTCGAGGAGGCGGCGACGCTGCAGATCGGGCCCACGCCTCCCGACCCGGACTTCCCCTTCGTGCTCGCGGCCGGGGAGCGGCGCAGCTTCACCGCGAACACCATCATTCGCGATCCCGGCTGGCGGAAGAAGGATGCGCGCGGCGCCCTTCGCATCAGCCCCCACGATGCGGCGGCGCTGGGGGTGGCCAACGGCGACTGGGTGCGGGTGACCACCCGGAGGGGCGCGGTCGAGGCTCCAGTGGAGGTGTCGAGCACCATGCGACAGGGGCACATCTCCTTGCCCAATGGCATGGGCTTGACCACCAACGTCGAGGACCGCGGGGGCGTCTCTCTCAACGAGCTGACCGAAACCGCAGCCCGCGATCCCTTCGTGGGGACCCCGTGGCACAAGTTCACCCCGGCTCGGCTGGAGGCCGTGCCTCGATCGAGCGGTTGACGTCGAGGAAGACCCGCCGCGCGGGGCGTTCGCCCGCAAGCGGGCCGAGGCGGTGTCGGACGGGCCCGAGTGACCAACGACGACGCGGCGCGTCAGGCGGACTTCGCGGTGGCCACGACGGTCGCGGGCCGGATGGGCTCGCGGATCGTGAAGTGGAAGGTGCTGCCCTCGCCCGGGGTGGACTCGACCCAGATCCTTCCCGAGTGCAGACCCACGATCTTCTCACAGTGCGCGAGTCCGATACCGATGCCGGCGGCCTGCTCGTCGTGAAGGCGTTCGAAGAGGTTGAAGATCCGACCGTGGTAGCGCGCGTCGATGCCCTGCCCGTCGTCCTTCACCGTGAAGTGATGCCCGGCGCCATCGTTCGCAGGTCGGGCATCGACTTCGATGCGCACCGGCTGGCCGGGACGCCGGTACTTGAGGGCGTTGGTCATGAGGTTCTGAAACAGGAGCCGTAGCTCGGACTCGAAACCGAGCACGTCGGGGAGGCTGCCGACCTTGAGCGTCGCCTCGGCCTCTTCGAGCTGAACCACGAGGTCGCGACGCACGGACAGGAGCACCTCGGTGAGGTCTACGAGCTTGGGCTCCCGGGCGTTTCCGATGCGTGCGTGGATGAGGAGCGCTTCGAGTACTTTCTGCAACCGCGCCGTTCCCTCGAGCACCCATCCCAGATACTCGCGCCCCCGGGCGTCGAGCTGGAGGGCGTAGTCCTGGTGGATGAGCTCGACGAAGGAGCGGATCGTGCGGAGCGGCGCCCGAAGGTCGTGCGAGACCACCGCGGTGAACTGCTGCAGCTCCCGGTTTTGCTGTGTGAGCAGGGCGGTGCGCTTCTGGACCACCTGCTCGAGCTCGGCGCCCTCGTCCTCCAACAAGACCCGGTGGGCCACGTCCTCGGTGGTGTCGGTCGAGAAGATGATGAGCTTGCTGCGCTCGAAGGGGTCGATCCGCAGATGAAAGTACTGCTTGGTGCCGTCCGGAAAGATAAAGTCGTTCGTCGTACGCACCGGCGCGCCGGTGGCCCGGCACGCCTCGAGCGCCGCGAACATCTTCGTCTTCTCGATGCCCGGGTAGGCCTCCATCATCGTCTGGCCGATGAGCGCCTCACGCGTGGTGTGCCCGTGCTCGACCACCACGTCGTTGACGTAGACGTAGCGCCACTGCGCATCGATGATCTGAACACCGTCGGAGAGGTGGTCGAACACTGTGTAGGGCGACGTCATCGTCCGGGCGATTGTAGGGCCGGGTCGGCCAAAATGCACACTGCCTACGCCGGGAGGGGGCGGCGGGTTGCCACGGCCCTCATGCCCGGCTAGCTCGTAGCCATGGCAAAAAGCAAGCGCGTCACCATCTTCCACAACGCGAACTGAAGCACCTCGAAGTATGCCTTGGCGGTCGCCGAGGGAGAGGGTCTGGAGATCGAAATCGTGAACTATCACAAGAAGGCGGAGCGCCCAGATCGCGCAACGCTGGAGAAGCTCGTGGGGGCGATCGAGGATCCCGTCGAGGACCTGGTTCGCAAGGACAGCCGCTTCAAGAAGCTCGAGCTGAAGCCCGACGATTATGTCGCCAACCCCGAGGCGGTGATCGAGCTGCTCGTCGAGCAGCCCCTGCTGCTGCAACGGCCGGTCATCGTGCGCGGCAAGAAAGCGATCATCGGTCGGCCCAGAGACCGCGTCGGACCCTTCCTGTCATAGGATTCACATGCAATTCCTCCACACCATGGTGCGGGTGTCGGACCTCGACCGGTCTCTCGCCTTCTACTGCGATCAATTGGGCCTCCAAGAGGTCCGACGCAGCGAGCACGAGAAGGGCCGTTTCACGCTCGTCTTCCTCGCAGCACCAGACGACGTCGAGCTGGCGCGCGAGCGAAGCGCCCCCCTCATCGAGCTCACCTACAACTGGGATCCGGAGACCTACGACGGCGGGAGGAACTTCGGTCATCTCGCCTTCCGGGTCGACGACATCTACGCCCTCTGCGCCAAGCTCCAGTCGGCCGGCGTCACCATCAACCGGCCCCCGCGCGACGGTCGCATGGCGTTCATCCGCTCTCCCGATGGGATCTCGGTCGAACTCCTCCAACGCGGGGAGGCGCTGCCGCCGAAGGAGCCCTGGAGCTCCATGACCAACACGGGCAGCTGGTAGGGCCCACCGGGCGATTCGGTCAGTGCCTTCGTGGTCAGGACCACGGAGCATCAGCTTGCCGTCAGACGTGCGTCGTCGACGCCCCTCCTCGCGCTGGCGTCTGTCCTCCGGGAGTGGAATCATTCGAAGCATGACTTGCTCGGGGCGTTTCTTAGGCGCGCACGCATCGCTGATCGTCTTCGTCGCCTCTGCCTGCGGCGGCATCGCGGTCTTCGACGACCTCGAAGAAGAGGGGAGCGGTGGAGCGGGGGCGGGCACCTCGAGCAGCTCGGCCGTCACCTCGGTGAGTGCGACCACCACGGTGGTGACGAGCAGCAGCGTGAGCAGCTCCAGCGCCGGAGGGGCCCCGTCCATCCCGCCACTCGTGGAGACCGACTTCGGCTCGGTCCCCCCGGGCGGGCCGGTTTCCTTGACGACGCCGCCCAATGCGCTGGGCGTCACGGGGTACGCGCGAGGCGGCACGTTGACGTCGCAGGTGACGATCGACACCGTCGTGGCCCCCGACCAGACGAACCTGGTCTCGAACGGGACCCTGCCGGGGACGCTCAACGGCTACGACAACTTCGACATCGCGACCGCTTCGGTGCCGGCGACCAACGACCCGCAGGCGATGCCATTCCTCAACGGTCAGTGGACCTTCGTGCCGGATGTCGTTTCGGGGCCACCCCAAGTCGAGGCCTCGGTCTGGTACCGGCAGACACTCGACGGCGCCTTCCACGGTGGGGCGGTCGACGTGAACGTCTTCAGGGTGCCGAGCGCGGCCTCCGACAGCTACGTCAACCAGATGGTGGCCGGCGCCATCGAGGGCTTCGCCGGTCTCTCGCTCGGTACCGTCCGCAACTTCACGCTCTCGCCCAGCTTCAGTGTCGTCGACGGGAACAACGTGGCGGCCATCTACCTCGAGACGGCGGGGGCCCCCGGCAAGCCGGTGCTCAACGTGATGGTCGTCGACCTCATCGACTTCGGGATGGTTCAACCGCTGGGTTTCGCGCCCGGCATTCCGGGGAATCCGCTGGTGCAGGGCAGCCTGCAGAGCGCGGTGGTGATGGTCACGACGGGGGACAATGTGTTCGACGCGGCGACCCTACGCCACGAGGCGGGACACTTCGCCGGCCTGCTCCATACCAGTGAGCAGCTCATGGGCTTTCACGATCGCCTGAGCGACACCCCCGAGTGCCCCGACGTCATGCAGATCAACTGCCCCGACCTGAACAACCTCATGTTCCCCTTCGCCTTCCCCGGGAGTCAGCTGGCGCTCACGAGCCAGCAAGCGATGGTGGTCCAGGCCAGCGCCTTGTACCGGGGCGCGGTCGAGGACGGGGGAGGCTTTCCGGCGCCGCTCGACGGATCCATGGCCTTCGCTCCGGGCCCACCCTCTGGGGCCGCGCGCCTCGGAGATGAGGCGCCCTTTGGGGGATGGCACGACGTGCGGCTGTCGCGGGCGGCCGAGCGGTTGCTGCAGTCCCACTGGTGTCTGGATACATCCGACGACCCTCACGACCTCCTCCTGAGCCACGTCGGCGCCGCCACGCTTCTCGCGGTGGGGCTCGACGACGCCGTTCCGGCCTTCGTGCGAGGACGAGCGCTCGAGCATGCGGTGCGAGCAGGCGTGACCTCAGCCGGGCTGGCCCGCGTGGAGGCTGTCGCTGCCGATGGGGCGACGCCGCGCTGGGTACGCATCGGCGCAGTCCGTGGCCTGAGGGCGGTCGCACCCACGCGGATCCAGCGTCTTCGCAGGGATCGTGATCCGGTCGTGGCGGCCCTGGCGTCGAGGCGATGACTCGCCCTCGATGCCAAAGCGCCCGCTGATCGCGCCGCCGGTGGCCATCGTGCGACGCGGCGCTCATGCTGTTTCTCCCATGTCCGATCCCAAGTCACTCCCCCGAGGCAAACGATGGCGCAAGGTGCTCGCGGTCATCGGCGCCCTCGTCGTGACCTTTGCCGCCGTCGTGTTGATCGACGGCTGGTCGGCCTTCGGCAAAGCGCCGGAAGGGGAGCGGCGCGCGCGGATGGAGCGTTCACCCGAATGGGATGCCGAGGCCGAGATCTTCGAGAATCCCGAGCCGCTCTGGAACGACGTCTGGGGGATGTTCACCGAGGCGGCGTCGGCGGAGGACCACGGCAGCCCATCTTCGCCCCTGCCCGTCGAGAGGGTCGACCCGCAGCGCTTCGCGACCCCGCCGGCGAGCGGTCTGCGGGTGACCTGGCTCGGCCACTCGACCATGTTGCTCGAGATCGAGGGCCGTCGTTTCCTCACCGATCCGGTCTGGGGCGAGCGTGTGGGACCTTTGACCTGGCTTGGCCCGGAGCGTTGGTACGACCCTCCTCTCGCGTTCGACGACCTGCCGCCGCTCGACGGCGTCATCATCTCCCACGACCACTACGACCACCTCGACCATCCCACCATCGTGCGGCTGGCTCAGCTCGAGGTACCGTTCATCGCCCCCCTCGGGGTGGGGGCGCACCTCCACTACTGGGGGGTGCCGGAGGCGCGGATCATCGAACTCGATTGGTGGCAGAGCCAACGGCTCGGTGACATCGAGATCGCCGCGACCCCGGCACGCCATGCGTCGGGGCGCTTCATCGACGACCAGAACCGCACCCTCTGGGCGGGCTACGCGTTCATCGGGTCCTCGCACCGGGTCTTCTTTTCGGGGGATACGGGGCTCTTCCCCGCGCTGACCGACATTGGTGAGCGCTACGGACCCTTCGATCTGACGATGATCGAAGTGGGGGCTTACGGTCAGGCTTGGCCGGATTGGCACCTCGGTCCCGAGCAGGCCGTGCGCGCGCACCGGATGGTGGGTGGCAAGGTGATGCTCCCGGTCCATTGGGGCCTGGTGAACCTCGCTTACCACGGGTGGACCGAGCCCATCGAGCGGGTACTCGTCGCCGCGGAAGCGCAGAAGGTGACCGTGGTGAGCCC
>JGI12210J13797_10968053_pt1 | contig 15963 bp, 14 predicted proteins | sample ElkSlonscriptome_3_FD_13797 | JGI IMG/M metagenome (IMG submission 13797)
CTTCGTCATAGGGAAGCAGCCTGTTGGTATTGTCTTGATGGAAAACCTGGCGAAACGGCTTGTTCGCATCGGCAAGTCCTTCTGGCTCTATGGCCGGTGCTGGAATATTGACCGTATCGTACATTGAAAAGTAAGGCTCAGGGGCGAGGTAAGGGGTATGCGGGTAAAAGTAAGACAGCCACATAAACATAGGCTGCCTATCCTGTGGGTCAGGCTGTAGCAGTACACTGTCTAATAAATGCATAGCTGCGTTAGTGAGCAAGCGTGTAGGGTCTTCTTCTGCTGACCACGGCATTTTCTTCCCGGCGGAACGACCATCTTCCGGGTGCTTTTCAAACGGTGCGGTAGGTACGAACTGCTCCACGTCCTGCGTATCCAAAAAGCTGTGGTTCTTGCCTAGCACACTCGTGAAGTACCCCTTTTCGCGTAACGCAAGCGGTAAGCTGGTAGTAGGACGATGGCCAATATGGTGATTAGAGTACGTTTGTAAACGCGTATGGTACATACCCGATAGCAAGCTGGTGCGGGATGCTACGCAAACCGGTGCTGTCACGAACGTTTGGGTGAACGCTATGCCTTCACGAGCCAGGCGATCTAAGTTGGGGGTATGGATATGGGGGTTGCCCAACGCTTGTATCGAGTTGAAACGCTGCTGATCGGTGTAGATGATGATAACATTAGGCTTATCTGCGCCTTTGTCATCATCATTATGTGTTTGAGCTTCTGCTACCCGACCTACCAGGGTTAGCAAAAGCAGGATAACAATCTCTTTGCAAAGCATATCGTAAGGGGATTAGTTTGCTATCTATACTCCAGCCAGGCGGTAGCTTGACAGTCTTGGCTGCTTTTGAAGCGTATCCAGCGGCTTTGAAAGTGATCAGGAAACTGGTGTTCAAAAGTTTCGCCGGGGGCTATAGTTACTTCCTGGTACACCATCCAAGGGCCATGCCCTATCGGTTCTACCTCTATCTGAAAGGTAACTGCTTCATCCGAATCGTGTGAAAGCTGAAGGCTGCGCTGATCGTAGAAGCCAATCAGGTAGGGGTCAGAAGCTTCGTCAGCTTTTACGGATGTATCTTTCCAAGGCCCGCCCTGTCCGGTCGGTTTGCCCAGTTTCCAGAGGTCATCAATCGCACCTACCCAGACAGCCGCTTCACCATCTTCTGAGCGGATGATGTGCTCGTTGCCGCCAGTGGCTGTTGGGTCAAGACCGGTCATGACCAATAATCCGCGGTAGCTGGCATAATCGTGGATGCGGTAGTTATGAGAGCTGATGGGGCGGATTTTGGCGAAGCCGTCGGCATTCTCAGCCGGTAGCTCATAGAAGGTACCGTGCATGTTCATCAGGTCGCGCTCGGTGGCTACCTCCCGGTCTATCCGCAAGGCAGACTGATTGGTGAGGGCAGTGTATTCGCTGTTGCCCAACGGCAAGCGCCACCGCCGCCCTAGGTCATCCACCACCAATACCGAAGAGGCTTCTATGCTTACCACCTGCTCAGGAATTGCAAACTTCTCGTTGATAAATGACAAAGTTACGTCATCCGTCTTGGGCACAAGCCGAAGGGCTGAGTCTAGTTCGTAGTAGCCAACGTTTTGCTGATCCTGTCCGTCAAAATGTACCGCACTGATACCCAAAGCGCGACGGTTATCGCCCAGGCCGTACAGCAGCCCGCCGACCGCTTTGCTTTGGTCGGCAGTAGCGAGGCCAGTATACATAGCGTCGGTATCAGCAGACCGCTCATCTTCGTCGGTGTAGAAAAAGTGGGCGGTAGCCTGGGTAGGCTTATCGCTGACTACACGAACCCATTCGGCAGATACATCAGCACCGATCTCTACCATCTGGCTGCTATTACCGGCTAGCGTGACCTCCTCTAACGTTTTCCACTGTCCACTTCCGTCTTCATCGGTCTCCAATGTAAAGGTGGCTGGCTGCCCGCTGTTGTTGTGTAGCCAAGCTACCCGCTGCGGCCAACCGGCCAGTAAAAAGGCTTCGGATGGGGTATCGGCGGCTACATCTTCATCTAGCCAAACGGCACCCTCAGCCGTGTTGGGCCCAAGTTTATCAGGCGTGTCCAGGTCGGTAAACCATAAGTTAGAGTTAGATTGGCCGGGGCCTTCAATATTGCCTTTGACACTGCGCTTATTGAGAAATTCCTTTTGAGCCGAATCGTCGCAGCCAAATACGAGCTGGTCGTTCCAGCGGGTGTAGTCGCCAATGACTTTAAGGTAGGCCGAGCGGGGACGGATACCTGCCGCCTGCTGGGCGGTAAAGCTACCGGGAAAGCGCCAGAACATGCCGTGCATGGTCATCAGATATTCGGGCTGATCGGGGGTGCCGATGTCGCGGATGCGGGGCCATTCGGTGTTCCAGCCGTGGGCACCGTCGTAGCTGTGGCTGGCTTTAGGCAGACGATAAAACGACCATCCCTCTTCAGCATCCCGCACGCCCAAAAGTACCGACTTATGATCCCAACCGGTAGCCCAGATTGGATCAGTTTCAGGATTTTCGTTACCGTAGATGCCTCCCGGCCCGGTAACCTCTACGAACTGGTTGCGACGTACAATATTCCAATCTTCGCCATTCCACTCTGCTAATGAGCCGGCTGGTATATCAAATTTTGTCTTTGCTTCTGGCACATCTTCGCCATTGTTGGAATATACCAGCACACCTTGACCAGAATATAACCCCTTTCCGTGCGCACCTGGCAATAGGGGGCCAAACTGAGCAGCATCACCCTCTTTCCTCATTGCGTTTCCATCTCGGTAGAGTGTATTAACAGACAAAGTATTTACGTCTACTTCGTAGAAGCCTTCCTCCATAGTTCCCGTATAAACCATTTCTTCGGGTTTTGTAAGGTGACGGGCGGTACCGGTGTAGCGTCCGGGGGCTTCGCTGTAGGGAATAACCCGTACCTGCCGATCGTCGCTGATGGAATAAGGCCCAATGAAGAGCTGATTGCTTTCCTGGTGGATAAGCCGATTGGCAGGGGTGCCGCCCGTACTTTCAGAACGAGTAATTTGCTGTAAGTCAGGAGTAATTTCGTACAGTTTGTCAGAAGAGCCATCAGGGAAATGAGGGCCGTAGGTAATGACCCAGAGCCGATCTGCCCAAGGTACGACCGCCCCGGTGCCGCACTCGCCCTCATTGTTGTAGTACGCCAGGTGGGGGTAAATACCACTGATGAAAGGGTAACCGTTGGTAGCTTCATCTTGAGGTGCTTCACTTTGGCAAGCCGACAGTAAGATAGCAAGTGCTAGCAAGCATCTTTGAAAGGGGTTCATACCGTAAAGTTGAGGTTTGTAGGACATAAGTTTAGTATCCAGGATTTTGGGTTAGGTCGTCGTTAAGCAATCTATCATCAGCTGGGATGAGCCAAAGATACATTCTTTCGTCAAAATCATAATCTTTTAGTAAGTGTACCAAGTCGTTTTGCCAACTTCTGGAAATTAAGTGGCTATCGAGTAGTAGTAAGCTAAATACGCCACTTCGCCTATAAATAAGGGATTTGTAGATATATTTTACTTCTGAGAAGAAGGCGTTGATACATTATCGGAGGGAATAGAAGTAGAATCTTCTTGCTGATTTACATCCGCTACACCTAATTGATTCAAACTATCAATTTTATGTTGTAGCTGATAACCTCGGTCGGTAATAGAGTCTAACTCCTGCTTTAACCTACGTACTTGTTGCGCTTCATCGCTATTCTTTAGAATCCATACATAAACGGCTAAACCAATAATGATGCTTGCTACAGCAGCCCAAATCATGGTATTAGTTTTCTTCCAGGAGGATTTTCTACCTGCGTTTCTGACGTTTTTTTCTGGTACCGCTTTGGCCATATTCAGTGTCTAAAAGCTGCTGGGTTCTTTAAAGGTAAACGGAATAATACGCATGTTGGTGAGGGTATGCTAAGAATCTACTCATTATCCATTGTGTCAATATTACATCGCAAAAATAACACCAGCCCATCAAATCAGTACGCCTACGGCTCATCTAATCGCATACGTTCGGCAAAGCTATTTAAAAATGTTCGGTTAGGGTTGAAGCGCAGCATTACCTTTCGCCAAGTCTCAAATTTCGGGTACCACTGCCGGATGAGTTCGGTACGGCCCTCCAGCCGATTGGTAATTTTACCCCAGTGAGGTTTACCCCCCGCGTCCAGATGAATATCCTGATATTCATTCAGAATCAGCGCGGCTCCCTTTTGTCGTACCAGTACCGGGTTCCCAATATAGCATATATCGGTATTGTACTCAGGAGTTAGATACATAGGTGAAGCTTTCACGAAACGTAAAGTGGGGGCTGAGCTGGGATAAAGCTTGTACTTTCCCGAAAGCTGCTTCACTTTGGAGAAAATCTTATCCATCACCTCTAAGTATCTGGTTTCGTGCCGATTGTAAGCAAATTCAGCTCCGTGCCCCTGGCTAGCCACGTACTCAAACCCCTGGAATAGAACCTTGTGCGATTTGTTCACGTAAGTCGCATCCTTTAGAGCGGTTACCGAACGCTCCAAGGCAGAAGGAACAATCTTAGGAAGATTATTCACTACAAAAAGTGATATACGATACGCCAGAGGAATATTGCTTACTACGGTAGCTAATATATTCCGAGTACGATCTCGCAGCGTGCGAAAGTGGAATTTCTCTACCTCAAAAGTACGGGCTACCATACAGGTATGATCGCCGTCTTTCTCATAAGGATTGACCACGATAAACAAGCTTCGAACCGGGTACTTCACTGACTGCCCATTGATCGTAATCGGATAATCATTGAACATGGAACCGTCGGCTAGTTTCTGGCGTACCTCCGACCACTTTTCGGGCCGACGATTTTCATAAAGCCAGTAGCGCGGACGCACCTCTATAATGTAGGAATAAACAATACCGGTGCAACCCAAGCTAACGACTATACTGTAAAACGTATCGTCATCTTGAATCAACTCAACAGCAGCGTCAGTATGCTGGGCAGGGTCGGTAAATCCTTCACTGGGTTCGATACGATATATTTTTCCTTCCGCGGCAACTATCACCAATGAACGAACCATTCCCGACATAGCGGGTTCATTACGACCTGAACCATGGGTGCCAGTAGCAATCGCCCCCGAAATAGTCTGCTCATCAATTGCCCCCATATTAATAAGAGCCAACTTCTGGCGATCAAGCTGGCGATTTAATGTTTGTACCGTGATGCCCGCCTCAACTTCTACCAGGTATTTCTCTTGATGCTTAGGTAGCAACTTACTTTTATCTAGATTTAATTGACGGTTCAGACGCGACATGTCCACCAAGTGACCATCGGTAATAGCAACATCCGAATAGGAATGCCCGGAGCCGACGGCTCTAATGCGATGGTTACAGTCTTCGGCATCTTGTACTGCTGCTGCAATATCTCTCAAGCTTTCGGGAATTAGGTACTTGAAAGGCTCTACCTCATGTTTGCTAATGACATTGCTCCAGGTGACTCGAGTACGGGTTTTCATAGTAGGCGAAGGTTGATAGATGTATAGTAAAGTTGATACAGCAGATACGACTGCTGTTAGCAATTAGTCACAGTTGACATTGAGGCTGTCACCTTAATTTATCGGAAAATTTGCGAATAGAAAATAGGTTTCGTATCAAGTAGTCAAATCCTTCTATCAAATAGTAAGGGATTAAACCAGCTAAACTCACTATTTTGTCCAAAATTTTTTTAAGTTCATACGAGTAATTGCATAACAACCTACTAATCATGCGCCGAAGAGATTTTATCAAACAAGCTACCGCCACCTCTGCCGGGGCTACTTTGTTTACCCCTCAACCCTTCAATATTTTTAGAAAAGGGTCACCTAATGAAAAAATCGTGGTCGCCGTTATGGGCACCAACAGCCGAGGCGCTGCTCTCGCTCGCGGATTCGCCAACTTACCCCAGGCCGAAATTGCCTATATCTGTGATGTAGACGATGCCGCAATGACGAAAGGAGTTGAAGCCACTACTACCGCCGGACAGAAGAACGCTCCTAAAGGTATCAAAGACTTCCGCCAAGCACTAGACGATCCTGCAGTGGATGCGCTAGTGATTGCCGCTCCCGACCATTGGCACGCTCCCGCTGCCATCATGGCTCTGCAAGCTGGTAAGCACGTTTACGTAGAAAAACCCTGTAGCCATAATCCTCAAGAGGGTGAAATACTGGTTGAAGCCGCTAAACGCTACGGTAAAGTGGTACAGATGGGTAATCAACGACGGTCGTGGCCTTTGGTAGTGGAAGGTATTCAGGCAGTGAAAGACGGAGCTATCGGTCGCCCCTACTATGCTCGGGCTTGGTACGCTAATACTCGCGAGTCAATCGGTAAAGGGAAGCCCGCTCCGGTACCGGAGGGTTTAGATTTTGATTTGTGGCAGGGGCCGGCTCCGCGTCGCCCGTACCAGGATAATCTTATTCACTACAATTGGCACTGGTTTTGGCACTGGGGTACCGGGGAAATTCTTAACAACGGCACTCACTTTATTGATCTCTGTCGTTGGGGATTAGAAGTAGATTATCCTACACAAGTGAATTCTAGCGGTGGGCGCTACGCCTACGATGATGACTGGGAAACCCCCGATACTCAAATCACCACTTTCGATTTTAGCGATAATAAAACCATCGCTTGGGAAGGTCGAAGTTGCAACGGACAACATATTGAAGGGATGTCAGCCAGTGCCTCATTTCACGGAGAGGAAGGAAGCTTGGTAATTCTCGGTAATGGCTACGCTACTTTTGATAATAAGGGCAAGGAGCTAAAGCGAGTCACTTACGAATCGGCTCAAGCACTGGATACCACCGGTCCCGGCTTTGACCTGGATGTAGATCATTTAACTAACTTCTACCAGGGCATTCGCGACGGAGCGGAACTGCACTCCGAGATTGAAGATGGAAACAAGAGTGTGCTACTGTGTCAACTGGGAAATATCGCTCATCGTACTAAGCGCACGCTAAGCTGTGACCCTAGCAATGGAAAGATTTTAAACGACTCCGAAGCTATGAAACTCTGGGGACGAGAGTACGAACCTGGTTGGGAACCCAGTGTGTAGATGTTCTGATAAGTAAACTTAGGGTAAGGAATCAAATTGCTTTTGCCGGGTAGGGTGTCACTTTTTATCCATAAGATAATATGCCATTAAACACTAAGATAAAGATACCTTTATACATTCCCCCTTTCGTAAAGGTGGCCGCCGTGGAGCGGGTTAGGGAGATTTCCAGCAATAATGTTCCTCATTCAATTAAATCACCATTCATCAGTTTAATTCCGCCCTACTGCTTATATCTAGAAATACCTAACTATGAAATCACTCAATAGACGTAATTTTATCAAATCTGCTTCGCTGTCGGGAGCAGCATTATCTAGTGGATCTTTCAGGGCAGCTCCTTCAATCTTTACTTCACTAACAAATCAAGCGATAGCCGGAAAAGTTGGGATTATCGGGTTAGACACTTCCCACAGCGTAGCCTTTACCAAAGTGCTAAACGATGCTAATGCCGAAGCCGATGTAGCGGGTTGTCCGGTAGTAGCGGCTTACCCCCACGGTAGTAAAGACATCGAGTCCAGTGTAGAGCGAATACCCGGATACACCGAAGAAATCCAAGAGCTGGGCGTGAAAATCGTAGATTCTATTGATGCTTTATTAGATGAAGTAGACTTCGTATTACTAGAAACCAACGACGGACGACGGCATCTGGAGCAAGCCCTACCCGTATTTGAAGCCGGAAAGCCGGTATTTATTGACAAACCTATATCCGCCTCGCTACCGGATGCTATAGCCCTCTTTAATGCATCTGAAAAATACGGGGTACCGATGTTCTCCTCATCTTCACTTCGCTACACTGGTTCGGTGCAAGATGTAGTGAAAGGAAGCATCGGAAATGTTCTCGGGGCCGATGCTTACAGTCCGGCTTATTTAGAATCTACCCATCCCGATTTGTACTGGTACGGTATCCACGGAGTAGAAACCTTGTGTACCGTCATGGGTACTGGCTGCCAAAGTGTTTCTCGCCAGCATAACGATAATGTTGACGTAGTAACTGGCAACTGGAACGACGGGCGTATTGGCACCTTCCGAGGAATGCGGAGTGGCGAACTGGGGTACGGCGGTACGGCCTTTGGTGAAACTGGAATCGCCCCCATCGGCCCCTACGATGGCTACCGCCCGCTTTTGGTAGAAATTGTCAACTTTTTCAAAACCGGCCAGCCTCCAGTAAGTGCCGAAGAAACCCTAGAGATATTTGCCTTTATGACGGCTGCCGATGTGAGCAAGCAGCGGGACGGGCAATCCGTTACACTGGAAGAAGTGATGACCGAGGCGAAAGAGAAAGCCGAGCTATAACCCAAAACCATGAAGTTAAGCTCGTTTGACCTGCTGGTCGTTGTTCTCTTTTTTCTTACGCTAGTGGTTATCGGAATCTGGTCCTACTTCAAAAACCAGGACTCGGAAGATTATTTTGTAGCAGGCGGTAGTTTGCCGTGGTGGCTGTCGGGCATCTCCCACCATGTGTCGGGTTATAGCGGAGCGGTATTCGTAGCTTACGCTGGGTTAGCCTACACCCACGGCTTTTCGCTCTACGTTTGGTGGGCGTTTACTATTGGGCTTACCATCATTGCCAGTGCCGGAGTTTTTCCGGTTCTGTGGGTGCGGTTACGGCAGCAGTTTCGTATTCAGTCGCCGTTGGAGTACTTGAAAACCCGCTATAATCTGTTTACTCAGCAACTGATGGCCTGGAGTGGAGTGCTACTCAAGTTATTTGACGTAGGAGCTAAGTGGGCGGCTATTGCCATTCTTCTGGAAGTATTCACCGGACTTTCTATCCCCGCCGGGATTTTGATTGCGGGCGGGGTTTCGCTGATCTACATCACCTTCGGTGGACTCTGGGCTGTAATCATCACTGACTTTGCTCAATTCGTAGTGCAGATTGTGGCTGGAACGGTGATGTTCGTAGTAGTGGTGATGCGCCTCGGAGGCTGGGATTCCATCTTCGGCATGTGGGATCAGCTTCCGGCGGGGAACGGCGATTTGTTCAACGATCCGTACACCGTCGGCTTCGCTCTAGCCTTTCTTTTTATCAACTTTCTAAGCTACAACGGTGGCACTTGGAATTTAGCCACCCGCTATATTTCATCGGCTAATGAAGGTGAGGCGAAGAAAGCAGCCCGCCTTTCAGGAATTCTGTACTTAGTTTGGCCCTTAATATTGCTCTTTCCGCTCTGGGCGGCTCCGCTACTACTACCCAATCTGGAAGATCCTACTCAATCCTATGGCTTACTCACGCTAGAATTGTTGCCCGTAGGCTTAGTGGGTTTGGTAGTCGCATCGCTATTCGCCAATACGCTGTCGATGACTTCTTCGGATGTGAATACGATTGCCGCGGTGATCACTCGCGATATTCTTCCGGCGGTATCTAAAAAGATGCAATCCGCTAAAACCTCGCTAAGAATAGCTCGTGTCACTACATTCGGTTTTACGTTACTTACCATCATTGTTGCCCTTCAGTACGAAAAGTTTGGGGGGGTCTTCGGGTTAATCGTTACTTGGTTCGGAGCATTGGTAGGTCCCATCGCTGTGCCCGTATTGTTCGGGTTACTTCCTGCCTTCCGCCGCTGTGGTTCAACGGCCGCCATTGCCTCTATCGCTGCCGGACTAATTACATTTATTATCACCAAGAATATTGAGTTGAATAATTTAGCTCTAGAAGTTAGTCTGCCTCTTTTGGTTTCAACCATTGTGTATGTGACTTTTGGCTTTCTACCCAATCAAAATGTTCCTCAACCCGTCAATAAAATGATCAACGACCTTAATCAATAATTGCTATGCATACGCATGTATTCAGTACTCGAAAAAAAATGGGTCAGGCTGCCGGAAGCGTGGTAGAAGAAAGAATAAACGACTTGCTGAGCAAGCAGGACGAACTCCGAATGATTTTCGCTGCCGCTCCTTCTCAAAACGAAATGCTGCATTATTTAGCGCAATCCGATCAGATTGATTGGTCTAAGATTACTGCTTTTCATATGGATGAGTACATTGGTTTACCTACGGATGCTCCTCAGCGGTTTGCCAACTTTTTAAAGGAGAAACTCTTTGATCAGGTTCCGTTAAAAGCTGTTCATCTGATTGAAGGAGACGATAATTCAGAGAAAGAATGCCAACGCTACGCAAATTTACTTGCGGAAAAGCCAATCGATATTGTTTGCCTAGGCATTGGCGAAAATGGGCATATTGCTTTTAATGACCCGCCTGTCGCTGACTTTGATGACCCTAAACTGGTGAAGGTAGTAGACTTGGACGCGCGCTGTCGGCAGCAGCAGGTAAACGATGGCTGTTTCGTTTCTCTGGATGTGGTGCCTGCCCAAGCCATCACCCTGACCATTCCTATGCTGACGAGTGGGAAATATCTGTACTGCGTAGTTCCCGGCCCTACCAAACGAGAGGCGGTAGGTAATACCCTCAACGGTGCAATCTCAACCGACTGCCCCGCTTCTATTCTACGAACTCATCAGAATTGTCAGTTATACCTCGACACTGAGTCGGCTCGAACTGACCAGCAGGAAGGGTTTCTCAAATCATGACCAGTATCCGCGGTATCAATTGCCTGACCGGGCAGGCAGAAGAGTATCTGATTGAAAACGGGACTATCTACAAAATAGAGCCGATAGATACTGATCTAGAACAATTACCTTACATTGGGCCGGGCTTAATTGATCTACAGATTAACGGCACTAACGGTATTGATTTTAATGACCTTTCGCTCACTTCGCCCGACCTACTGAATGCTACTCATCAGCTACTGAACCAAGGAATAACCAGTTTCTTTCCTACCCTGATTACTAACTCAGACGAAAATCTGATCTATCTGCTTAACACCCTCAACCAAGCCTGTGAGGCTTACCCACTGGTAGATGCCTGTGTAGGTGGAATTCATTTAGAGGGGCCATTTATTTCTGAACAAGATGGTGCTCGCGGTGCTCACCCTCAAGAACATATTCAAGCTCCCAATTGGGATTTATTCCAACGCTTTCAGCAAGCTTCTGGCAATCGGATAAAACTAATTACGCTGGCTCCCGAATGGGACGGTTCGACTTCCTTCATCCGGCAGTGCCAATCGATGGGTGTTCAGATTGCGCTAGGGCATACACTGGCTAATTCTGAACAGATAGCAGCGGCAGTGGAAGCCGGAGCTACGCTCTCTACCCATTTGGGCAATGCGGTTCCTACCCAGCTTCCTCGTCACCCTAATTTATTATGGGATCAGCTAGCTCAAGACAAACTGTACGCTAGCATTATTGCTGATGGGTTTCATTTACCTAATAATTTTATGAAAGTGGTAATGCAAGTGAAGCCAGAACGGACCCTACTGATAAGTGATGCCACCCAGTTTTGGGGCATGCCATCCGGCGAATACACTACCCACATTGGCGGTGAAGTAGTATTAGAAAGTGATGGTCGCTTAGCGATAAACGATGGTTCGGGCTTACTGGCCGGAGCGGCAAAATCATTACTAGAAAACGTTCAGTACCTACTCATTGAGCGATTAGCGTCGCTGGATCAGGCCTGGAGTATGGCTTCGGTGCATCCTGCCCAGTTTTTAGGTAGGAAAACAATACTGTCAGCAGGGCAGACCGCCGACCTGGTGCTGTTTGGTTTTGAGAACGGAGAAATAGGGGTTAAACATGTGTGGAAGGGTGGTATGTTGATAGAGAGTTAGAATGCGACTCTAATATGGGTTGACCATTAAAGGTGGAAAACGATGAAAGCAAATCTATATGCCCTCAACTTATCCCCTTCACCATAATTGATTCGCCTTAAATTCAGAAAGAGACTGACCGGTTTGGGCGCGGAAGAACTTGGTGAAGTGGGAGGGGGCGCGGAAGCCAAGATTATGAGCGAGTTCTTTAGTGGTGATTGCTTCAAATGCGGCTCGTCGTTTGGCTTCCAATGTGAGGCGACGCTGGATGTATTCTTTAGCCGTTTGTCCCAGCAACGAGCGCACTACATCATTAAGATGGTTAGGTGTGATAAATAACTGACTAGCGTATTCACTTACTTTATGCCACTCGGTAACATGAGTTTCTACCAACTGCTTGAACTGTTGAAGAATAGTTTGTCCGGCTTGCAGTTGCTGGGGATGTACTGGTTCTAAATCACAAATGTTATTACAGGCAATCAGGAATAGCTTAAGCCAAGCACCCAAAGCTTCGTAGCGATAATCTGGTAATTGCTGAGCTTGCTGCATCTGGTTAACGTAAAGATGCAGTGTGGATTTTTGCGGTTCAGATACGATTAATGGCGGATTCTCTTCACAGGTACGAAAAATCCTGAGTTGCTCAATGAACTCTTCCCGAATACCGTTCATTTGCAAGAATTCGGATGTAAAAAGTAGCACAACTCCGCTGGGATCAGGATCAGTACGCACCTGATGCACTTGTCCCGGACTAACAAAAAAAATGTGGTTGGGCTTAATTTCGTAATCAATGAAATCAATCATATGTGTACCCGTAGCCGCAAATGACCACAAAATGGTGTAGTAGAAATGCCGATGAGGTTGATCGGGCTGCTCTTGATTAGCTTGGTCAATAGCTTCCATAGTACGGAGCGAGAATGGAACAGCTTGCTGATCTTGCTGAAGCTCATAATTAGGCAGTCCGTCAGCCATTGCTATTCATCTTCCTCGAACAAAGCAAAGTCTACCAACAATCGGCAAATTTTTCCTTGCTCATCGCGACCAATATACGTTGAATACGTTCCGGCCCCATCGCCCGATGAACAAGCTACCAGATTGCCACTTTCTAATACTATTTGAGCCCAAGCTCGGTCATCTTCGTACGTTACATCTAGTGCATCACTGAGTTTATTCATTATAACCTCCCGTTCTTCACCATCAATGGTAGGTAAGTCGGAAAGAACATTAGCATCAGCCAATATAAATATCCCGGACTCTACTAATGTGCTTGCGTTAGCATTATCACCAACGTAGGTCGCTGATTCCCAGTGCTGGGGATCGTTATCACTAAACTTAATGCGGAAATAGCCTATTATCTCTTCCCCTTCTGCAAATTCAGCAATCGCCACTTCTACCGGAAATTCTCCTGTAGGAACAGTCGTCGTAAGTTGAAGTGCATCGGTAGCTCGGGAGGGGTCACCCGCCAGTATTTGACCAGAACTAAGTTGCAGATTGCCCGCCGGTTGATTGGTAAATAGCAGTTCTTCGTCGGCCAACTCTACAATAATATCTTCTTCATCAAAGGCTAGTTCAAAAAGTTCGGCAATAGATTGATCCATGAGCATAAAAATAGTGTGAAAAGTTCTTTGCAATATAGTTGATCTGGTTGTACGAACAATGTTTATGATGAATACTGAATAAGCTGATACGGAAGAATAGTTACGCAAATTGTCACTACTCAAAATAGCCCATCAGGATACTGTAAAAATCTTCTTTCATCTGTTTGGTATCAATGGATCTATAATAGTTAATCTTGCGGTTACCGCTGTCGCGAGAAGTGGTCACTTCTATTTTTTCTGCCCATTCGGGGTGAATGATCGCTTCAATCAATGCCAAATCCCAGATAGTACGCTCTTCTCGACTACCGTCTAGATGCTGGTACCAGCGATCTACTAAGAAGTTACCCAGCGGATGAGTATTGGACAGTTTTTCTTCTGCTTCAGCAAAGGTAAATGTCATAGCCGAAGCCACGTTCACCGGAATAACATTCATTTCCACTTCGGAGGTAAGCAGAATTTCTAATGCTTGAGCATCCATAATGGCGTTGAAATCTACTCGCTTCAAGATATTCTGGTCAAAATCGTAGCTGCTACCTAGCCAGTAGAGTTTAATACGCGATTCAATGGAAGGGTCAATATAAATAGCGGAGGCGACATTGGTAAGTGCACCTAATGCCACTACGGTTAGCTTTTCTCCAGCGGGGGTTTCTTTGGCCTGTTTAATGATCTCGTAAGCGGCAGCCGAATGCCTAGCCTGATCACCCCAGTCGTACATCCGAGCTGCTCCGCCCCGTCGGGTGGGTACAGAAACATCAAAGTATCCCAGCAGTAACTGATTGAGCCGATGACTATTTTCCATAGTATTAGGTTCAGCCCACTGACTAGTTTGCCAGTGAGTAGCATTAAGAGCTACAATATTCCAGGAGGGTTCTACCAAAGCCCGGGCAATCGCGTACAAATCATCTACTTCATTACCGGTATCAGCATCTAACAAAATACGCGTTGAAGACTGACCCAATGTAGGTAGATGATTAAATAAGATGAGGCAAAAGAATGCTATCCAAAAGAAGGAATGCTTATGGTGTGGTAGGTTTTTCATAAATACAGATAGGTTACGTATCAGCGCAGTTTACGCATTTCTGCAAGTGGGAGCAAGCTTAACACTAGGCAATCTATCCTTAATAGAAAGGTGAGGACTACTTGCCAAATGTTAAAATCAGAGTGGGTTAGCCAAAGGGTTATTCACTTTATCCCAAATTTTTAAAGTAACGGCAAAAGTGAGTAAGCTTGCATTGGTCGCACTTAGGTTTGCGAGCTAAACAGACATAGCGTCCGTGCAGTATTAACCAATGATGGGCACTGGCTACGTGTTCTTTAGGAATGTAGCGAACGAGTTGCGTTTCTACTTCCAACGGGGTTTTAGCCGATTGAGTGACTAATCCTAACCGTTTGGAAACCCGAAAAACGTGAGTATCTACCGCCATTGCGGGCTGATTGAAAATGACGGAAGAGATTACGTTAGCAGTTTTTCGACCTACCCCTGGCAATTTTTGCAGCTCCTGTATATCACTAGGTACTTCTGAACCAAATTCCTCAACCAGCATCTTAGCCATGCCGAGCAAGTGCTTAGTTTTGTTGTTGGGGTAAGAGATACTCTTAATATAGGGAAACAGTTCGTCGAAATGACTTGCTGCCAGACGTTCTGGAGTAGGAAATTGTTCGAACAGGGCGGGAGTAACCATATTAACCCGCTTATCAGTACACTGGGCACTTAGAATAACGGCAACCAGCAACTCATAAGGAGTGCGGTAAACCAGCTCAGTTTCTACCTCAGGTTGGTGCTCGGTAAAGTAGGAGATAAACTCTTGAAACCGCTCTTTCTTAGTCATAAAAAAAGTGGCTATTCTTCAGCCACCCGAATATCAAAAGTCTTAGAATACGCCAGAATGCTGTTGACAGTCTGGTTAGAAGGCTCTTTATCAATAGATATGTTTTCCATTCGGCTTTTTACCGAATGCAGTTTATGAAACATGTCCATCAGCTCGCTGTCTAAGCAGAGCGCTTTTTCAAATCGTCGGGCTTCTTCAGCCGACATTTCGTCGTACGTGTAACGTACTGCATCATCTAGGGTAAATGTTTGGATCATAGGCGATATTATGTTTTTGCATCTTCTTTCTCAAATTAATGAGAGCGTAGCGCATACGGCCCAATGCCGTGTTAATACTTACCCCGGTAGCATCAGCAATTTCCTTAAAACTCATGTCCATATAGTGGCGCATGGTCAGTACTTGCCGTTGTGCCTCGGGCAATTCTTTGATTAATTGCCTTAGTAACGTATGAGTATCCTTTTTTATTTGAATCGACTCGGCAGAATCTTCAGAAAAATCTAAGGTATTGAAAACATTACTGCCATCTTCTACCACAATTGTCGGATAACGCCGGGTTTTTCGGAAATGATCGATAGAAAGATTATGAGCAATTCGCATTACCCAAGGCAAGAATTTACCCTCTTCATTGTACCGTCCCGATTTAATGGTGTTGACGACTTTGATAAACGCTTCTTGCAAAATATCTTCTGCAATGCATTCATCTTTTACGATCATATAGATCGCCGTGAAAATTTTGGCTTTGTGCCGATTAACCAGTTGTTCAAATGCTGCCTCATGCCCTTCCTTGTACAGAGACACTAACTTGCTGTCGCTTACTGCGTACTTCTTCATTAATTCAAGTGTTTAGTG
>JGI12210J13797_10003864_pt1 | contig 15956 bp, 14 predicted proteins | sample ElkSlonscriptome_3_FD_13797 | JGI IMG/M metagenome (IMG submission 13797)
AACGGATGAACGGCGTTCGCCGCGACCGGTTCAACGCGGCAAAGGACATGGGATATTCCTGTCCCAGCTATGTCAGTTCGAAAGCGACCACCTGGCCCGATCTCGATATCGGGGAAAACTGCTTCATTTTCGAAGACAACACGATCCAGCCTTTCGTTTCCATCGGCGACAATTGCATATTATGGAGCGGCAATCACATTGGCCACCACACAGTTATCGGCGATCATGTCTTCATCACCAGCCACGCCGTCATATCCGGCGCATGCCATATCGGCAGCGAATGTTTCATCGGCGTCAACGCCACGATCCGCGATGAAACCGTGCTCGGCGACCGCACGCTGATCGGTATGGGCGCGGTCATCACCAGGGACACCGCAGAAGGCGAAGTCCAGCTCGCCCCGCGCTCGATCAAGGCAAAATTCACGAGCGACCGGATCGACAGCATTTCCCACAAGTCAGGCGGCTGAGAGCGATGTCAGATGGGCTGAAATGGGAACCGCGCGGGCTGATTTTCCGAACCCAAGGCCAGCGAGACTGGATGGTGAGCCACGGCTGCACGCCTACCGCGTTCGCTCTCGACGATGATTGCATCCGCATCCTGTTCGCCCCGCGCAATGCCAGCGGCCAGAGTATACCGAGCTATATCGACGTCGCTGCCGATGATCCTTCGCGGATACTGGCAATCGGAGAGCGACCCATTATGCCGCCTGGCGAGACCGGCACGTTCGACGATGGCGGAATCATGCCGTGCAGCGTGGTGCGACGCGGCGATGCGCTGTATCTCTATTTTGTCGGCTGGAACGCCAGCGTTTCGGTCCCCTACCGCAACGCGATCGGGCTAGCGGTCAGCCATGACGGGGGGACAAGTTTCGAGCGGCCGTTCCCCGGCGCCGTGATCGATCGCAGCCGCGACGAACCGTTTTTCACCGCGTCTCCGTGCGTAGTGCGGATCGGGGATATCTGGCACATCTGGTATGCCTCGACGATCCGTTTCATCGAAGTCGAAGGCAGGCACGAGCCGATCTATGTCCTGATGCACGCCCGGTCGCATGATGGCATTGAATGGGAGCGGGATGCGGCGCCGATCCTGCCCCAGCGTCACGCCGAGGAAGCGATCGCCCGGCCCAGCGTCCTGCGAACGGAACAGGGGTTTCACTTGTGGTTCTGCCATCGCGGCAGCCGTGATTTTCGCGATGGTGCCGACAGCTACCGGATCGGATACGCCACATCGCCTGACGGCCTGAATTGGACCCGGCGCGATGACGATGCCGGTCCGCCGAGAACCGCCGACGGCTTCGATGCCCATATGCAGACCTATCCGTGCGTGATCGAACATCGCGGGCAATTGCACATGTTCTACAACGGCAACGGATTCGGGCGTGAAGGCATCGGCTATGCGCGCGCTCCGGCGGACGCGCTAAGAACGTCTGGGGCGCGTCCATGACCGAGGTCTACCGCTACGATTTGCAAGACTATCCGTTTCCCGATCTTTTGCGCGACATCCTCTGCGTGCGGGACCTCGATCGAATGCACGGTGAAGTCGATGCGGGTGTGGACTGGTCGATCTACAAGACTATGGAGGCATCGCCGCATTACGAAAGGCTGCGCGCCGCTTTGCTAGGAGAGGATGGCCGCGACTTTCGCGCGCTCTATCATCGTTTCATCGCCGAACGGATCCGCCCGGATTTCGCGGAGCCGATCCTGTATCAGGCTTGCCCGACAATCAGGCTGCTATTCGCCGATGCGGGCGGCGAGCCGCGCTTTCACCGCGACAGCGATTACGGGCACGACCCCGCCGAGATGAATTATACCGTGCCGCTGACCGAGATGTTCGCCAGCAATGCCATCTGGATTGAAAGCGAGACTGGCAAGGGCGATTTCGCGCCTATCGAATTAAAGCCGGGCGAGTTCGCGCGTTTCGACGGTGCATCTCTGCGGCACGGGGCCATCGCCAATACGACCGGGCGCAGCCGCGTGTCGTTCGATTTCCGGATCGTGTGCGAAGACCGCCACACCGCGCAGCGAATTGCCGAACCCGGCGTTCCAGTCGAACTGGATGCCCATATATTTGAAAAATCTCCGTGATGTCCCGGCCCAAGGTCAGCGTCTCCATCATCACCTACAATCAACGCGATTACATCGGCGAAGCAATCGAGAGCGCGCTGGCCCAGCAGACCGACTTTCCCGTCAAGCTGAATATCGGGGACGATTTCTCCGATGACGGGACGCGCGAAATCCTGCGCGATTACGCTGCGAAATACCCCGAACAGATCACTCTGAGCCTTCAGCCGAAGCGCCCGGAAGGGATTGCAGGTCGGGTAAACAACATCACCAATCTGAAAAGCTGCGAGGGCGAATACATCGCGCTGCTGGATGGTGACGATTTCTGGACCGACCCGCACAAGCTGCAAGGACAGGTCGATTTTCTCGACAGCAATCCCGCGTATACCGGGGCAGCGCACGATTGCATGATCCTCAATGCCCGGACCGGGCGAGCGCTTGAGCCGACAATCGGGGGCCGCAGCCCGCTCGGCCTACCTGATCATCCGATCGACATTTCGCAAGGCGAGCTGCTCGACCGGGAAACGTTTCAAACGTCGTCTCTCATCTTCCGCCGCCGCAACCTTGCATTTCCGCAATGGTTCGAACGGGTATATGCGGCCGATTTTGCGATATTCCTGATGGTCGCAGGGCACGGTCCGATCCGCTTCGTGCCGCAAGTGCAATCGGTCTACCGCCATCACGGGGGATCGATCATGGCGCAGACATCGCAGCCCGACTGGGCGCGGCGTTTCGTGGCGGACTGGCCGATATTCTTTGAGCAATTCCCGGCGACGGCCACGTTCCGGCAGAGGATGAAGCTGCTGCGTGCGCGCCGCATTGCCGCCATCGCCCAGCGCCAATGGCTGACAGCTGCAAGCGCGAGTATTCAGCTCTTGATACAGGATCCGGGAGCTGTACGGCGGCAATTCGATCAATGGTCGAAGGATCGAGCCTAACGAAATAGCGCAATGGGGAAGGCAACAGGTTTGGTGCAGGCTGGAGGCTTCCAGAGAGGTGAGCCACTTTTCAGACACCCCGATCCTGCCTGCAATCTCAACAATCGACTTTTCGCATCGTGGCCAGCCTTCGGAATGCTCTTGCGAATGCAAGGTTCGAAAGAGAGAGGCGTTGAGAAAAGATACGGTCCCGATATTAGCGCTTTATTCGTCGGAGCAGCGGGTTGAGGGCAGTGGACGTGAGCATCGATCCGAAGCGACTATTTCGTGGCATTCCTGCATCTCTTTGCTCTTGTGCAAGCCATGGTGACCGTGAGTGCCAGGGGAGAAAGCGACTCCCAGGCACTTGCCAAGAAGATCCGGGAAAGGGTTGCAGCCCATGCCGTTTCGATAGAAGGCGGAGAACTTGCGTCGGTAAGTTTTCTAGAAATCGTAAACAGTGTTCTGTCGGCCTACGAAGGCCGAAACCTGTCACTCGCGAGCAATCTTACGGATGTGCAGATTCCACGAAGAGCGGTAACGCCTATCGGCCTGGTGCTTCATGAATTGGCTACCAACGCATGAAATATAGCGCTCTCGGGGATGAAGGCGGCACGGTGCAAACCTCTTGGACAGTCGAACAGCCGGTGGACGACCAGCGCCGCGTCACGTTCAATCGGATCGAAACGAATGAAGTCAAAAAGCCTGTCCAACCCCGGGGAGAACCCCGTTTCGGTTTGCGCTTGATGCGCGACTCCATCCAGCAGCTTGGCGGGACATTCGTTCAGAACTGGGCCGGAAAGGGTCTGGATACTTCCTTCACCCGTGACGTTGATAACAGTCAGTGAATGAGGCGCCGGGTAAGGTGTCGACCCCCGGGCCGGCGCGATCCAGCAAGAATGGGAGGCTACCATCGTATTGGCCGACACTCGTCTTCTCCTGATCGAGGACGAGGACCTAATCGCTATGGATTAAGAGATTGCGCTCCAAGGTGCAGGGGCCTCGCTCGTCGGTCCGATAGGTCGGCTTGACGAGGGCAAGGAAACTGCAAAACGAGAGATCATTGACGCTGCGCTGCTCGACGCCGACCATTCGGGGGAAGATGTATTTTCAGTAGCCGACATTCTGATCAACGCGGCGTGCCGTTCGCGTTCCATACCGGTCATGGACGCCAATACGATTTGAACAAATTGTATCCCGGGATACCGGTATGCGTGAAACCGAACGTTCGCCGGGATCTTATCGATACGCTCGCGAAGCTTTCGCGTTCGTTATAATGATTATGAACCTTAATGCGGTCGTCGCTCGCGGTGCCGTGTCTGCTATCGGCGACAATACAACCCGTTGGACTGTCCGTTATGGGGTCGCAAGCTGAACGTCCGCTCTGGCCGGCCTGATTCCTGAAACCGGACGAACCGCTTGCGGCCAAGTTCGTGGCGATGCGCTGCTCATCGTCCGTCGTCGGACGCAGGTTCAGGTTGGTCGAATGGCGATTGAAGTATCACCTTTGCCCCATTGTGCCGTCCCGACCTTTTCGTTCAAGCGAATGCGTGATCCAAATTCAGATGTCTTTCCCGAAATCCCCTGCCCTCAATCCCCGATCGCTGTTGCACGGATGTGCGATTGCGGCCCTTTGCCTCAATGGTTTTGCCGCGCACGCAGCGGAAACGGATGAAGGGGCGGAAGCGTCTCAGGCCGATACCGGGGCCGCATCGGATGCGCCAAACACGCGGCGGACATTCAAACCCGCCGATTTCGCCCGTTTCGCCCCGCGCAGCGCGCTCGATATGGCACAACGCATTCCCGGTTTCGCCATCCAGTCGAGTGATGGTGGGCGCGGGCTGGGCCAGGCCGACACGAATGTCCTGATCAACGGCCGCCGCATATCCGGTAAATCGAATGGCCCGATCGAAGCGTTACAGCGGATACCGTCGGACGACGTCCTGCGGCTTGAACTGGTCGACGGGGCAAGCCTCGACATCGGCGGATTGTCCGGACAGGTCCTGAATGTCATCACCAAATCGACCGGGCGCATTTCGGGTCAGTTTCGTTATGCCCCCCAATTCCGCACCAAAGTGACCCCGCCGCGCCTGCTCGACGCGTCGGTCGCGGTTGCTGGAGGCGGCGCGAAATCGGATTGGACCATCGCGCTGGAAAACGATTCGAACAGGCGCGGCAATGCGGGGATCGAACGGGTTTTCGACGCCGCGGGCGCCCTCGTCGATACGCGCGATGAAAAGAGCAATTTCAATTCGGACCGGCTCAGTGCATCGGGTTCGTATACCCGCATCGCGGACAACGGAAATGTCCTGAATGCAACGGGCGAGGTGCAGGGGTTTTTCTTCACCGAGACAGAGACATCGGAACGGTCCGGGACGGCATTTCCCGTCGATCGCAACCGTTTCTTCCGGTTCGAAGAGGACGAATTCAATTTCGAGCTGGGGGCGGATTACAGTTTTGGCATAGGCGACGGGAAGCTAAAAGTGATTGGCCTGCACCGCTTTGAAAACAGCCCGACAATCGCTCGTTCTCGCACCGAATTCAGCGATGGATCACCATTCGAAGGCACGGTCTTCGCACGCGATGCCGACGAATTCGAAACGATCGCGCGTGGCGAATTCAGCTTCGGAGCTTTGGGCGGCGACATGCTGTTCGCTGCGGAGGGCGCACGCAATATTCTCGACATCGAGTCCGCGCTGGAAGTGCGCGACGAGGCCGGCGAATTAAAGCCCGTCGCCCTTCCCGGAGCGAGCGCTCGCGTCGATGAAGACCGGGCAGAAATTAATGCGACCTACAGCCGCCCTCTGGCGCAGAACCTGCAATTCCAGACTTCGCTCGGCGCAGAATATTCAAAGCTCAACCAGAGCGGCCCACTGGGGCAGACCCGCACATTTTACCGGCCGAAAGGGTTCGTTTCGCTCGATTGGAAAGCCGGCAAGGCGTTAAGTCTTTCAGGTCGTGTCGAGCGCGTGGTGGGACAGCTCAACTTTTTCGATTTCCTTGCCACCGTCGATCTGGATCAGGACCGTGAAAACGTGACCAATGCCGATCTCGTGCCGCAGCAGAACTGGGTTTACGAGGTCGAGGCGACCGTTGGTTTGGGCGCGCTTGGTTCATTGAATGTGCGCGGCTTTTACGAAGACATCACCGATATCGTCGATCAGGTCCCGATCGAGGGTGGCGGGCAGGCTCCCGGCAATATCCCTTCCGCGACGTTTTACGGTGTGCGCGGCGATGCAACCCTACTTTCAGAGGCGGTCGGCTGGCGCGGTACGCGCGTCGATCTTCGGTTCCTTTTCACCGATTCGTCTCTCCTCGATCCGCTATTGAACGAGCCGCGTCAGCTTTCGGGCAACGACCTGATCGACCTTGGCATGGACATCCGTCATGATTTCGCGGGCACCGTCTGGGCCGTCGGCGGATCGGCCAACTGGGAAGACAACGCACCAAGCGTTCGGCTCGACGAAATCTCGCTGCGCAGCGAACCATTCGGGTTCCTTTCGGCATTTGTTGAAAACAAGGATCTCGCCGGACTTACCGTCCGCGCAAACGTCGCCAACCTGATCAACCGCGAAGACCGGTTCGACCGGACCGTCTTCATCGACCGAAAGGCCGGGATCGTAGATTTCGTGGAGGACCGCGATCGCACGTTCGGTATGATCTTCACGCTCGTGATTGAAGGTTCGTTCTAGGCACGATACGCCATCATACCATCTAAATCGTGCCGCCAAGGGGATCCGCCGATGATCGAAACCAAGCCACATACTGCACCGCGTATGCGTAGCTGGTTGTTCGCGCCGGGCGACAGCGAGAAGAAATGCCAGAAGGCGATTGGCAGCGAGGCGGACATCGCGCTGCTCGACCTCGAAGATTCGGTCATGCCGCAGAACAAGGCGGCCGCCCGTCAACAAGTTGCCGCCGCACTGTCAGCCGCCAGCGATACGCAGCGCGTCTGGGTGCGGATCAATCCGCTTTCCACCGCCGATGCAATTGCCGATCTTGCCGCAATCATGCCGGGAGAACCGGGGGGCGTCTTCGTGCCCAAGGCCGAGGGCGCCGCCGATATCACGATGCTGCACGATTATCTCACCGCGTTGGAGGCGGCGAACGGCCTGCCTCAGAAATCGACCCGGATTGCCGCATTGGTTACCGAAACGGCCGCAGCCATGTATCGAACCGGCGAATATGCGGGCGACTACAGGGGGAAAGAGCGCCTCGCCGCGATGAGTTGGGGGGCGGAGGATCTGTCGTCCGAACTCGGTGCACGTGAACAGCGTGGCAGCGATGGCGAATACGCCGCGACCTACGAACTCGCGCGAAGCTTGTGCCTGATCGGGGCCGTCGCGGCGGGCGCAACCCCGATTGAAACTGTGCAGCCTGAATTCCGCGACCTCGAAACGCTCGAACGCCGCGCCCGCGCCGTTCGGGCCAGCGGATTTCGCGGCATGCTGGCGATCCATCCGGCGCAGGTCGATCCGATCAACACAGCGTTCACTGCAACGCAGGAGGAGCTGGACCGCGCCCGTGCGATCGTCCGCGCGTTCGAAGACAATCCGGGTGCGGGAACGGTCGCGCTGGACGGTCAGATGCTGGATCGCCCGCACCTTTCATTGGCGCGGCGAATGCTGGCCGAAAACGAGGATCAGGGTCGCTAACCCCTTTCCTACACGAACCGATCTGGTTAATCGGTCGCGCTCATTTTCAGGAGCGTTCGCCGTGGCCATCATCGAATCCCTCATCGGTCCGATCACCTCGATCATCGACAAGATCATTCCCGACAAGGAAGCGCGGGCAAAAGCGAAGCTCGAATTGCTCGCACTCGAAGGCACGCACGAAATGCAGCTCATCGAAGCGCGGCTGAAGGCTATAGTGGCAGAGGCGCAGTCCCGCGATCCCTGGACCAGCCGCGCCAGGCCCAGCTTCCTCTACGTGATGTATGCGCTGATTCTGTTTGCCATACCGATGGGCGTGCTGAGCGCCTTCGATCCCCGTCTCGCCGGCGACATCGCCGGAGGTATGAACGCCTATCTGGGCGGCCTGCCGGAACCGCTCTACGCGTTGTTCGGCACCGGTTACCTCGGATATACGGCGGCGCGTCAGTGGGGTAAGGTCAAGGGCGTCGAAACCTGACCGCCTTAACCTCGATCGCTAACCCGTCCGTTTCGCATCCTTCCATCCCCACGTCAGCAGGCACGGTGGAATATTGAGCGCGACGAACCCCTTTTCGACATGGGCGAAATTGCACACGGTCAATTCGCGTGCGGTGGGGCGGAACTGGTAGGTCAGGAACGCCCCGCCGGAACGCAGCACGTCGTGCGTCGCCTCTACGATGACCTCGGCGGTTCCTTCGGGCAGAGTCGATATCGGCAGGCCCGAAAGCACGTAATCGGCATGGTCATGTCCGATCGCGCGAACATGCCTTTCGACGTCGGCGGCGGATCCCAACACGGCGTGAAATCGATCGTCGCGCACGGTCTTGCGCAGGTAATCGATGAACAACGGGTTGGTGTCGATTACCAGCAGCTCACCATCCGGCGGAAGGCGATCGAGGATCGGCTGGCAGAACGTGCCGACCCCCGGACCATATTCGACGAACAGTTTGCATTCGGTCCAATCGATCCGCGAAAGCATGGCATCTATCGTCACGCGCGAAGATGGAATGACCGAGCCGACCATTCGCGGATTTTCGAGAAAGCCACGAAAGAACACCCCGATCGAACCAAAAGTTCGACCGATCCTGCGGCGAAGGCTTCCTGTCGGAGCCCGTGTCAATTCGTTGCCATGCACGCCCTGATGATCTCTCAATTTTTCAGCGCCCGGTGGACCCGAAACGCGATTGCCCCGCCCACATGACGAATGACGGAGACGAATCCAAGGGGATCGGTCCGCTTTATTTCAACGGCTTGACGATCGCATCGACGATTCGGCACGGATTTGCGACGGACTGCGATCGCTACGGGGTCGCGTTCGGCTTCCCCCGGTCGCAGCTGTCGGCTATCGCCAACCGATGAACGATACCGTATANGTCCTGAACGGACCCAATCTCAACCTGCTCGGGCTACGAGAGCCTGACATTTACGGTTCGACCACGCTCGACGAGATTGCCGGCATGCTCGAAGATCGCGGCCGGGAACTGGGCCTTTCGATCGATATGCGTCAGACCAATCACGAAGGAATGCTGGTCGACTGGCTACATGAGGCGCAGGCCGCTGACGTGAAAGCGGTAATTCTCAACGCCGCCGCGTTCACTCACACCTCGATTGCGTTGCACGATGCGATCAAGGCGATAACCATTCCAGTTATAGAGGTGCATATCTCCGATCCAAAAACGCGAGAGGCCTTTCGCCACCAGTCGTTCATCGCCGATGTCGCCGCCGCGACGATCGAGGGATTGGGGCCGGACGGCTACCGCGTCGCGCTGGAACAAATTGCCTCAGGCGATGCCTCGTAGGCGCTACGCCGCGCCGACATTACACGACCATATTGCATTTTTGGCACCTTTGCCCCTTGCCAGCCGCATTTGCCGTCAATAGTCACCGGGCATACGCAATCGAGGGGCAATCATGGCTGACAAGAAGCCAGATGCCGGGCAGCGGTCCGGCATGAATATCGACACGGCGCTGGTGCGCGAGCTCGCGGACATGCTTCGTGAAACCGGGCTGACCACGATCGAGGTCGAGGATAACGATCGCAAGATCCGCGTCGCGCGGGAGATGACCGGCGATGGCGGAGGCGGGGCATTGTCACCTGCACAGATCGCGGCGTTCCGGCATCTTACCGGCGGCGATATGGCAGCCGCGCCTCAAGCCGCGGCCGCGCAAGCCCCCTCTCCCACACCGTCTCCTTCACCTGCGCCTGCGCCCGCTGAAAACGACCATTCCGACGCGTTGAAATCCCCGATGGTGGGCACGGTGTATCTAGCACCCGAACCCGGCGCGGCGAATTTCATCAAGGTTGGCGACACCGTCAGCGAGGGTGACACCCTCCTGATCGTGGAGGCGATGAAGGTCATGAACCCGATCACCGCCGATCGGTCCGGACCGGTTCAATCGATACTCGTTGAAAACGCCCAGCCGGTCGAATTCGACCAACCACTCGTCGTCATCGGCTGAGGGCACGACACATTATGGAAATTTCGCGCATCCTGATCGCCAATCGCGGCGAAATCGCGCTTAGAATACATCGCGCCGCGCACGAAATGGGGATCGAGACGGTGGCGGTACATTCTACCGCCGATGCCGATGCCATGCACGTCCGGCTTGCCGATCACGCGGTATGCATCGGTCCGCCCCCGGCGGCGCAAAGTTACCTCAATCACGCCAACATCATCTCCGCGGCAGAGGTCGCCGGGTGCGATGCGATCCATCCGGGCTATGGTTTCCTGTCCGAAAACGCCAAGTTCGCCGAAATCGTCGAGGCGCACGACATCATCTGGATCGGTCCAAAGCCAGAACACATCCGCACTATGGGCGACAAGGTCGAAGCGAAGCGGACTGCGGGCGCGCTTGGCCTGCCGCTGGTTCCGGGATCGGACGGCGCGGTATCCGACCCGGCGCAGGCCAGGAAAATCGCCGCAGAGATCGGTTATCCGGTAATAATCAAGGCAGCAAGCGGCGGCGGCGGACGCGGAATGAAGGTTTGCGAAAGCGAAGACCGCCTCGAAACCCTGATGAGCCAGGCCGGCAACGAGGCGAAGTCCGCATTTGGCGATGCCACGGTTTATATCGAGAAATACCTTGGCAATCCGCGCCATATCGAATTCCAGGTTTTCGGCGATGGCAACGGAAATGCAATCCATCTGGGCGAGCGCGATTGCTCGCTCCAGCGGCGACACCAGAAAGTGCTGGAAGAAGCCCCCTCCCCGGTCATCAGCAGCGCCGATCGTGAACGCATGGGCGAAGTCTGCGCCTCCGCGATGCGCGACATGGGCTATCGCGGGGCGGGGACGATCGAATTCCTGTGGGAAGGCGGCGAGTTTTTCTTCATCGAGATGAACACCCGTCTGCAGGTCGAACATCCCGTGACCGAAGCGATTACGGGCGTCGACCTGGTGCGCGAACAGATCCGCGTGGCGGCGGGAAAACCGCTGTCGGTGGCGCAGGACGATATCGAATTCAAAGGCCATGCGATCGAATGTCGCATCAACGCCGAGGACGCTTTCAATTTCACGCCTTCGCCTGGAAAAGTGACCTATTACCACCCCGCAGGGGGGATGCATGTGCGGGTCGATTCCGGCCTTTATGCCGGTTACTCGATCCCGCCTTATTACGACAGCATGATCGCAAAATTGATCGTGTACGGTCGCAATCGCGAAGGTTGCATCATGCGCCTGCGCCGCGCGCTCGACGAAATGGTCATCGAAGGTGTCAAAACCAGCATCCCCCTGCATCAGGAATTGCTGCATCAGCGCGATGTGCTGGAGGGTGATTACTCGATCAAATGGCTGGAAGATTGGCTCGCTCAGCGGTGATTGCGGGCCGGACCATCAGAAAACAGATTTGCTGTCCCGGCTTGTCAAAAGCCACCGGCGCACCGATTTAAGCTAATTGTGCGATTGCACGGCACTGTTCATACCGCACGACGTTGCGTACAGGGCTTGTAGGACGCAACGAATTTACCGGTGGTGGCGAAATGAAGCATGAAAATTTCGATATCGCCGGCGAACCGTCAGGCGACAAGCGGTCCGAGACCGAATCCGCGCGCGCCTTGGAACAGGCGGTCCCGGCGAACCGGAAAACGCAAATCGTGGTCGTCGGCGGTGGCGCGGGCGGGCTCGAACTGGTCCGGCGACTGGGCGCGAAATATGGGCGCAAACGCCACGACATCATCCTCGTCGATCGCAATCTGTCTCACATCTGGAAACCGCTGCTGCACGAAGTGGCGGCTGGCGCGCTCGACGCCAATCTCGAAGATGTCGGCTATCGCAGCCACTGCGCCCGCTGGGGCTATCGGTTTTTCCAGGGCACGCTTTCCGGTATCGACCGGGAAGCAAAGACGATAGAGCTCGCGCCGAAATACGACGACGACGGAACCGAATTGATCGGCGGCCACACCATCCGCTACGATATTCTTGTTCTCGCGCTTGGCTCGGTCTCGAACGATTTCGGCGTCCCCGGCGTTGCTGAAAATTGCATTTACCTCGATTCGCGCGAACAGGCAGAACACTTTCGCACGCGGCTCCTCGACCAGTGTCTGCGCGTCAGCCGCGCAATGCTGAGCGATCCCGGCGCGGATTCCCAGGTCAAAATTGCGATCGTGGGCGCGGGTGCGACCGGCGTCGAACTGGCTGCGGAACTCTACAATGCTGCGGCCGCGCTGTCGCATTACGGGCTGGAAGTGTTCGATGAAAGCAGGCTCGACGTAACGATCCTCGAAGCTGGACCGCGAATTCTTCCCGCCCTGCCCGAAGAATTATCCGCCGCCGCGCGCCATGAACTCGAACAATTGGGCGTATCGGTGCGGGAAAACACGCAGGTCATCGAAGCCTGCCGCAATGCATTGGTTACGCAAACGGGCAGCAGAATCGATGCCGACCTGATGGTCTGGGCGGCGGGAGTGAAAGGCGCACCATTCCTGAGCGAGCTCGGACTGGAAACCAATCCGCGCAACCAGATCATCGTGACCGACACGCTGCAAAGCGTGGACGACGAGGATATCTTCGCGCTCGGCGATTGCGCATCCTATACGCCGGAAGGTGCCGAAACTCCGATCCCGCCGCGCGCGCAGGCCGCGCACCAGATGGCGAGCACCGTGTTCGACAACATCAAGCGCAAGCAGAAGCGCAAATCGCTCAAACCCTTCGTCTACGCGGACAAAGGATCACTTGTTTCACTCAGCAAGTTTTCCACCGTAGGCAGTTTGATGGGGAATCTCGTCGGAGGGAGCCTCGCGGTGGAGGGGCGCATGGCGCGGTTCATTTATACCACGCTCTACCGCCTTCACCTGCTAGGCATTCACGGTTGGTGGAAGGGTATCGGGCTGATGCTGCTTGGCCGGGTCAATCGCATCGTCCGGCCGAAACTGAAATTGCACTGATCCGCCGGCGTCGGTTTCGCGCCGACGATCCGGCCATCCGCGATCAGAGCGGGACGCCGGGGACGTGTTTCGATGTACGGATCGTCAAAGATGTCTTGACGCTGTCTACATTGGGGGCCGGCGTCAGCTTGCTGGTCAGGAATTCCTGAAAACTTTGCAGGTCGTAGCTCACGATTTTCAGGATGAAATCGATCTCGCCATTGAGCATATGGCATTCCCGCACTTCGGGAAGGTCGGCCATGTGATCTTCGAATTCACGCAGCGATTCCTCGGCCTGGCTTTTCAGGCTGACCATTGCGAACACCGTGATGGAAAATCCCAGTTTCGAAGGGTCGAGATCCGCGTGATAACCACGAATGACGCCTTCTTCCTCCAGCCCGCGCACGCGGCGCAGGCACGGGGGCGCTGTCAGGCCGACCCGCTGTGCCAATTCGACGTTCGTGACCCGCCCCTCGGCCTGCAATTCGGTGAGGAGCCGTTTGTCGATCTCATCCAGATTCGCCATGGACTTCTCGCTCTCCTAAAGTGTTGCGCCAGATTACTGCGTTGGCCTGGCCCGATCAGTCAGAAAACAGTTTTCAACCGATATTGTTCAGGTCAAACCAGCAAAGATATCTTTACGCGTCTGCCGCTCTTTGCCTTATATTATTTTGTTTGTCAGCAATTGTCCCGCTTTGCAACGCACTAGCCGGTACAAGGTGCCTATTACGCAATTGCCCGATATAACAAGAAACAAGCTGCCAACGCGGACTCGCTTCGATACGAGGCGGTCCCGGTGCGGTACGGGATCAGGCGTGTATGGTCCGTAGCATGGATGGATGGCGATTATCGCCGATCCGGGAGTATTGAATGGTGTTCGACGACCGTCTGGAAACGGTTTTACGCAATCGCGGGTCGAGCGAGGGATTCCGGTGCACGCAATTCAGGCAGTTGCTCGACATCCTCGGTGCCGAACAAACAGCATCCGGTCCGCGGCACGCGGCATCGAGTGTTTTCGGAGAAGCCGAGAACCCGGAATTGATCGCGGCGGCGTGGATGCGGATGGACGCGCTGGCGACCTCCATCCCGGATCATGACCGCGCCGCGATGATCATGGAAACGGGCTGGCGCTTTCGCAATCCGGAACTTGCCATGCATCTCGCCCAGTTCGAACCTGCGGTCGCGTCTGCGGCACTTTCCCGTGCCCAATTGACCGAAGAAGACTGGATCGCCCTGATACCGCGGCTGCCGATAACGGCTCGCGGTTTCCTGCGTTTGCGCCGCGAAATGCCAGACAGCGTGGTGGACCTGCTTGAACGCCTGGGCGTGCATGATCGTGGACTGCCCGGACCCGATCGCGCCAACACGCATGCACCGCCCGAAGAAAACGAGCCAGCGTTCGATCAGCCTGTCACAAACGCAGCGCCGGACCCCCACGAAACGTCCGAAGCCCCGGCGGCCAAAGCCCAGGCGGCCGAAGCCAAGGCTGGCGATGACAATGCCGCCGGCAATCCGGCGGACACTTCGCGCAGCGAAATCTCGGCGCTTGTCGATCGCATCGCGCGGTTCAAGCGGACCCGCGACGAGGCCGGACCACCGAGCGCCGGGAACGACGATTCGATGCCGCGCCTCCCGCTCGGCGAAGAGGTCGATGCGGCGGCCAATTCCGTAATCTCGTTTGGATTCGCGGCCGATACGGACGGCCGCATCGACTGGGCCGATCCCGAAATTGCATCGATGGTTGTCGGCGCGAAACTGGTCAACCAGTCACGATCGGTGGGCACGGATGCGGACGCGACCATCTTTCGCGCGGTCCACAGGAGGCAGCCCATCGAAGGGGCCCGGACACACCTTACCGGTGCACGCGATATTGCCGGCTGGTGGACCGTCGATGCCCGGCCGCGGTTTGACGTGAGCGGAAATTTCATCGGCTATGCCGGTCGTTTTCGCCGACCGTCCGGAAACAATGACAACGGCGACGATGCAGCCGCGCACGATGCGGACCGAATTCGCCAGCTCCTGCACGAATTACGAACGCCGGTAACAGCCATTCAGGGGTATGCCGAAGTCGTCCAGCAGCAGCTCTTCGGGTCCGCCTCGCATGAATATCGCGCGGTTGCAGCCGCGATAGCGAGCGATGCGGCAAGGATCCTCTCAGCATTCGAGGACCTCGATCGGCTGGCCCGGCTCGAAAGCGGGGCGCTGCTATCGGAAACGGGGGAAAGCGATTTCGGGGCGGCGGTGCGTCAGACTGCCGCACAATTGACCAGGGTACTGGGCAAACGTCTTTCCGGAATAGAGATCGAGATCGAGGATATCGCCGCCTTCCCTGTCGCGCTGACCCAGCACGATATCGAAGCCATCGTCTGGCGCGTCCTGGCAACGATCGGCGGGGCGTGCGCTTCGGGTGAAAAGATCGCCGCCACGCTGACACGTCAATCCGATCACGCATTGCTGGAATGTGAACTGCCCGCATTGCTGGTCGCACAGGACGATCTGTTTGCGTGCGACGTGCGACCGGTTGCCGAAACCGTGAATGCCGGCCCGTTCGGCGCCGGGTTCACCCTGCGTCTCGCCCGGGCCGAAGCGCGAAGCGCGGGCGGCGACCTTGAATTGCAGGACGAAACACTGGTCCTTACGCTTCCCCTGCAACAGACGGACACGCTATCGGGTGCTGCCTGAACCTGCTTGTTTCGTTCGACAACCCGATGTAGGGGACAAGCGTTTCCGCCACCGCCGATTACCGGATTTTCGGGGGGCCTGTAGCTCAGTGGTTAGAGCTGGCCGCTCATAACGGCTAGGTCGCGGGTTCGAATCCTGCCGGGCCCACCAATTTCTTCGAAAGTTGGCGGAAACGAAGGACGATCAGTCGGGGAGTAGCGCAGCCTGGTAGCGCATCTGCTTTGGGAGCAGAGGGTCGCTGGTTCGAATCCAGTCTCCCCGACCAATTCTTCTGCAAAGCAT
>JGI12210J13797_11443480_pt1 | contig 15948 bp, 11 predicted proteins | sample ElkSlonscriptome_3_FD_13797 | JGI IMG/M metagenome (IMG submission 13797)
CTGGCCATACCCTTGCTGGACAACACCCGAGTGATCGCTGCAGTCAAAGTTGTCTTGCCATGATCGATGTGACCAACTGTTCCTACATTGACATGCGGTTTGGTCCTTTCAAATTTTGCCTTCGACATAATGTTCCCTCTTTATGATTGAACTCATATACCTCGTATTTTTTTGATAATCGCGTTCGCCTTGCCTTCAGGAACAATATCATATTCCAAAAACTGCATGGTGAAATTAGCCCGTCCCTGGGTCGCCGAGCGCAAAGATGTCGAATATCCGAACATCTCTGAAAGCGGTACATGCGCGTGTACCGTCTGTAGTTCTCCCAGGGCTTCCACCCCGGTAACCTTGGCCCTTTTGCTGTTAAGATCACTCATCACATCCCCCAGAGATTCCTCGGGGGTAACTACTTCAAGCTCCATCAAGGGCTCAAGCAGGACCGGTTCAGCATCCGCAGCCGCCCTGCGTATGGCCATGGCCGACGATACGCCGAAGGCCATTTCGGTGGATTCAACCTCGTGGTATGATCCTCCGATAAGGCTGACCTTGATGTCGGTCAAGGGATAGCCGATCAGTGGGCCTGAATCGAGACTGTCTTTTATGCCTCTTTCCACGGCACCCAAAAAGACGTCGGGTATCGTCTTGCTGTCAACCTTGCTGACAAACTCGAAGCCTGCTCCGCGCGGCAGCGGTTCGATTTCAATTTTCACGTGACCATATTGGCCTTTGGCTCCGGTCAGCTGGTCAAATTTGCCTTCACCGCTAACTGCGGCGGTGATGGTCTCCTTGTAGGCAACCTGGGGCGTACCGACATTTGCCGAAACCTTGAAATCACTGAGCAGCCGGTCGATGATTATTTCCAGGTGAAGCTCGCCCATCCCTGATATGATTGTCTGGCCGGTATCCTCGTCAACCGAAATAGTGAACGATGGATCCTCCAAGGCTATCTTTTCAAGGGTGTCAGCGAGTTTCTTCTCCTCGGCCTTACTCTTGGGCTCAATGGCAATGCCGATTACCGGTTCCGGAAACACCATGCTCTCAAGGGCAATGAAATCACCGCTTTCACAGAGCGTATCGCCTGTGGTGGTGAACTTCAGGCCGACTATGGCGCCGATATCGCCAGTGCCGATCTCCTCCACCTCTTCGCGCTTGTTGGCGTGAAGTTTGAGGAGCTTGCTGATTTTTTCCTTCTTCTTCTTGACCGGGTTGTAGACCTTGTCGCCCAGCTTCAGCACGCCTGAATAAACGCGTATGAAGGCCAGGTGTTCGACGAAGGAGTCGCTCATCAGCTTGAAGACCAGCCCGCAAAACGGCAAATCGGGGCTTGCCTGCCTGTGAATGATCTCTCCGTCCTTGTCCAGCCCATCAATGCTGGCAACATCCAGCGGCGACGGCAGGTAACGAACCACTCCATTCAAAAGAGGCTGTATGCCTTTGTTCTTGAAAGCGCTGCCGCAGAAAACCGGAACCAATTCCAGGTTGAGCGTGGCCTTTCGAAGAACAGTATATATCTCAGACGCAGATACGTGGGTATCTTCCAAATATTTTTCCATGACCCCCTCATCGAAGTCGGCCAACTTCTCGAGGAGTGCCATACGTGCGGCCGAGAATGTTTCTCTGTGTTCGGCAGGAATGTCTCGTACGACGACTTCCTGGCCAAGAGACTGCTCGCTGAATTCGAGCATTCTCTCTTCGATTAAATCGAGTATTCCAGCAAACCCGGCTTCTTTGCCGACCGGGATCTGCACGGCCACCGGATTGGCGCCGAGCTTTTTGACCATCATCTGCAGACACCTATCGAAGTCTGCACCAGTACGATCCATCTTGTTGACGAAGGCAATGCGCGGAATGTGATATTTATCCGCCTGGCGCCAGACGGTCTCTGACTGCGGCTCCACTCCGCCGACAGCACAAAACACGCCTATGACTCCGTCGAGCACCCTCAGGCTCCGTTCCACCTCGACGGTGAAGTCGACGTGCCCCGGGGTGTCTATAATATTGATTTTATGATCTTCCCAGAAGCAGGTCGTTGCCGCGGAGGTGATGGTTATCCCCCGTTGTTGCTCTGCTTCCATCCAGTCCATTACGGCGTTGCCGTTATGAACCTCGCCGATCTTGTATGACCGGCCTGTGTAATATAAAATCCGTTCGGTTGTCGTTGTCTTGCCAGCGTCAATATGGGCCATAATGCCAATATTGCGCACTACCTTCAAATCCTTGCGGGCAGCCATCAGTCATTTCCTTGAAGTTTACTTTTCGTGACGTCTGCCCACCAGGGCATATTGCCCTCAGCTGTTACCAGCGATAATGCGCAAACGCCTTGTTGGCTTCGGCCATTCTATGCGTATCATCACGTTTTTTTACAGCAGCCCCTCGATTGTTGTAGGCGTCGAGCAGTTCGGCGGCAAGTTTGTCGGCCATCGACCTGCCGGAGCGGGATTGAGCAAATCCTATGATCCAGCGAATTGCCAAGGCGTTGCGCCTGGTCTGCCGGACCTCCATAGGTACCTGATATGTTGCGCCACCCACCCTTCGCGACTTAACTTCAACCCTGGGCCGTACCTTTTCCATGGCCTCCTCAAAGACGGTGAGAGGATCCTCTTCCGTTATTTTTACAGAGACGATATCCATGGCATCGTAAAATATACGCTGGGCCAGGCTCTTTTTCCCCCTCTCCATGAGTCCATTGGTGAACTTGCTCACCAGCACGCTATTATATCGTGGATCAGGATCAATCGGTCGTTTTTCTATCAATCTTCTTCGCGACATTGTTTTCCTCTTTTAACACCGTCCGGCCCTAGGCAGGACGCTTGGCACCATATTTAGATCGACCCTGACGTCTATCGGAAACACCCAAGGTATCCAAGGTTCCGCGAACGATATGATAGCGGACGCCGGGAAGATCCTTGACCCTGCCGCCTCTTATCAAGACAACGGAGTGCTCCTGAAGATTATGTCCGATTCCAGGAATATACGACGTAACCTCAATACCATTGGTCAGCCTGACCCTGGCCACTTTTCTCAGGGCTGAGTTCGGCTTTTTCGGGGTTGTGGTATAAACTCTGACACACACCCCCCTTTTCTGAGGTGATCCTTTCAAGGCCGGGGTGTTCGTCTTCTTGACGATTTTTTTCCTTCCCTGCCTTACAAGTTGGTTAATAGTTGGCATCGTCTCTACTGCTCCTGTTCGATTCACCTTAAATAAGTATTTCCGACGAAACACAGTCTCATGATCCGCGCTGATCGCAGCACGAAAGAAGACATACTTACCTCATCGAAACTTCACTGTCAAGAATAAAAACAACCCTTCTCTGTCTATTTCCCTCTCACACATTCGGGTCCAGACCTGTTCCCGCGGATATAAGCCGTCCCATGATGACATTTTCCTTGAGTCCGGCCAGTTCGTCGATCCTGCCCGCCATGGCGGCGTTGGTGAGCACCTTGGTGGTTTCCTGAAAGGAAGCCGCTGATATAAAACTCTCCGTCGACAAGGACGCCTTGGTCACTCCTAAAAGCAGCGGTTCGCCAACGGGCGGATTGAGCCCCTTGTCAAAGAGCTGATCGCGTTCTTCTTCAAACTTCCACCATTCAACCTGTTCGCCTATCATGAACTTCGAGTCGCCGGAAGCGGTTATCATGACCCGACGCAACATCTGCCGGACGATGACCTCAATGTGCTTGTCATTGATACGCACACCCTGAAGCCTGTAGACCTCCTGAATCTCGTTGACAAGGAACTTGGCCAGTTCCTTGACACCCAGAACCTTAAGGATGTCGTTGGGAACAATAGTACCTTCCATCAGTGGTTCACCGGCCTGAACATAATCACCTTCATGGACGATGAGATGCTTTGACTTCGGGATCAAATACTCCTGCGGCTCACCGTGCTCAGGGGTGACGACGATCCTGCGTTTGCCCTTGAGTTCCTTGCCGAAGCTCACTCGACCGTCGATCTCAGTAATTATCGACGGTTCCTTGGGTTTGCGCACCTCGAAGAGTTCGGCAACGCGTGGCAGACCACCGGTGATATCCTTGGTCTTGGAGGATTCCCGTGGAATTTTACCGACTACGGCACCTGGTTTAATCTCATCTCCCTCACTGACCGAGATAATGGAACCAACCGGCAGACTGTAGCGGGCATATACTTCCGAGTTGGGGAGTTTAAGCGTCTTCCCCCGTTCGTTCTTAACGGTTACCCGGGGTGTGAGCTGGGCGCTTCCACTGCTGTGGATGATCACCTTCGAAGATTTGCCGGTGACGGCGTCAACCTTCTCCTGCATACTGACGCCCTCAAGTACGTCACCATATTTGATGATGCCGCCCACCTCGGTAACGATGGGGATGGTATAGGCATCCCAGTCGGCGAGAATGGTTCCGGCTTCAACCTCTTCCTTCTCCTGTACCAGAATCTGTGCACCATAGTTGACCTTGAACTTCTCGCGGTCGCGTCCGAGATCATCCATGATGACGATTTCAGCATTGCGGTTCATTACAATCTTGATGCCCTGGTCATTGACGACGGAGTGGAGGTTCCTGAAAGAAACCGTCCCGCCTCGCTGGGTGCGGAGCTCGGCCTGCTCGACGGATCGACTGGCAGTACCACCGATATGGAAGGTCCGCATGGTCAGCTGGGTGCCCGGTTCACCAATGGACTGAGCGGCGATGACACCGATGGCCTCTCCCTTGTTGACCATATGTCCTCTGCCGAGATCCCGTCCATAGCACAGAGCACAGACGCCCCGCCGTGAACGACAGGTGAGCACAGAACGAATAAGCACCCGGTCGATGCCGGCATTGTCTATTTGGGTGACGATATCCTCGGTGATCTCCTGACCCTCGGCAACGATTACCTCATCGGTATAAGGATCGACGATGTCATCGAGTGCCACCCGGCCAAGTATCCTGTCTCCGAGAGGGACGATGATTTCACCGCCGTCGAGCAGCGGTTCAGCAACAATACCGTCAAGCGTGTTACAGTCTTTTTCGATGATCGTCGATTCCTGAGCGACATCGACCAGCCTCCTGGTCAGGTACCCGGAGTTGGCGGTTTTCAGCGCCGTATCGGCAAGACCCTTCCGGGCACCGTGGGTGGAGATAAAGTACTCGAGTACGTCGAGACCTTCGCGGAAGTTGGCTTTGATCGGTGTCTCGATAATGGCCCCGGAAGGCTTGGCCATAAGTCCGCGCATGCCGGCGAGCTGGCGAATCTGATCACGTGACCCCCTGGCACCGGAGTCGGCCATGATGAATATGGAGTTGAAACTGGGCGCCTCAACGACATTGTTGTCCTTGTCGCGGAAATAGTCGACCTTGATCTCATCCATCATCTCGTTGGCCACTTCCTCCGTCACTTTCGACCATATATCGACCACCTTATTATACTTTTCGCCGGAGGTGATAAGACCGTCGTTGTACTGCTGCTCGACCTCGACAACCTGTTTTTCAGCGCTCTCGACAAGATCCTCCTTTTTGAGGGGAATCTTCATATCATTGATACAGATTGATATTCCGGCACGGGTGGCGTATTCGTAGCCCGTATCCTTGAGCCGGTCGGCAAGTATGACGGTATCCTTGGTGCCGGCATGCCGATAGGTAAAATCGATGAGTTTGGCCAGCGCCTTTTTGCTCATCACCTTGTTAATCTCGGCAAAGGGGATAGAGTCAGGCAACAATTCTCCAAGGATGATACGGCCTATGGTGGTATCGATGATCTCCCCGTGCTTGCGCACCTTAACCTTGGCCTGCAGATCGACGACTCCATGGTCGTAGGCTATGCGGGCCTCCTTGGCATCGGCGAAAACCTTGCCCTCGCCCCTGGCATTGATCCGATCCCGGGTCATGTAGTAAAGACCGAGCACGATATCCTGCGAGGGAATGATGATAGGCTCACCGTTGGCAGGTGAGAGGATGTTGTTGGTGGACATCATCAACACCCGCGCCTCGACCTGGGCTTCAACGGACAGCGGCACATGCACGGCCATCTGGTCGCCGTCGAAGTCGGCGTTAAAGGCCATGCACACCAGCGGGTGCAGCTGAATGGCCTTGCCCTCAATGAGCACTGCCTCGAAGGCCTGCATGCCGAGACGGTGAAGAGTCGGAGCACGGTTGAGGATCACCGGATACTCGGTGACCACCTCATCGAGTACGTCCCAGACCTCCTTGGTGCCTTTTTCCACCATCTTCCTGGCACTCTTGATGGTGGTGACGTAGCCTCTGCTCTCAAGCTTGTTATAGATAAAGGGTTTGAAAAGCTCCAGTGCCATCTTCTTGGGAATACCGCACTGGTGCAGACGAAGGTGTGGACCAACGACAATCACCGAACGGCCCGAGTAATCGACTCGCTTGCCTAGAAGGTTCTGACGAAACCGGCCCTGCTTGCCCTTCAGCATGTCGGCCAGCGACTTCAGTGGGCGTTTGTTGGCACCGGTAATCACCCGACCGCGGCGGCCGTTGTCGAAAAGCACGTCGACGGCCTCCTGAAGCATACGTTTCTCGTTACGGATGATGATATCTGGCGCGTCCAGTTCCAGCAGCCTTTTGAGCCTGTTGTTACGGTTAATCACCCTTCTGTAGAGATCGTTGAGATCGGAAGTGGCAAAACGCCCCCCTTCCAGTGGGACGAGTGGCCGCAGATCAGGCGGCAAGACTGGAATAATTTCCAGGACCATCCATTCCGGCTTGTTGCCGGAGTCGCGAAAAGCTTCGACCACAAACAACCGTTTACCAAGCTTTTGTCTTTTGGTTTGCGAATTGGTAGCCGACATTTCGGCGCGAAGCTCCTTGGAGAGCTCGATCAAATTTTTCGACTCAAGGAGGTCCCTGATGGCCTCGGCACCGATTCCAACACGAAATTGACCGGGATAGTCATCGCGGGCCTTACGATATTTTTCCTCGTTGAAAAGGGTTCCGACCGGTATTTCCTCAACATCCGATTCGACGACGGCGTACTGCTCGAAGTACAGAATTTTTTCGAGCTGTTTCAATGTCATATCGAGAACCGCACCAATTTTGCTTGGCAGCGATTTCAGGAACCATATATGCGCAACCGGGGCCGCGAGCTTGATATGGCCAAGCCTTTCTCGTCTGACCTTGGACTGGATAACCTCGACACCGCATTTCTCGCAGACTACGCCGCGGTGCTTCATGCGCTTGTACTTGCCGCAGTTGCATTCGAAATCCTTTACCGGACCGAAAATCTTGGCGCAGAAGAGCCCATCTCGTTCAGGCTTGAATGTTCTATAATTTATTGTCTCCGGCTTCTTCACCTCACCATGGGACCAATCCATGATCTTCTCGGGCGAAGCAAGGCTTATCTTGACATTCTTAAACTTAATCGGAGATTTTGGCTTTTGAAAAAAATTAAATAGCTCTTCCACGTAATCACCTCTTCTTCGTTTTGTTTCATACGCCTGGTCCTGCAACCAGACATGAAGAGATTATGCCCCCAAAGGGATATATGCACAACCGCCCGGTAAAAACCAGGCGGGAGATACCTCTATTCTTCAATAAGCTCCATGTTCAAACAAAGACCTTGAAGTTCTTTGACCAGAACATGGAACGATTCCGGCAAGCCGGTGGTTAGGAAATTGTTGCCTTTGACGATGCGCTCATACATCGTCGTTCTCCCCTCGACATCATCGGATTTGGCGGTGAGGAATTCCTTGAGGGTATAGGCGGCTCCGTAGGCTTCCATGGCCCAGACCTCCATCTCACCCAGACGCTGGCCGCCAAACTGGGCTTTGCCGCCAAGTGGCTGCTGGGTCACCAGGGAGTAGGGACCCGTGGAGCGGGCATGAATCTTGTTGTCTACCAGGTGATGGAGTTTAAGCATATACATAACACCGACGGTGACCATGTTGTCGAATGGCTCTCCGCTGAGACCGTCGTAGAGCCTGCTCTGGCCAACCTCATCGACACCGGCTTCAACGAGCAGGGAACGGATGCTGCTCTCCTGAGCGCCATCGAACACCGGAGTGCTCATATGCAGGCCGTCCTTGTGCCTCCAGGCCCAGCTGATAATATCGTCATCGTTCTTGCCCTCAACGATAGCTTCATACTCCTCTTTGGAATAGACCTTGGCAAGTTTCTCCTTAATGGCCTCGGTGGCCTTCTGCTGCACAAGCTTTTCAAGCTGTTCACCCAGTTTTCTCGCGGCAAAACCGAGATGGGTCTCGAGCACCTGACCAACGTTCATACGCGATGGAACCCCAAGGGGATTGAGAACGATATCGACGGTTTTCCCATCGGCGAAAAAGGGCATGTCCTCTTCGGGAAGCAATCTCGATACCACACCCTTGTTGCCGTGACGACCTGCCATCTTGTCGCCGACAGAAAGCTTGCGCTTGGTGGCAACGTATACCTTGACCATTTTGACGACACCAGGAGGAAGGTCATCACCTTTTTTCATACGGTCGATGATACCGTCGTAGCGTTCACGTATCAGCCGCGACTGGTTTTCATAGCGCTCATAGATGGCCTCAACCTGCTCGGTGTACTTTGACTTTTCGGAGAAATCTATGCTTTTCAACTCGTGAAAACCAACCTGTGGCGCCAAAGATCCATCTATTTTCTTGCCGAGTTTGATCAAGAGCGTACCGTCTTTGGCGACAATGTCTGCCTTGGCGGTCCTTCCATCGATAATATCGCCTATTTCCAAACATATACCACGTCGAAGGCTGGCAAGCTCGTCGAGCTTGTCCTGATTGATACGCTCGATCTCAATCTCTTCAATCATCAATGACCGTTCGTCCTTATCCACACCCTTGCGTGAAAAGACCTTGGCATCGATGACGACACCGTCGACACCGGGTGGTACGCGTAGCGACGAATCCTTGACGTCCTGGGCCTTCTCACCGAAAATAGCGCGCAGCAGCTTTTCCTCCGGGGAAAGAACTGTCTCGCCCTTGGGCGTCACCTTGCCCACCAGGGTGTCGCCGGCCCTGACCTCGGCACCGATGCGGACGATTCCCGAATCATCGAGGTTGCGCAGCGTCTCTTCGCTGACATTGGGGATATCGCGGGTGATCTCCTCTTTGCCTAGCTTGGTATCACGGGCCATGGTTTCGAAGACTTCGATATGGACCGAGGTGAAGGTATCTTCCTTGAGCAAACGTTCGTTGATAAGAATGGAATCCTCAAAATTGAATCCGCGCCAGGGCATGAAGGCGATGGTGACATTCTTGCCCAGGGCCAGCTCGCCCAACTCGCTTGAGGGACCATCAGCCAGGACCGTGCCCATTTTAACCTGTTGTCCCGGCAGAACCAATGGTACCTGGTTAAAGCAGGTATTTTGGTTTGATTTCTTATATTTTTCCAGTCTATAGACGGCTATACCGGTATCGTAGCCGTCTGTGCCGGGCGTGTTGTAGCGAACCACAATACGGTTGGAATCGGCCTCTTCGACGACACCGTCACCACCGGCCAGCAGACAGGCGCCGGAGTCACGGGCAACGTATTTTTCCATGCCCGTACCGACAAGAGGAGCCGCAGTTTTCAGAAGCGGCACCGCTTGGCGTTGCATGTTCGAGCCCATCAGAGCGCGGTTGGCGTCATCGTTTTCCAGAAAGGGTACCAGCGAGGCGGCGACACTTATCAACTGGTTGGGGGCGATATCCATGCATGTAACCGCCTCGCTGAGGGCGGTTACAACCTCGCCGTCCTCGCGGACAATCAATGAATCGGGTATGATCTTGCCCTCCTCGTCAAGCGGTACCGAGGCCGGGGCAATAATGTGCTTTTGCTCCTGCAAAGCGGAGAAATAGTGGATATCGTTGGAAACAATTTTATTTTCCACCTTACGATACGGGGTCTCGATAAAACCGTAGGGGTTAACCCTGGCATAGGTTGCAAGAGAGACGATAAGCCCGATGTTTGGTCCCTCCGGCGTCTCAACCGGACAGATTCGACCATAGTGGGTCGGATGGACGTCACGAACCTCGAATCCGGCCCTCTCCCTGGAGAGACCGCCGGGTCCGAGTGCGCTGAGACGGCGCTTATGAGTCACCTCTGAGAGCGGATTGGTCTGGTCCATGAACTGGCTCAGCTGTGAGGTGCCGAAGAACTCCTTGATGGCTGCGGAAATGGGCTTCGGATTGACCAGATCATGCGGCATCAGGGTTTCAACATCCTGGAGGGTCATCCGCTCCTTGATGGCTCGCTCCATCCTCACCAATCCCATTCTGTATTGGTTTTCGATGAGTTCACCGACAGTGCGCACCCGACGGTTGCCAAGATGGTCGATATCATCGACTCCGCCCTGAGAATCCTTGAGACGTACCAAGTACTTGATGGATTCAACTATGTCATCCTTGGTCAAAGCCTTTTGGCTGATGTCGATGTCAAGCCCGAGCTTGGCATTGATCTTGTAGCGGCCTACCTCGGAGAGATCGTAGAGATCGGCATTGAAGAACAGATTTTCAAAAAACGTCTGTGCCACTTCCAAGGTTGGAGGGCTCGAGGGCCGAAGCCGGCGATAGATTTCGAGAAGAGCCTCTTCCGTGGAACTGACCTTGTCGAGAGCAAGCGTCTTGCGGAAGGCGTCGGAATAATGGACACCGTCGATGAAGAGACACCGAAAAGTGGTAATTCCGGCGTCCTGCAAAGACTCAAGCACGGTTTCTGTGATTTCGGTATTGGCGAAAAAAAGAATTTCCTCGGTAGCAGGATTGACGATGTCCTGGGCGAGAACCTTACCGAGTACCTCATCACGAGATATCTGTAAAAAATCAATTCCAGCCGCCTCAATTTTCTTGCTGAGTACCTTGCTGACCTTTTTGCCCTTCTTGCCGAGTACCTCACCCTCCTTGGGGTCAACCAGGTCGTACTCCAGGCGCCGGCCGACGGCAGTGGCAGCATCATAGCTTATCTTGAACTCGTCGCCATCGACGAGAATATCGTTGGTGGGATAAAATTCTTCGAGGAGTCCTGAGGCGTTGTAACCTATGGCCTTGAGCAGTGTGGTCACCGGAAACTTACGTCTTCGGTCGATGCGCACATGGAGAATGTCCTTGATATCAAATTCCAGGTCGATCCAGGAACCACGAACCGGTATTATTCTTGCCGAATAGAGCAATTTACCGCTGGCATGGCTCTTGCCGTTGTCGTGAGTGTAAAAAAGTCCTGGAGAGCGCTGCAGCTGGGAGACGATGACACGCTCAGTGCCGTTGACGACGAATACGCCGTCCCTGGACATCAGCGGCAAAGCACCAAGATAGACTTCCTGTTCCTTGATGTCCCGTATAGTCTGCACTCCTGTTTCTTCGTCTACGTCGAAGGTAAGCAGACGCACCACTATTTTCAGCGGAATATCATAGGTCATTCCCCGCTGGACACATTCCTCTACCGTATATTTGGGTTCGCCGAATTTATACTTGACGTATTCAAGAGAACACATTCCATTAAAGTCGTTAATGGGAAAAACGTTCTTGAGAATTGCCTGAAGACCATATTCCTCGCGTTCCTCGGGCTCACGGTCCATTTGCAGAAATTTCTCGTAGGATTTCCTCTGCATGGATATCAGGTGAGGAGGCTCAATGATATTTTCCACAGTGGCAAATTTCTTTCTAATTCGTTCCATATATCGTCCTCGAGGGTGCCTATAGATCGTTTTTACGAATATATACAGTAAAATACGACAAAAGGGGTTACTGTATGGTGTTTAAACTGGTTAGGTGGGAAAAAATGAGTCGGGACCCATGTGCTGACTGTACATGCAGTGCAGGAGAAAACTCAAAAAAGAAGATGTTCTGTTACCGGTGTAGAGGATCATGATGTGGCCCTATGCAGAAAAATTCACACTCAATGCTGATGCTTACAGCAGTAAAATTCGTCACAAACCACTATAACTACGATATTTTGCAATACAACTTCTTCTTGAACTCCCTAAATACGACACGCTACGCGGCGTAGCCCGTAGCGTGTCTCCGAAAACGAAAGGCACTCCGAAAAGAGTGCCGGGTATATTTGGACTACTTGATTTCGACTGTACCGCCAACTTCTTCGATCTTCTTCTTGATCTCTTCGGCCTCTTCCTTGGTTACGGCTTCTTTAATCGGCTGAGGAGCATCCTCAACCAGCGCTTTGGCCTCTTTCAGACCCAGGCTGGTTATGGCGCGAACCTCCTTGATGACCTTGATCTTCTGGTCGCCGGCACCGGCTAGGATAACGTCGAATTCTGTCTGTTCTTCAACTTCGGCTGCCTCTGCAGGACCAGCGCCGGCGGCGGCTGCCGCGACCGGTGCGGCAGCGGAAACGCCGAATTTTTCTTCGAATTCCTTGATGAGCTCGGAGAGCTCAAGCACGGACATATTAGCGATAAACTCAATTACGTCTTCTTTTGTTACAGCCATTTGTGTATACCTCGTAAGTAAATAGTTCGTAAAAAACCCGTCGGCAGCTTAATTTTCTGCCTGTTCTTTCTGATCCTTGAGAGCCTGTAGACCATAAACAAACGTTCTCGGCACTCCTGAGAGAACCTGAACAAGGCCGGTAGGCACGCCGTTAAGTACGGAGAGCAACTGAGAAAGAAGCACTTCCTTGCTCGGCAGCTTAGAGAGAGCCTTAAGCTCTTCCGGACCTAACTTTTCTCCTTCAAGAACGGCTGACCTGATAATGAATTTATCATGGTCATCAGCAAATTTGGCTAATGCCTTGGCAGGTCCGACAGGATCATCGTAGGCCATTACTACGGCTGTGGTACCAGTGAAATCATCACTGAGCACATCGCTGTCTGTCTCGGCAACCGCTCTTCTCAGGAGAGTGTTCTTGGCAACGCGTATCTCTGAATCGACTTTCCTTAGTTCAATCCGTATCTTCTGCATCTGAGCAACGCTCAGGCCACGATAGTCGGCTACCACAGAAAATTTCGATTTACTGAAGGAATCGTTGAGTTCAGAGATGATCGCTACTTTCTCTTCACGTTTCAATTCACTCCTCCTACATTTAAAATTAATGTCGCAAGAAACAGCAGTTACTAGACGATGGTTGGTTTACAATCTCTGTCAGGGTGCAAACCGTCTCGGCAGGTGGTACAAGTACCGATTAAACTTCAAAGTGCCTGCTGTCTTCGACTCCACTTCGCAGATCGCCGTGACGGCTCCTGCGAAACCCCTTAACTCCACATTATTTCAACAGCGTACGAACATCGACCGGATCAACCTTGAAGCCTGGGCTCATGGTGGTTGAAATGGAGATACCTCGCAGATAAATACCTTTACTGGAACTCGGTTTGAGCTGGATGAGCTTGTTTATGAAAGCAAGCACGTTTTCGTGTAACTTTTCCGCACCAAAAGATGCTTTGCCGATACCAGCATGAACGATGCCCGCTTTATCGACACGAAAATCGACCTTGCCTGCCTTTATTTCCGAAACAACATTGGCAATATCAAAGGTTACGGTACCAAGTTTGGCATTGGGCATGAGATTACGGGGGCCGAGAACACGGCCAATCTTGCCGACGGTGCCCATCATGTCGGGAGTAGCTACAGTCTTATCAAATTCCAGCCAGCCACCCTGAATCTTTTCAACAAGGTCATCGGAGCCCACATAATCGGCGCCCGCCTCTTTGGCTTCGGTCTCCTTTTCTCCCTTGGCAAAGACCAGAACCCTGGTTTCCTTGCCGGTGCCGTGCGGCAAAACGACAGATGACCTGATCATCTGGTCGGCATGACGGGGATTCACTCCGAGTTTGACGGCGATATCAAACGTTTCGTCGAACTTGGCATAGGACGCCTCAAGAACATTGCCTACTGCCTCTGCCAGGGAATAGGCTAGCGTTTTATCAACTTTTTCCAGCTTGTTTCTGTAATTTTTTCCGTGTTTCGGCATGTGAGCCTCCTACTATGAATGGAGAAACGCTGTCGCTCCGAGTAGTGATATAAGTATTTACCGTGGTGTCTGTCGAACTCACCCTTTGACAGTAATTCCTGCGCTGCGGGCGGTTCCTTCGACAATCTTCATTGCACTTTCGATATCATAGGCATTGAGATCGGGCATCTTTATTTCAGCTATTTCCCTGATCTTGTCTCGCTTGATTTCAGCAACACGCTCAAGTTTGGGATTACTCGACCCCTTGGATATACCTGCGGCCTTGAGCAGGAGAACCGAGGCTGGAGGAGTCTTGGTTATATAGCTAAAGGACCGATCCTGATAGACGGTGATGACTACAGGGACGATGGTGTCCCCCATGGACTGTGTCTTGGCGTTGAATGCCTTACAGAACTCCATGATGTTCACACCGTGCTGGCCAAGAGCCGGGCCAACCGGCGGCGACGGGTTGGCTTTACCCGCTGGAATCTGCAGTTTGATGTATGCCGTTACTTTTTTGGCCATTGTTCGCTCCAACTGTCAACGTATTAAAAACAAAAAAGCTCTGTCACGACTTATCGCCCTGACAGATACTTCACAACTCCAAATGATTCGCCCGAGGACGATCTAGGTATTCGAAACCTGGACGAATTCCAGCTCTACAGGGGTTTCCCTGCCAAAAATTGAGACCATTACCCGAACGCGACCCTTTTCAGGATAGACCTCGTCGACTACGCCCTGAAAATTAGCGAAGGGTCCATCGACAACGCGCACAACTTCACCGATATCGAATATAACTTTGGGTCGGGGTTTTTCCGAACCATCCTGGATTCGGCCGATGATCTTGCCGGCATCCTCATCGGATAGCGGTGTCGGGTCTTTGTCACCGCCGACGAAACCGACAACACGCGGCATGTTTTCATGGATGGTATGCCAGGTGGTATCGTTGAGATCCATACTGACAAGCATATATCCAGGGAAGAATCGCCGGGAGGAGGTCTTTCGCGAGCCCTTGATCATCTCCACGACCTGTTCAGTCGGTACCAGGATCTCACCGAAGTACTCTTCCAGACCGTCCCTTCTTATTCTCTCCTCCAAGGTCGCCTTAACCTTATCTTCGAACCCGGAGTGAACCTGAAGTATGTACCATTGTCTTGCCATGTTTACCGTTTACCCCAGCCTGTTTTTAAAGTTTGCGCCGCAAAGCACTTCCTGCGGTGCCACCATATATCTACTGCCATCGCCTCAGCGGAGCAGGTAAGCAACCAGCTTGCCAAGAAGCAGATCAACCGAGCCTAGATAAATGGCAATCACCACCGTCAAGACGATGACAATCCCCGTGAGGCCCATGGTTACCTTTTTATCAGGCCACACGATCTTCGTAAATTCTACCTGAACCTCTTTTATGAACTTCTTGATCTGAGCAGGTGAGTATGGAGACTGCTTCTCAGGATTTGCCACTGCATTTTTTTTCGATTTTGCCTTGTTTGCCATACTCGTTGCCATCCTTGTGGGCAGCTCCCTTCCCTCTGTTTCAGAAGAGCGTAACCGCCTTTGAAATATCGCAGTGGTGGCAGGCCAGGAGGGACTCGAACCCCCAACTTCCGGATTTGGAGTCCGGCACTCTACCAATTCGAGTTACTGGCCTGCGCATTTTCCTACTTTGTCTCTTTATGCGGTGTATGCACACGGCAAAACGGACAGTACTTGCTGAACTCCAGTTTGTTAGGAGTATTTCTCTTGTTCTTTGTGGTGGTATAATTTCGCCTTTTGCATGTGCCACAGGCAAGAGTGATAATATCTCTCATTACAATCGTGTCCCTCTAAAAAAAGAACCCGGCTCTTGCACCGATTGGCGAAAGAGCAGGGTGTGGAGTGTCTGCCGGTACCTTTATTTGACAATTTCACTGATGACGCCGGCGCCGACCGTGCGGCCACCTTCGCGGATGGCAAAGCGTAGACCGACATCCATGGCGATCGGGGTAATCAGCTCGGCGGTGACGGCGACATTGTCGCCTGGCATCACCATCTCGACACCGTCGGGAAGAGTAACAACCCCGGTCACATCCGTCGTCCGGAAGTAGAACTGCGGACGGTAGCCGTTGAAAAACGGTGTATGACGACCTCCCTCTTCCTTGCCGAGAA
>JGI12210J13797_10192397_pt1 | contig 15945 bp, 14 predicted proteins | sample ElkSlonscriptome_3_FD_13797 | JGI IMG/M metagenome (IMG submission 13797)
CATCGCCCACGGAGAAGGCTGCTACTACGCTGATGCAGAAGTCTTGAAGGAGATGGAAGCTCACAATCAGGTCGTCTTTCGCTACTGCGATTCTACCGGAACCGTCGATGAAGCCAGCAATCCCAACGGCTCTCTCAACAACATCGCAGGGATTTGCAATCGACAGGGCAACGTGTTGGGCATGATGCCCCACCCCGAACGAGCGTCTGATCCCATGCTTGGCCTAACGGACGGTATCCACTTATTTCAAGGTCTCATGAAAAAAGTGGCGATCGCCCATTGAGTCTGATTGAAGACAGTAGCGCCGAAACCGCAGAGACTGAGAGAACCAACCTGTCGCATCAGGACAATGACCGTTGTCTGAGCGGAACAACATTATCTGCGCTCATCTGCGATATAGCAATGCGCTGATATAAAACCAATAGTTTATGGAGAAGCCGCGCGGTGCGCGGCTTCTCCATAAATATCTGTCCTAACCTATCTGCGCATTGCTATATCGCTATATGAGCTAATTTGAAACGAGAAAACAAGGCCATAGCTGCGAAATATTGACCTAATCAACAAACCTAGGGAGTCTCCAAACAATCGGATCAAACTCTTCGAGAGAGCGCAGGATTTGGTCAGCCTCGTGGTAGAGCATCGGATCAATGGCTGGGTCAGGAACAGCGACAACCCTCATTCCTGCCGCTTTCCCTGCCGCAACTCCTGCCAGAGAATCTTCAAACACCAGGCATTGAGCCGGAGTCGTTTCTAAGCGCTGCGCCGCAACGAGAAAAATATCGGGAGCAGGCTTCCCATGAACCACAGCTGAATCATCACCAGTGACAACGCAGTCAAAATCTTTCAGCCAGTCATTGTAGTCTTGAGTTTTCAGCGAAAAAGGCCGTTGAGAAGAACTTGTGGCGATCGCCTGGGGAATGTGGTGGTGTCTCAGATGACGGGTCAGGCGACGGGCACCTGGCATCGGTCGAGCCTGCGGATAGTATTGCTCAACGAGGGTTTCTTTTTCTTTCAGATAGGTGTCCACATCAATGGGCAGATCCACCGCGTCAATCACGACTTGTGCCGAGTCAGGGGCGCGACGACCTGCTGTTTGGGCACGAGTAGACGGGGCCAAAATTTTGCCATAGCGCTGGGCGATCGCCTGGGCGACCTCAAAAATCAGCGGTTCAGTGTTGAGCAGCAATCCATCCAGGTCGAAAATGACATGGGTGATCGCAGAAAACGTCGGCATCAGCAAGTCCTGATTAGTTTTCTTAAGTCGGACTAACTTGAACTAGCTTTCTCGAATGAAGTAGCGGGAAGTGCCTTCCATTGGAGAGCGATAGAGCATCAGCTCAGTGCCCTCATTTAATCGATAGAGGCGATAGATCGCTTCATCTACGGTGACTTGCTGCTCCCTGGGAATACCCACGTTTTCCGGAAAGTATCCGCCTCGTGTCACAGGGGTATAGCCCTCTAAAATCGAAAACGCATCGTCGAAAATGAGCGGATAGCTATCTGTGAAATAAGGATCGGTCTGTAGTGCAGACAACTGCCCTTGCGACAAGACATTGGCATCGTTTGCCATTTCTTGCAGCATGACAAACTGGAGCTTTCCTTCTCGCAAAAATTCCTGTGCCCAAGCGGGAAATGTCATCGTCACACTGAGGCAGCTGGCGATCGCCATTCCGGCAATCCAGGTCAAGGGTTTAAAAAAGCGCGTGTTTAAAGTCATAGCGTCTAAACTCATAAACGGTAAAGTGCAAGACAAAGGCATAAAGGCATTGACGATACAACCTGAAGAAGAGCCCCGCATAAGATTATTCTGCTGCTGACCACAGTCTAGAAGCACTTCTCAGAGCAACTTACTAGACATCATCTCGTCTTCTCCAGGTCTTCTACATCAATGGTCTGTCGTAGATTATACGTCAGGTCACGATAGGCTATTAAACAAAGCACGAGAGTAGCGGAACGTGTCCCGATCGATAGACCCTGCCGTGAATTGATAAGTACATCGTATCGACTTCACGCCCTTATTCGTTCTCCACATCGAGAGAAATCGTCCAAATGTTTCTCTAAAGGTTCTTGAGGCATATGTTCAAATCATGTTCTTCAAAGAGAATTGACTTGCTAGGAAGCAACTTAGATGTCAAACTTTTTTCGGTATCCGTTTCTGCTGAATGGCCTATAGCGTCGCTCTTACGGTCGGATTGACCTGTCACACTCTTTGAACTGAACCCTGTCTCGATCCGTTAACTGACATGGCACAACGCTACGTCCGAGTCCAAACTAAAACTGGTCAACTCCATTACGGGCTATTGCAACTTGACCGTCGAGTGCAAATTCTTGATGCGCCTCCTTGGCTCAAAGGTCAGCCAATGGAACAAGAGTTAGAGCCAGAGAGCTATCAGATTCTTGCACCTTGCGCCCCCTCAAAAATTGTGGCGGTGGGCAAGAACTATCGGCAACATGCTGCAGAAATGGGGGGTGAAGTCCCGTCAGAACCGCTGTTGTTCCTCAAACCTTCAACGTCAGTCACATCTGACCAGTCCTTGATTTTCTACCCACCCCAGTCTCAAAGAGTCGATTATGAAGGAGAGCTGGCTCTGGTTGTTGGCGATCGCTGTCATGATTGCAGTCCAGAAGAGGCGGCTTCGAAAATTTGGGGCTATACCATTGCCAACGATGTCACCGCACGCGATCTACAACAAAAAGACAGGCAGTGGACTCGCGCCAAGGGTTTTGATACCTTTTGTCCTCTCGGGCCTTGGATTGTCCGCGAATTGAGCGCTGGGGCAAAGCTAGAAACCTTTGTCAATGACGAGACTGAGCCTCGACAATCGGCTTCAGTTGATGACATGGTGTTTGCGCCTGAGGTCATCGTTTCCTACATTAGCCAAGTGATGACGCTGCTTCCTGGGGATGTCATCCTCACGGGAACCCCTGAAGGGATTGGTTCGCTGAAAGTGGGCGATCGCGTTCGCATCAAAATTGAAGGCATCGGAGCCTTAGAAAATCTCGTAACGCAGCGTCAGCCTGCCGAGGTCATGCATTAGCAAGCTCGTGGGTGTGGTTTACATAACTATCTTTTTCGACCTAGTCCATGAGGCAGTGCGCTAGGCTGAGCTTAAGTTTGGGTTCTTAAACCTAGTGCCCCCCATGAATAGTTCTCCGATTCCTTCTACAATGCTGTTTGAGGCCAATACGCTTGATGGCTCACCGACTTATCCCCTGCGGCTCTGGCAGGTCGGTGTTTCTGCAAGCACTGTTCCTTCTGAAACGATCGTGGTGATTCACGGACGCCAGAGCGCGTATGATGAGTCGAGCGATCGCCCTCCTCTTTCAGAGCTTTATCCAAGACTATACGGACTGGCAACGACGCTGGCTCAGTCTCCTACTGCACAGATTTTATTTTTAGATGGACAGCAAGCCCTGACCGACCCGTCGTTGCCCCCCTACGACGCAGCCGGACGCATTCAGCTTGTGGCGGATTGGGCGGTGTCTGTACTTCAAGACATTCCCAATCTGACGATCGTGGGTCATAGTCTGGGCAGCTACGTGGCGGCAGAGGCAGCAGCGCAACTAGAAGCCGAGCGGTTGATTGCTCTCGATCCTGCCTTTCCTGGTCAGAACTATGACGTAGACGAGTCCACGCCAGGAAAACAAACGGTTCGAAACTTTAACCAGTCAGCCCAACATTCCCTCGCATTCGTTGTGGCTGATGGATTCTTTCAGCTTGGACTAGCTGGAGATAATCAGCAGGCAGGCACAGCTCACACCTCTTTGGTTGCCAGGTTTAATGGATTAGGCGGCATTATGGATGCCAACGAAGCCCACGGCGCAGTCGTAGATTTGTATGCTGATTTGAGCCTCTATCTCGATCCTGGAGCCATTCCTTTTGAGGATCTGTGGTCACGGTTAGAGGGCGATCGCTACGACAATTCTGGCGATCGCCGCACAGGACTGCATGAAGGCGTTGCTTATGCTGATCGAGACGAGAACGACGTGTGGCGGCTGGAGCGGATTGATAGCGACGGACAGGATTTCTATTTCGTCAGTGAGGCGCTGGGCAATGCCGATTCTCTCGGTCTGGATGACAGAGATGAGCACAACACTATCATCACCCTGCTCGACTATACTCTTGACGACGCAGCTCAGGACTTAATTCTAGGAGGTTACGGCGACCTCAACGGCGCAGGAAACTCTCGTGATAACCACATTTGGGGCAATGGTGGCAACAACCAAATCCTAGGCTCTGGCGGCGATGATACGATCCAAGGCGATCGCGGCGCAGATCTTTTAACAGGCAATGCCGGCGCAGACCGTATCTTAGGGAATCACGACGATGACATTCTTGTGGGTAGTGGGGGTGACGACATCCTCATGGGTGGCGCAAGAGATGACATTCTTCAGGGCGATCGCGGCAGAGATGTGATGAATGGAGGCTTTGGGGCTGATATTTTCGTCTTGCAAGCCGTGGCGGGACTCGATACCATTGAGGATTTTAAGGTATCTGTCGATCGTTTTTATCTCGCTGATGGGATGCAGTTCGGAAGCCTGACACTGACTCAACGAGCGTTCGGAGTCCTAATTCGCCAAAACGACTGGGCGATCGCGCGAGTGGTTGGAGTTTCGGTAGAAGAGCTAACTCCTGATGTGATGCTGGTCTAGAAAAGTTTTGAGAGCACACAGGCTGAGGTCATGTCTGCAACAAAAGAGGGCGATCGCTGGCGATCGCCCTCTCCGTTAAACAACCGTATATCCTCTTGAGACCTTCATCGGTCACTGTTTAAGAAAACCTATGAAATTCAGAGCTTAAGAGACCAACGCGATGCGGTGACTCCATATCTCCTAGTGAGATTCGAATGCCTCGTAGACTTGCATCAGCAAACCTGCAATGTAGCCGTAGCCCATAGCACACTTAGGAGCACAGGGGTGCTCAACTGGCCCAACCGTTGCCACAGCAGCAATGCCGTAGAAACCAGCGGTCAAACCAGCCATTTCCGGTGTGCCTTTCCAAGTCAACGTGTACTTAAACACATCCTTGGCGGTCAGTTCGCTTGCTTCGAGGTCAATTTCGACAGCTTTTGCACCCACACCTTCAAAGGAGAAGCACACTGTCATGCGAGTTCCCAAACAGAGCAGCAAACGAGTCAGAGGACTGTCGTTGAACTCGATATCAACATCAACTTCAAACGCTTCATTCGACGCAATGATGTAGGGAGACTGAGCAGGAGCAACATCTTTAGGAAGCTCAGGCTCGCCTGCCAATCCACGGAGTCTGAGGTTGCAAAGCGTGAAGTAAACGGGGCCAAGAACGTTCTTAGAGTGGGTTTCGGTGCCACCGATTTGAACCGGAATTTGCTGACCGACTTTCCGAATTGCTGTGTTTGCCATGGTTAAAAAGATCCTTTGTTTTAAGGTTAGGAAAAAAGTGAATCAGTAGAGAGAGCTTGATTGAGACTGCATGGAGAACCCGATGGAGTCATGGCTTAGATGACTCCACCAAACGTTCGTTCGCTCCTACTTCAGCCATGTCGCTGAAGTAGAGGATTAGTGAGACTCAAACGCGTCATACACTTGCAGCAGCAGACCTGCGATGTAGCCATAGCCCATGGCGCACTTAGGAGCACAAGGATGCTCAACTGGCCCGATAGTCGCCACGGCAGCGATGCCGTAGAAACCAGCGGTCAGCTCGGCCATGTCAGGCGTGCCTTTCCAAGTCAACGTGTACTTGAACACGTCCTTATCACTCAGTTCGCTTGCTTCTAGATCAAGCTCAACGGCTTTTGCGCCCATCCCTTCAAAGGAGAAGCACACCGTCATGCGAGTTCCCAAACAAAGCAGCAAACGAGTCAAAGGGCTGCTGTTGAACTCAATATCAACATCGACTTCGAACTCTTCATTCGACGCAATGATGTAGGGAGACTGGGCAGGGGCAACATCCTTAGGAAGCTCAGGCTCTTCGGCTAGACCGCGAATTCGCAGGTTGCAGAGCGTGAAAGAAACAGGCCCCAACACGTTCTTGGAATAGGTCTCAGTGCCGCCGAGCTGTACAGGAATCTGTTGGCCAATTTTCTGGATGGTATCTGCCATAATAGAAATCCTTCAGTTGATGATTATTGACTAAGGGGTTGACAAGGTTGGACGGTGAAACGAGCAGCTGGTTTTTGACTCTCCGGTTTGCTCTGTTGATTCGCTCAACCTTGTATTCATCATGTCAAAGCGAAACGACTCTGGCAGTACCCAACGCGGGTACTCTTCTCAGCAAAATTTCGTCAAAAAGCTCGGAAGTTCTTTCAGTTCAAGCTTTTCAGAAATTCAGATTGACCCTGAATTTGATGCGATCGCCACCTAGAGACCATTAGAAACGGGCAACTAAGACAGCAAACGAAGCGAAGCGATCGAGCAATCGCTGCTGAAGCAGGCTGACCGCGATCAACTTAAGGAAGTGAGCCAAAGTCGCTGGAATCGATGGAAATGGAAAATGCTACGTTCCGTATTCTTCCAATCGAATGTCACCTTTCTCAGCTTCAAGCGATCGCCCCATCAACGGCGCATGCAGTCACAGCTCTCCAGATTGACCAGCCTTTTTCTCTTCAGGTAACAGTTGATCTGTTGCCGAGTACCGCGATCGCTCTGCTCCGACTTTCTCCCCAAATTCGAGTCGATTTCTACGCCAAACCCATTACGTCAGGCGATGGATATGAGTTGGGAACAGTGGCGATCGCCGCTCAGCCGACTCAGCACACCTACAACATCGAACAACCTCTGGACACACCGTATAATTTGGGGCTGACCCACCAGGGACTCTATCGAGTCGGTGCAATTCTTCGAATTGGCGCACCCGATGGCCCTGCCCTACTTTCGGGGTTGCTCGAATCCCTCGTGGTTGAAATTTATCTCGGAGAAGTGTCCAACCCTCCCAAACGCAAGTCAAAAGATTAGAGCCGCCCTTCTAAAATGCCTCTCCTTCTGCTAAACAGGAGCGAGAAAATATGGTACTTTTCTTTGGCGTTGCACAGCATGGAATGATGCGGAAAGATTCAACTCATGGATGACCTGATGTAGGGGCATCGCAATGCGATGCCCCTACCAAAATCATTCTTCGAATGTGCAACGCCTTTTCTTTAGTACATCCGCTTAGACCATTCGGATTCGAACAAAAAATCTGGAATATGGTTTTGCAAAGCTGTAACTGTAGACCAGCCCCTCGTGGGAAAATTCTCTATTTTCAGACAATTTTAGTCGCCGCACAACCCTAAGGAACGTTGGGAAAAATCAGATTCTTCTCATTTCATAAGTCTATGGTGTGAGGTGTGCGGTATTTTCCAACTTATAGGATGCCACTGCTGCACTGGTTTTCTGGGCATCCCCGTTATATGCTATGGCACAAGATTTGGTGTGAGGAGTTGACTGGATGGATTTTCGTAAAAATGCGCTAGACATTCTGAAAGAAACAAGTCGAACGTTTTATATTCCTATTAGCCGATTGCCATCAGGGCTGCTCGAAGCGGTGGCCTCGGGCTATTTGCTGATGAGGGCAATCGATGAAGTAGAAGACCACGCTCAGCTCGACAACGCGACAAAAGCCCAGATTTTGCGCATCATGAGCCTTAATCTCCAGGGTGGAACAGAACAGTCAACACCAGATGACTTTGCAAAAGGCCTAGAAGCTTATGGCGATCGCCTACCTGAAGTGACGCTCCGAATTGGCGAATGGGCATTGCTCGCCCCTCCCGACATCGCCCCTCGCATTTGGGATGCCACTGCTGCGATGGGCGATCGCATGGCTGTTTGGGCTGAGTGCAATTGGGAAATTCATACAGAAGCTGACCTCGATCGCTACACCTTTAGCGTGGCCGGTGCGGTCGGATTAATGCTATCCGATTTGTGGGCTTGGCATGACGGCACACAAACAAATCGAATGCAGGCGCTGGGCTTTGGACGTGGCCTCCAAGCTGTCAACATTGCCCGCAACCACGGGGAAGACCTGCAGCGGGGCGTCAGCTTTTTCCCAGACGGATGGACTGCCGACGACATCCGCGCCTATGCCAAGCGGAATCTGACTCTAGCAGATGCCTATACTCAGTCTCTGCCCAAGGGGCCAGCCCGAGATTTTTGCCAAATTCCATTGGCATTAGCTCACGCGACTCTCGACGTTTTGACCCACGGCGAAGACAAGCTGAGCCGTAGCGCCGTTCATGCTGTTATTGATCATTTAATTGGCTCCAAACGCTAATCAGATGAAGCCATCTAGGACAGGACAGTCTGCGGTGGAAAGCTCCAGTCCCAAACGCTGATTGCCAAAATCATCGAACACATTCATCCCTGAATTCATCCTATGGGAGCTAGTTTCGGGCGACGCTAGAGAGTATTCTGGCGATCGCCTTTTTTATTTTCTGCAAAAGAACAGTTTTCCTGAGTCTTCCCTTCTGTCTGAATCTGGGACGAACTCATCTACGACGATCCAACGAAGCCATCATCATGGGAATGCCAAACCAGGGGCGATCGCACCCATCTGCTCCGCCTTTATCTCGTTCTGAGTCCGTCGATCCAAAACCTCCTCTAAAGCGGCTTTTGCGATATGGACGCCACTACCGCAAGCAAATTTGGCTGGCATCGACCTGCTCAGTGCTCAACAGGCTTTTTGATCTGGCTCCGCCAGCACTTATCGGCATGGCCGTAGATGTGGTCGTGCAGCAAGATGAGTCGTTCATCGCTTCCTTTGGAATTCGCGATACCTTAGGTCAACTCGTCGTCTTAACGGTTCTTACGTTCATCGTTTGGTGTCTGGAATCTATCTTTGAATACGCCTACGCTCGACTTTGGCGCAATCTTGCACAAACCATCCAGCACGACCTCCGCCTCGATACCTACGGACATCTTCAAGACTTGGAGATGGACTATTTCGAGTCCCGCAGCACAGGCGGACTCATGTCGGTTCTCAACGATGACATCAACCAGCTTGAGCGATTTTTAGATCGAGGAGCAACCGAGATTTTGCAGGTGACCACAACGGTCATCGTCATCGGAGGAGCCTTCTTTATTTTGGCTCCGAGTGTGGCCTGGATGGCGATGTTGCCCATGCCATTTATTCTCTGGGGTTCTATTATCTTTCAGAAAAAGCTGGCTCCCCTCTATGCCGATGTTCGTGAGAAGGTAAGCCTCTTGAATGGCCGATTGTCCAACAACATTAGCGGCATCACGACGATTAAAAGCTTCACCACAGAGGCGTTTGAGCTTGATCGGGTAAACCTAGACAGTCATGCCTATCGTCATAGCAATCGACGAGCGATCGCCCTCAGTGCAGCTTTCGTTCCCCTGATTCGGATTGTCATTTTGATTGGCTTTAGTGCCACCCTGCTATACGGCGGCATGGAAGCTGCTGCAGGCAATTTATCGGTGGGAACCTATAGTGTGCTGGTGTTTCTGACTCAGCGACTGCTATGGCCCCTGACGCGACTGGGAGAAACCCTAGATCAATATCAGCGAGCCATGGCCTCTGTGACGCGGGTGATGAACCTGCTCGACACACCGATTGCAGCTCACCCCGGACGTCTAGCTCTGCCGCTATCATCCGTCAAAGGCGAAGTCAAGCTCCACGATATTACCTTTGCCTATCGCGATCGCACGCCAGTAGTCGAGCATTTAACTCTCGATATCTCAGCAGGAGAAACCATCGGAATCGTAGGTGCAACGGGGTCAGGCAAAAGTACTCTAGTCAAGCTGCTGCTGCGCCTATACGAAATTCAGTCAGGCACAATCACACTGGATGGCATCGATATTCAAGAGATTCGTCTACAAGATTTGCGGCGTGCCATCGGTCTAGTCAGTCAAGACGTGTTTTTGTTTCATGGAACCGTAGCTGAAAACGTCGCCTATGGAACTCCCGGAGCCACTGATCCTGAAATTCGTCATGCGGCTAAACTCGCAGAAGCTCACGAATTCGTTGAGCGCCTCCCTCAAGGCTATGAAACGGTTGTGGGCGAACGAGGCCAAAAGTTATCCGGGGGGCAGCGTCAGCGACTGGCGATCGCACGAGCTTTGCTCAAAGATCCGCCCATTCTCATTCTTGATGAGGCGACATCGGCAGTAGACAACGAAACTGAACTCGCGATTCAACAAGCCTTAGAGGTCATCACACAAAACCGCACCACAATTGCGATCGCTCATCGGCTATCGACCATTCGCAACGCCGATCGTATTTACGTCATGGACGAAGGAAAGCTGGTGGAACAAGGCCGCCACGAAGACTTGCTGGAGCAGCAAGGAATCTATGCGTCGCTGTGGCGTGTCCAAATGGGACAAATTTAGCGCCTGAGGTGATAAAAGAACTGACTGACGCAGAATTTAGTCATTGTCTATCGTACTTCTACGGATTGCCGATGGACTTAGAGCCTAATGTTCCTCAAAACAACGCCGCAGCGAATCGGTAGAAGTTCTGTTCCAGCCAGTTGTTAACATCAATTAACATACAGCTTGTGAACTGCTAGGTGAGAAGAGGGGCAGGCTGAGCCTGCCCCTCTTCTCACAAGTCATTTGAGATTGCTATAGCTTCGTTTGAATCAAAATCGTTGGCAACGAAACGTAGTCACAGCAAAGCATGTCAGCAAATCTAGTTTGGCTTGAAGCTCTCAGCGCCAAGAACACTCATACAAAATGACTCCGGCATGTAGATTTCAGCATAAAAGAAACTAAAGATTCCGCTGAAGGGCAAAAAATGCTTTCACAATGACTTCAAACCTCTCTGTTTCTGAAAATCGTTTTGAACATGTAATACGCGCTGCCTGTGATGGCAGTTCATCTTTAATATTGAAGCTACTGCCATGTCTAAACTTGAATTGCTGACACCTGCAACTCGGACTCTTCAGTCGAACAGTTTGGAGTATTGTATTCGTCAAGTCCTCACATCGCGGCAACTGCCACACCATTTAGAAACAGAAATCCAAGCTCTAACGCTCCAAAAAACTCTTTCGCGAGTTGAGACCATGCTCTTGGAAATTTTGCACGATGCCATTGCAGAGGAATACGTCGTGCGCGTTCAATCTTAGAGATTTTTGCTCGTCACATCACTCATCAAATTGGTAGCGAAATAAAAAGACAAGCTTCACGCACCACGAGCTATCTAGAATGTATTCCTCCAAACATTCTTTACCCATAGCCCGTAGCTTGACTTTGCATAGATAGAATCCTGACGTTGTTCTTTTTTATCGTTAGAATACGGGGAGAATTTGTCGTGGAATTAGTTGGATTTCATCGCATGGTGAACTGATACACGACACCAATAAGAGATTACAAAACTAATTTATTTAGTTTCATTCGGTCGTCTAGCATTGGGCATTGTCAATGGCCGCTCAGAAAAAACAATACGAGACCTTGCTGGCTAACTACAGCGATCGCCGAGGCATGATTGGCCTTCTCAAGCGGTTTCGTCCCTATCTAGAAATGCTGCCCAGTATGCGGCGTCCAGATGAAAGTCTGATCACGATTCCTCTGCCATTGGTCAGGGTGCGTGAAGCAAATCCACCAGCTTCTTTTCATGGCCCTAGCCTATCCGCAGGAGATATTGTGCAGGTTCCGTGCGACATTGCGGTGCTCATGTGTGATCCAGAATGGAAAATTAAGACTGGTGTAGAAATTTTTGTCTTTATCCATCATCCCCACGAAGACTTCTCCGATTTGCTCAGCCGTTGGCGACAGACTCAAATTCGGATTGACAAAGATTACGAATGGCTTATGCCTCCTCGTTACAAGCACATCTTCAGCGAGGGAGCGGAGGCAACCTTTGCTCTGTTTGTTTTGTTGGACGACACACCAGAGCGAATCAAACGGGGTTTACATGGAGCATCACTACCCTTCATCGTCGAACCCGTTCAACACTATGAAGAAGACGAAGCTGAAACAGTTGACTTCGATCTAGATTTCTCTGAAGCGGCAGACCTCTAAACGTAAAAGTAGAACTATTTGAGCTATTGACTTTAAGATTCCTGCCCCTTCATTTTTTCTAATCGCAGTAAAAAAGATCAGGAATTTGATGGAATCTTATCCTTTTTGGATCAGGCTAGATCAGATTAACGGCTGATGTGGATCAATTGCTTTACGCCTTGATAGACGAGGGGCTGTGACAGTCTGCTGATGATAAAAAAACTGTCATACATTGCCCCGGAAGAGGTTCGTTTCAAAGGGTAAATTATTGGCATCGAAACGGAACACAAGCCAGAGACCAGAAAAATCAAAACCTTTGGCCTTTGCTGATTCTGTTTTGAGGAGCTTATTCTTAGTTCCTATGACCGCAGATTGTGCGGATTTATTTGTTGTAAATTTATTATCAGAGTTGTACCATGCCGTTTGCAGCGTCTAACATCTCTATTTTCAATCAAATCTCTCAGGCCGCCTCGAACGATATTACGAAGCTGCCTCCAGAGGAACTTTCCAACTATGATTTAATCGCGAGATGCCAGATTGGGCTACGTCCCGAAAAAGCAGCTTTTTCCGAGCTTTTACGACGATACCAATCCCACCTAGAAAAAGTGCTCTATCACTTAGCCCCCGACTGGAGCGATCGCGCAGATCTAGCTCAAGAAGTCTGGATTCGAGTTTATCGCAACCTGCGTCGCCTACAGGAGCCTGCTAAGTTTCGCAGTTGGCTCGCTCGCATTGCGACGAATCTGTTTTACGACGAGCTGCGAAAGCGTAAGCGAATTCAGCACCCTCTCTCATTAGATGCGCCCCGTCAAGCCGAAGATGGCGAGATGGACTGGGATATCGCAGATGCTGATCCAGGGCCAGATCAAGACCTGTTGACTCGCGAATTCTACGATCAGCTTCATGAGGCGATCGCTGACCTGCCAGAAGTCTTCCGCACCACCATCGTGTTGCGAGAGATCCAAGGTTTAGCCTACGAAGAGATTGCCGACATCACGGGTGTCTCTCTGGGCACAGTTAAGTCGCGCATCGCACGGGCTAGACAAAGACTTCAGAGCCAGCTCGAACGATATATCGAGGCATAATTCTCCGTTTTTCCCTTCGAAGCGCACGGATAGCGACCGTATCAAACATGGAAAGACATCTGATTACAAGAGTTGTGTATGGCTCGTGCCTGCAAGATTCTTGTCAAAAGGTTTAGGCGATTTGATGTGCTTTCTAAAAGTTCATTTCGAAAGACAGATCCACTCTCCAGTTCGGATCATTAGCGTTGAAAGAAGGTGAGAAAGGCTGCAAACGCGCTTTGCTTTTCTAGACGTTGGCTTAGAATCGTTAAGTTCTCTCTTTAGAGATTTCGCTACCCATTCTTTTAGACAAAGTGGAGGCGAGCAGTCCTGAGAGATTTAAAACCTTCGTAATTCTGTCAACAAAGACATGCAGAGCAGGAGCTTTTTGGTTCTCTCTTCGTCAAAAAGATCAGAGGTGGATCAAAGCGCAGAATCTTCGTGTTACGACTCTACTTGGGTTCGCAAGCTTTTCAAAGCAAGGATCGAAAGCAAGCTAACGTGTGCCAAAATTACGCTTTCTTTCCGATCTTTCATTAGAAGCTGAATTTCCCCTTGAAAAAGGGTTTTGAGCCGATTGAAAGAAAGCAGTTGGATCGGTTGGGCTTATACGGCTGACTTTTTAGTTCGCTTTCGATATGATCAATCAATGCTAGTGCGTTTGTCACGATGATTCACATTTTGATCTAGCTCAACATTAAGTGCTTGAGTGGAATGCGATATGACTTCCCAATCCAACGGATGCAACGGCTCCATGTTTTCAGAGTTCGACCCCCATCATCAATTCAAGTCAGAAGATTGTGCTGCGGCATCACTCAACAATCTCAAGCGCGATCGCTTTGAATTGTTGAGTGCTTATCTAGACGGTGAAGTCACTCCTCAAGAGCGCCGTCAGGTTGAGAGCTGGTTGCGCGCGGATGAGTCTATGCAGTGCCTCTATGCTCGTCTTCTGCAGCTGCGTCAGCGAATGCGGTCAATGCCTGTTCCCGCCGCTGCGTCTTCTGCTGACGACATTGCTAAAGGGGTGTGCAAGCAACTCGATCGCCGATCTCGTCGGCCCTATATTTGGGGGGGCACTGCAGCCGTAGCTGCGTTGTTCTGTGCCTTCTTCTCCAGCACCGTGTCTATTCCTCAGCATGCAGACAATCCCTCTGCTATCGACGTTGCAGGAAGCTCAACCGGCGACACTCTGGCTCTTTCACTGAATGAGTCCTTAGTTCAAAGCAATATGGTAGGGGTTGATGACATGACCCAGCGAGGAGAGAATATTGCCTCGGGTGAGCAGCTTGCGCTATCACTCAACGAGCCTCTGTTTGACTTTTCTCAAATTGAAGAAAACTAAAGCATCTGGGCTACTCAACAGATTGATCCGACTCCGTTATGTCTTCATACACCAGGTTTTAGCCCGTAGGGTTTGCGATGACTAGTTGCAGCGAACCTCTACGATGACGCGCGATCGCAAAAGGGCGAAACGGATGGCGATCGCGCCTCTCTCAATGTATCTACCAAAACAATTGGAGCGACTTGCATGGTTTCACCAGAGTTAATAGCAGCCCTGCAAGAGCTAAACCGTGCAGATAAGTTCCAAGTTCTCCAATTTCTCATCACCGATTTGGCTCAGACCGAAACACCGCCAGCAGAGTCAGCTTCTTCAACACCAGCTTGGGCTGCTTACGATCCAGTAGAAGCCGCCAACACTCTGTTACAAGCTCTTCAAGCCATCGAGCCAAAGCAATCTTAAACTGAATCTACATAACTCTAAAACAGCTTCAGGCTGCATAATTTTTGACTCAGTCCCACACTTCGTATCAGGTCTAGCAACATTCTTTTGTGAAAACCGATATATCTCCAATCAAGATGTGAGCGATATCGCCCACTGCTGTGAGTTGGAGTTGGAAGAAGTCATGACCTCTCGTGTCGCCGTTATTGGAGCAGGCCCCTGTGGATTATCACAACTGCGAGCCTTCGTACAGGCTCAAACAGAGGGTTCGGAAATACCTGAACTTGTATGCTTTGAAAAGCAGAGCGACTGGGGCGGACTGTGGAACTATACGTGGCGCACGGGACTCGACCAATATGGTGAAACGGTGCACGGCAGCATGTATCGATATCTTTGGTCAAATGGGCCTAAGGAATGCCTGGAGTTTGCTGACTACACCTTCGACGAGCATTTCCAGCAGCCGATTCCGTCATTTCCCCCCCGCGAAGTCCTCTACGACTACATTGCGGGACGGGCAAAGCAGTCCAACCTCCGCAAATACATTCAATTCAATACAGTCGTCAAACAGGTTATTTACGATGAAGCAGCCAACCAGTTCAACCTAAAAGTCAAAGATTTGGTAGCCGATGGCGATCGCACTGAGATTTTCGATTACGTCATCGTCGGCACTGGACATTTTTCAGTTCCAAATGTCCCTATGTTTGAGGGCATTCAGAAATTTCCAGGGCGAGTGCTGCACGGCCACGATTTTCGAGAAGCCCGCGAGTTTGAAGGCAAAAATCTGCTGATCGTAGGCAGCAGCTACTCAGCAGAAGATATTGCGCTACAAACTCACAAATATGGAGCCAACTCTGTCACCATCAGCTACCGCACCAGCCCAATGGGCTTTGCTTGGCCTGCGGGAATTGAAGAAGTACCGTTGCTGATGAAGCTGGATGGAAAAACGGCACACTTCAAAGACGGCACCTGCAAAGAAGTCGATGCCATTATTCTTTGCACGGGCTATCAGCACCATTTCCCGTTTATGGCAGACAGTCTCCGATTGAAAACTAACAATCGCCTCTATCCCGACCAGCTCTACAAAGGTGTAGTTTGGCAAGACAACCCAAAATTAATGTACTTGGGCATGCAAGACCAGTACTACACCTTCAACATGTTTGATGCTCAAGCCTGGTATGCCCGTGATGTGGTACTAGGGGCGATCGCCCTTCCATCGGCGGCTGAGCGAGCCACAGACATTGCCGATTGGCG
>JGI12210J13797_10044405_pt1 | contig 15940 bp, 15 predicted proteins | sample ElkSlonscriptome_3_FD_13797 | JGI IMG/M metagenome (IMG submission 13797)
CTACATCCTTTGACCAGTTCCTCAACGCCATCGATGCTCTGCGCATTTTTTCCGTCGGCGTCATAAATTTTAATGCGGGTCGGACTTTTTTCAACGGTCACAATCCGGCCGTCCGCCAGATAGCTGCAGCTAACCGGATTGCAGCATCCCTGAAAATCGTTGAATTCCTTGCCGCGTTTCCCGAATTCATGAACCACCTTACCGTTCATGTCGTATTGCTGAACCTTGAAGGCGCCCAAATTGGCCACGGCCACGGTGTCGTTCGGACCAACGCAAAAGTCAAAAATGCCGCAACAGAGGCGCAGCCCCTTTTTCACTTCCGATTTCACCGCACCGGTTTCCGGATCTAGAAATACCAGCTTACGTTGTCCGAGATCAGCGACGACCAGCATATCGCCGGAAAACTGCGCCGCTCGAGCCGACTTGAGTCCGTCCAGATTCAGCGTGCGCAGTTCTTTTCCGGTTTTATCGAAAACCTTGCAGATCACACCCGTGGGGGTATTGACCGTATATTTCCGTCCGCCACTCGTTTTTTCTTCCTTTTTGGTGGCCGTGGAAAAAACAAATATTTCGCCCTTCTCGTTCACCGCCAACGCCATGGTGTTGGAAAGGCCCGTAGAAAATGTATCCTCAGGATTCACGGAATCTCGACCGAAAACATGCAGATCGCCATTTCTTTCCAACGCGTAAAGCATGTCATTGCCGATGGCCAGATAGGACACCAGATCCGAAAACTTACCCGCTCCTATTTTTTCCTCCGCCTTATAATCCGCCCCGGCATGAACCGACACGGCAAATAAAGACAACAAAACAAACAGACTGATCGACTTCATTGGAACTCCTCCTGAGTTTAAGTTAAACACCCACATAATACCCCGTATATGCGAAGAGTTTAGTATCACCATGTAATCTTGCACACAAAGGAAAAACCAATAATTCAGAACCATACCGCAAAGCCGCCCTTAAATTGGGCGGCTTTTTAATGGGTAAAATCTATCTTAGAATGTAATGGCCAAAACGCCAGAAGCGTGGAGCCCGCTACTTGTGAGCTCCAGGTCGTATGTGGATCCGATATCAACTTCAACGATTGCCGCATTATCCTGATATCCAAATTCAATACCCAGTTCAACTCGTTCACCGAGAGGAATAAACGCGCCCCCTTTAATCCCAAAGATGCCCACACCGGCTCCTCCGTCGGTGAAACCGGTAATCGATGCACTCGCAGCACCAAATCCTAAGTAAGGTTGAAGCTCAAGAATCAAGAAATCTGCGGCTTTCAGGGCAATACCACCCTGACCCATAACCCCGAACGTGGAAAGATCATATTCCGTGCCCACCGGAAAAATGAGAGACCCTTCCTCCGCCGTTCCGCTCATGCTGCTGAAGAAGAAACCTGCGCCCCAAATCCAGGCAAAGTTTGAATCACCTTTCCAATGGCGTCGGGCAAAAAGGACTTCGAATTGGCCCCCAGAATCTTCATTTACCGAATAGGTTGTCCCTTGGAATTCGCTTTCAGAAATGCCGGGTGCGGCACCCAAAGAAACCCGAATCCCCATATCCTTTTCTTTTGCAGGTGCTAAAGATTCTCCAATTTCATCTGCAGCAAATCCCGAAAAAGCAGCCCCCAAAACAGCTGCGATAATCATCCACTTGCACGTCATGCCTCTCTCCTTGGCTTAGTTAATTAAAACACTAACCCATACTAAATTTTCATCTTTATAAATGCAAAGACTTTGGTCGCAAATTGAGATTTGGCTCGAGACGAGCTACCAAACGGCGTTAACAGAGCCGCCATCCACGGCAATGGTTTGGCCCGTGATGTATCCGGCGGCATCGGAGAGCAAGAAGGCGCCGAGTTTGCCAAACTCTTCGATGGTGCCGTAGCGGCCCAACGGAATTCCCGCCTCGTTGGCTGATTTAATATCGTCAACAGACAAGCTCTTTACGGTTGCATTCAGCGTATCCAATGATTGGACGCGTTCGGTATCGATGCGTCCGGGCATGAGATTATTGACCCTTATATTTTCCGGAGCGAGCTGTTTAGAGAGACTCTTGGCGAGACTCGTCACGCCGGAACGCATGACATTGGAGAGCAGTAGAAAATCGATCGGTTCTTTCACCGAAACCGACGTGATCGTGAGAATAGAGCCGCCGCCCGCCTGGCGCATTGGCGGTAGCACCTGACGGATCATGCGCACTGAACTCATGAGCGTAAGCTCAAAGGCCGCCTGCCAATCGGAATCGGCAAAATCATCAAATTTTCCGGCGGGCGGTCCGCCGGCATTAACGACCAAGCAATCCACCCCGCCAAATGCGTTGACGGTATTTTCCACCCATTGGAAAATGGAATCCGAATCAGAAACATCGAGCACATTCGGCAAAACCTCGGCCTCGGTCTCTTCAATCAACACATCGGCGGCATCGAATACGTCGGCTTCGGTTCGAGCGCCGATAGAGACGAGCGCCCCTTCTTTCGCCAGTTCCCGAGCAATCCCGAAACCCAGCCCCTTGCTTGATGCCGCCACCATCGCTACTTTTCCGTGTAGTCCCAGATCCATCTTCAACCTCCAGTTCTTATCCCCTCAAAAGCAATATAACGCCCACCATAACGCCCGCATCCGCAGCGGCATGCGTCAGCACCGGTAGCAAATATCCGCCGAACCGATCCACCGCCCAGCGCCAGAAAAACGAACTGCACACCAGAATGCCGAACACCAGGAACAACCAGGGCCAATAGATCAGCTTATACAGTACCAACACATGATATCCGGCAAACATAAAATCCTGCCAGCACAAACCCCGCACGGGGTCCGGAGCAATACCCCGCCAATGCATCTCCTCCAGCACCGGATGTACCATCGAGAAGTAGGGAATCAGCAGCGCCCAGCCCATCCCGGTCAAACCATACATCGACATCCACTCCACCAGCTCCGTTTCCGGTGATTGGAAAAACGGCCACATAAAATAGACCACCGGCGCGGCCATGACACAGACGACAATGGACGGAATCAGCAACGGCGTATTACCCCGGAATACGGTTTTCCACCGACTGCAGCGTTTTCCAATAACCAGAAAAAGAAGAATACCGGCGTGATAAAGCAAAATCGTCGACCACGCACTGCCCATAACGTTCATGCCCAGAAGGACAGCGACATATGGAACCAAGGCTGCAGCAAATTTCATGACTAAACCTATATTCAATTTTGGGGATTGCGCCAATGAAACAAGTTGGACAAAGTGCTCCGATGGATTGGATTCAAAAACAACTCAACCATTTTGCCGATCAGGGACTCGAGCGCCGAGCGCGTGTTTATCCCGCAGCCGGTGGCATCCTCAAAATGGACGGCCAGGACATGCTCAACTTTTCGAGCAACGACTATCTCGACCTCGCCCGTCACCCGCACGTCATCGACCGCTCCCGTCAGGCGCTCGACGAATTTGGCATCGGGGCCACTTCCTCGCGGCTCGTATCCGGCACGCTGCCGATTCACGAGGAACTGGAAGAGCGCATCGCCAAAGAAAAAGGCTATGCATCCGCACTCGTCTTTGGATCGGGCTACATGGCCAACGCCGGAACCATTCCCGTGCTAGCCGGTCGTGAGGATCTGATCTTTGCCGACAAATTCGTCCACGCCTCGATGATCGATGCCTGTAAACTTTCCGGGGCCAAACTCGTCCGATGGGCGCATAACGATGTCCAGGCATTGGAAGAACGACTCAACCAACATGCCGATTCCAGGGGTCGGAAACTGATCATCACCGAATCTGTTTTCAGCATGGACGGGGATCTTGCTCCGCTTGCGAAAATTACTGCGCTCGCCGAAAAGTATGAAGCTATGCTGATGGTCGACGAAGCCCACTCCACCGGCACCTTCGGTCCAAAAGGTGCGGGATTGATTCGCGAACTGGAACTTGAGGATGCCGTTACCGTTTCCATGGGCACGATGAGCAAAGCAATGGCCGGATACGGCGGTTATGTGGCCTGCTCGGAAAACCTCCGAAAACTGATGGTTCATACCTCCCGCGCGTTTATCTACACGACCGCCCCGCCCCCGGCGGTCATCGGCGCGGCACTCGGCGCTCTGGACGTTTTGGAAGCTTCTCCGAGGCTTGGATATATTCTGCAGGCGAATGCCGACTTTTTTCGGTCACTCCTTCACGAAGCCGGACTCGATACCATGAACAGCCAAAGCCAGATCATCCCGATCCTGATCGGTGATAATCAAAAAGCGATGGTCATTTCCCAAAAACTGCGTGAGGAAAACATCATCTGCGCCGCCATCCGACCGCCGACCGTTCCGCCGGGCACCGCACGCCTGCGCATTTCCATCACCCTCGCCCATCTTGTCGACGACCTAGAACGCGCCGCCAAAATCATCATCAAGAATCTGAAACCCACCATGGGCATATAATACTCTCGGAAATCTCTTGCCCTGATGTCTAATAACCATGTTAATCCATTATTTATGAGATATTTTCTCAAATTAACGGAATATTGAATATGTTGATTGAATTCCAAATTGAAAACTACCTGTCTTACCGCGACTCCAAAACTCTGAGCATGGTGGCTTCAGGTCAAGTAAGTGAGCATTGTGAAACCAATGTTATTACCACAGAAAGAACAGCGCTCCTAAAGAGCGCTGTTATCTACGGTGCCAATGCTAGCGGAAAGTCAAACTTGCTTGGAGCAATGGCCTATATGAAATGGTTTGTCATTAACTCTTCCAAGGAAGGCCAAGCTGATGAACCAATCGATGTATCTCCATTCAAGTTAGATACTGCCACCGAAAAGTTACCCTGCAGTTTTCAGGTTGTATTCTTATTAAATGGAATTCGATACCGCTATGGTTTTCAGGCAGATCAAACCGCCGTCATTGCGGAATGGTTACTTGAAGCAAAGAAAGATACAGAGAAGCCTCTCTTCCTCAGAGAAGGCGATGGAATTGACGTACGCCACGCCTTTTCAGAAGGAGAGGGACTTGAAGGAAAAACGCGTGACAATGCATTGTTCCTGTCTGTTGTGGCCAACTTTAATGGAGAACTTGCCGGACTAATCATCAAATGGTTTAGCAACCTTCGAATGGCTCATGGGTTACGCGAAATGAATTATGCTCAATTATCTTCCCATATGATTCAGGATGATAATAAAAAAATAAAACTCATTGAGCTTATCCAAAAGGCAGATCTTGGGATTGAGGATATTATTGCGACTGAAGAAGAACTCGACATATCTGGTCTGCGTGAAGCTCTGACTGAAGAAGCCTTTAACGATTTCACCAAGAATCTTCCTAAAAGCAGAATCTCCTTGGCTAGCATTCATAAGAAATATTCCAATGGAAAACCCTCTGGGTTTGTATCCTTGAAGTTCGAACAAGAAGAGTCAGAAGGCACACAAAAGTTTTTCCGACTGGCCGGGCCAATACTAGAAAGCTTGAACAAAGGCAGTATTCTCATTGTGGACGAACTAGAAGCCAAACTGCACCCCTTACTAACTCGTATGATTGTTCGACTCTATCATTCAGAGGCTACAAATCCAAAAGGTGCCCAGCTCATTTTCGCGACACACGATACAAATTTGCTAGAACACGTCAAATTCAGAAGAGATCAGGTCTGGTTTGCCGAGAAAAATCAACAACAAGCCACAGATTTATATTCACTGGCAGAGATCAAAGTTCATCGTGAAGATGGAACAGATCGAAAAGTTCGAAAAGATGCCCGGTACGAAAAAGATTACTTTAAAGGGAAATATGGTGCAGTTCCCTATCTAGGTGAATTTGAGAAACTTCTTATGCAAGAGGATTCGGTCAATGGGTAAGCCGGTTAAACTCACAGACCAAGGTAAAGCATGGGCGAAAAAAAAACCATCAACACGTCTGGTTGATGTACGACCACAACGAGAACGGCTACTAATCGTATGTGAAGGCTCTAAAACTGAACCTAATTATTTTGATAGCATCAAAGCCCTGATGCCGAAGCACATAGCAGAGGTAATTGATGTCGACGGACAGGGATTCAATACCCAAAGCTTAGTCAATCATGCCCAAGGGATTCGTGACAAAAAAAAGAAAACTGACTATCCGTATGATGAGGTATGGGTGGTTTTCGATAAAGATAGTTTTGAGCCTGATAAATTTGACAATGCCATTCACAGTGCTGAAGCAATGGGAATGAAAGTTGCATGGTCGAATGAAGCATTCGAACTCTGGTACATTTTACATTTTGTAGCCCGGCAATCTGCTATGAGTCGTACCGAGTATAAAGATTGTTTAACAAAACATCTGGGCACGCCATATCAGAAGAACGACCCTGACATGCATTCTAAGCTGAAAGAAAAAGGCAATGAAGCCGATGCCGTGCAGCGTGCAATACAACTTCAAGAATCACATATTGGAACCCCTCATCATTCCCAAAATCCATGCACCAAAGTAAACGAATTAGTTGAGAAGCTTAATTCATTCATAAACCAATAAATGCATGTATTCAGTTTTAGTCATTTCAGGATGGGCGCATGGGATTGAAGCGATTCGGCCGCTGGGCAATGCGCTGAGCAATCAGTTTGACGTTGAATTGATGACCGGGAATGAGGTGCTGAAAACGCAGCAAATTCCCGATGTGGATTGTATTGTAACCGGCTCGATGGGTGGACTGCTGGCGATCGAACATCTGCCGGAAACCTGTCAAAAACTGGTACTGATTTCTTCGACGGCAAAATTTTGTGCAGGAGAAAACTATCCTTGCGGTGCGCATGAAAAAATCCTGAAACGAATGATCCTCCAACTGAAGCGGAATCCGGAAGCGGTCCTGATCGAATTTTTTAAGAATGTACATTATCCGTATGATCCAATTCTAACCACAGAGATACAGAGACACGGAGATGCCAACCCCCTCAGTGACTCCGAGTTCTCCAGCGTAGCGGGTGGTAAAGAAAAATTGGAGGACCTGGTTGCTGGACTTGAATATCTATTGGAATCTGATGTCCGCGCGAAAGTTCCAACCCTTGGAATCCCGGTGCAGCTTTTCCATGGCTCGGAAGACCGGATTATTCCACTCGGCGCAGCGCAGTGGCTAGATGCTCATCTACTGGACAGTCGTCTCACGGTGTATGAAGATGGCCATGGGCTGGCGGCGCATCACTTTCACGAAATGATGCAGGAAATCCGCGCGTTTTTAGGGTAATCTTCTGGCCCTCGGCTCAATAAACAAAACTGGAGTGGCATGACCTCGAATATATTGACGTGGATCGGAATTTTTCTTCTGGTCATTCAGTCCGGAATTTTTTCAGGACTCAACCTTGCGATGTTTGGTCTGAGTGCGCTGCGACTACAGGCCATGGCGGATACCGGAAATGAGAAAGCCAAAAAACTGTTCGCGATGCGGCAGGATTCCAACTTTCTGCTGACCACCATTCTCTGGGGGAACGTATCGACCAATGTTTTGCTAGCCCTCCTCTCGGACTCGGTCATGGCGGGATTGATTGGCTTTTTCTTTTCCACCATCGTCATCACCCTATGCGGCGAAATTATCCCACAGGCCTATTTTTCGCGGCACTCCCTCCGAGTGGCCAGTTTGCTGTCGCCCTTGCTGAAGCTCTACCAAATTATTCTCTATCCCGTGGCCAAGCCCACCGCGTGGCTGCTGGATCAATGGCTCGGCAAAGAAGGGATCAACTATTTGCCGGAAGAAGAAATCATGGCGGTGCTTAAACAGCATATCAAAGCGCCGGAGTCTGACGTCGGGCATATCGAAGGGCGGGGCGCCGTCAATTTTCTAGCCTTGGACGATTTGCTGGTTACGGAAGAAGGCGAGCCGATTGATCCAGCCAGTATTATGGAACTGCCCGTGGAAAATCGGCATCCGGTGTTTCCGCCTTATGCCCCGACCTCAGAAGACCCTTTTCTGCAAAAAGTCCAATCCTCGGCAAAACGCTGGGTCGTTCTCATTGATCCAGATGGAAAGCCGACCTATACGTTGGATAGTGCGTCGTTTCTTTCGGCGGCTCTCTTCAGCCACGAAGCGGTCGATCCGATGGAGCACTGCCACCGACCCGTAATGGTCTATGATCGAAAGACGCGGCTTTCGCAGATTCTCGGCAAACTCGAGGTTGCCGTGGGCGATGACAATATTCGGCAGGATGTGATTCTGCTGTGGAGCGATCAGGAGCGACGAATTATTACCGGCTCCGACCTGCTCGGTTTCCTGATGCGGGGCATTGTCCGACAGATCGCCGGATAATGGCCATCAGTCAGCCCCTTTTTTCAGCCGTGCGGCCTGCTCAATACGGTATAGATCTTTTCGTCGATCCTTCAAATTGCGAACACTGCCGCGCGAATGCAGTTCCTTAAGCAGGTCGAGGTTGACATCGGCAATCAGCACCATTTCTGTATTGGGTGTCGCCTCGGTTTTCACGGTATTCGTCGGGAACGAAAAATCGGACGGGGTAAAAATGGCCGACTGCGCATACTGAATATCCATGTTGTTCACGTTTGGCAGATTGCCGACTGCACCCGCGATGACGACATAGCATTCGTTTTCGATGGCCCGCGCCTGGGCACAGTGACGCACCCTCATATAGCCATTCTGGGTATCGGTTAAAAATGGGACAAACAGAATATTCATGCCCTGATCGGCCAGAATACGGCATACCTCCGGAAACTCGACATCGTAACAAACTAAAATGCCAATTTTTCCGCAGTCGGTATCGAACGCTTCAATGCGATCACCGCCCGACATGCCCCAGGCTTCGACTTCGGAGGGCGTGGGATGAATCTTGTGAAAGCTATCATATGAACCGTCACGGCGGCAGAGATACGAAACATTCAGCAGGCGGCCATCGTCCACCACTTCCGGCATGCTGCCCGTGATGATGTTTACATTATAGGCCACGGCGAGTTCCTGAAACCGTTCGCGAATCGGATCCGTAAACTGCGCCAGTGCGCGTATGGCCTTGGCTTCCGGCAGGTGGTTATGCGGCGACATGAGCGGCGCGTTGAAAAATTCGGGAAAGAGTACAAAGTCGGCTTTATAGTCCGAAACCGCATCGATGAAATATTCCGCCTGCTCCATCAGTTTTTCCACACTCTTGAACGGACGCATCTGCCATTGAACTAAACCCACGCGAACTTCCGTCCGCTCCATATTCAAAATTTTGGGATCGGCCTGATAGTAGATATTATTCCATTCCAGCAAGGTGGCAAATTCGTGGCTTTCCACGTCGCCTTCGAGATAATTTTTGAGCACCTTCCGTACGTGAAATCCGTTCGAGAGCTGGAAGCTGAGCGTCGGGTCGTGAATCTCTTTACCCTGCACTTTCTCGATGTACACACGCGGCGTCATTTCGTGTGCATAGTTTTTATAATTGGGAATGCGTCCCCCGGCCATGATCGCACGGAGGTTCAGGTTTTCACACAGTTCTTTACGTCCTTCATAAAGACGCCGACCCAAACGCATGCCCCGGTATTCGGGATGAACAAACACATCAATTCCATAGAGTACATCCCCGTTGGGATCGTGTGTATCAAACGAATCATTTCCATGAATCTGGGTATAGGTATGGTTATCGCCAAACCGGTCGTACTCAATGATCAGAGACAACGCACAGGCCACGACTTTATCGTTGAGTGTGATGCAGAGCTGACCTTCGGGAAATATCCGGAGTAGCCGGCGGATATCCTCCTCTTTCCACGAGCCGAGGCCGGTTTCCTTGTAGGCCTTATCCATTGAATGTCTTAAATCGACATAGTCTTCGATCTCAAGGTGACGAAGTTCGACAATATCCTGTGTTCCGCTATCCATGTTCATTTCCCTTAGGGTTCAGACTAAAACCATTTTTTCCGCCGGAAATAAAACAGCATGCCGATGGTGATGAGAATCATAATTGCCCAAACCAACGGATAACTGTACTTCCAGCCCAGCTCCGGCATGTTTTCAAAATTCATGCCGTAAATTCCGGCCACAAAGGTGAGCGGAATAAAGATGGTGGCAATAATGGTCAGCACCTGCATGACTTGGTTGGTTTTCTGCCCCATGCTGGAAAGATATAAATCCTGCACCCCGCTGAGCATATCACGGAACGTCTCTACCGTATCAATAACCTGAATCGTATGATCATAAAGATCGCGCAGGTAGGCGCTGATTTTATCGGTCAGCAATTTGCTTTCGCCGCGCTCCAGTCCGCCGATCGCTTCACGCAGCGGCCAGATGGCTTTACGAATGTAAAGCAACTCGCGCTTTTGGGCATAGAGCTCATTCAACAGCATACTGTTCGGATCTTCCATGAGCCGCTGTTCAATCTCCTCAATATTTTCTCCAGTTTTTTCCAGGATCATAAAATAGTTGTCTACAATGGCATCCATCAGGACATAGAGCAGATAATCAGAACTCATCTTCCGGATCCGGCCATGCCCCTTCCGGATACGGTCGCGCACCCCATCAAAAACATCGCCGGCCCGCTCCTGGAAGGAAATCAGGCATTTTTCCGTTAAAATAAAACTCATTTGTTCCGAGTGAATTCCGCCGGTATCCGGTTCGACATACAGCATACGCACGACGAGAAAAAGGTAGTCGCCCATATCTTCAAGTTTGGGGCGCTGCGTCGTGTGCAGAATATCTTCAAGTACCAGAGGATGAATGCCGAATGCTGAACCAATCTGACTGATGGCGTCCGTATCGTTCAAGCCGGTTACATTGATCCATGAAACGCTGCCGGTATCCTTAAGCGCAACGCATGAATCCGCGGCCGCATCCATCTCTTCGGAAAGGCTTGCGGCATCATAATCGATGACGGATATGCGTAGTGGCTCTGCCTTCTGCTCTCCCGTGTAGACCATGGTGCCGGGCGGCTGGCCCTGTTTTTCCGAAACCGTAATAAACAGCCGTTTCAGCTGTTTGCCCGAAACAGACAGCAACGTACTCACCTGTTTGTCCGCAACTTGAAACAGTTTATTCATGATGACCTCCTGTAGCTTCAGTTCCAGGCGCTGGAACCACATGCACCGGGAACGGCTTGGTGGCTTCGCCGGCATAAAGCGTACGATGCGGGAATGGAATTTCGATGCCCTCGGCATCAAACCGCTCTTTAATTTCAGTCATCAAGCTGTTGCGCAGCGCAATATAATCGGTTTTTGAAAACCAGGGACCAAACAAAAACTCGAGTGCCGAATCCCCGAAGCCTTTGAACACAATCACCGGAGGGGGCTCATCCAGACAAAGCGGGTTATGCTCCGCTACTTCCCGAAGAATATCCATCACCTTGGTTATGTCCTCTTTATAGGCCACCCCAATCGGAATATCCATACGACGGATGGGAAAGCGCGTGACATTGGTGAATGAAGATTTAATCAATACTTCATTGGGAATTCGGATCAGCTGATTATTAAAGGTGCGCAGCTGTACGGAGAGCAGGTCGATGGAATGCACAATCCCGTGGTCGCTGCTGACATGCAATACATCCCCTACGGAAAACGGGCGTTCCCAGATCAGGAACAGGCCGCTGATCAGGTTGGACAGACTGGTTTGCGAAGCGAAACCGATCGCAACTCCGGCAATTCCGGCGGCCCCCAGTAACGTGCCCAACTTGAACCCCGCCTGCTGCAGCACCATGAGAATGATCACGGCCGTTCCGATATACACGACACCTTTGCTGAACAGCATGATCGCCTGCTCGCTCACCTTCTTTCTCAGGCCTTTGCGAATCATGTATCCCAGTAGACGAATCAGCGGAAACCCGACCACAATCAGAAGGATGCAGTAAATAATGGCCTCTGTATGGGAGGATAACCAGATCTGTATTTTTTCCATCATGATATATCCACCCGCTGTCTCAGTGTATCGAAGGTTTTGAGGATCGAGCCCCGCTGCAGGGGCTCACGCGCTTTGCCCAATAATTGTTTGGCATTATCGAAATCCGGCGCCAGCGACGAATAGACAATTCGGCTCCAGACCTCTTCGCCGCGATAGCTCACCCGGGCTTTACTCGTCCACATCCGCGTGTCGCCCTGATAAATATTCAGGTATTGCGGACGAAGGCATAGCCGCTCAAAGTTGAGCTTTTCACGAGACGCATTACGAACCTCGATGGGGAAAACCACACGGTTCGCGCGGGGCAGCAGGTCTTCATGACTAAGCATAGCAGATGTTTTTACGGCATAACACAGCTCCCCTTCTGTAAACGGGCCGAACCATGAGTTAGACAGAATGTCCGTGGGTACTTCGAAGACCTGCTGGTATTTCACCCCATAGGAAACCGACACCCACACCGGCAGGCTGACAAAAAAATGCACGGACTGTTTCGGCATCAGGCACATGGGCATTTCGGGCCGCACAATGAAGGGCCGGTCGGGTAGCCGCGGCCGAAGCTGAATCTGCTCCACCTTTTCCTCCAACACCCAGCGCGTCCATTCATGCTCCGGGTCCAACGGTCCGTCTGAGAAAGACACTGTGCACCGTTCGTCGACTCCGGCCTCGGTCTCATGGGTAATCCGCCAATCTTTCTGACTGCGGTGAATCCTAAGACGCAGAGAACCGAGACAAAAATCCAGCGTCTGCCCCGGCCGAAGAGTCTGCGGGCGCCATAAATCCTTATAATTAAACATCATACATATCCTTACTGCGGTTTGCCGGACAAACAAGGCTGCCCGGTTGACTCTAAAACGGTGCGCCACAGGCTTCCGGTCGGATCAATTTTACGCCGGCCTTTGGTTACGAGCTCCAACGGCACATGGACATAATGTCCGCTCCACCGGCTGACCATCATCCCGGTTCGCCCGACCATCGCCGCATGAACGGCAGCATGCGCTAAGCGTGTGCAGTAAATTCGATCCGTGGCACAGGCCGGCGCCGAACGAACCGAATAGCCGGGATCAAGATATTTTAGCTTAACCGGTTTTTCCAGGGTCTGGAAATGACTGTGGATACGATCGCACAGGAGCTCGCCGATATCCTGATGCAGAATATTGCCGCTGGCATCCTTAAGCGGCTGACCCGCCTTTTCAAAATGTTTCTGCCCCGCGCCCTCGGCCACTACAATCACCACATGGTCTTTCCGGTCGAGGCGTTCCTCTAAAAAGGTCAACAGGCCATTCGACCCGTCAAAATCGAAGGCCACTTCAGGCACCAACACCACATTGGCCTCCAGCGAGGCCATCGCCGCACCCGCCGCAATAAAACCGCTGTCACGCCCCATCACCTTCACAATACCCACTCCGCGCTCCGTTGACCTCGCCTCGACGTGCGCATCTGAAATCACGCGCGCGGCAATTTGCACCGCCGTGTCATAGCCAAACGACTGGTCCACCCACATGATGTCATTATCGATGGTCTTCGGAATGCCGATCACACTGACCGGCTCCCTGCGGCGGGTCAGCTCGGCATTCAGGGCCAGTGCCCCGCGCTGCGTTCCGTCGCCACCAATCACAAAAAGATGCGTAATGCCCTGCTCCAGAATCCAGTCGACCATCACGTCGGCCTCCTGTGCACCCCGACTCGTTCCGAGCATGGTTCCTCCGTCACGATGAATCTCATCCACGGTATCGGGCGTCAGTTCCTCCGGCGTCAGCCCGGCCGGCGTCAATCCGGCATAGCCATATCGAATCCCCAGCGTTCGAGGCACCCCGTAATGATGCTGTAAACTCATGACCAAACCCCGAATCACGTCATTCAATCCGGGGCAAAGTCCGCCACAGGTCAGAATCGCGGCGGTCATTTTTTCAGGTGCACCGGTAATCTGGGCCCGCGGGCCCGCCCGCTCGAAGGAAGCATCGGTGTCCGACTGCTCAGCCGAAATGCATGGAAAAATACGAATGCGGTCCACATCCGTCCGATATCGAATTTCTGCGGTTGAATCGCGCCCGGCATAGCGGAGTGGAGACGGAAATTCCGCCTTTAAAACTGACTTCACATGGGTATTCATTAGGTGTGCTCCGGATTCGAACGATCTACAGGCTTTGGTGCAGCCTGCGTATAATACCGCACGGTCGGGTACGCCAGATCAATGTTTGGATTTTCCGCAAAGGCATCCAGCACCTCTTCCCAGATTTTCTGCTCGGTGCCACGGCGCTGACGAGGATTCACAAGATAGCGGATGGTCAGATTAACCCCGGAATCCTTCACATCGGTATAAACTGTCGGGGTCAGTTTTCCGGCCACAATCAGGTATTTCCGGGCCGCTTTGCGAATCTGAGCCTGCGCACCCTGCGAAAGATATTCGGTATTTTCCCGCCCGATTTTAAGCAACAGCTCCTTGGCCTTTTTCCAGTCGCTCTCAAACGTGATCAAAACCGGCACCTCATTCCAGATATATTCAAAGCCGACGTGGGAATTCGCCAGCGGCTTTCTCAACGTCATCTGGTTCGGCACATGAATGATACGACCGGTACTCTGATCCGCATCGACCCAGTTGCCCACCTCCACAATGCTGAACTGAAACAGCCGGATATCAATCACATCGCCTTGCGTGCCATCAATTTCAATCCGGTCGCCCACCCGGAACGGCTTCCGCGCCTCAATGAAAAAGAAACCGGCAATATTCGAAATCGGATCGTGCAGCGCCACCGCCAGACCAGCCGAAGCCAGGCCCAGGAAGGTGCCCAAAGACGTCATCCCACGGAACCAGATGGAGCCGATCACCAGAAAAAGAATAACAAAATAGACGTACGTAATCGTCTTGCGGGCATGATAGCGGCGCTTATCATCTTCCACATTCCGGATGAGTAAACGGCAGGTAAGTTCTTTCAAAAGAAAAAGCACCAGAAACGCAGCAATCGTGTAGAGAATGCGTTCAGCGGTCATTGGCGAGACATTTAACAGTACAGCAATATCTTCTATCATGATCAACTTTCCGTGTTTTCAGCAGTATGCGGATTGCCCCCTTTCCACGCAAGCAAGGGATTGCATTGACTCTGCATTTCACGCATGGTGCTTCGCTTGATTTTCGGGAAGTAATACCATGATTGGACCACGTTTTTCAGCAGCAGCAGAAACCTACGACCGCCACGCCCGGCCGCAACTGGCCCTGGCGCAGTCGGTGGTCTCCATGATCCCCGAACTGTACCCCGAAAATATGCTCGAACTGGGTCCCGGCACCGGCCAGCTGACCCGGTTGCTCACCGAGCGGTTTCCCGAGGTTCCGATCGATGCCGTAGATCTGGCCGAAAAAATGGTCCAACACAGCCAGGCCAAATTCAGTAAATTTCCTCAAATCCAATGGATTATCGGCGATGCCCAAACCTATTGGGGCGGCGACCGCTATCCGCTGATTGTTTCCAGCTCTGCGTTGCACTGGGTTTCCAACCTTCGGAAAACATTCGAAAATATTTTCCAATGTCTGGAACCCGGCGGCACCTTTTCGCTGGGCATGATGCTGCAGGGAACACTTGGAGAACTCCACGAATTGCGCCGCGAAATTGCACCGGAAAAAACACCGGGCATTTCCCTGCCGACCTACAAAGAAACCAAAGCCGCATTGAGCGCCGCCGGCTTCAATCTCGAGCGCCGCAAGCATTCCGAGGAAGAAATTATCTACGACGATGCCAAAGCCTTCCTCCGCGCCATCCATGAACAGGGTGTGACCGGTGGCAAAGTGAGTACCGGGAACGCGCCGCTCACCCGCTCCGAAATCAGCCGCCTCGTGGCCGACTATCAGGAACAGTTTGCATCCGACGGCGGCGTCTACGCCACCTACGAGACCGCTACGTTCTTGCTGACCAAATAGTTTTCGGGCAAAGTGCGCCACTATGAACGGACTATTTATTTCAGGGACCGACACCGATGTGGGCAAAACAGCATTAAGCGCACTGCTACTGGCGGAAATCCGTCGGCGCGGAACCAATGCCGCCCCCATGAAACCCGCGCAGACTGGGTGCGAAAGGAAATCTGAAACTGGAAACCTGAAACCTGAAGAGCGTAAAGGGACTCAATTTCAAGTTTCAAGTTTCAAGTCTCAAGT
>JGI12210J13797_10033063_pt1 | contig 15930 bp, 10 predicted proteins | sample ElkSlonscriptome_3_FD_13797 | JGI IMG/M metagenome (IMG submission 13797)
TGCGACCACCCACAATTCGCTACTACCATAAAGGAAGTGCAAGGCGTTCAGGTTTCGCTTCTTTCATTGGGCTCAACCAAATTGGCCTCTGCGACTTCGTGATGATTCTTTTTGCGGACAGGATATTTGTTTCATGATTCACTATACATGCGATCGTTGCAAACGAGAGATTGATGCTTGCCACGAAACACGTTACACAGTGCGAATTGAAATCCAAGCGAGTCCTGATCCTGCCCTGGCGGACTTCGACGAAGACATTGATCATTTAACGGAACTGCATCAAGTGCTCGAGGGCATTGCCGATGACGACTTGGATTTTCCGCTGGTGCAGCCCACCGAGTGCGTGCGTTACGATCTGTGTCCCGAGTGTCACCAGCAGTTTTTGAAGAATCCGCTCGGACGCGATGCGATGGTGGCGATTGGGTTTAGTAATAACTAGGGACAAACTTTCCCGTAGCGGAAGTCGTCAAGACTTTCGTCCGGCTTTACTTCGCAACCGAAACGATTGATCGGGCCGCTGCCCACAAAATAGGCGTAGCCGGTTCCATCGTCCCACCGAATCGCCTAGACGCGACCGTCCACCGCTCTTCAAACGGCTCGTCATCTGCCGCCAACGGCTGCCTCTCTTGGGGGCGTTTCTTTTCTGATTCCTTCGCTACAATGCTTCTCGATTCTCTTTTCAACCGCCATTCAATTTCGATGGAGTCTTTATCCGATGACCACTGCCACTTTGCCCAGCCGCAACGAAGTCAAGAGCGAAGACTGTTGGGATTTGTCAAGTTTGTGTGAGAGTGACCAAGTTTGGGAAGCGGAGCGTAAGAAACTTGACGAACGAATCGCAACCTTCGAGACGTTTCGTGGACGGTTGGGCGAGTCCGCAGACGTGTTGGCCGAGGCATTAGCGTTTGATAGCGAATTCGATCGCTTGGCCGAACGGGTCGGAACCTACGCGTTTCTTCGAACGACCGAGGATCAGGGCGATAGCGACAGCCAAGGGATGAAGATGAAATTCCAAAACTTGGCGGTGCGAGCTGGGCAAGCAGCCAGCTTTTTTCGGCCCGAGTTATTGGCAATCGACGAAGACCGCATGGCGGAACTGATCGCCGATGAAAAATTGAAACCTTTTCGATTGCAGCTCGAGCGTCTGCTTCGCTATCGGCCTCATACCTTGTCCAACAACGAAGAACGTTTGTTGGCGATGCAGGGCGAAATGGCCTCGGCTGCTGGCAATGCGTTCCGCCAACTCAACGATGCCGACTTGCGTTTTGGTGAGATTGAGGATGCCGATGGACGCAAAATCGAACTGACCCACGCCACCTTTAGCCAATTGCTGATCAGCCCAAACCGCGAAGTGCGAAAGAAAGCATTTCACCAGTACTACCAATCGTTTGTCGAACATGAAAACACGCTCGCCGCAACGCTTAGCGGTAGCATTCAACGCGATGTTTATTATGCAAGGGCAAGAAACTATCAATCGAGTCTCGAAGCTTCCTTGTTCCCGGACAATGTTCCGGTCGACGTCTACGACAATTTGATTAATGCCGTCCGTGATTCGCTTCCTAACGTCCACCATTACTTGGACGTTCGACGACGAAAGATGGGGATCGACAAGATTCATCATTACGACACCTATGTCCCCATCCTTAGCGGCATCAAGAAACACCACACTTGGGATCAAGCGATCAAGGTGATTCTCGAATCGCTGGCTCCGCTCGGTAATGAATACCTTGGCGTCTTGGAAGCTGGTCTTCGTGGTCGTTGGTCCGATCGATATCCGAACCGGGGCAAGCAAAGCGGCGCATTTTCGTGTGGTACGTTTGATGCCGATCCCTACATCTTGATGAATTTCAAAGAGGAAGTACTGAATGATGTGTTCACGTTGACGCATGAAGCGGGTCATTCGATGCACAGTTGGCATTCGGCACGTCACCAACCGTTTGAGTATTACAACTATACGATTTTTGTTGCCGAGGTTGCCAGCACGTTCAATGAACAATTGCTGACCGATCATCTACTCAAAAACGCAGCGGATGACCAAGAGCGAGCGTATTTGATCAACAATGAACTCGATGGAATTCGTGCGACCGTGGTCCGGCAAACAATGTTTGCTGAGTTTGAAAAGATCACTCACGAAATGGCCGAAGCGGGGGAACCGTTGACGGTGAAAGCATTTCGCGATGTCTACCGCAATTTGCTCAACGCTTACTTTGGCGACGATTTCTTGATCGATGAAGAACTGGAACGCGAGTGTTTCCGAATTCCGCATTTTTATCGAGCGTTTTATGTTTACAAATATGCGACCGGATTGAGTGCTGCGGTTGCCTTGTCGCGGCGAGTGCTCGAAGGTGGTCAAACCGAACTCGATGATTACTTGCGATTCTTGTCGGGTGGATGCAGCAAAGACCCACTCGATTTGCTGCGTGATGCCGGAGTCGATATGACGGAACCGCAACCCGTTGCCACGACGTTAAGCCGGTTCCGTGAATTGACCGATGAGCTGGATTCATTAATCTAGCTTCTCGCTCCGCTCTCCTCGGCTATGGATTTTTTTGCAATTCGTTTAGTGACTAGGTTTTTTAGCAGCGGAAGTCGTCAAGACTTTCGTTTTATTGGGTGATACCACGCCGCCACGAAACTCTTGACGACTTCCGCGACAAAGATTCACAAGCTCGGAGAGCAGAGCGACTTTACAATATGGACTAGCGAATGAAACAGGTTGCTCAAGTTTGGGCTGACGTGGGGGGAACCTTTACCGATTGCTTTGTCGCCCAAGGCGAGAAGCGACGAAGTATAAAAGTGCTTAGCAGTGGTGTGGTTCGCTTACCCGTCGTCCGACAAATCAATCCCACGACGATTGTTGTGGCCTCTGATCCGATGGTATCGGAACGCCCCGATGGTTTTTGGATCGGTTGCACGATGCGATCGATTGGACCCGACATACATTCGACTGTGTTGGGAAGGATCAAACAATTCGAGTCAGGCAATGCCGTGTTTGAATTGGACGAGCCAATCTCGAATGATCTTCGTCTGACGGCAAACAGCATCATCGAACTCGATCCGGGGATCGAAGCGCCTGTGTTGGCTGTTCGGTTGTTGATCGGCGTTCCTTTAACCGAGGAACTGCCACCGCTCGATGTGCGACTCGGCACAACTCGAGGCACCAATGCGCTGTTGACGCGAACGGGATCAAATACTGCATTGATCGTTACGGCTGGGTTTGCTGACCTCCTGAGAATTGGCGAACAAGATCGTCCCGAGTTATTCGACTTGGCTATCAAGAAGTATGTGCCATTGACGCAGCAAGTTATCGAAGCAAGCGAGCGACTCGATGCCAGCGGCGATGTGCTTTTGCCACTTGACGAAGAAGGACTGCGGTCGGATTTGACGACGCTTCGCGGAAACGGAGTCGAATCGATTGCCATTTGTTTCATGCACGGTTATCGGAACGACGTTCATGAAGTGATCGCAGAGAGAATCGCCAAGCAAGTTGGATTTGAACAGATCAGCCGTTCGAGTGAGGTCGCACCACTCGTCCAGATGGTATCGCGAGCGGAAACGACGACACTCGATGCTTACCTCAACCCGATTTTGACAGAGTACGTTTCGAGAGTGGAGCGGCAATTCGGTGGCGCTGATCGATGCCGTTTGCGGATGATGACCAGCAACGGCAACTTGGTAACGTCGAAGGCATTCCGGGGCCGCGACAGTATTTTGTCGGGCCCGGCGGGCGGCGTGGTCGCGCTCGCTCATGTCGCCAAGGCGGCCAACGTCGCCGCAGCAATTGGTCTCGACATGGGAGGCACCAGTACGGATGTTAGTCGGTATAGTGGCCGTGTCGGTCGACGATTCGAGTCGCGAGTTGCAGGCGTTCGCGTGATGACACCGATGATCGACATCAAGACGGTTGCTGCAGGGGGAGGTTCAATTTGTGATTTCCAAGATGGACGGTTAACGGTTGGACCCGCAAGTGCCGGATCGACCCCTGGACCCGCCTCTTATGGCCGCGGTGGTCCGCTAACGGTCACTGACGTCAATCTTATTTTAGGTCGTTTATCGGAAGATCATTTCCCATTCCCGCTCGATCGCCAAGCGGCGACCGAACGACTAGAGCAAGTATCGGCAAAGCTACCTGATACGTTAGCGCCCGATTCGCTCGAAGCATTGGCCGAAGGATTTCTGCAAATCGCAGTCACCCACATGGCCGAAGCGGTCCGTACGATAAGCACCGCCGAAGGCAACGATGTTCGGCAAATGACGCTTGTAGGATTCGGTGGGGCTGCGGGACAACATTTGTGTCGCGTAGCCGATGCGCTATCAATGAACGAAATCATCGATCATCCGCATAGCAGCACCCTAAGTGCTCTCGGGATGGGATTGGCCGAAGTGGGACGAGTGGTCACGCGAGGAGTCTATCAGACAATTGATGAAAGGATGCCGCAAACACTCGAACAACTCAGCGGCGAATTGAAAGCCGAGGCGTTGCAAGAACTTCAGCCGGAACGATTCGCTGAGGATGATGTTCGCTTCGCTGACGAGGTGGATGTCCGCTACGTCGGAACTCAATCGACGTTAACGCTTTCTGCATGGCCGCTCGAGACGATTGGTCAGCGGTTTCATGAAAAGCACAAGGAGACATTCGGGTATCGGCGCAACGATCGGTTGGTCCAGTGTGTTTCGCTCCGCTGCGAAGCGACCCTTGTTGCTTCGCGGGATGTAACGGATCAAAACCAGCCCGTTCAGGAAAATTTCGTTGCATTGGCCGAAACCCATCATGGGGTGGTCGATCGAAACAAAATGAAGCCAGGCGATACGATCAAGGCACCAGCGATGGTAATCAGCAGCGAATCGACCTTGATTGTCGAGCGCGATTGGAACGGTGAAGTTCTATCCAATGGGACGATTCGGCTGCGACGGATGGAGTCGAGACGGATCTCTTCGCTCGCAAATGTCTCATCGGAGGCCGACCCCGTTCTGTTGGAGATTATCGCCCGACGCTTACAGGGCATTGCCGATGCGATGGGAGAAGTACTGCGGCGAACCAGTATCAGTGTCAATGTCAAAGACCGGCGAGACTATAGTTGTGCTGTTTTTAGCCACGACGGATCGCTGGTAGCAAACGCACCCCACGTGCCCGTTCATTTAGGAGCGATGGGGCATACGGTTCGGCATCTAATGGAAACGTATCCGGTTATGTTCGCAGGCGACTGCTACTTGAGTAACGATCCCTTTGCGGGCGGATCGCATCTGCCGGATATCACGTCGGTGACGCCGGTTTTTTGTCACAAAACCGTCCGCAGCGGACGGCCTGATTTCTTTGTTGCTACTCGTGCCCACCATGCTGAAATTGGTGGACGGACTCCCGGTTCGATGCCTCCCGATGCCGCTTGTTTGGCTGACGAGGGCGTCGTGATCCGAGCATTTGCGTTCGTTCGAGACGGCGACTGCTATGAAAAGGAGCTAAGTGAGCATCTCAGCAGCGGACGTTATCCATCGCGAAACGTAGATGAAAATTTGGCCGACATTGCGGCACAACAAGCGGCTGGCGAGGAAGGTGTTCGTCGGCTGATTGAAATGACAGAAATCTATTCGGTCGAATTAGTCGATCGTTACATGCAGCGGATTTTGGAGGTTGCAGCCGATACGGTTGCCCAGTGGATTGGTGGTTTACCAGACGGCTGCATGAAGTTTGTCGATTCGCTTGATGACGGTACCGAGATTGCGGTTTCGATCGATCACAAAGAAGGTCGACTTGTCATCGATTTTACTGGTACGGCTGGTGTGCATCCGCACGGTTTCAATGCAACACCCGCGATCGTCACCGCAGCCGTCTTGTACGTGATACGCTGTGTTTCTCTCAGCGAGCTACCGCTTTGCGATGGTGTGCTCCGCGACATCGACCTAATCATTCCGCCAGGTTTGTTAAATCCTCCTGCGAATGATGATCCGAAACAGTGTGCTGCGGTGGTCGCTGGCAACGTCGAAACGAGTCAACGCGTTGTCGATGTGTTGTTCGGAGCATTACACGTAGTGGCGGCATCGCAAGGAACGATGAACAACGTTCTAATCGGTGACGAAACGTTTGGTTTTTATGAAACCATCGGTGGCGGAAGTGGAGCGACTGAATATGCCGATGGTGCCGACGCCGTTCATACTCACATGACCAATACGCGTATCACGGATCCCGAAGTCATGGAGACGCGGCTACCGCTGAGGCTAAAGAGGTTCGCGATTCGACGTGGCAGTGGAGGTGGCGGGCGCCGACGCGGAGGCGACGGTATGATTCGCGAAATTGAATTCTTAAAGCCATTGACGCTTTCGTTGATCACGGGGCGGAGAACCCGACCACCCTACGGAGTCGACGGCGGCGATGCCGGCAAATCCGGGCGGAATACGCTGATCAGAGCCGGAGAACCCATCGAGCTGCACTTCGCAACCACAACCACCGTTGGTCCAGGTGACGTTCTGCTCATTGAAACCCCAGGCGGTGGAGGATGGGGGAAGGAAAAAGGATAACTGACCACTGATAGCTGATAGCTGATAGCCGATAGCTAACCGTCACAACTATGACAATTGGAAGACTGGGTCAGTTTTATGGTTTGGAACGCCGAAGGATAGACGATAGCTGACGATCGTTTTTGTCTTCTCGTTTTTTGCCGCGAGTCTTGCTCATGTCAACCGCTGCCACCATGTTCCACGAATCGGGCCTTAAAAAGGCTGCGGTGTTATTGATGTCGATGCCGACTAAAACGGCCGCTCGAGTGCTCGGCCAATTGCCGCCGCGAGCAATTGAGGCGATTAGCATCGTGATCGCGCAAATCGATTCGGTCGGTGGCACTGAACAAGAAGTGGTAATCGCTGAGTTCTTGACCAGCAAGGCGAGTTCCATCTACGCCAGTCCTGGCGGTTTGGAACGGGCGAAAGAGTTGATCCGCGAAGCACTCGGACGCGATGCAACCGAATTCATCGGGAATCTACAACAAACGATCGAATCGACGCCGTTTGGTTTCATTAAGAAAGTTGATTCGCAGACATTGCTACAATTCATTGGTGAAGAACATCCGCAAACGATCGCATTGCTGCTCAGTCATGTTCCGGCCAACTATGCTTCCGAGGTGATGAGCGGATTGTCGCCCGAAAAGCAACTCGAAGTGATCCGACGGATTGCCTCAATGGGGCGTTGTAGCCCTGATGCCGTAGCCGAACTAGAATTCGGTCTCGAAATGCGGCTCAGTAGTATGGTCAACCAACAACACAGTAATACGGGCGGGGTTGAAAGCGTCGCGGAGATTTTGAACGTCGTCGAACGATCGGTCGAGCGGACGATCATGGAAGCTCTTTCTAACGACGATCCCGAATTGTCCGACGACATTCGGCGGTTGATGTTCGTGTTCGAAGATATCTCGAAGTTGGCGGACCGCGATATCCAATCGCTACTCAAGAATGTCGAAACGGCTCAATGGGCGATGGGATTGAAGGGAGCGAGTCAGGCGTTGCAAGACAAGATCATGAAGAACATGAGCACGCGAGCAGCCGACAATCTGCGAGAGGAAATGGAATACCTCGGAAGCGTTCGCTTAAGCGAAGTCGAAGCGGTGCAGCAGAAGGTCGTCGACGTCGTCCGGCATCTCGAAGACACCGGCGAAATCTCTCGCCCAACCGGCGAAGAGGAAGACGAGTACATTAACTAGCCTCGCAAAGTTGTCGATAGAATGTTGGTCAATTGAAATCGATTCTGCGAGATGGTTTTGCCATTCGATTTGACTTTGCCAACGAACTCGAAAACTTCGTCCACTTTTTCTTCTAGCACGACGTCGATCGTTAACCTATCGCCTAAGCGAGCGAAGCCGCGATAGCGAGCCTGCTTAACTTTCACCAAAACGCCAATCGCATACTGGTTCGCATACGGATCATGGGTATCAAATTCTGCCATTGGATTGTAATTTGCGGCGATGAGAATCCCAGCGCTTTGCGTCGTCATCTCTTGCATCATCGCCCCGGGGACGATGGGTGCCCCAGGGAAATGGCCAGCGATAAAGAAGTCGTCGCCGCTGATATTTTTAACCGTCGTCACGCGGTCAGACTCAATCGATTCGATGCGATCGACCATCATGTAGGGCGGCCGATGGTGCAAATAGTCCTCGACGCGTTCAAATCGGTGTTCGTAGTATTTCATTGGTTCTCGATAATTCGAAAGCATGTTTTCGAGTCAATTGGTTGTTCTTGATTCTTAGATTGCGGCAAGGGGTGGTTTCCTGCAAGCGAGAGCTGTTTATTCAGGAGCGCGATTTTTTCAGCAACGTTGCCGGCTAGGGTTGATATCCGTATCATAGGAGCATAGCGAACACCACCATCCTCACTCGATGAGTTTTTTGATGAAGCGATTCACTGCCGGTTATCTGTTTTCGATTCTCAGCGCATTGCTCACCGCACTGCTTGGCGTATTCATTTTCGCCAATTTCACCCAAGCTCAAACGCCTGCTGTAGTCGCCCCCAATGCGGCGAAAACAGAGGAGAAAAAACCGGAAACGGCTGAAAAAACGGAGCGATCCTATCTTCGCGTCGACGAAACGGATGAAGGCAAGTCGCGTGCATTGCAAACCGCAATTGTTCAATATGTCGGGAAGCCAGGTTCTGCTTTCGCTGGCCAAGAAGTCGATTTGGTGGGGGTCGTTCATATTGGGCAAGAAGAATACTACCAGGAACTCAAAAAGCGGTTGGCGACTTACGACACCGTGCTTTACGAGTTGGTTGCTCCCGACGGAACGCGAATTCGTCCCGAAGATTTGGAAAAAAGACGATCTGTCTTGGCATCAATGCAGTCGGGGATGAAAGACATGCTAAATTTGGAGTATCAGCTTGAGAAGATCGATTATATGGCCACCAATTTCCGGCACGCCGACATGAGCCCCGAGGAGTTTGCCGAGGACTTTAGTCGTCGCGGCGACAGTATTTGGAAGATGGGAGCTCGGATGATGGGGGCAGGGATGGCGACCAATGCGGCCAGCGGTGGTGAAGCGGGTTTGTTGTTGGCGTTGTTCAGTGACGATCGTGCTCGCCGCATGAAACAGGTCATGGCCCGACAAATGGTCGACATCGAAACGGTAACCTCGGGAATGAACGACGAAAATGGCGAAGATACGCTGATCCAAGGTCGCAATGCGAAAGCGTTTCGCATCCTTCGAGAAGAACTCGAGCAAGGAACCGAGAAGATCGCTGTCTTCTACGGAGCGGGCCATTTGCTCGACATGGCGAAACGACTCGAAAAGAACTTCGAAATGAAGTACGTCAAAACCGAGTGGCTCGACGGTTGGGATCTGACCCGCAATTGAGAGCCAGGCCTACACCAAAACGCTTCGATCGATAAGAATGTGTCGACAGTATTTTGACTCTTTAGGTTTAGGCTTACTTTCATGCGTGTTCTTTCTGGTATCCAACCGACCGGGCGTCCTCATTGGGGCAACTTTTTCGGCGCGATTCGCCAATATATCGATCTGCAACAGGACAACGACGGGTTTTACTTCATCGCCGATCTGCACGCGTTGACGACCGTTCGCGATCCTGAATTGCTGCGCCAGTACACGTTGGACGCCGCACTCGATTTGTTGGCTCTCGGTTTGGACCCTAAGAAAGCGACTCTGTTTGTCCAGTCGCAAGTTCCCGAGGTTAGCGAATTGACGTGGCTGCTCATGACCGGCACGCCGATGGGACTTCTCGAACGCTGTCACGCCTATAAAGAGAAAAAGGCGAAAGGCATGACGGCCGACGCAGGCTTGTTTACTTACCCTGTATTGATGGCAGCCGATATTTTGGCTTACGACTCAAAAATCGTTCCGGTCGGCCAAGATCAAGTTCAGCATATCGAGGTCTGTCGCGACATCGCCGGTAGCTTCAATCATACGTTTGGGGAAACCTTCGTTTTGCCCGATGCGAAAACGCTCGATCATTCGGCCAAGGTTCCGGGAACCGATGGTCAAAAGATGAGCAAAAGCTATGATAACACCTTGCCTCTGTTTGGGAATGAAAAGCAAATTCGCAAACAAATCATGCGGATTACAACCGATAGCCGCCCGATAGAAGATGCGAAAGAGCCTCAGGACGACCATTTGTTTCAGTTGTATCGGTTGTTTGCATCGGAGAGCGAAATCGAGTCGATGGCGGCGATGTATCGCCGTGGCGGATTCGGCTACGGCGAAGTCAAGAAGGCGGTCGCGGAGGCAAGTGAAGCGTACTTTAAAGGCGCCCGTGCCCGCCGCGACGAATTGGTGGCCAACCTCGATTTTGTTCACGAAACGCTTCGCGATGGAGCAGAGAGGGCTCGAAAAGTTGCTGCCGATGTGCTGATCCGCGCACAAAGAGCCTGCGGGATACGTTAAACTACGCTTTGTCTGAAAAGGGGTCTGACCCTCTTCAGACTAAGGCATAAACTACTAGAAAACGTGTTCTCCGAAGGGTCAGACCCCTTTTCAGACAAAGCCTCAGCTTATGGCCATTCTGGGAATCGGAACGGAAATCGTCGAATGCATTCGCATCGCCAAAATGATCGAACGGCATGGCGAACAATTTTTGGAACGAGTCTACACGGTCGATGAAGTCGAACACTGTATCCAAACCGCCGATTCGACGCATCATTTTGCGGCACGGTGGGCAGCGAAAGAAGCGGTGATGAAATCGATGCGGTGTCGCCATCAAGGCGTCCGCTGGACCGACATTGCCGTCATCGTTCAAAGTGGCCATGGGGCACAAATCGTCTTGTCCGGTGCAGCTCAGGTTTGGGCCGACAAACATTTTATCACGAAACTTCACGTATCCCTTGGCGTTTGTCGCACTCACGCGACCGCTTATGTGATCGCAACCGATGAACTGGATTGATCGCCTATGTTCCGTCTCGCACTGCATTGGCAAATCTTCATCGGTATGATTGCCGGATCATTACTCGGGGTGATCCTCAACCTGACGTGTTCTCAGCGTTCGACCGAAGTCACCGCTGCCGATGGATTGCCAAAAGCGATCGTCTCGGCGGAAGTGAGCGATTCAAGTTCGTCCACCACCATTCGGTACACCGACCGCGACGCTAACACGACGGAGCGAATCGTCGATCCGGTGTCACAGAACCCCGACGTCTTTGCCTCGATCGAAATGCTCGAGAAAGCGGACCCGATCGCGGTTTCGATCTATCATCATCATGGTCGCAGCTTAGCAAAGCGGGTCGGATCTTGGTTTTCGAAGATCGGCGGTTTGTTTCTACGAATGCTGCAAATGGTGGCTGTGCCCTTGATCGTTACCTCGCTAACGACTGGCATCTTGGGGCTCGGTTCCTCAGCAGGAATTGGGCGGATGTTTCGCCGCACGATTCTGTACTATCTCTGCACGAGTTTACTGGCGATCTCGACCGGCTTATTGGCGGTCAATTTGATTCGTCCTGGGCTTCGCGGTGGCGAGGTGAAGCAAGCGGTGACGGAGCCGGCGGAAGCGGCTTCTTTGGTGGACGTCTTGTTTGAGCAGCTAGAAGCGATGATTCCCAAGAATCCACTTTACGCGTTCGTCGCACCAAATTACTTATCAATCATCGCTTTTACGGTAGCGTTTGCACTTTTCACGATCTCGGTTGGCGGTGCGACTCAAGAGCGAATCGGCAGCATCGCGACGGCCGGTTTCGAAGTGATGATGGCGATGACGATGGCGATTATCCGCTTGGCTCCGATCGGCGTCTTCTTTTTGATCGCTGCGGTCACAGCAACTCAAGGGACGAATGTCTTTTTTGCGTTGGCGTGGTATGTGATTGCTGTCTCGATGGCCCTTTGCATTCACGCTTTGATCACACTGCCGTTGATCTTGAAGTTTGTTGCCAAACGAAGTCCCTATGAGTATGCCAAAGCGATGTCGCCAGCACTATTGACGGCGTTTAGCAGTGCCAGTAGTAACGGGACCTTGCCTTTGACGATGTCCAACGTCGAAGAACGGGCGGGGATCAGTAATCGGACCGGATCGTTCGTGTTGCCGCTCGGCGCGACGATCAACATGGACGGTACAGCGCTCTACGAAGCGGTCGCCGTATTGTTTATTGCCCAGTTGCATTTCGGAATGAACTTGCCCGCCAGCCAACAAATTGTGGTCGCCACGACCGCACTGTTAGCCAGTGTGGGAGCGGCGGGAATTCCGCACGCGGGTTTGGTGATGATGGCGATCATTTTGCACGCTGTCGGTTTGCCGATCGAAATGCAAGGCGTGATCCTGGCGGTCGACCGCGTGCTCGACATGGCTCGAACCGCCGTCAATGTGTGGAGCGATTCGTGTGGCTGTGCCGTTGTTGAAACGCTCGAACTCAAAGACGCGGCAGCGTGAGGGCATCGGTCGCCTCAAGGAGATTCCTAGAGGCGCACCGCTCGGCTAACGCCTGGACTACATCCTAGGACTTCTCGCCGGTTTTCGCAGCATCGGGATCGACCGCGGGCAGAACGGCTTTCGGTTTTTCGGTAACCGTGCCGGGGACAAGCCAAGGACCTTTGGAGTGGTCTTTGATGAGCTGCATCAGTTCTTCCGAATCGATCGCTTCGACATCGAGTAATCGCTGGGTGACTGCTTCGAGGACTTCGCGACGCTGTTCCAGGATTTCACGCGTTTGCATCAGAGCGTCTTCGATGATCCTTGCTACCTCCTTATCGATCATCTTCGCCATGTCTTCGCTGTGGTTCATTTGCAAACCATCGTTTCCGCCGCCAGCCAAGAACGGTGACCGCGAACTTCGCCGGAAATTAATCCGCCCCATCCGGCTCATTCCATAGTCCATCACCATGCTGCGAGCGATCTCGGTGCAGCGTTCCAAATCGTTCTGAGCCCCCGTGCTGATGTCTTGGAAGATCATCTCTTCGGTGAGTGTCCCTGCCAGCAAGACTTTCATGTTGCTTTCGAGTTCTGACTTGGTCATCAAGTAACGATCCGATTCCGGACGTTGCATCGTATAACCGAGTGCCGCCAATCCCCGTGGAATGATACTGACTTTGTGAACGGGGTCGGTGTTGGGCAGAGCTGCGGCAATGATCGCGTGGCCGGCTTCGTGATAGGCAACGCGGATCTTTTCATCCTCGTTCATCACACGGTTCTTTTTCTCGAGTCCCGCCGTCACCCGTTCGACCGCTTCGTTGAACTCTTGCAATCCAACGGTTTGCTTCTCGGCCCGGGCAGCCAACAGGGCTGCTTCGTTGACCAAGTTTGCCAAGTCGGCTCCGACGAATCCAGGTGTGATCGAGGCGATGTCGCGAAGGGTAACGTTTTCGTCCAAGCGGACGCTCTTGACGTGAACCTTCAAGATTTCCTCACGCCCACCGACGTCGGGACGATCGACCAGCACATGACGATCGAAACGACCGGGACGCAGTAGCGCAGGGTCAAGGGTTTCAGGGCGGTTGGTTGCGGCGACAATGATGACACCCGAGTTCGAATCAAAACCGTCCATTTCGACGAGCAGAGCATTGAGCGTTTGTTCGCGCTCGTCGTGGCCGCCGACGACACTGCCACTGCGACTTTTGCCGAGGGCATCGAGTTCGTCGATAAAAATGATGCACGGGGCGCGGCTGGTCGCTTGTTGGAACATGTCCCGCACGCGCGCCGCGCCAACGCCGACGAACATCTCGACAAAGTCGCTGCCCGACAGACTAAAAAAGGGCACACCCGCTTCGCCCGCGATCGCTTTGGCCAATAGCGTTTTGCCTGTCCCGGGCGGTCCGACAAGCAAAACACCCTTGGGGATGCGGCCGCCGAGTGCTTGATACTTATCGCTGTTCTTCAAAAAGTCGACCACCTCGCGAACTTCGTCAATCGCTTCTTCAATGCCCGCCACGTCGTCGAACGAGATCGGCAAGTCATCTTGACCGTACAATTTCCCTCGGCTTCGCGAAAACGACATGGGTGAACCGACACCACTAATCCGCCGCAACATCATGATTCCGAGCATGATCAAAACGCCAATCATCAATAGTTCAGGCCAATGATCTTGGAAAAATCGACTGGGCCGATCATTGTCCCATACGACGTTCGAAGCAGCGAGTAGCTCCGTCAATTGGCGGTCTTCGGCTTCGTTTCGAATCGTACGAATGGTCTTGAAAGCAAGCCGCTTGGCGGCTTCACTCGATGTACTGCCCTGCGTCCCCAATTCCCGGTACATCACCGTACCGGTGATTTCTTCCTCGGAGACCTTAATCTCCTGCGGTTCGCTGTATTCGACCCAAATTTTCGGATCGTTGATCGAAGGAACGGTTAGCGAACGGTCGAGAGCTTTTGAATTGTTAGTGGATACATCAGGAGAGTCGGCTAGGCTTTGCGTTTGATTGTGGTATTCCGCCTCTTTGTCGAGAAGGGCTAACAAATCAGGATAGCGCATTCGCCGCTCGGTATCGCCAAATAGGAAAGCGCTGACCAGCACCGCGGCGACCACAACCGCTAGGACTATCCAAACATTCCCTCCGCTACGAGGTTCATTCGAATTGGTCTTTCTTCGTTTCTCATCGCTCATATATCTATTCGCTTGATCACTTTCGCTGTTAAGAGAATGTCGCTGTTAAAAGAATTTAACTCGAGGCTGCCGGCTGCAAATTTTTTCAGTTCCGCGTTTTCATTAACCCGACGTCATCACCGTTTGTCAACACTTTGGTTGCCTAAGGGGCAAGACAAGTCTACTTTAGGGGAACCGTTTTTCTCAACCTAACGTATCTCATGTTACAACCCTTATCCGTTTTTGGTTCTCTTCGTCGTCATGTTGCCAACTGAAACCGCAAAAAAAGAGCAACCGAACCGCGAATCGACGACAACACGAGTCGCCGTTCTAGGCGCGACCGGCAGTATAGGGACTGCGACTTTAGGCGTTCTGCGCCATTTGGATAACGTTGATCCAGAATCGAAATGGCGATTAATTGCCGCGTCGGGACACGGAAATCTAAGATTACTGGGCGAAATGGTCGACGCTTTGCAGCAGCCCCCTGAGCACATTGTTTTGTCCGATCCCGAATCGGCCCCCGAATTCTCGACCCGTCATCCACTCGGGCGATCTGCGGGGCAGACCCAGGTTAGCGTGGGTCCCGAGGCGCTGGTCAGAATTGCTAGCGATCCGTCGGTTGACGTATTGGTTGCCGCGATTGTGGGGCGAGCGGGGCTCGAAAGCACGCTTGCCGCAATCGAGGCTGGCAAACGAGTCGCACTTGCCAACAAGGAGACGATGGTCGTCGCGGGCTCGCTGGTCCAGAGCATGGTCAAACGTAGTGGGGGGGAAGTCACGCCGATTGACAGCGAGCATTCGGCGATTTTTCAGTGTTTGGGCGAAAAGAACTGTAAGCCAAAGAAGCTGATTCTGACCGCCAGCGGGGGGCCGTTTCGTTGCTCAACCGCTAAGCAGATGGAAAATGCGACCCTCTCCTCGGCGTTGAACCATCCCACTTGGGATATGGGGCCGAAGATTACGATCGATTCGGCGACCATGATGAACAAAGCCCTTGAAGTGATTGAGGCTCGGTGGTTGTTCAACTTGCCCGCCGACGCGATCGAGGTGGTCGTGCATCCACAATCGATTATCCATTCGATGATCGAATTCGCAGATGGATCGGTGATCGCCCAATTGAGTCCACCGGACATGCGTTTACCTATCCAATACGCTTTGACTTATCCGCGGCGATTGCCTTGTGAGGTGCCCTCTCTCGATCGATCAGCTCGCTGGGATTTAACGCTTGAGCCGGTCGATCGGGAGCGTTTTCCCGCATTGGACCTCGGATTTGAGGTCGCCCGGGTCGGTGGAACGAGCGGGGCGGTGTTAAATGCGGCAAACGAAGCGGCAGTCGGTCTATTCTTGGAAGACAAAATCCGCTTTACTGACGTGGTGGCGGCTTGTCGCACCTGTTTGGACAACCACACATTTGATGCGAATCCATCGCTCGATACGCTGCT
>JGI12210J13797_10147698_pt1 | contig 15927 bp, 6 predicted proteins | sample ElkSlonscriptome_3_FD_13797 | JGI IMG/M metagenome (IMG submission 13797)
CAGGCTGCTAGACTAGAGAGGCTGACTCCGTACCCTCGCACCGCGCCGTCCCCCTCGCACGCACGAGGACGCCCGACTGTTCTGTCGGCCCTACGGCGCAGCCCCGAGCCAGGCGTCGATCTGGGCGATCTCCCCGTCCCGCCCCCCGAGCTTGGCGTAGGCGCTACGTGCCTGCTCGGCCAGCTCCCGGGCCTCGGGCGTTTGGGGCCCTCCTAGAGCCCGCGCGTGCACGAAGCGAGCGGCGGCCAGGTCGGCATCACCCCCCGCTCCGTCCTCGAGAAGCGCCACCGCCTGCTCGGCATGCGCCCGGGCGGTTGCCGGGTCCTCGGCCGCGATCGCCACCTCGGCCAGATCGAGATGACTGGCCGCCACCGAGGGATGCGATGGACCCCATAGCGGCTCACGCAACGCCAGCGCCTGCTCGTGCAGCGCCCGGGCCCGCTCGAGGTCGCCCTGGTGCGCCCATAGCCGACCCATCACGCTCCGGGCCCGCGCCCGCTCCTCCTGCGCGATGCCCTGGCGGGACGACAGCGAGACGGCCAGCTTGCCCCACACGAGCGCTGCGTCGACGCGAGCGCCTCCCGCCCCCACGACGGCCGCCAGCCCGATCGCGGCCCCGGTCGCCGCTCGGTGATGCCCGTGCTCGAGCGCGGAGAAGAGTGCCTGCTCGAGGTCGGCCTCGGCCTCGGCCGACGGACCCGCGGCCGCCGCGGCTCGCCCTCGCTCGAGCAGCGCCTCGGCCCGCAACCACGGATCGTCTTGCGCCTCGGCCTGCTCGACGACCTCGTGCGCCTGCGCCCGAGCGCCGTCCTCGTCGCCGCCGCGCGTCTTGGCCCGCGCCCCGGCGAGCTGCTCCCGCCCCGCCTCCCGCTGGGGGAAGTCCCCCGCGGCCGCCTCCGGCAGGGGATCCGGGTCATCGCATCGCTCCAGCCGAGGCAGTCCCTCGACCAACTGCACCGCCCGCTCCACGGTCCGCGCATCGGCGCGAACCAACACGTTCACCGCCTCGCGAAGATCGACCCGCCGCGCATCGAGGCACGCCAGTACCCACGTCGCATCCACCGGAGCCGAGGCGTCCGGGGAGATCTCGCACGCCTGCGCACGCCGTTGCATCCAGTCGTCGGCATACGCCTCCAGGCGCGGCTCGATCCGCGTCCAGGTCGCCACCGCCGAAGCGCGCCCCGCCCCGAACATCGCGTCCCGAGCCTCTCGCCGTCGCTCTTCGTCCCAGACGCCCTCGAGCGCGACCTCGCTCGCCTCGCACGTGGTCGATGGCGTCGGTTCACCACCCGACAGGCTCCACCACGCAGCCCCACCACCGAGCGCCGCGAGTCCGGCCAGAACGGCCACCGCCGCCGGCCGAGGCAGGGTCACTCGCCGGCGCTCGCCCAGCCCCGTCGCCCGTCGCAGCTCGCGGCAAAGGGCGTCCATCGAGGCCCAGCGTTCGTTCGGCTCCCCGGCCAACCCACGGAGCAGCGCCTTGCGCAGCGGCCCGGAGATCGACTCCTTGCTCGTCATCTGGTTGCGCGAGCGATCGGTCAGGGCTCGAGCAAAGGCGGCCATCCCGTCGCCGGAGAACGGACGCTCGCCCTGCAAGACCTCATAGAGCGAGACGCAGAAGCTGAACTGATCGCTCGCCGGCTCGACCGGCCGCCCGCGCAGCTGCTCGGGCGAACGATAGGCCGGATCGCCCATCACGCTCGACTCGGACATCGAGCCCATGAGCGAGGGCTCGAGCACGGACGGATACCGGTCGTCGGCCACCACGAGCGGCAGCGGCCCCGAGCGCCGCGCCCGAGCCCGCGCCGCGATCGTGCTGGCGCTGCGCCTGGTGTCGGTCTGCCCGGTGCGGCGATCGAAGGCGAAGCCCGCGAGCTTGGCCGCCCCTCCTCGCTCGATCCACACCACGTCGGGGCTGAATGCCCGGTGCACCAGGCCCTGACCGTGCGCCGCATGCAGGGCCTCCCCCACCTCGACGAAGCGAGCGACGACGTCGACCGGCGACCGAGGCTCCTTCGCCAGCCACTCCCGAAGCACGACCCCCTCGACCAGCTCGGTCGCCAGGTAGACGTGTCCGCGAGCGATCCCGACGTCGTAGACCGCCTGAGCCCGAGGATGCGACAGCCGAGCCAGCGCACGGGCTTGGTCGCGCAGCCGCCCCCGCTCCTCGGCGCCCCGACGACTCACCCGCAGCAGCCGGATCTTCACGCGACGATCGAGATCGGGGTCGTAGCCCAGGAACAGCTGCTCCCTGCCGCCCTCGCGGATCGCCTCGAGCACGATGTAGCGACCGATCCGACGCTCTCGCTCGTCACCGAGCCACTCTCGCAGGCGATCCCACTGGCGGATCAGCGCCTCGTGGGCGATCTCGACCGTCGCGCCTCCTCGGGTCCGGTCGTCGCGAACCACGAGGCGCTCGTCGACGAAGCGGCGCAGCACCGCTTCGATCCCCTGGCGCTCGCGGGGATCGCCGGCCCACAGCTGCTCCACCGGCACGCGCCGTCGGGTGTCCCCCGTGTCGTCGTCGCCCAGGCCCACCAGCTGGGTGAGCATCTGCCGGGCGTGCCGCAGCTCGACGTCCGAGAGATCTTCGAGCAGGGCATCCGCCCGGCGCTCCAGCGAGCCCACCACGCCGCCGAGCTGATCGTAGCCCTCGAGGCTCAGGGTGCGGCCCCGACGGGTCTGCCACATCCGGTCGAGGGTGTACTGCATCAGCGGCAGGGCCCCGGGCTCGTTGGCGACCTCGGCCACGATCCGCTCCGCGAGCCCCTCGCCCAGGGTCAAGCCAGCCAGCGCAGCGGGGCGCGTGATCGCGTCGCGCAGCTGTGTCGGCGACATCTGGGCCACGAACACCCGATGGGCCTCGTCGTAGGCGACCGCATCGAGCCGAGTCCCCGCATCGTCCAGGCGCAGCTCGCCGCATCGACCCAGGAAGTCGACCCGGAGCGAGAGGATGCAGCTGAGGTTGGTGTCCTCGGTCGCCAGCGCCCACAGCCGACGCGCAAAGGTCAGCCGAACCTCGCGATCGCGGGTGTGGGTGAAGACCTCCTCGAACTGATCGACCACCAACAAGAACGGGCGGCTCTCGTCCTCGCGGGCGGCCAGCGCCGCGTCCAGCGTGCCCAGCGGATCGCGGCCCGGCCGGATGATCGCGTGCTCCCACTCCCCCTCGCGGGTGACGAGGATGTCGGGCACCGCCCCGGCCCGGACCAGCGACGACTTGCCGGTCCCAGATGCGCCGGCGACGACCAGCAAGCGGGTCTTGCCCGCGTCGATCAGCGCGGCCAGATCGCCGAGCACCTCCTCGCGCTCGGCCTCGCGCCCGTGGAAGAACGGGGTCTGCCCCGACTCGAACGCGAGCAGCCCTCGGTAGGGCCGAAACACGAACGGGCGCGTGTCGACCCCGTCGTCGGCGCGAGCGCACAGCTGCACCGCCGCCCAGTCCATGTGCACCGGGTCGAGCGCCAAGCGGGCCCGCGCTCGCAAGAGCGCGTCTTCCAGCGACTCGTACTCGACCAGCAGCCCCTCGTAGAGCGACTCGGTCAGCGTGGTCGAGCCGGTCACCGACAGCGCGTAGCGAGAGGCCACCACCGCCTCGATCCCCGCCGCATGCAGGGCCTGGGACACGCTGCCGAGGTGATTGCCGGGCTCTCCGGCGTTGCCGCCCTCGCATGCGGCGAGCACCACCAGGCGCACACAGCCCGCGTGCGGGGCCAGCATGGAGCGCCAGGTGTCGGCGGCCACCGTCACCGGGCGCGTGTCTCCATCGAGCACCAGGCCGTATGTCTGCCCCGTGCGACCGCCGTGGCACAGCAAGTGGAGCACGGCGATCGGACGATCGCTGCGCTCCGCTCGGGACAGCGCGTCTGCGATGCCCCGTACGGTCGCGTTGGGCAGCACCTCGAGCGCGTCCTCACCATCGGGGTGCGCCCGAGCGCACGCGGTTCGTAGCGCGGCCTCGTGTCTCGCCGCGGGAACGGCCCCGGCCGCCGCGGACCAGGCCAGCAGGATGCGTCCGCCCTCGGGCCTCGGGGCGGGCGACGGGGCCGCGGTCCGAGTCTCGGGCCGCTCGTAGCGGATCAGCACCCGCGGCAGTCCTCCGATGTGCTGGCCTCGGCCCGGGAGCGTCAGTAACTCCCACGGCAGCGCATACAGCTCGGCGGCGCTCGAGCGGATCGTGACCACCACCCGCCGCCCCGCGTCATGGGCCTGGGCGATCGCCCGAGCGCGGCTGGGCCATGACGCCCGCTCGAGGAAGCGCGCCATCCGCTCGCCTAGCCGCTGGACGATCGCCGGATCTCGGTCGGATCGCCGCATCGCCTCGAGGTCCTCGAGCAGCTCCGGACCCCAGTCGATCTCGAGGACCTCCCGGCCCCCGCCCTCGGTCCGCAGCGTGTAGGTCTGCGGCTCGAAGCGGAAGGCGTACGGATCCTGTGGCGCATGGGTCCGCGCGAGCTCGAGGATCAGCGATGAGTCCGTCGCGTCGCCCATGGTCGGAATCGCCGCGAGTGTACCCCGGGGGCATCACTGACGATCGAGCGGCTGGTGCGGGTGGGCGACGGCTGAGGGTGATCACGAGGCGACATCGACCTGAAGCACGAGCCCTCGCAGTTGCTCGGCCCAGCCGTCGAGGTTGCTGATCGTGTCCTCCACCACCTCGGGGTGTGCCGCCTGTTCGCGCAGCGCATCCTCGAGCAGCAACCGGGCCCGGCGCAGATGGGTACGAACCGTCGCGGCGGGAAGCCCGAGCACCTGTGAGATCGCCGTGCTGGACATCTTCTCCCAGTAGCGAAGCTCCAGCGCGACCTGGAGATCGAGCGGGATCCGTCGCAGCGCCGTCTTGAGCAAGCGCAGGTTCTCCGCCTCGCGCATGACCGTCTCGGCCCCCGGAGCGAGGTCGTGGAGGGAGCAGGAGGCGTAGTCCTCGGGGAGACGATAGCGTCGCTTCAGGTGCTTCTTGAGCACGTTGTAGGCCACGCTGAACAGGTAGGAACGGAATCGGGCGTCTTCGGTGATGCGATCCCGTCCCTGCACGATGGCCAGGAAGGTCTCTTGCACGAGGTCGGCCGTTTGGTCGCCGAGCTTGTTCGCGAAGAAGCGAGCCACCGGATCGAAATAGCGCTCGCAGAGTTCCTGGCCCTTGGCCTTGTTGCCATCACGCCACGCACGCAACAGCTTGGTATCGCTGACCATCGGGGGCGAGGATACCTCGGCTTCCACGTGGCCGGGGCCCCATGGGGCTCCGGCCAGACCCGCCGGGCCGGGCTCAGTGGTCGTGGATCCATCCTGCGTGTCGATGAACATCGTCAGCGTGGCCGAGACCAAGGCGCGAGACCGAAGGCAGATCGAGATGTTTCGAGCGTCGAGCACCGCAAGTCTCGGTCGCGGGGGCGATGTTTGGCGACGTGGAGGATGGATTCACGCCCTCCTCAGTGGGTCGTGGTCTCGTGCACCAGCACGTCATCGATGCCGGAGGGAGCGGTGTCCGGAGTGTTCCCCTGCGTCAGGGTGTGGCCGAGGCCGAGCTGGCCCACGCTGTTGCTGCCCCAGCAGCGGAGGTCGTCGCCGACCAGCCGCACGCAGGTCGAAGAGGCGGTGGAGCCGATGAACACCTCCTGCACCACGCGTCCGCCGAGGTCCACGGGACCCATCGAGTCGGGAGACTCGTCATCCCCGATCGATTCCGCGGAGCCGTAGCCGAGCTGGCCGTCCTGGCCGTCCCCCCAGCAGTACAGCGCATGGGTCTCGAGGAGGGCGCAGGCGTGCCGCTCACCCGCGGCCACGGAGAGAGCCGGCTCGGGAAGAGTGACCAGCGTCCCCACTGCCCGATCACCTGCGAACATCGCCTTGGATCCGCCGCCGAGCTCGACGTCGTCGTCATCACCCCAACAACGCACGTTCCCGTCCTCGAGCACCGCGCAGGTTTGATCGCCGCCGGCGGCGAGCTCGAGGACCTTCGCTCCCAGCTCGAGCGGCTGCGCGTCGCCGGGCGTCTCGTCGTCCCCGATGTCTTCCCCGTTCGGGTCGCCGAGCTGACCCAAGGCTCCCGAGCCCCAGCACCGGACGGCCCCGCTCTCGAGCCGCGCGCACGCGTGGTGCTTGCCCGCGACCACTTGGGTGGCCACACCGCCCAGGTCGACGTCGCCAGCCTGGGCGGGCGACTCGTCGTCTCCGATCCGCTCGGTGTGCCCGTAGCCGAGTTGTCCGAAGTCGTTGGCTCCCCAGCACCGCACCGCGCCGCCATCGAGCAGGGCGCAGGCGAAGTCGAGACCGACGGCGAGCGCCTCCACCTTGGCCCCGACATCCACGTCCACCCTGGTGTCCGTACTCCCCGGCGCTTCGTCATCACCGATCGTCAGGGAGTGTTGCAGGCCGAGGTCGAACTCCTCATTGGCCCCCCATGCGCGGACCACCCCCGAGGCGAGCAGGGCGTAGGTCTGCTCTCCGTTGGTGTGGATCTCCAGGACTTCCCCGCCCAGGTGGATGAACTCCGCGGTATCGGGCGTCTCGTCGTCTCCGATCGCGATGTCATCCCCGCGACCGAGCTGACCGGCGTCGTTGTGTCCCCAGCACTTGGCATCGCCGTCCATCGTGACGACGCAGGTGGTGCCGTCGGCGACGCTGGCCATGTGGACGCCGGCGTGAGCGTCGTAGCCCGTGGTCTCGAGCGATGCACTCCGTTTCTCGACACGATCCAGGGTCGACCAGCGAAATTCCGCGTCCGTGGTCTCGGCCAGGTCCATCTCGGACTCGGCCATGCAGCCACTGCTCGACGCGATGGTCAGCGCGAGCAGGCCACCCCAGGCCATGCGGGACAGGAGAGAAGAACTACCAGTGTTGACGTCGTGCGTGCTCATCTGATCACTACCTCGCGAGATCGAGCACCAGCCCCCGATGCGGCGAGCTCAGCTCGCCGCATCCAGCCACCCCACTCTGCGCTCACCATCGAGCGAGGAATGTGGTGTCACTATCCGTGGATCGATTCGATGTCTGGATGGGAACCTGGCGCTACGTGATGGGCCGCGAACGGACGACTGCGCCCGGCGATATGGAAGCGATGCTCTCTCACCGGAAGTCCCTCCGGTGTCAGATCGGCCGAGGATGCAGCCCAACCTCGGGCCAAGTCCTCGTTCCGACGGGTGCAGCTTCGCGACCCCTTCAACCAGGCAGTATCCGAACGTCCGAGACTGTTTTGCGCATGACCAAGAATTCTTCCGATGCTCTCGAGTTCTTTACGCCGGGGGTTCGAAACGTCGAAGCCGGCCCCCGCGGGAGCCGGCTTCGAGGGTCCGGGCGAGCCGAGGCTCAGCGAGCGCGCTCGATGCGACGGAGCAAGGCTCGCGCCTCGTCGATGGGCGCACGGCCGGCTTCTTCGTGGTCCGCGAGCGCATCGAGGGCCCGATGGAGGTAGTCCTCGGCCCGCGTGAGCTGCTGCTGCTCCACCAGAGCCCGCGCCGCGTCGATTCGGGTCCAGGCCCACTTGACCCCCCCCGCCTCGCCGAGCCTCTCGTAGATCTCCAAGGCCTGGAGGTGCTGCGCCTCGGCCCCGCGCGCGTCCCCCCTCTCGAGGAGGGCGGACCCGAGCCGGTTGCGCAGGGTGGCCATCATGGGCGTCTGCGAGGCCTGGTGGGCCTCGAGGTGAGCGATTCCCCGGCGGTAGTGGGCTTCGGCCTGCGTCGGTCGCTTCGTCTCCGCGTAGACGACCCCGAGATCCTGCCAGGCCTGACCGACGAGCTTCACGGTCTGAGGGGTCACCTCGCTGCGCTCGAGGTCCCTCAGGACCGCGGTGTACGCGTCGATGGCCGACGCGGTCTTCCCCTGTGCTTGGAGCAGTGCGGCCAGGTTGAGGCGCACCTTGACGACCGACACGTTCGTCGCCCCATAGGTGTCCTCCCAGATGCGGAGCGCCTCGCGCTGATGCTCTTCGGCCTGGGACAGCTCCCCTTGCTGCCACAGCGCATCGCCGAGGGTGTTGTGCAGGTTCGCCAGCTTCACGTGGTCTCGGCCGTGGGCTCCTTCGAGGATCCGGAGGGCCTGGTCCGCGGCGTCGCGGCCCCGGGGAAGCTCCCCGAGCTGAACGTACAGCACGGCCAGGTTGCTTCGAACGAGGCCCGTCATGGGATGGTTCGGCCCCAGCCATCGAACCTGAAGCGACAGCGCTCGCTCGCGGTGCTCGAGCGCATCTCTGAGCTTGCCCTGCGCGCGCAGAGCCATGGCCAAGCCGTCGAGCGGCTCGACCAGCTGGAGATGGTCGTCTCCAACCTGATCCTCCAGGATCGACAGCGCGCGCTGGTAGTACTCTCGAGCGTGGGCATAGTCGCCACGCGTGTAGGAGACCGTCCCCCGCTTGGTCCAGGCCGTCGCCCTCGCCTTCGGCGACACGCGCGTCCGGTTGGCGAACGGCACGAGCCACTCGAAGATGCCCTCGGCCTCCTCGGTGCGCCCTCGCTCGTGTCCGATGAGCTGAGCCAGCAGCGACTTGGTCTCCACGACCAGCGCGTCGTCATCGCTCTCGAGGGCGATGGTGGACGCGCGGTCGAGGCTCTGCTCCGCCCCGCCCGGATCGCCATCGTCCATGCGCAGGCCGCCCTCGACGAGCAGGGCCTCCGCCAGCAGCGGGGGGTGGTCCAGTGCCTCGGCGAGGGCGACCGCCTCCGCGGCCACGGACAGGCCCTCGGCATACCGATGGGCTCGCTGCAGCGTGCGGGCGTGGTCCAGGGTCCGGTGGAGCTCGTCCGCCTTCTGCCAGTCCTTCGGCAGGGAGGCCCGCAGTCCTTCCGACGCATCGACGCAATCTTCGGCCCTGGGGAGCCCCTCCACCATCGACGATGCGTGCTCGACCAGCTTGGCATCGGCCTCGGACAGCAGCCCGATGGCGTCCCCGAGCGCGTCACGCGTGCGTCGCAGGCAGCGCTGTCGGAGTGGGTCTGGCGACCGAGCCACCTCGACCTCGCACGACCGGACCGAGAGGCGCTCCCACGCGCGCACCCGATCGCCCAGCTGCCGCTCGACGGACCTCCAGGTCTCGTCCGCGTAGTCGACCCCCGTGGCGAGCAGGGCCTGGTGAACCCGCTCGCGCTGCGGCTGTCCCCAGACGTCGTCGAGCCGATGCTCGGGGGTCGAGCAGGGATCCGCCCCCCCCGCGAGGGCCTTCGACGTGTCGAGCTGACCCGCCGACGTCGCCAGGGCCGCCACGGCCACGGCCACCCCGGTCAGCATCGTCCTGCGGCGCGCTCGCGCATGCACAGCGCCCTCGAGGGCCCGGAGCAGCGCATCCATCGAGCGCCAGCGGGCCTTGGGATCGCCGGCCAGCCCCCGTCGCAGGACGTCGCGGACCGCCCGCGGAAGACCACGCGAGGCGGGGGACGGCGGGAACTCGGGTCGCCGCTCGAGCCCTCCGGCCAGGGCGATGAGGGCTCGTCGCGGATCCTTCGAGAACGGAGGCGCTCCGAAGAGTGCTTCGGCCAGGGCAACGCAGAAGCTGAACTGATCGCTTCGAGCGTCGATCGATCGACCGACGAACTGCTCGGGCGCCATGTAGGCGATCGTCCCCACCACCGCGTCATGGGCGGTGATCTGCTTGTCCAGCATGCTGTGGGCTGCGTCGAGGGACGAGCTCGCCCCTGCCCCCGAGCCCGCGACCGTCGTCGCCGTCGAGTCGCCACTGGTCGCCTGGCCCATCAACGGCACGCTCTCCGACGAGACGATGCCCTTCGCCCGAGCCAGGCCGAAGTCCAGCACCCGCACCCGCCCCTCAGTGTCGCGGATGCAATTGGCCGGCTTGAAGTCGCGGTGGATCATGCCCGCGGCATGCGCTGCCGCCAGCCCGCGTCCGGCTTGCACGTAGACCTGCAGGCACTCCGACCAGGAGTGCTCCTCGCGCTGCCAGGCCTGGAGCGTCTGCCCGTCGACCAGCTCCATCGCGATGAAGACCTGGGCGCCGAACTCACCAACCTCGTACACCTGCACCACGTTGGGGTGCGAGAGTCGGGCCAGGGCCTGCGCCTCACGCAGCAGGCGCTCGTGGTGCTCCGGCTTGCTGCCGCGGCGGACCAGCTTGATGGCGACCTCCCGAGCGAGCCGCTCGTCGTAGGCCCGCCGGACCGTCCCCATGGCCCCGTGCCCCAGTAGACCCAGATCGATGAACCGACCGATCCTTCGCGGTGGCGCCACATCGCCGAACAGCAGGGCCTTGATGCCGCGCTTGCGGTCGTGATCGTCCCTCGGCTCCGGTTCATCGGACCGAACCCGACCTAGCACGGCCAGCGCATCCTCGATCCGAGCTCCCCGGGCCATGGCTCAGCTCTCGCTCTCTTGCCGCGGGGCCGCGGGTCGGAGCTGCCGCTGCTGCTCGACCCAGTCATCCAGCCGGGTCACCGTGCTGTGGAGCATCTGGGGCGACGTCGCCAATTCGTCGAGGTGTTGCTCGAGCAGCCCCCGCGCCCGACGAAGCTGCGTGTTGACCGTGCTTCGCGGCATGTCCAGCAGCTCGGCCAGCTCGTGGTGCTTGAGGCCGTCCCAGTAGCGCAGCTCCAGGACCAGCTGCAGCTCGACGGGAAGACGCCGCAGGCCCTCGAGCAGCAAGCGCTCCTGCTCCTGCTCGGCGATGATGCAGCTGGGCGACTCGCCGAGATCCTGCATCGACGTGCTGTCGAGCACCTCGATGCCGCGCTCGCGCTGGAGCGACCGATAGTGCGAGCGCAGGATGTTGATGGCGATGCCGAGCAGGAACGTGCGGAATTGCGATTGACCGCGGAAGCGGGACGTCGCCTCGGCACATGCCAAGAATGTTCGCTGGATCAGCTCGTCGGGCTCGGTGACCTTGTTTCGAAAGAAGCGCTCGACCGTCCGATAGTGGCGTTCGAACAGCTCTTCCCCTGCCGCGCGGTCGCCCCTCTGCCACGCCCGCAGGAGCTCGGCGTCCTCCATCCGGGCCAGTATACGAAGGCAACCCTGCCACAGGGGTCCGCACGGGGAACGAACCTGGCGACGGTCGATGGCCCACTCCGCGCCGAAGGGATCGATCGTTTCCGCCATGGTGACGCCGCGTACGATGGCGTCATGCGCCAGCGAGACGAGCGAAGGCCGGTGGCTCGGGCTCGAGATGACTTCGTGCATGGGGGTTCCTGAGCCCATCCGGGGCTCTGCGGTGAATGAGTGCAGCAGCCGGTGATTTTGGTTGGGCCCGTCGCGCATTCTCGAAATTCCTCGAATCTGCGCGTTTTGCGAACACCGAAATGTCGTCGATCCGATTTCTTTCTGGGAAATTCGAGTCAGGGACGGGACCTAACGCACTCACTCTTTTGGAAGAGGACGCCACCCCCATGACCCCGCAAATCCACCACGTCGACCATCCAGCCTACTACGCCTCCGCCCCCAAGAAGCCCCACCGGGGTCCTCGGCGCGGGAGAGTCGAGCGTTACGCGCTGATCCCGTACCCCGAGGTCACGGTGCCCGAGGTCGTGGTCCCCGAGGTGCTGCCTCCCGGTAGTCGGCTCGGGGATCGATATGTGGTTCACGAGCTGATCGGAGATGGTGGCATGGCCATGGTGTATCGCGGTGAGCACGAGATCCTCGCGCGGCCCGTGGCCATCAAGGTGCTGCGCTCGGAAGCCATCGACGACACTCCGGCCCCCTTGCTCCGCTTCGTGCAGGAGGCACGCGCCTCCTCCCGCATTCGTCACGACAACGTGGTCGAGGTCATCGACATCGGGGAGACCGACGACGGGCGCCCGTTCATGGTGATGGAGTACCTCGAAGGCGAGGAGCTGGGCGTCACCTTGGAGCGCGAGGGTCCCCTGCCGTGGTCGCGCGTGCAGCCCATGCTCGTGCAGATCCTGGCCGCATTGCAGGCATCCCACGAGCAGCGGCTGATCCATCGCGACATCAAGCCGCAGAACCTGTTCCGCACCCAGCGGATGGGATACGACGACTTCATCAAGGTCTTCGATTTCGGGATCGCCAAGGCGACCCAATCCAATATGGCACTCACCCTCGACGGGCACACCGTGGGAACGCCGTCGTACATGTCTCCCGAGCAGTGCACGGGAGAGCCGATCGACGCCCGCTCCGACATCTACTCGGTGGGCATCGTCGCCTACCAGATGCTCACCGGCAACCTGCCCTTCGACGGCGAAGAGTGGGCGCAGGCGATCTTCAGCCAGCTCTACGAGCCGGTCCCCAGCATGGCGGCCATCTCCCCTTCGGTCACGGTGGATCCGCGGATCGAGGCCGTGATCCGCCGTGCACTGGCCAAGAACCGTGACGAGCGCTTCTCCTCGGCCCGGGAATTCGCCGATGCCCTGATGGCCATCGACTCCACCGCACCCACGGGGTTGATGTCGATGCTGCGTAGGCTGTTCCGAGGCGGTCGCTGAGGGGCTGGTGGGTCGCCTCGGCGTGAGGTGTGCTCGGTAGCCGGGATGGCCGGTGTCCCTACTGGGCCATCGGACCGAGCCCAGGGGGGAGCAGAGAGCGAGGAGCGAGGAGCGAGGAGCGAGGAGCGAGGAGCGGGGAGCGAGGAGCGGGGGGAGATGCCGAGAACGACGTGATGCGGGGGACGCACGTCATCGGAGTCGAGTCGGTGAGCGACCCGGATGGAGATCCCTGCACGGCGAAGAAGGGATCCTATAGTGGCTCGCGTGACAGAAGGACCCGGCGAGAAACGGCCGCACGCCGAACCACGAGAGGCGCCGGATGGCGAGCTGGGCGAGGCATCGACGATGATGCGGGCACAGCCAGTCGTCCCGTCGCCGGGCGTCGAGCTGGGCGAGGCGTCGACGATGATGGGGCCAGACGAGCCGGACTCTTGGTCGATGCCCCAGCCAGAGATGCGCCTGGCCGACAAAGTGAAGCGGGCGAAGGTTCTGCGGGCGCTGTTCGAGCACGCGGCCGAGCCCGAGACGTTCGGGCGGTACGTGGTGGTCGACACGCTGGGCTCGGGGGGGATGGGCACGGTGCTGCGGGCGTTCGACCGTGAGCTGGACCGGCCGGTGGCGATAAAGGTGCTGCACGAGGATCTCGGGGAGCGTCACACAGTGCGGCTGCGGCGGGAGGCGCAGGCGATGGCGAAGCTGTCGCACCCGCACGTGGTGCAGGTGTACGAGGTGGGCGAGGTGGAGGGGCGGACGTTCGTGGCCATGGAACTGGTCAAGGGCCGAACGCCCGGGGAGTGGGTGAAGCAGACGCAGCCGGACTGGCGAGCGTGTGTGACGATGTACATCCAGCTCGGCGAGGGGCTGGCGGCGGCGCACGCCAAGGGAGTGGTGCATCGGGACTTCAAGCCGGGCAACGCGATCATCGACGACGAGGGGCGGGCGCGGGTGCTCGACTTCGGGCTGGCTCGGCGTGGCGACGAGGGGTACGTCGAGGACGACGAGGGGCCTCCCAGCATCATCGAGCGGGTGCGGACCGGGCCTTGGCCGGCGGTGCCGCTCGAGCAGTCGCTGACCCGTACGGGGGCGGTGTTGGGGACGCCGGCCTACATGCCGCCCGAGCAGATGAACGGCAAGGAGGCGGACGCGCGCAGCGACCAGTTCAGCTTCTGCGTGTCGCTCTACGAGGCGGTCTACGGGGAGCGGCCCTACGAGGGGACGTCGATGATGGGCCTGATGGTCTCGATGCGGCACGGGGCGGTCCGGGCCGCGCCCAAGCGCAGCGCGGTGCCCAAGACACTGCGCCGGGTGCTGCTGCGAGGGCTGGCGGCCGACCCGGCCGAGCGCTGGCCGTCGATGGATGCGCTGCTCGAAGAGCTTCGGCGACTGGTTGGGCCGGCGAGGAGCTGGCGTTGGCTCTTGGGCGTGGGGGTGCTGGCAGTGGTGGCGGTGGTGATCGCGGTGCGTCAGACGCAGGCGGTGAGCGAGCGGGATGCCACGCTCGGCAAGAAGGAGGAAGTGATCACCAAGGACCAAGCCCAGCTCGAGCGAGAATTGGACGAAATCGATCAGTTGAATGCAGACCTCGAGCGAGAGCTTGCAGGGCAAGCTGGCCTACGAGCGACGCTTCTAGCGCGAACAGAAGTGCACGCGGTCGAGGCGGTGCGTGTGGCGGTGGAGGCGTGCGCGGGTCTCGACCCGAAGGCCACCACGGACATCCCGGCCGTGTTCGAGGGGCTGACCCATGCGCTGGCGGGAATGGCCCGAGGCATTGCGTTGCGCGGGCACGATTGGGTGCGCGCGGTCGCGGTGTCGCCCGATGGCCGACGCATCGCGACGGTGGGCCAGGACAATATGGTCCGGCTTTGGGAGGCGTACTCGGGGGCGCCGGTGCAGGTCCTCGAGGGGCACGAGGCCGACGTCTTGGGGGTGACGTTCTCGCCGGATGGAGCGGTACTGGCATCGGGGAGCGAGGACGGTACGGTCCGGCTGTGGGACGCGACCACGGGAGAGGCGCTCGGAGGGGTGCAGCCCTTGGAGCACCCCGGGCCCGTGCTTGGCGTGGCGTTCTCGCCCGAGGGCACGCGCCTGGCCAGCGCCAGCGGGAGCGAGGCATGGATGTGGGGGCTGGACGAGGCATGGGTGGTGCCGCTTTCGGGGCACACGGGCCGGGTGCGTGGCGTGGCGTGGTCGCCCGATGGGGCGCAGCTCTACACCGCAAGCGAGGACCACACGGTGCGGCTTTGGGACGTGGAGACATGGACCACCACGAAGGTGCTCGAAGGTCACACCGACGCGGTCTACGACGTGGCGGTGTCGGTCGATGGCCGGCGCCTCGCGACGGGAGGCCGAGACCAGACGGCGCGAGTGTGGGAGGTGAGCACGGGAGCGGAAGTGGCCGTGCTCGAGCGCGGCGAGGTGGTGTACGGGGTGGCGTTCTCGCCCGAGGGCACGAGGCTCGCGACCGGTACGTTCGACGATGGTGTGGCTCGAGTGTGGGACATCGCCACGGGCCGCCCGGTGACCGAGGTTCGGCACGAGGATGCGGTGGTCGATGTGGCGTTCTCGCCCGATGGCGGCCAGCTGGTGACCGCGAGCTGGGACGGCACGGCGCGGTCGTGGGACCTCGTCGCTCACGAGGCGCTGGTGGCCTTGCCGCACGCACGCCGGGTGGATGCGGTGGCGTACTCGCCCGAGGGGGCCCGTGTGGCCACGGGTAGCGCCGATGGCCGGGTGCGGGTGTGGGACGCCCGCTCGGGGGCTTTGGTCGCGACGCTCGAAGGGCACCGCATCGATGTGCTCGACGTGGCGTGGTCACCCGAGGGCTCGAGCCTCGCGACCGCGAGCTGGGACGGGAGCGTGCGGGTATGGGACGTTCGCACGAACGCGCACCGCACGACGCTGCGGGGGCACACCGAGCCGGTCCACGCGGTGGCGTGGTCTGCCGATGGCACGCGTGTGGTCACGGCGAGCCGAGACGGCACGGCGCGGTTGTGGGATGCGGCCACGGGGGCCGAGCAGCGCTCTGTGACGCACGGGGCAGCCCTGGTCGATGCACGGCTCGGCCCCGACGGCGTGCGGCTGCTGACGGTCGGGGCCGACGACCAGATCCGGGCCTGGAACACGACGACGGGTGAGGCGCTTGCCGGCCTCTCCGTGGGCGGCCCGGGGACCGCCGTGGCGTTCTCGCCGGACGGTACCCACCTGGCCGTGGCCGCGAAGGGCGGCTCGGTGTCGATACGGGAAGTCGAGTCTGGGCAGGTGCTCGCGACCCTGACCGGTCACACCGCGGCGGTGCGTATGCTGGTGTTCTCGGCCGAGGGCACGCAGCTCGCGACCGCGAGCGAAGACGGCACGGCGCGGGTGTGGAGAATGAAGGAGGGCGAGCCCCGTGAGTGGTCGCCGCATGCCGTACTTCCGCACGAGGGACCGGTGACCGGTGTGGCGTTCTCGGCCGAGGGCCGCCGGCTCGCGACTGCGAGCGGCGACGAGGCGGCCCGCCTCTGGGACCTCGCGCCCGAGCGGTGGCTTTCGTGGGGGTGTGCGGTGCTCG